>Ga0105162_1001689_pt1 | contig 12359 bp, 9 predicted proteins | sample JNZ201metaG_FD_81532 | JGI IMG/M metagenome (GOLD analysis project Ga0105162, IMG submission 81532) | Hot spring microbial communities from Jinze hot spring, China to study Microbial Dark Matter (Phase II) - JNZ 20120812A | ecosystem: Environmental > Aquatic > Thermal springs > Hot (42-90C) >...
ACATCATAATATCGTTCACGTTTGTTCCAGTGGGACCGGTTACCAAGAGATCACCAGCAAGTTTGAGAGCGGTGTGAGAATCGTTGTTGTCAAGCAACTGCTGGGGCGAGTATACAGTTTTTCTTATCTTTTCGCATGTGTCCCCATCGACAATACCACCGGCCGCATCCGTTGGCCCGTCTGTCCCATCGGTTCCAAACGAGCAGAGAGTCACGCCTTTCATACCGTCCACTTCTATAGCAAACGCGAGGGCAAGTTCTTGGTTTCTTCCACCATTACCGCTGCCAGTCACATGTACCACCGTTTCTCCACCGGCAATCACCGCTGCAGGCTTTTTAATGGGACGATCGTAATTACTAATCTCCTTGGCAATCGCAGCAAAGAATCTTCCAGCTTCCCGTGCCTCACATGAAAGCTGCGTTGTTAGGACAATTACGTTGAATCCGAATCTTTCAAGAGAATTACGTGCCACTTCGCAGGCCTTTTGCACGTTTCCAACAATGTAAGTCTCAACGTTCGACAACTCTTTTGTTGTCTCCTGCAGAAGCACGTTTAAGAGTTGAGCTGAAATCTCTACATCATACCTCTCAAGGATTTCCAGTACCTGGTCCGTTGTGGTACCGTCTGGATACGCAGGTCCAGATGCTATCGTATCGAGACGATCTCCCAGAACATCCGAAAGAACGAGTGAAACTATCCTTGCAGGATAAACATGCTGGGCAAATCTCCCACCTTTGACTTTGGAAAGTCGTTTTCTTATGGAGTTAATTTCAACAATACCTGCACCGCTTTTTAACAACTGTACCGTTAATTTTTGAATGTCTTCGATTCCAACCCCATCCTGAGGCAACTCAAAAAGCGAAGAACCACCGCCTGAAACTAAGAAAAGTACCAAATCTTTTTCCGAAAGATTACTCGTGATCTCCAGAATCTTTTTCGTGGCCCTCAACGAATTTTCATCTGGGATAGGATGACCAGCTTCAAAAATTTCAACACCATCCAGATTACCTTCAGAGTGGCCGTACTTGGTGACAACTATACCCGTTTTTATACGTTCCCTCAAACTGTCCTTTGCAGCCTTTGCCATCCTCCAAGCGGCTTTTCCGATTGCAATAAGAATCATTTGCTCAAAATTCTTTAGTTTAGCCAGTTTTTCAATAGACTCACGAACGCAAGTGTATGGGTCGCATTCCTTTATTATTTCATCAACAACTCCTCTGAGAATCGCCTTTGGTTCCGTTTTCATCATCCCACCCTACCTGTGAACGAGCTTGGTAAAATACAAACTAAAAATCCCCCCTTGAGGGGGGACATTGATAGTTCAAACCTCAGTAAGGCGGATTAACTCACGGTCTTCTGAGCCTTGCGTACCGCTTTCGACCTGTCGGTGTAATGCGTATGGAGCAGATGGTGAGCAATGTGGCTGTTCGGCTTTCCTAGGAACTCCTCGTAGAGTTTTATGATATCTGGGTTCTCGTGCGACCTTCTGAGTACACTCATTTCGTCGATGCTGTAAATCGCAGCTGCGCGCTTCTTAAGGATGTCTGGGTCGAGGTTCTTCGGCTGTCCGCCACCACCGATACAACCGCCCATACAGGCCATGATCTCAACGAAGTCGTAATACCTTTTACCTTCTTTCATTTCTCTGAGTAGCTTCTTAACGTTGGCCATACCGTGTGCGATGGCAACTTTCAATTTTCTCCCATTGATATCAATCTCCGCTTCCCTTATTCCATCAAGACCACGTACCGGTTCAAAGACAAGCTTTGCGAGTCTCTGGCCAGTCAACACTTCATACGCGGTTCTCAGCGCAGCCTCCATAACACCACCGGTAACACCGAAGAGCGCGGCCGCGCCGGTTGATGTACCAAGTGGACTGTCGTACTGTTCTTCTGGCAAATTCACAAACGGTATGCCTTTGAGTTTGATGAGTTTTCCGAGTTCTCTTGTTGTGATGACGTAGTCGGTCACCTTTATTCCATCAACCAATTGCTGTGGTCTGGTGATTTCATCCTTCTTCGCTGTACATGGCATCACCGAAACCATCACGATATCCTCAGGTTTCACGCCAATCTTTTGCGCAAAATACGTCTTGACAACACTGCTCATCATCTGTTGCGGTGATTTTGCTGTTGAGAGGTGTTCTCGAAGTTCCGGCCATTCTTTCTCCATCTCGTTCACCCAACCTGGACAACAGGAAGTGAACATTGGGAATCTACCACCCTCTTGGAGCCTGTGAATAAGCTCGTAGCCTTCCTCCATTATCGTTAAGTCGGCGCCGAAATTTGTGTCAAAAACGTAATCGAATCCGAGCCTTCTCAACGCCGCTACCATCTTACCAGTGCTAACCGTTCCAGGTTCCATGCCAAATTCTTCTCCAATAGTCACTCTAACAGATGGGGCCGTTTGCGCCACGTAAACTTTGCCGGGTTCCTTGTTGTTGAGCATCTTCCAAACTTTTTTCCAATCCGGCGTTTCATAGATAGCACCGACCGGACACAAGTACGCACACTGTCCGCAGCTGATACAGTTTGTTTCATAAACCGGAATACCGAATTCAGTCTCCGGAAGCGTCTCGTAGCCACGCTCAACCATTGAATATATGTTCATTCCCTGGATTTCACTACACACACGCACACATCTCTGGCATTTAATACACTTCGAAAGATCGCGGTTAATGGATGGACTACTAATATCTATTTCTTTTTCCTTCGCAACGTTGACACCAAATATCGGTTGGATATCGTACATGTGAACCAGCTTCTGGAGCTCGCACCTTCCATCAGCCTCACAGTACATACATTCGTGAGGATGGTTTGCCATAATAAGGGAGAGATTGAACTTCACAGCACTTTCGACACGTTCGGTGTTCGTCTTTATCTTCATTCCATCGGCAACTTTTGTTGTACAAGCCGGTTGTAATGTCCTTGCACCTTCGATCTCAACAACACATATCCTACAAGCTCCTATTGGCTCAAGCTCCGGGTGATGACAAAGGGTAGGGATTTTGTAACCGAGTTCCCAAGCAACCTCAAGAACAGTTTTGCCTTCCTGCACTTGGTACGGTTTGTCGTTGATGTAGATAGTCACCATCGGCCCCACACCTCCGAAATAAAATTAAGATTATAATCTGCCTTCTTAAACACCACCATAATAGTCAATAATTTCCTTATTTTATTTTACCATAAGGATAAAAATTTCACAAGCATCGATTGTACATCGAATAACACTTCTTTCGATGATTTCCGCTCCAAATCACCTTTCGTTTGCGTTATTTTTCCAATTTGTAATCCACAAAGAAAACCCGAAAATGTCTTCGCAATAATTTGTGATATAATTCCCAATGTAGACGAAGTACAGGATTTTATCGTATAATGAATTTGAAAATAACTAAGTTGTGACTAAGTTTAGTAAACGTCTTTTGAGAAGTTTGCGGAAGGGGGGAGAGCGGTGAAACGTTTAGGTGATTTGTTAGTTGAGAAGGGACCGTTTTCGGAGATACTCATTGGGAATCACGCACTCGTTCGAGCGATGATTGAAAGTGGTGTGCAGGTTGTGACTTCCTATCCAGGTTCACCAACACCAGAGATTGCCGAAGCGATTTTGAGTATACCTTCTGACAAGAACCCTTTATACTTTGAGTTTTCAACCAACGAGAAGGTTGCACTTGAAGTAGCCTTTGGTGCGGCGGTAAATGGTAGAACATCGTGTGTGTTTTTCAAAAGTGTTGGGATGAACGTTGTTGCCGATTCGTTCGTTCAGTTAAGCATGATGGAAATTCCCGGCGGAATGGTTATTGTTATAGGCGATGACCCCGGTGCAAACAGTTCACAAAATGAGCAGGATAATCGTCATTACGCACGTATGGCTTACACTCCCGTTTTTGAACCGAAGGATGCACAAGAGGTTTACGACATGTTTAAAGCGGCGGTCGAATATTCTAGGGACTTGCGTTCTCCTGTAATAGTCAGACTCACAACCCACACGGCTCATTATAAACAGAGGGTAAATTTTGGGACTTACGTTCCAAGGCAACTTCCCCCCGCACTTTTTGATCCAATATCTTTCGGACCTTACATTCCAATAGCTGAAAACGTACCCGTTATGAAACGAAGAGCAATTGAAAAGTTACGGAAATGGGCCGAAATTTCGGAACGTTTCGCGTACGCGATTGGTTCAAAAAACAAACGCGGTATCATCACCGCGGGCCTACCGTTTTTATCCCTCTTAGATGTGCTAGGAGAGAAGGTTGGGGATGTTGATATTCTTAGGCTCGGAATGGTCTACCCACTCCCGCGAAAGGCGATAACAGAGTTCTTAAGGATGCACGAACAGGTGATGGTGCTCGAGGAACTCGACGATTTTATTGAACAAACCGTGAAGGCTATAGCTTTCGAGGAAAGATTGGACGTCAAGATTTTTGGAAAGCTGGACATAGATGACTGGATCGGTGAGTACACCCCAGAAAAGGTGGCAAAGGTACTCTCAAAGACGTGGCCAGATTTGGTGCACCTTCCAAAACGCATCGATTCTATCAGAATAGTAAAGCGTCCACCACAGCTGTGTCCAGGCTGTGGACACAGGCCGGTCTTTTATGTGCTTTCCAAGATACTTAAAGATAGCGATATCTCCGTTGCCGATATTGGTTGCCATACGCTCGGTTTCTTGCCCCCTTACAATGTAGGTCAAGTTCTGCTATCGATGGGGCATTCCGTGAGTACAGGTGCTGGGTTAAGCTTAATGAACAACTCAAGGCGCGTTATCGCACTCCTCGGTGATTCAACGTTCTTCCACGCCGGCATTCCTGGGATTGTAAACGCGATTTTCAACAACCATAAACTGACGTTAGTAATCATGGAAAACGGGACAACGGCAATGACCGGTCATCAGGATCATCCAGGAAAGAAGATAAAGATAAGAAATCTTTTGGAGGCAATCGGTGTCAAGTACATCTGGGAAGTGGATACTTACCAGCAGGATAAGCTCGAAGAATACCTGCGAGCGGCACTTGAAGCTCCTGAGTTCAGTGTTGTGATCGCAAAACATCCATGTATGTTGAAATTCACAAGGGAGCGTAGGAAGAAAGGCATCGTAACGGCATCTAAGCTGAGGATAAAAAGCAGGTGCACGTTGGCTCGCGTTTGTGTTTCAAACTTCGCTTGCCCGTCCTTCCAAATTGGAGAAGACGGTCGCATATTCGTTCACAGAGATCTGTGTATCGGCGATGGATCGTGCATGGTAGTTTGTCCATCCGGTGCCCTTGAACTTGAGAATTCACCTGTAAGTGGTGGTGATGTGAGATGAGGAGTTTTTCTATATTCTTGATAGGTGTTGGAGGGCAAGGAATCGGGTTACTGAGTGAAATCATCGCAAGGGCAGTTGACTACAGTGGCCAGAAAGTCCTTGGAGTGGATACGCATGGCCTTGCACAGCGAGGTGGAGTAGTTTCTTCGCACATAAAGATAGGGGAAGTACATTCTCCCCTGGTGATTCCGGGTGATGTTGATCTGGTAATCGCACTCGAACGACACGAAGCCTTGCGCGGATTGTCATACTTGAAACCCAGAGGAACGTTGGTTTATTACGACACTTCCTGGCAGCCTCTTCCCGTCCGACTTGGACGAGAAATGGAAGTTACTAGCGAAGAAATTCAAGATGCTTGTAACGGTAACGGCGTTCGAGTTTTTAGGGTTTGGATGGAATTACCGGATGCGCGTATGCAAAATATCGCTCTCTTAGGTGTGGTGGCGAAATATTCGCTTATTCCAAACGTCTTGAAGGAACACTACTTAAGAGCTATGGCGGATATGATGAGCAACAAGGTCTACGAAGCCAACCTAGTCGTTTTCGAACGTTCTATGGAGGTGTTCTGAGATGAATCTCAGAAGAAAACAAAACGGAGAAGTGTGCATAGTGCTCAGCGGTGCAGCTGGGCAGGGTATACAGACGGTTGAACATGTGTTCACACGTATTGCGAAAGATTCGGGTTTCCATGTTTTTGCAACTAAGGAGTACATGTCCAGGGTGCGTGGTGGGAACAATTCCACGTCCATAAGGATTTCTGAGCGTCCGGTGAAAGCTTATGTGGATAGAATCGACATCCTTGTTCCGCTGAACGATAACGCGCTTGAAAGACTTAGGGACAGGATAACAAGCGAAACGATTATCCTCGGGAACGAGAAGTACGTTCGCGGTGAAAGGAACGCACTGGTGGTAAACTTCGAAGAGATTGCGGAGAGTTTTGGAAACAAGATTTACGAGAACTCCGTGGCAATCGGTGTTCTTTCCGGAATCATCGGCGCACAAGAGGAGGCTCTCGTGAAACATATCACCGCTTATTTTTCTAGGAAGTCCGAGGACGTTGTTAAGGCAAACGTTAACGCAGCCTTGAAGGGTTTGGAAATCGGTCGAACTCTCGGACTGAGATTCGAATTAATTCCGTCGCAAGAGGTCAAATCGCATTATTTAATGGCAGGTTACGAAGCGGTAGCACGAGGCGCGATAGCTGGGGGCTGTAACTTCATCTCTTCGTACCCAATGTCACCAGCAACTACCGTATTTACCGAGCTTTCAAGGTTATCGAAAGAGTACGGGATTCTCGTCGATCAGGCCGAGGATGAAATTGCTGCCGCGAATATGGCGATCGCAGCTTGGTACGCTGGTGCACGTGCGTTGGTTTCCACTTCTGGCGGGGGGTTTGCATTGATGACTGAGGCAATAAGCTTAGCCGGCATGATAGAAACCCCCATTGTGGTACACCTTGGCCAAAGACCAGGTCCTGCAACGGGGCTTCCGACAAGAACCGAACAAGGCGATTTGAATTTGGTTCTCCATGCCGGACACGGTGAGTTCCCGCGGGTAATCTATGCACCGGGAAACCTGTGCGAAGCTTACGAACTAACAGCAAGAGCTTTTAACATTGCTGACAAGTATCAGATTCCCGTTTTTGTTTTAACCGATCAGTACTTCCTTGATTCGTTTTACAACGTGGAAACCATGCCCGATGCAAAGATTGAGCGTTACGTTGTTAAAACTGATGAAAATTACCGTAGGTACGAAATCACTGAAAGTGGAATTTCACCGCGCGGGATTCCCGGTTATGGAACTGGATTGGTGAGAGTTGATAGCGATGAACATGATGAGTACGGCCACATTACGGAGAGCGCGCAAGTCCGCAAAAGGATGGTCGAAAAGAGGCTGAGAAAGCTCAAGTACATGTTGGAAGATAGCGTTCCTCCCAAACTCTTTGGCCCGGAAAACTACGAATATTTACTAGTTGCTTGGGGATCCACCCAGTTGGTTTTAAAAGAGGCCGTTGAACTACTGAACGATGAACTGAAATTGAATATCGCTCTACTGCACTTCTCCCAAGTTTACCCTGTGCATCCATCGATTACCGATTTTATTGAAAAGGCGAGGAAAACTATCTTCTTTGAAGGCAACGCAACAGGTCAATTTGCGAACCTTTTGAAATTGGTTTTCGGAATCCACACCGACGAGCGTATCCTTAAGTACGACGGTTTCCCGTTTTCCGTGGAGGAAGCTGTTGAAAGGATACTTGGAGTGGTCGGAAGACTTCGGAGGGAGGATGAGTAATATGTTCGACCCAAAAATCTACGATATTCCGGGAGCGGACATTGCATGGTGTCCAGGTTGTGGAAACTTTGGTATAATCAACGAGCTAAAGACTGCGCTTGCACAACTTGAATTACCTCCACATCGTGTGGTCATCGTTTCGGGAATTGGTCAAGCGGCAAAGATGCCACAGTACGTCAGGGCTCACATGTTCAACGGTTTGCACGGACGTTCGTTACCGGCAGCTGTGGCTATAAAGATGGTCAATCCCGAACTCGTGGTCATTGCGGAGAGTGGTGATGGCTGTACTTATGGTGAGGGAGGCAATCATTTCATTCATACAATAAGAAAGAATCCGGATATAACGAACGTAGTTCACGATAACCAAATTTACGGGCTAACTAAAGGACAGGCTTCACCAACAACTGCACGTGGACAAGTCACGACACTGCAGTTTGACGGAGTTCCAGTTGATCCATTCAATCCAGTAGCCGTCGCGGTAGCTCTTGATGCTTCGTTTGTAGCTCGAAGCTTCTCTGGTAATTTCAACCTGACGGTTGAGCTGATCAAGATGGCCATCAAACACAAAGGGTATGCACTTGTTGATATACTCCAGCCGTGCGTCACATTTAACAAGGTCAACACGTACCAGTGGTACAGGGAGAACACTTATCTCTTGCCAGATAACTATGACCCGAGGGACAGGGAATGGGCCTTCAAAGTAGCAACTGGTACGTCAAAACTTGCACTTGGTGTTATCTACATGAACCCGAATCGGCCGGTGTACGAAGAACAACTCGCACCTTACATGACGGATAAAACACCCGTTGCTTTTAGGGGGTTGGAAGTATGAGTAAAATGATTCCCAAGTTCGTGCTTATGGATGAGGAAGGTAAGGAATTCAATTGGACGAATTTACTCGGTAAATACTCCGTAGTTTACTTCTATCCAAAAGCGAACACGCCAGGATGCACAATGGAGGCTTTGGATTTTTCAAGTCTTATAGATGAATTTGGAGGAAACATTGTAGGCATCTCACCCGATACGTGCAATACCATTGCGAATTTTAAATCCAAGAAAGGCTTGAAAGTTAAACTACTTGCCGATCCAGAAAAACAGGTCGCCGAGAAATTTGGTGTTCTAAAAGACGGGAAACTCATCCGCTCCACGTTCATCGTCGATCCATGGGGACGTATAAGACGAGAATGGGTAAAGGTTAACGTCGTCGGTCATGCACAGGAAGTATTGAAAGAATACAGAAAAATCATTGCAGAAGACCAAGAATTAAATGAAAGCATAATCCTAAGACGCGCATATCGAGGAATTTCTAACAAACCTATCCCAAAGGAAGTTCTCCAAAAACTGATAGAAGCGGCCCACTTGGCTCCCTCGTGTATGAATAAACAACCGTGGAGGTTTATTGTGGCTAATAGTAAGGAGACGCTTGAAAAACTGCATGAAACGCTCTCGGGTGGAAACTATTGGATGAAAAACGCTCCAGCTATCATCGTGGTTTACACGAAGGATGAGTTTGACTGCCAACTTTCAAACGACAGGAACTACGCTCTCTTCGATACCGGAATGTCCGTTGGAATGCTCCTGGTTCAAGCAACACAGATGGGATTGGTGGCACATCCAGTTGCAGGGTACGATCCTGTTAGGGTCAGGGAACTGCTAAAAATCGATGGTACGGTGATTACCCTTATCGCGGTTGGATATTGGGGAGATTTTGAGTCACTGAACGAAAAACACCTTCAACTGGAATTTTCTCCACGAAGCAGAGTTCAAATCGACGACATTGCTAAATTCTTGTGACTTGATATTCCGCTGGACTTTGTGTAGAATAATTTCCGAAAAATCAATAGTCCCGATTCCCGGAGGGGAGCTCCTATGATGCGGGGCTGAGAGGAGGGAGTCAATCCCTCGACCCTTCGAACCTGATCCGGGTAATACCGGCGGAGGGACCGGGAAGAACGACAAAGTTAGAATTGTTCCCTCCGCTTTTGGAGGGTTTTTTATTTGCAAAGCATGCTCAATCCGTTGTTCAGGAGGTGGCTTAACATGAAGAAGTTGGTATTAGTACTGGTATTAAGTATGCTCACTACTTCCTTTGCAGCACAGTTAGTGATTTACACGTCAGACAGCTTTGCTGGAGGAATTGCCAAGGTTGTCATCCCGAAATTTGAGCAGATGTACAAATGCAAGGTAAAGGTTGTGAGCTTTGGCTCGATGGGTGACGTACTCGCCAGACTTATAGCCGAGAAAAACACTCCGAGGGCGGATGTCGTCGTCGGTTTGAATCAACAACAACTTTCAAAAGCTATAGCCGAGGATTTGCTCGAAAAGTTTAGACCGGTGAATTCCAAACACATCACGTACCGTGCACTCGTAACGGATTATGGAACGGTCTACGACTACGGTGCACTTTCGATGATATACAATGTTGAAAAGATCAAAAATCCACCGAGATCTTTCTGGGACCTCATCAAACCTGAATACAAAGGTAGATTCGTTCTCATCGATCCTCGAACGTCGAGCACAGGTCTTGCCTTCTTTATGTGGACTATAGCAGCTCTCGGTGAAGAAGGTGCGTTCGAATTCTGGAACAAAGTGAAAAACAATGTGCTCACCTTCACCAGTGGTTGGAGTGCCGCGTTCAAGATGTTGGAAACCGGTGAGGCAGATATGATAGTAAGTTACGCAACAGATGGAGCTTATAGCATGCATAGGTACGGTACTATAAAGTACATGCCGGTTATTTTTGAAGAGGGAGCTTACGTACTTGAGGAATACGCTTCCGTTGTCAAAGGAGCAAAGAACAGTGCGCTTGCACGAGCGTTTATAGAATTCATGCTAACACCAGATTTTCAAAGAGAAGTGCCACTTAACCAATGGATGTACCCGGTTATTAATGTGGAACTCCCTGAGGTATTTAGAAAGTACGTTCCGCAGCCAAAGAAAATACTCAAGTTGCCTTCAGATATAAACAAGAGGCTTGACGAACTTCTGAAAAGATGGGAAAGCACCGTAATAGGCTAAACTAATCAAGCCCAACTTGTTGAACGCTCCCACCGAAAACCGGGTCTAAAGAATTGTGAGGCACTTTAACGGTACTTTATCTTGTGTGTCCTTTCGTTACAGCCACGTAGTACGTTTGCACGTCGAGTAAACGGGTGGTGGGAGCGTGTTGTTTTCAAAGAATTCCTGTACCTACCTTTTTATCCTGGTCTTATTCTTGGTCTTAGTTTTTTCAGGCATCGTCCAGCCAGCAGAGATGATAGTAAAGGTCGGCTTTCTTCTCGGAAGCCCATACGCCTTCTGGAGTGCATCAAGCCTGATTGGCATCGACGTAGATATTTGTCGGCTACTCTCGAGGGAGATGAAGTATCACTTCGAGTATTACGTCTTGCCATTCAGCGCCCTTGATCCACTTGTTTTGAAATCTTTAAGCCTTGACCTTGTGGTTGGTGGGATTCACATCACTGAGGAGAGAAAAAAGGTATTTACGTTTTCCGCACCGTACTTACAGTCCGGCTTGGCAATCGTTTTGAGGAAGGGTATCAAATGGGATGGAAACGTCGAACATGTCAGGTTCGCGGTCAAAAAGGGAGCAACCGGTGAGATGATAATTCGCGAGTGGTTGAAAGCCGGAAAAAGGGTCGGATACGAAGCCCTCGTTTCCAACCAAGAAATACTAACAAAGCTCTTACTCGGGCAAGTTGACGCGGCATTTTTTGATTACATCAATGCACTGTACCTCAGCAAAAGTTATGGCCTGCAGGTTTGGCCAAAGTTGGTTTATGAGACCCAGATCGGCTTTGTCGTACTCAAGTCAGAACTCTTGAACCGAATAAACGATCTGATATCCAAGAAAAGCACGGAGATAAAAAACATCGTAATGCGATACGTTGGTAGTTATTAGCACTTATGTGAAAAAAGCCCAATCCCCCGAACGGATTGGGCTCTTTGATATTAAACTAACTTTATTTTATATCATCCTGGAACCTTGGAAGAATCTCAAACACATCCTTGTACAGATACATAATTCCAGTTACACTTATAGTTTGGCCTTTCTTGAGGTTTTTCGTGGAAATGTTCGCTTCCTTTCTCAGGTAGATAAGTATTTCGAAGTAGTCTGTCTTAACTGTAAATTGGTATCCTTGTATATCCACAATCTGACCTGTCACTGTTACAAGTTGCGACAAAAGACTGTTGAATAATTCTCCTATTTTTTGTTTTGTCAGAGTGCCTTTCTTTGCCTCCTCTGCGAAAAGTTTGTTCAGATCAACAGGTTTAACTTCTGCTTTCCCGATAATCTCCACTTTATCTGGGAGGATTTCCAGTATTCCGTAGTAAATTTTAGTTTTTCCACTTACCCGTATAGCGTCACCAATCTTAAGCTCCGGAAGATTTCCGTAGATCATGATTCCAGCGGTTCCATCCTGGATCCAGGTAGTTTTATTCATCAATGCACCTGGTGCAACCAAAACCACTCCTGTTGCTTCCACGGTTTCTCCCTCTTTGAGCTGGTAAATTTGCAAGATAGGTATAACACTTTGAGCAAACAACAAGGTTCCCATGAAAACGAATGTAAGAACAAGAATGGCAGCAACAAACCGTTTACAAAGCACAATCTCAACCTCCTCATTAAAGAATATACGTGAAATTCACAACTCATCAGTTTCCAACCACAACAATCTCCCAGGGTGCCCTAATCAATATGGTAGGCTTTCCTTCATCATTCCACAACTCACCATAAAAGCGTACTCTTCGGCCTCTAAGGT
>Ga0105162_1001690_pt1 | contig 12350 bp, 9 predicted proteins | sample JNZ201metaG_FD_81532 | JGI IMG/M metagenome (GOLD analysis project Ga0105162, IMG submission 81532) | Hot spring microbial communities from Jinze hot spring, China to study Microbial Dark Matter (Phase II) - JNZ 20120812A | ecosystem: Environmental > Aquatic > Thermal springs > Hot (42-90C) >...
ATGGGACCGGGTGTTTCCCCGCCGCTATCTGCCGCCTGGAATCACCCGCGGTCCTGAGAAGTGAATAGAGCGTCCGCTGTGCAAGCCAATCGGGCGATTAGTACCGCTCGGCTCCACCCGTTGCCGGGCTTCCACCTGCGGCCTATCCACCAGGTAGTCTCCCTGGGCCCTGATGGGGAGGCCTCATCTTGGGGTCGGCTTCGAGCTTAGATGCCTTCAGCTCTTATCCGGTCCGAGCTTTAGCTACCCAGCGGTGCCCCGGGCGGGACAGCTGGTACGCCAGCGGCTCGGCCGTCCCGGTCCTCTCGTACTAGGGACGGACCCCCTCAAGCCTCCTGCGCCCGCGGTAGATAGGGACCGACCTGTCTCACGACGGTCTGAACCCAGCTCATGAACCCCTTTAACGGGCGAACAGACCGACCCTTGGGACCTGATGCAGCCCCAGGATGGGGTGAGCCGACATCGAGGTGCCGATCCTCCCCGTCGATGTGAACTCTCGGGGGAGACTAGCCTGTTATCCCCGGGGTAGCTTTTATCCGTTGATCACCGGCCCTCCCACGAGGAACCGGTGGGTCACTAGGCCCGGCTTTCGCCCCTGCTCGGCTTGTAGGCCTCGCAGTCAAGCCCCCTTCTGCCCTTGCACTCACCGGCGGATCGCTAACCCGCCTGAGGGGACCTTTGGGCGCCTCCGTTACCCTTTAGGAGGCTGCCGCCCCAGCAAAACTGCCCGCCTAGCGCTGTCCCGGAACCGCTCGTCACGGCCCCTGGTTAGGGCCCCAACAGCCACAGGGTGGTATTCCACCGGCGGCTCCACCCGAGCTGGCGCCCGGGCTTCTCAGCCTCCCACCTATCCTCTACAGTGGATGTCAGGACCCAACGCCAAGCTGCAGTAAAGCTCCACGGGGTCTTTCTGTCCCACCGCGGGTCACGGGCATCTTCACCCGTGCTTCGAGTTCACCGAGCCCCCGGTCAAGACAGCGCGGGAGTCGTTGTTCCTTTCATGCGCGTCGGAACTTACCCGACAAGGAATTGCGCTACCTTAGGACCGTTATAGTTACGGCCGGCCTTCACCGGGGCTTCAGTTCGGGGCTTGCACCCCTCCCCTTAACCTACCGGCAGTGGCCAGGTTTCAGCCCCTATACATCCCCTTACGGGTTAGCAGGGACCTGTGTTTTTGGTAAACAGTCGCCCCCGCCGATTCTCTGCGGCCCCCAGGGCCATCGGGTCATCCCCGACAACCCCAAGGGCACCCCTTCTCCCGAAGTTACGGGGCCATTTTGCCGAGTTCCTTGACCGGGGTTAGCTCGCCCACCTTGGGGTACTCCCCCTGCCCACCTGTGTCGGTTTGCGGTACGGGCTCCGGACCAGCTGGCTAGAGGCTTTTCTCGGCCGCTGAACCGTTCCCCCTTCGCCCCTTACGGGGCTCGCCATCACGCCTCGCCTCTTCGCCCCGCCCCGCCCTCATCGGGCGGGACAGAGCGGTTTCGGGGAGACGGATTTACCTATCCCCCCTGGCTCGACGCTTGGACGGGCGTAGCCGTAAGCCCGCGGGGAAGGTCCACCGGCGTCCCCCCTTCGCTCGTAACGCGGGTCCGGAGGGGCCGGAATGTTGACCGGCTGTCCATCACCTACGCCTTTCGGCTTCGGCTTAGGTCCCGCCTAACCCTGGGCGGATCAGCCTTCCCCAGGAAACCTTGGGCATTCGGTGGGCGGGATTCTCACCCGCCTCGCGCTACTCATGCCGGCATTCTCTCTTCCGCTTCGTCCACCGGGCCTCGCGACCCGGCTTCGACCTACGGCGGAATGCTCCCCTACCGCGGGGCCCTGGGAAGGGCCCCACCCACAGCTTCGGCACCGGGCTTAGCCCCGTTGAGTTTTCGGCGCGCGGCCGCTAGACGGGTGAGCTGTTACGCACTCTTTAAAGGATGGCTGCTTCTAAGCCAACCTCCCCGCTGTCTGGGCGGCCACACCGCCTTCCCCACTTAGCCCGGATTTTGGGGCCTTAGCTGGTGGTCTGGGTTGTTTCCCTCTTGTCCATGGAGGTTATCCCCCACAGACTCACTCCCACGGACCGACGGCCGGTATTCGGAGTTTGATTGGGGTCGGGAGTTGCCCCCCTTCCCCAGCCAGTGCTCTACCCCCGGCCGCCTGCGCGTGAGGCTGACCCAAAAGCCATTTCGGGGAGAGCCAGATATCCCCAGGCGCGATTGGCCTTTCACCCCTACCCGCAGGTCATCCGATGACTTTGCACGGTCAACCGGTTCGGGCCTCCATGCGCTGTTACGCGCACTTCACCCTGCCCACGGGTAGATCGCCTGGCTTCGGGTCTGTGCCCGGTGACTGGTCGCCCTGTTCGGACTCGGTTTCCCTACGGCTCCGCGAAAGAATCGCTTAGCCTCGCCACCGAGCACAACTCGCCGGCTCATACTGCAAAAGGCACGCGGCCACCGTTCCCCGCCCCCTCGCGGAGGCGGTTCCCGGCTACCACTGCACTGTGAGCGGACGGTTTCACGTTCTATTTCACTCCCCTCCCGGGGTTCTTTTCACCTTTCCCTCGCGGTACTGGTGCGCTATCGGTCAGCCGGTAGTGTTTAGCCTTGGAGGGTGGTCCCCCCAGATTCGCGCCGGATTCCCCGTGTCCGACGCTACTTGGGAACGGCAACCCAGGAGAGCCTCCCCTTTCGCCTACGGGACTATCACCCTCTCCGGTCGCCCTTTCCAGTGGCTTTGCTGGCTGTTCGGCTAGAGGAGGCTTTTGTAACTCCCTGGGAGGTCCGCAGCCCTCCCCGTCGCCGTCCCGCTACCCCCCACGGACAACGCCTGCGGGCTTGGGCATCCGTGGGGTTTGGGCTCCTCCCCGTTCGCTCGCCGCTACTAGGGGAATCTCCACGCCCGCTTTTGGCGGGCGCGCCTGCTCCCTTGCGGGAACAGGTGTTGATTTCTCTTCCTCCCGCTACTGAGATGTTTCACTTCGCGGGGTTCGCCTCCAGGGCTTACTTGGGATTTCGGCCCTGGATACCGTGCCTCAACGGCACGGTGGGTTTCCCCATTCGGGAATCCCCGGATCATAGCCTGCTCAGCGGCTCCCCGGGGCTTATCGCAGCTGGCCACGCCCTTCGTCGCCTCCGGCTGCCGAGGGATCCACCGTCCGCCCTTACCATACTTGCACAGCGGACGCCCTATTCACTTGTCAAGGACCGCGGAAAGCCACCCCTATTATACGTCCGGAACCCTTCCGGACAAGGGGCCCCATTATACGGGCCCGCTCTCCCCCGTCCACCCCTCCACCACCTTGTCCGGCCAAATCCCCTCCAAATCGTAAAAACTCCGCACCTCCCTGGGGAAAAGGTGCACCACGAAATCCCCGTAGTCCAGAAGGACCCACCGCCCGTCGGAGAGGCCCTCCGTGTGGCGGGGGGCCACGGGCAGCTTCGCCATGAGGTGCTCGGCGATGGCCCGCACGTGAAGGGGATTCTCCCCCTCGGCGATGAGGAAGAAGTCCGTGGGGATGGAGGTATCCCGCAGGTCCAAAAGGACCAGGCGGTCGCCCTTCTTGTCGGCGATGAGGGAGGCAGCCCGGCGCAGAAGCTCGCCCTCAGGTCCCCACATCGAACCCCACCCCCAAAAGGAGCACCACGTCCGCGCCCTCCGGCCAGCCGCCCAGCCGCTCCACCCCGAACGCCTCCGCCGCCACCACCGCCACGTCCCTAGGAAGGAGGGCTCGCAGAAGCTCGGCCTTGGCCTCCGCCCCTTTTCGCACAAGGAGGAAGCTCCGGGTGTAGTCCGTGCGGTCGGCCGAGCCCACCCCGGCCACGGCGAACCCCCGGGCCGCAAGCCAGGCGGCCGTGCGCGTGGCCAGGAAGCGCTCCCGGGTGCCGTTGGCCACGAACACCCGCACCTCCTCCCGGGTGAGGAAGGTGCGCCCCAGGGCCAGGGCCTCCCGCAGCTTTCGGATGCGTACGTAATCGGGCATGAGGCGGCTATCTTCCGCCACGAGGGGCAGGACCTCCACCCGGGATTGGGCGCGCGCCACCCCCTCCCAGAAATCCCGCGCGGCCCAGGGCGAGACCCCGGGGAGGACGAGGGTTTTGCGCAGAAGCTCGGGCCGGCCCAGGAGGCGGGGCAGGAGGTCCCCAAAGAAGGTGGAGAGCCCCAAAAGATCGGGGCTCCCGCGGTACCGCAGGAGGTAGGCCAGGAACTCCCGGGATTTTGGGCCGTCCAGGAGCTGCTCGCCCGCGGGAACGTCGAGGAACACCCGCCGCTGGGGGTCCTGGAAGACCAGGCGTTCCTCGGGCCGGGCCACCACCCCGCCCAGCTCCCGCACCCAACCGTCCCAGGCTTCTGGGGAAAGCTCCCCCACGCAAAGGATGGGAAGCTCCCAGAGGGCGGCGAGCGCCTCCACCGCTTTCGTCCCGCCCTCCTTGAGGGTGCGCCACGTGCCCTCCTGGGGAAGAAGGAGGCTTCCCGGGATCAGGATCCAGGCGCAGCGGCGTTGGGGAAGGAGGCTCACGAGCACGGCGAGGTCCGGGCCGGGCTCGTCCGCGGGGATTCCGGTGCGCAGAAGGACGAGGACTTGGACGGGCTCTCCCTGGGCCAGGGCGCGCCGGACCTCGCTGCGGGTGAAGGCGAAGAACAGGGCCGCGCCCAGGCCAAGGAGCACCGCGCCCGCCACAAGCAGGAGGCGTCGCATCGGGGAGAAGTTAGCCCTCCCTTCCCCTCCTCGTCAAACCATGGGTTGCGTTTTTGGAGGGGGTGGGTAGGCTCCTTTTGTGCGCAGTCCGGATCCCTACGTGGAGCTCGCCCGGCGGGCCATCGAGGCCTGGGTCCGGGAGGGGCGGAGGATCCCCCCTCCCCCCGATCTTCCCGCGGAGCTTTTCACCCGGCGGGCCGGGGCCTTCGTGTCCCTCAAAAAGCAGGGGCTTTTGCGGGGCTGCATCGGCACCTACCTCCCCACCGAGGAGAACTTGGCCCAAGAGATCATCGAGAACGCCATCCGTGCGGCCACGGAGGACCCGCGGTTCCCGCCCGTGCGGCCCGAGGAGCTCCCCCACCTTTCCATCACCGTGGACGTGCTCTCCCCGCCCGAGCCTTGCACTGTGGAGGATTTGGATCCCAAGCGCTACGGGGTGATCGTGGAGAAGGGCTGGCGCCGGGGCCTCCTCCTCCCGGATCTTCCGGGCGTGGACACGGTGGAGGAGCAGCTGCGCATCGCCAAGATGAAGGCCGGTCTTTCCCCGGACGAGCCCTGCGAGATCTACCGGTTCACCGTCGAGCGCCACGGCGAAAAATGAGGGTCTGCGTGCACGCGTTGGGCTGTCGGGTCAACCAATACGAGGCCCAGTACCTTGCGGAGCGCTTGGCGACCCTTCCCGGCGAGGGCGAGATCCACGTGGTGAACACCTGTACGGTGACGGCCCTTGCGGACCGCAAATCCCGGAAGCTCGTGGCCCAGCTGCGGCGGGAGCATCCGGGGGCGTTGGTGGTGGCGGTGGGCTGCGGGGCGGACGGCGCTCGGGCTGGGCTTTTGCGGGCGGGCGCGGACCTCGTGGTGGGCAATAGGGACAAGGCCCGGCTTCCTGAGCTCCTCATGGCCTACCTGCGCGGGGATGCCCTCCCCGAGGGCGCTTGGCCGTCCTTGGCGGAGGAGCGGGTGCGCGGGCCGTTCCCGCGGGCCCGGGCCCTCCTCAAGGTCCAGGACGGCTGCACCCAGGGATGCACCTTTTGCCGCACCTGGCAGGTGCGCGGGCCTCTGCGGAGCAAGCCCCCCAAGGTGGCGAGGGAGGAGGCCGAGGCCCTGGCCGCGGCCGGCCACAAGGAGATCGTGGTCACCGGGGTGAACCTGGCCCAGTACGGCCTGGACCTTCCGGAGCGGCCCACCCTCGCCGACCTCCTTTCGGAGCTTTTGCGGGTGGAGGGCGTGCGCTACCGCTTGACCTCCGTGAACCCCGAGGGCCTGACCCCTGAGCTCCTCGCGCTCTTTTCTCGGGAACCCCGGCTCTGCCCGTACCTGCACATGCCCCTGCAGTCCGGGGACGACCGCGTCCTTGCGGCCATGGGCCGGGCCTACACCGCCGCGGAGTACAAGGAAAAGGCCCTGGCCTTCCTGAGCTCTGTGCCCAAGGCCACCCTCGGGGCGGACGTGATGGTGGGCTTTCCGGGCGAGGACGAGCGGGCTTTTTCCCGCACGGTGGAGCTCTTGGAGGCCCTCACCCCTTTGAACCTCCACATCTTTCGGTACTCCCCGCGGCCGGGGACGGCCGCGGCCCGCCTCCCCGGGCGGGTCCCCAAAGCGGAGGCCGCCCGCCGCAGCGCGGAACTCGCCGGCCTCGCCCGCCGCTGGTCCCGCCTGGCCCGCCAGCGCTTCCTGGGAGCTACCCTGGAACTCCTTGTGGAGGAGAAGGAGGGCGGATGGTGGGTGGGGCACACGGAGAACTACCTTCGCGTGGGGGTGGCGGAATCCGCAGCCCTCGCGCGCGGTACAATTGTGACGGTGCGCATCGTGCGCGTGGAGGAGAACCTTACCGAGGGGGTGGTGTTCGATCGCCCGCAAGACCGCGGAGATCGCCCTTCCTAGCCAGGACGTGGCGGTGGGCGTCCTCGGCCAGTACAACCGCAACCTGCGCCTGATCTCCCAGATCTACAGCAAGGCCAAGATCGTGGCCCGGGGGGATCGCATCCTCATCGAGGGCGAGGCCGAGGACGTGGAGAAGCTGGAGAAGATCTTCGGGAAGCTTTTGGAGGTGGCGCGCACCAACCGCGCGCCCTCCGTGGAGGAGGTGCGCTACCTCATCAGCCAAGTGGAGGAGGGCGGCGACCTCACGGGCGTCCTCACCGACGTCATCCAGATCACCCATTGGGGCGAGCCCATCCGGCCCAAGACGGCCGGGCAAAAGCGGTACATCGAGGCCATAAAGGAGAACGACGTGGTGTTCGCCATCGGGCCCGCGGGGACGGGGAAGACCTACCTCGCCGTGGCCATGGCCCTGAACTACCTCCAGCAGGGGAAGGTGAAGCGGATCGTCCTCACCCGGCCGGCGGTGGAGGCCGGGGAGCAACTCGGGTTTTTGCCCGGCGACATCTTCCAGAAGGTCAACCCCTACCTCCGCCCCCTCTACGACGCCATCTACGACATGATCCCCGCTTCGGAACTGGAGAAGTACATGCAGACCGGGAGGGTGGAGATCGCGCCGCTTGCGTTCATGCGCGGGCGAACCCTCAACAACGCCTTCATCATCCTGGACGAGGCCCAGAACACCACCCACACCCAGATGAAGATGTTCCTCACCCGCCTGGGATTTGGGTCCAAGGCGGTGGTGACGGGCGACATCACCCAGATCGACCTCGTGGGCGTACCCTCGGGCTTAGCGGAGGTGCCCAGGATCCTCGCGGGGATCCCGGGGATCGCCATCGTCTATCTGGACCGCGCCGACGTGGTCCGGCATCCCCTGGTCAAGGCCATCATCGAGGCCTACGAGCGCGCCGAGCGCCAAGGCAAAGGGGAGGTGAGCGGCGGTGAGCGTGCCCCAGGAGATTCGGGAGCGGGTGGAGAAGCTCCGTGAAGAGATCCGACGCTACGACTACTACTACTACGTCCTGAACCAGCCCCTCATCTCCGATGCCGAGTACGATCGACTCTTCCGCGAGCTCCAGGAGCTGGAGCGGAGGTACCCGGAGCTGGTGACGCCGGACTCGCCCACCCAGCGGGTGGGAGCCCCGCCCGCCGAGGAGTTCGCCCCCGTGGAACACGCCATCCCCATGCTCTCCCTCCAGAACTGCTTCAACGACGAGGAGCTGGAGGAGTGGGACGACCGGGTGCGCCGGCTTTTGGGTGGGGAGCCCGTGGAGTACGTGTGCGAGCCCAAGCTGGACGGGCTTTCCGTGGAGCTCGTGTACGTGGACGGGGTGTTCACCGTGGGCTCCACCCGGGGGGACGGCCGGGTGGGGGAGGACGTGACGCGGAACCTGCGCACCATAAAACAGGTGCCGCTCCGCCTCTTCCCCCTCGACGGGAAGGTTCCGCGGCTTTTGGAGGCCCGGGGCGAGGTGTACATGGAGAAGGAGGCGTTCCGCAGGCTCAACGAGGAGCGGGAGCGCGCGGGCGAACCCCTCTTTGCCAACCCCCGCAACGCCGCAGCGGGAAGCCTCCGCCAGCTCGATCCCAACGTCACGGCCTCCCGCCCCTTGAAGATCTTCTTCTACGCCATGGGCCGCGCCGAAGGCATCGAAATCCGCTCCCAGGTGGAGCTCCTCACCACCTTCCCCAAGCTCGGCCTCCCCGTGAACCCCCTTTGGAAGCTGTGCAAGACCTTGGACGAGGTAAAGGCCTTCTATCGCGAGCTTTTGGGGATGCGCCATGAGCTTCCCTACGAGGCGGACGGGATGGTGGTGAAGGTCAACGATTTCCGGCAGCGGGAGATCCTGGGGGAGGTGTCGCGGGCGCCGCGCTGGGCCATCGCCTACAAGTTCCCGGCGGAGGAGGCCACCACCCGGGTCCTGGACATCATCGTGCAGGTGGGGCGCACCGGCGCCCTCACCCCCGTGGCCATCCTGGAGCCGGTGGAGGTCTCCGGGGCCACGGTGTCCCGGGCCACCCTGCACAACGAGGACGAGATCCGCCGGAAAGACGTGCGCATCGGGGACTGGGTGATCGTGCGCCGGGCCGGGGAGGTCATCCCCGAGGTGGTGAAGTCCATCCCGGAGCGGCGCACCGGTCAGGAGCGGGAGTTCAGGATGCCCGAGCGCTGCCCGGCCTGCGGCGGGCCGGTGGTGCGGCCTCCGGGCGAGGTGGCCTACCGCTGCGAAAACCTCTCCTGCCCCGCGCGCATCAAAGAATCCATCCGGCATTTTGCCTCCCGCAGGGCCATGGACATCGAGGGCCTCGGGGAAAAGCTCGTGGACAAACTCGTGGAGACCGGCCTCGTCCGCAAGCTCTCGGACATCTACCGGCTCAAGAAGGAGGACCTCGTCAACCTCGAGCGCATGGGCGAAAAATCCGCGCAGAACCTCTTGGAGCAGATCGAGCGCTCCAAGAACGCGGGGCTGGCCCGCCTCATCTTCGCCCTCGGGATCCGCTACGTGGGCGAGCACCTCGCGGAGGTGTTGGCCGAGCACTTCCCGTCCCTCGAGGCCTTGAGCAAGGCCGACTACTACGAGCTCATCCAGATCCCCGAGATTGGGCCGCGCATCGCCCAAAGCATCGTGGACTTCTTCAAAAACGAGGAGAACCGCAAGCTCATCCAGGAGCTCAAGGAGCTTGGGGTCAAAACGGAGGCGGAGAAGCCCAAAGAGGGGCCGCTTTCGGGGAAGACCTTCGTCTTCACCGGCACCCTTTCCGCGTTCACCCGGGAGGAGGCCCGCCGGCTCGTGGAGTCCCTGGGCGGCCGCGTGGCCTCCGGCGTTTCCCGTAAGGTGGACTACGTGGTGGTGGGCGCGGACCCCGGGGAGAAGCTGCGCAAGGCCCAGGAGCTGGGGATCACGATCCTCACGGAGGAGGAGTTCCGTAGGCTTGTGGGGCGCTAGGCCGCGGCGATGAGCCGGCGGTAGAACTCCAGGGCCCGCTCGCCCCAGGCCTCCTTGAGCTTCTTGAGGGCGCGCTCCTCGATCTGGCGCACCCGCTCCCGGGAGATCCCCAGCTTCTCCCCCACCTCCGCAAGGGTGAGGGGGCGGGGGCCTTCCAGCCCATAGCGCCAGCGCAAAACCTGGGCCTCCCGGGCCGGAAGCTTCCCCACCATCTCCAGGAGCTCCTCGCGGAAGAGCTCGATGAGGGCGGCCCGCTCCGGCGTGGGCATGTCCTCGTCGGCCACCATCTCCTCCAGGGACTCCGCCTCCTCCTCTTCGCCCAAGGGCGTGTCCAAGGAGATGACGTTGCCCACGGTCTCCCGGATGCGCAAGAGCCGCTCGGCGGTGAGGCCGGGCGCCACCAGGATGTCCTCGCTTTCCTCGATGCCCTCGGCGCCGAAGCTCGCCTTCAGGCGCTGGAAGCGCACGATGGCCCTGAAGAGGTAGGCCGGGATGCGGATCATCTGGGACTGCTTTTCGATGGCCTGGCCGATGGCCTGGCGGATCCACCAGCGGGCGTAGGTGGCCAGGCGCACGCCGCGGGAGGGGTCAAACCGGTCCACGGCCTCGATGAGCCCGAGGTTGCCCTCCTGGATGAGGTCGAGGAGGTCCAGGCCGGTGTCCCCGTACTCCCGGGCCATGGAGACGACAAGGCGCAAGTGGGAGACGATGAGGCGCTCGCGGGCGGCGCGATCCCCTTGGCGCATGCGCCCTACAAGCTCCTTCTCCTCGGCCTCGGAGAGAATGGGGGTACGCGCCACCTCCGCGAGGTACAGCCGGAGGATGTCCACTTCCTCCTCGGCCTCTAAAACCTCCTCGAGGTCGTCCCGCGGCTCTTCCATCCCGCGAAAAGTGTAGCGCCCTCCCCTTGGGCGACAAGACTTGCGCGCCCCCGAAGATCGCGTACACTGACCCTCGCAGGACCGAACGAAGTGCAGCACCGACGTGGCTGTTGGGGGTTTCCCCCAACAAGCAGTAGGGCGCATGGAGTCGGTCGAGTTTCAAAGAAAGGGGGGACTCCCAATGGCCATAGGCAAAGTGAAGTGGTTCGACGAGGCCAAGGGTTACGGCTTCATCGCCCAGGAGAACGGGCCGGATGTGTTCGTGCACTTCTCGGCCATCGACATGCCGGGCTTCAAGACCTTGCGCGAGGGTCAGATCGTGGAGTTCGACGTCGAGCAGGGTCCGAAGGGCCCGCAGGCCAAGAACGTAAAGCCGCGCTGAACCCAAGCGCAGCGAGGAAGGAAAGAGGGGGCGTTTCCGCCCCCTCTTTTTATTCCCCAAGCACCCGCCGGTAGATCTCCTCCACCCCGGCCAGCGCCCGTTCCTCCCGAAAGATCGCGGAGAGATCCAGTCCGAGCGCGCGGATCTGGGGATCCGCCCCGGCCACCTCCCGCAGGCTCCTTCCCTCCGCCTCCGCCCTCCGGCTCAGTTCCGCCACAAGGCCATGGGCTTCCTTCCGGGCCATCCCCGCCCGCACCAAGGCCAAAAGGAGCCCTTCGGAAAAATGCAAGTCCAAAGCCCTCTCCACGTTTTCTCGCATGCGCTCCGGAAAGACCCAAAGCTCCCGAAGGAGCTTGGCCGCCCGGCTCAGCATGTAGTCCACAACGAGGAAGGTCTGGGGAAGGAGCACGCGCTCCACGGAGGAGTGGGACATGTCCCGCTCGTGCCAGAGGGCGTTGTTCTCCAGGGCGGGGCCGAGCGCGGCCCGCACCAGCCGCGCAAGCCCGCACAGCCTCTCCGACAGGATGGGATTGCGCTTGTGGGGCATGGCCGAGGAGCCCTCGGGACGCCCCTCCATCGCCTCCCCCACCTCCGTGCGGGAGAGGTGGCGCACCTCTAGGGCGATCTTCTCCACCAGGGAGGCCGCGGAGGCCAGGGCGAAGAGGACCTCGGCGTAGCGGTCGCGGCTCACCACCTGGCTGGCGATCGGGCAGGGTTTCAGTCCGAGTTTTTCCAGGGCCCGGGCCTCCGCCTCCGGCGGGAAGTGGGCGTAGGTGCCCACGGCCCCCGAAAGTTTCCCCACGGAAATCGCCTCCCGGGCGCGCCGGAGCCGCTCCTCCACCCGCCGCAGCTCGTCGTACCAAAGGAGGAACTTCAACCCCAGGGTGGTGAGCTCGGCCCACTGGCCGTGGGTGCGGCCCAGCATCACCGTCCGCTTGTGCTCCTTGGCCCGCTGGACCAGGACCTCTCCCAAGGCTCGCGCTTTCTCCAACAAAATGTCCAGGGCGTCGCGCACGAGGAGGGCGAGCGCCGTGTCCTTGACGTCGGAGGAGGTGAGGCCGAAATGGAGCCAGCGCCCCTCCGGGCCCACCTCTTCCTCGAGCACCCAGAGGAAGGCCAGGAGGTCGTGGCCCACCTCCCGTTCCGCCGCGAGGAACTTTTCCACGTCGATGCGGGCTTTGGCCCGCACCGCCTGGACCGTTCCCGCAGGAACCTCCCCCAGCTCCTCCAACGCCTCCAGGGCCGCGAGCTCCACGGAAAGCCAGCGCTTGTACTGGGCCTCCAGGGTCCAAAGCTCCTTCATGGGCGAAAGGGCGTAGCGTTCAAGCATGGCGCCAAAGCATAGAACGTTTCGCGAAAATAGGCCAGGTATAATCGCCGCGTTTGCCTAAAAGGAGGAGGGATGAAAGGAGCCGTGCTTGATGAACTTTGCGTGAACGCCCTGAGGTTTTTGGCCGTGGACATGATTGAGCGGGCCAAATCGGGCCACCCTGGGCTTCCTTTGGGGGCGGCACCTATGGCCTACGTCCTTTGGAGCCGGCACCTCCGCCACAGCCCCTGCAACCCCA
>Ga0105162_1001691_pt1 | contig 12330 bp, 8 predicted proteins | sample JNZ201metaG_FD_81532 | JGI IMG/M metagenome (GOLD analysis project Ga0105162, IMG submission 81532) | Hot spring microbial communities from Jinze hot spring, China to study Microbial Dark Matter (Phase II) - JNZ 20120812A | ecosystem: Environmental > Aquatic > Thermal springs > Hot (42-90C) >...
AAGCCTTAAAGATCGCCTAAGGCAAAGGGTACCGATTCAGTCCGTCCACCCCTTCGTTTCCTCTTCGATCCCTTCCTGTAAGAGGCAAGTGTCTGGCTTGATTTCCGCCGTGAATCCTTCTGACACTACAAAAGTTTGGTTCTGCCCTGGGTAACAAACTTCGACAGTTCCTTCATAGACGGAGAGCTTGGTCCCCACCTCAGTTACCTCATAGCTGAACTTGGTCCCGCGCACACCAAGTATCGCCTGGGGTACCAAGCACGGCTTCCCTATGTTCATCCTATACCCACAATACCATATCCTCAGCTCCTTAAGAGCCTCTTCAATTTCTTCCTTTTTGCTCCGTAAAAGGTCCTTAATTCGTTCAAGAAAGCCCTCACGAGGTTCTACCTGGAAGTACACCTTGCCTTTTGAGAGTTCAAGCGTTTCTTCTTCAGGGGTTTTCTTCCTTAAAACCAGCTCGGAATTGGGCCCGAGGGTGAATTCCCCCCTTCCATCAAGGATGACCGCCTTTGCCCTCCCATCAGGTCCGGTGATCAAGGAATCGCCTTCCTTTAAAGCCGAAAAGGAAGAACAATTGTTTTCGCTTCTGGTCTTGGCATTTACAATCTTTACAGTCCCTTTACAGTCTCTGACCAAGCCGATCGCCTCCCTTGACTCCAGCTTTTTGTGCAAATCGTTTAACCTCTCTTCCTCCACCTTGAGCCTGTCTATTGCCATTTGTAGCTCCAACCTTTGCCTATTTAAGGAATCCAAGGCCTCCCTTGCGCTCCTCAGGGCGCTGAGGGCATGTGGTTCTGCCATCAGCGCCTCGTTTTTCTCCTTGTCCGTTCCGGTGTTTTTTATCCTTTGGATTTCAGCAAGAAGCGCGTTGGTCTCTTTTAGCCTCTGCTCAACCCTCGCTATGTCCCCTTGGAGCTTTTTAAGCCTTTCCTCTTTTTCCATCTTTAGCCTTTGGAGCTCGAAATAAAGGCTCATGTACAAGAGGTCCCCTTTGGAAGCGCCTTGAGGGCACACCGTTTGCGGGAGCAGGAAAAGACATATGAGCCATACGGCAGTGATGACCCCTTTCACCTTACTCTCCCTTCTCCATGAGTAACTCCCATCTGTAAATCTCGTCCCTTGCGGCCCTTGAGTCCGGGGCGTCTGGATAAAGCTCAAGGTAGATCTCCATGTACCTTATGGCCTTCTTATACAGCTTAAGTTGGGCATAGTTCAGCGCAAGGGCTTTATAAAGGGCGGGGAAGAAGGGCTGGACTCTAAGGGCCTTTTTATACTCTTCGATGGCCCTTTCGAAATCGCCCTCTGCGGTGTAGGTCTCGGCTCTGATGACCGCTCTTCTGCCTTCTTCAGGCAAGGCAAAGAGGTGCGGCTGTTTCAACATGAGTTGAGCCAGGTGCGTCCTTATCTGGCTACCCTCCCTTTCGTCGGCGAACCTGAGGAACTCCTGATATTCCTTAAGGGCTTCTCTATAGAGCTTCTTCGATTCAAGTTCTTCGGCAAGTCTTAACTTTTCGGCCTTATACGGCCTGAATAAGTCCTGGGAAAAGCTAATGTACTTGGACAAGAAGGCATTTTTACCCGTAAAAAAATCCTCTGAGATCTGAGCATATGCTTCAGATGCCTTCTCCATATCACCGCTTTTCCCATAAGCTATGGCCTCAAGAAGCCTGTCGAAATCGCCCTTCTTAGCTGTGGATAAGACCCTTAAAGCCTCTTGCAGATGGCCCTTGTCCATGTTAAGGACGACCATGCTCCTTATTGCCCACCGATTCCTCGGATTTAAAGAATAGGCCCTTTGTGCATCTTTAAAGAACTGCTCTAGCCGCCCCAACTCCCTATTGGCAAAGGCCCTTAAGGCAAAAGGCAGTGCCGCCTCTTCATCATAGTTTATGCCTTCCATAAGGATAGACACATCTAAAGGCCCGTTAGTTCCCTTCCTCTCGAGGGTCAAATGGAGGGGCTCTCCTTCTTCCACATGGAAGCTCTGAAAGACCCTATCTTGATCCCAGTCTTCTATGGGTTGTCCGTTCACCTTTAGGATCTTATCACCTTTCTTTAGACCTGCCTTTTCCGCAGGAGAAGGGCTTTTGACCTCCGTAACGATTACGGAATCACCTACAAGCTGAAAGGTGAAACCTATAGGGCTGTACCGTAAGAGGTTAATGGCCTCAGTAGCCCAAACTGCTGCCTTGCTGAAGTCTCCTATTGCTAAGTCCACAAGCGATAGGCATATGAGACTCGGAACCGCTTTCCTTGAACTGGCGCCCCGGACCTCTACCTCCTTTAAGAAGTAAGGCCTTGCTTCTTCAAACCTCTCTTGCTCTGCTAATGCCTTACCTATTTCGAAATTGGCCTCAGGTGCCATTGGATCTATTTCCAATGCCCTCTTTAGGCTTTGTATTGCCTTGCCGTAGTCTCCCCTAGCTCTATATGCCTTCCCCAAGGCTACGTAAGCCAAGGCGTTCCTCTGGACCTTCAGGGAAACTTCAGCGTACTTTATGGCTTCATCGAGGTTACCAGTTATGCAATAAGCATTAGCCAATATGGCAGAGGCTTCGGGATTATTCGGCTGTTCATTAACCCATCGGTGCAACGTATCAAGTGCCCTGCCCAAATCGGTTCCAGCCTTGGCTAAAAATTCTGCGACGTCCCAATGTTTGTTCAACACGGCTGCGTGAAAGGCAAAGCCCAACACCCTCACCCTGGTTCCTTGCGACAGGATCTCCATCCAGCCCTTCATGTTCACATCTGCCCCCTTGGCCACCAGTAACTTGACAGCCCCTAAGTGCCCATAAAACGCAGCTTCAATAAGGGGGGTACTTGACTCATAAGATACATTTGGACTTACGCCTTGCTTTATCAGCTCTTGTATCGTATCCACATCTCCAGAAGCTGCGGCTTTATACATCCTATATGCTTCTGATTTTGCTTCTGACTGAGAGAGGGTTGCGCTTCCTAAAAGGGAGGATATGGACAAAATAAGCGCTATAAGTTTTCTCCTACCGACGCTATTCATCGGCATCCTCAGTTAAGGTTGATAGCGTTTTTTAACTTGTTCAATTCCTTCTCTATGTCTTGTCTTTCCTGCGTTAGTTTTTGTTCTTCTTTTATGGCCTTCTGCAGTTCAACTTCGGCCTCTTGTTTGAGGGAAATAGCCCTTGCGAGTAAATTGCTTGTTTGGCTCTTTTCCTCAGGTGTTTGGGCCTTTTGGTTCTTTAGCTCCAGGTCCCGTATTTGAGCCTCCAGGTCCTTTATCTTTTTCTGTGCTTCTTCCTTTTTCGTGTTTATTTCCTCTGTCTTTGTCAGGAGGTCCTTTAGCATATCGAGCTTTGGCAGCGCCTCTTTGAAAAACCTCGAGTATTGGGACAGCTTCCTGTTTAACTCTGCGGTCTTTTGCGAATCCATGGCCTCGAGGACCTCCTTTGGAGGCCTGTAATCTATGGCCCTCGGGGAAATAGACTCTCCTTCAAAGGCGACCCCTGCCCAAAAACGAGCTGCTTCCAAGTCCCCACTGAGCATGGCGGTTTCGGCCATCTTAGAAAAATAAACTGCCCTCAAGAGCTGCTCTTTGGCCTTTTCCGATGCCACTTGAGCATTACTAGATGGGACCGAATTCGGCCTTGGATTGCTCCAATCTATATGGGACAATGGGGCTTCGCCCTCTTGGCCTTTTGGCCCTATGATGGTATAGCTTCCCAAAGGACCGCTTCCAATCCTGGCCTTCGACAATATGTCCTGCCCTGCGGCTTTTCTGCTTTCTACTTCCAATTTTGCTTGCCTTTCGGCTTCTTCTAAATACTTTTGCCAGGCTTCAAGGGCTTTCTTCTTCTGTTCTTCTAACTTGGCCTTTTGGTAATCGGTGCTCTGATGAGATGTATTCGGTGGAAGGAAAAACGCGTTGAAGTTGAACAGAGAATTGAAAATTGGCTGAAACATGCTCTGAAACATTTGCAACTGCATTTGCTGGGAAGGCGAAAGGCCTGTATACGGCTTTGGAACTGTTTGGAAGGTCTGCTGCGGAGGTTTACAATACATGTGGTATTCTTCAGGACTGTACCAATTTCCATCGTAAGAGCAGTGTACCTTAGCTTTAGGCTCTGGAATGCTTTGAGAAAAACCTAGCCGCAAAAGACAAAAACACAAAAAGGCAAATAACCCTATAACCCTCAACCCGACACTATACATGCCTCAACCCCCATGGTCCACAATAAAATAAACCTTGTTTGAAAAGATGCTATAAAGAGAACTATTTAACTTGCTGTTTATTTGTTTTGTGTCTTTTGCTTTCCATTTCCTATGCGTTGAAGGAGGAATTGCAAAGGTAATCAAAGAAGGGAAAAGGACAAAACTAAAACAGTAAGCATCCTTAACGTTTGTAACTGAAAGGATTATGCTGCTTGAAAACAAAAAAAGCGGCATCTTTAACAGATCCTAAAATAATTCCATGTAAAATATTTTTGCAAAGGTGGGTTTTTGTGTCAACAAATTCAAAGCCGCTATGGCTTTCTGTTTTTAAAGTTCGTGTTTTGGCCTTCATCTGTTTGAAAGCGATGGCTTTGGGGAGTCGCCTAAAGAATTTTTTGGTTTTGTTGGAGTGAGAGGGAGGCATCGCTTCTGCGACCAGGACGGTCCTAATTCCCAAGGTCCTTTCCACTTCTTCTGCCGAAGGGGAAAGTACCTGGCTTGTCAGATTCGCCCTTCCCAAGTCACAGATCCCTTTAGGGCAGATCCCTCAGGTTACAGGAGAAGGCGATCTTATCAGGCCATTTACATGAGGCCTCAGAGAGAAGCTCGGAAAGGGGGTAATTTGGGATAGCGAAGGCTACAAAGGACCCCCTTTCGGCCTCCCTTGTGGTTTTAGGGCTTGCTCCATAATCTTTTGATACTATAACAGGTCTGACATGGAAGAAGTAAAACATGGATTAGTTGAACCTCAAGAGCTCAGTGAAGAGGAGGTCAGGAGGGGGCTTTGGCTTGTCATAAAGGACGGCATGGCGAGCCAAGCCATGGCGACCCTTACAGGTGGTGCCTTTCTTACTGCCTTTGCCCTTGCGCTTGGGGCCTCGAACTTCCTCATAGGCCTCCTTTCGGCCATACCGCTCTTTGCCCAGTTCCTCCAGCTTCCCGCCCTCTTCCTCATAGGGCCTCTCAAGCGGAGGTCCATATGCGTTTGGGCTTCAGGGATAGGCAGAAGCGCATGGTTGGCCGCAGCCCTTGTTCCGCTCTTTGCCCCGAAGGAGGTTGCCTTAAAGGTCCTCGTAGGGGCTGTTGCCTTCCAGGCCGCTTTTGCAGCTGTGTCCAACGCCAGTTGGAATTCTTGGATGAGGGACCTTGTACCCGAAAAGGAGTTCGGTCGGTTCTTCTCGAGGAGGATGGCCCTTACCACGGCCTTGGCCGTGATCTTGGCCCTTTTAGGTGGCTTCTTTGTGGACCAATGGCAGAGATGGTTCCCTGGCCGTGGGTTAGGCGCCTACTGTTTCCTTTACTTCTGCGGGTTCCTCCTGGGGTTTTGGGGGCTCAAGTACCTTTCGCAGATCCCTGAGCCCCCCTTGCGCCTGGGGCGGGAAAGCCCTGGAGCGTTTAGGTCCCTTCTTGGGCCCCTTCGTGATGAGAACTTCAGGAGGCTTTTGCGTTTTTACGGACTCTGGAGCTTCGCCATGAACTTTGCAAGCCCCTTTTTTGTGGTCTACATGGTCCTTTGGCTGAAGATGTCCATGGCCTTGATAGTGGCCCTTGGGGTCCTCGGACAGTTTGTGGGCCTTGTCTTTTTACCCATATGGGGGAGGCTATCGGATGCGATGGCAAATAAATCGGTCCTTAGGATAAGCGTACCCCTTTACGCCCTTTCCCTTATCGCATGGACCTTTACCACCTTGCCTGAGCCACATGCCATGACAGTGCCTTTACTTGTTGGGATCTATGTGGCAGTTGGGGTATCACAGGCCGGGGTGACCTTGGCCGCAAGCAACATCAGCCTGAAGTTATCCCCCAAGGGCGCCGCTGCCCCTTACCTTGCTGCCTATAACGTCTTGGGGTCCATCTTGGGCGGGATGGCCTCAGTCCTTGGGGGAGTGGTGGCCGATGCCTTAAAGGGGTACAGCTTCGGTTTCTTTTTCGAGGTCAGCTCGCCTACAAGGCAGTACCTCCAACCCCTCTTGCACTTCAAGGACCTCGATTTCCTCTTCCTGTTGGCCTCCTTGATGGGGTTCATGTCCCTTAGGGAACTTAGCAGGGTGAAGGAAGAAGGGGAGCTGGAAAAGGGGCTTTTTGTGGATCTCCTCCTTGAGGAGGTGAAAAGGCCGATAAAAGAGCTCATCCCGCGGGAGGGTTTGAAGAACTTCCTAGGCGTCCTTACGGTTTCCCAAAGGAGAGAAAAAGGGGGTTAAGTGCCCTTGGCCTCGGCTTTTTTCGGATATCGGACAAAAAGCCCTATGAGGAAGGCACATAGGGGTAAGAGCGTTGTCACCCTTAGGGCCACCGGTACCCCCCACCTATCGGCAATGGCTCCAAGCAAGGTGAGGCCCAAACCGCCTGTACTTATGGTCAGGCCCACCATTATCCCTGAGGCCATGCCCACGTACTGCGGCAGGAGCACCTGCCCCATGACCGTGGTGGTGCCAAAGGAGGAGATGAGGATGGCACCTGCCACCGATAGGAGGACGAACAGCGCAGGTCCCCTTAGGTAAAAAAGCCCCTGTAGCAAGGGTACCGAGGCCAAAAGGGTAACAAGGAGAAACCTCTTATGCCCCACCCTATCTGCCACAGGGCCTCCAAGTAAAGTCCCCACCGCCCCTGAGACGAGAAAGGTGCTCACGAGCTTCCCTGCCACTACAGGGCTTCCCCTTAAGTGCTCTATCCAGTAAAAGGGTATGTAGCTTGCGATGCCAAACTGCGTCCAGGCCCTGAACATGGCCAAAAGCACAAGCAGGACAAAGGCCACCTTCTGGGTCCTGGTCAGGGGTTCGTGTCTGGTAGGTGGGGGTGCCTGCCTTGGGGCTTTCGATCTACGCTTCTCTGCCAGAAGGAAGGACAAGGACCCGAAGGCTGCAGGCAACAACAGGGCCAAGGTGCCCTTGAGCCCAGTGTGGGAGACGGCTGTCAAGGCATAGAGGGGACCCACGGCTATGCCCATGCTCCCGCCAAAGGCAAAAAGCGATACCCCTGTGGCCTTCTTTTGACCTGCGTGGGAATAAGCCCCCTTGAAGGCCTCCGGGTGGAACAGCGCCACGCCTATGCCAGAGATGACCACCAAGGGGATGAGCAAGAGGAAACTCGGGGCAAGGCCGCTTAAGGCCATCCCCGCAGAGGCGATAAGGGGCGCCAAGGGCAAAAGCCACCTTAAAGAGGTCCTGTCTGCGATATAGCCGAAAAGCGGCTGGACCACGGAGGAGAAGAGGTTCGAGAAAAAGACCAAGGTCCCAGTCACCGTATAGGTGAGATCAAACTTCTGTTTGAAAAAAGGCAAGAGGGCTGGCAAGGCCCCCTGGTTCAGGTCGGTGGCAAAGTGTAAAAAGCTTAGGATGAGGACGGCCTTTATATCCATCTTATGAAGAAGGGATATTTATCGCACTTAAAGGAGCCTTAGGTCAAGGATCTTAGAAACGTTAAACACCCGTTCTGCCCCCCTTAGGGTGCAGAAGGCCTTAAGCCCTAGGAACGCCCTCCCTTTGTGTTCCATGGGCTCAAGGGCCAAGGGCATGACCACCCTTTTCGTCTTTCTGTCAGAGGCCTTAAGGTAGGTGATCTCAAGCCTCCGGCCATCCCTTATGGCCTGTCTTATCATCTCAAGCCTTTCCTTCAGGGGGCTTCGGGATTCCGCCTGTTGATACTTGAGCCAGGTGAGGAACCTCACTATTCGCCTGTCGAGGAGCACATGCCTCCTCTCAATAGGCCTTTTCAGGACGAGGCCTTCAAGGGACCTACAGCGGGAAAGGGCGACATATAGCTGCCCGTGGGAGAAGGTACCCCTGCCCACGTCAAGGACCACCTTATCGAAGGTAAGGCCCTGGGCCTTGTGGATGGTCACAGCCCAGGAGAGCCTAAGGGGGTATTGGACGAAGGCCCCTATGGCCTTGCTCTTGAGCTTCCCTTCCTTTTGGTCAAAGTAGAACTCGAACATCTCCCATTTGTAGGGCGATACGCTGACCACGTTGCCCTTTTCAAGCTCTACCCATATGAGGTCTGGTTCCCCCTTCCGGACCTCTATTTCCACCACACGTCCTATGTACCCGTTCGCCCACCTCCCCTCGGGGTCATTGCTCAAAAGCATCACCTGGGCCTCAGGCTTTAAACTGAGCTCTATGGAGGTAGGTAGGTCCCTCAAGTCGAACTTACCCTCTATCCAGCCCCTGTAGCGTATGGGCGGCCCAGGGAGCCTGGAGAGCCTTTCCTCGTTTATCCTTTCGGCCAGGTCGTTGGTGGTGGTGAGGTAAACGTAAAACTCCCCCTCAGGCGGCTCGAAGTCGGACATATAGCGGCTGTTCAGGGCCTTCAGGTGCTCCTCTGTGACCGAATCGGTCCTTATGGCTTCAAGCACCTCTATGAAGAGGGGATCTGAGTGCCTATAGACTTTTTCGAACTCTATGAGCTCGAAAGGGGTCCTTTTGAAGGCCTCTGAATCGAAGAAATAAGGGCTCCTGTAAACCTCAAGGGCTGCCCTTTCGCGACGGGTAACCACGGGTGGAAGCTGATAGAGGTCCCCGATCAAGACCACCTGTACCCCACCAAAGGGTTCACCAGGCCTTGGTCCATGAAGCCTGAGGAAGGCCTCTACGGAATCCAAAAGGTCTGCCCTGACCATGGAGACCTCATCTATTACCAGGAGCTCCAGATTAGAGTAAACTTCCCTGGCCTTTGGAAGGAGCTCGGGGACCTTATGGGGGGTTATGTCTGGCTTGAAGCCGAAAAAGGAGTGGATGGTCTGCCCGCCTACGTTCAAGGCCGCAACCCCTGTAGGGGCAAGGACCACCACCTCCCGATCGAGGACCTCCCTTAAGTACTTTAGAAAGGTGGACTTTCCGGTTCCGGCCTTGCCCGTGACAAATAAGTTGTCCCCCTTCCTTATGGCCTCAAGGGCCCTCAGGAAGTCCTCGTTGACCTCGATGTTTTCCCTAGGCCTCATGCCTTAAGCCCTTTGAGTAGGACCGAGGACAAAAAGAACAAGACACCTGTAAGTATTATGCCCCATCCGATGGAGCAGTGATCCCCTACATAGCCTATGAAGGCCGGTACAAAGACTGCACCTATAAGCATGGCAAAGATGGTGATGATCGAAACCGTAAGGCTCCTAAGCCCTTCGGGTACGAGTCTAAAGACCATGAGGAACAAAGCGGGGAAAAAGGCTGAGACCGTAAAGGCCTGTGCGAAGAGGAGGACTACGGTCCATTTCCCCGAAGAGGCCCCAAGGAGGACTGTAAAGCAAGAGGCGCATATTATGCTTGCCACCATGACCCTCTTCGGCCCTAAACGGTCTGAGGCCCATCCCGAAAGGCTTGCCATGAGGATCCCTGGGAGCCTCGAAAGGCTTATCATGGCGTTTGAGGCAGTGCGGGGGATCCCCTGCTCCAGCTGAAGGTACAGGGGCATGACGCTGTATGTGCCCATGCTGGTCCCTATCCCCAGCCCAAGCAGGAATATAAGCCTCAGGGTCCCTTCGAGGTTCAGGATGTCCCAAAAGGTGGAAAGGGCCGGTCTTGAGGCCTCAATGGGCCTTGAGGGGAAAAGCAAGAGGTAAAGGAGGCCCATCAGGAGGCAGAGGAGGCCTAAAAGGGCCAAGGACTCCTTCCAACCCGTATACCTCAAGAGCACCTCTACGATCATGGGGGCAGAGGCAAAGGAAAGGTTTGGGGCGAACTCGTGGACGGCTATCGCTTTTCCCCAGTCCTTCGGCTTTATGACCGCAGAGAGGGTGGCAAGGCCCGATGGGAGATAGAGGCCGTTTGTCAGGCCAAAGCAGAACAACAGGACCGTGATGGCTCCCAAACCGCGTGCCAAAGGGACCAACAGGAGGATGGCCCCCGACAGCATAGAGGAGACAAAGACCATGAGCCTTGGGCTTAAGAAGGAGGCCAAAAGCCCTGAGAGGAAAAGGCCAAGGATGTACCCGGCAGACATCCAGGAGAAAAGGCCTGCGGCTTGGACATGGCGGATCCCGAAATAGACCTCAATGGAGGGCAGAAGCGGCGATATCCCTATGCGTGAGATAAAGAGCACGAAGAAGACCCCGGACAGCAAAAACGCCCACTTTGCCCCTTCGAAGGCCTTAAGGCGCATCCTTCCTGCTCCTTATGGGCTTTTAAACGGCAAGGGGCTACCAGTCCTTAAGTCCACCAATCCCCTATCCGAGACCCTGACAAAGGGGATTGCAGGGGTGGTCAAGGTCTCAAGGGTCCTTATGGGGTTTTTGCTCTTCATGCCGAGGTCCTGGGCCTTTGACTTTAAGGACTTGAGCTTTTCTGACACATAGGACAAGGGTCGGTCTGAGAACATGCCGCCCAGGGGGAGTTCTAGCTCTTCGAGGATTCTCCCACCTTCGGCCAGTACAATCCCTCCTCCCCTTTGGAGGACCCTGTTTACAGCAAGGGTTATATCCTTGTCGTCCATCCCGAGGGCTATGACCCCATAGGCCTCCCAGACGGTGCTTGTGGCCATGGCCCCTCGTTTAAGCCCTGTCCCCTTGACGAAGAAGACGAGGAGGTCCCTTTCGGTGACAAAGACCCCTTTGGCCACGTCCCTTTCGGGGTCAGCCGTAAGGAGGCCGTCTTTTGGCGAAAGCTCAAGGACCGCCTCCTTTGTCACAAGGTCGGTCACAAGCTCTATTCCCATGACCCTTAAGGGGCCTTTGGCTTCTACCCTTATGTCCTCTGGTCCTATCCCTTCCCTTTGGAAGCTATGCCTTGGCAGGACCAGGGGGTGTGTTTCCGCCTTGAGCTTACCATCTTCGAGGACAACCCTGCCGTCTGAGATGACCCACCTTGGCCTAATAGTCTTTAAGTCCGGTATGGCCACTATATCGGCTCGCTTAAGCGGGGCTATGCCCCCTAAGAACTGGTCGATCCCAAAGTGTTCACAGGGGTTGAGGGTCGCCATCTGTATGGCCCTAATGGGGTCAAGACCTAAATCTATGGCCTTTTGGACTACATAGTCCATATAACCCTTTTCTTCAAGCTCGTCGGGATCAAGGCCGTCGGAGACAAGGACCATCCGCCTGAGATCGACCCCTAGGTCCTTGACCTTTATCACCTCCTCAAGGTCCCTCCTTACGCTTCCTTCCCTCACCATGACGTATAGCCCCAGCCTCAGACGCTCAAGGGCCTCCTTTGGGTTTATGGGTTCATGGCAAGAGGAAACGCCGAGGGAAAGGTACCCCAAGAGCTTCCTCCCGCGGGCCCCGGCGGTATGTCCCTGAACTGCCTTACAGAGGGAAAGACATCGATGGACCAACTCGAGGTAGCGCTCCCTTTCCCTTAAGACCTCCTGCCAGTACCCCTCGCCAAGGCCTATTACTTCTTTGCGCCCGAGGAGCCTCTTAAGCTGTCCATTACTTGGTCCTCTTCTCCTTGCCGCTTCTGATAGGGTTATAGGTGAGGGTGCGAGGAACAAAACCTTTATGGGCTGATGGGACAGCCCCTCTATCAGCCCCAAGATGCCCTCGTATCCCAATTTGAAGACTAGGTCTATCAGCTCGGTTACTATAGTGGTGGTCCCAGTAGGGATAGAGGCCTTAAGGAATAGATCTGGCCTGAGATAGGTGCCGATATGGGCGTGGGCATCCACAAAACCGGGGATCAGGAGATATCCACTAAGGTCAAAAAAGCGACAATCCCAAGGCCCCTCAAACGCACTTTCAGGACCAACCCAGGCAATCCACCTTCCCTTCACGGCCACCAGTTGACCCTTGAGGATCTCACCTGTGTAAACGTCAACTAGATCCCCCCTTAGAAGGAGATCCGGCGCTACATCCCCAAGGGCACACGAAGAGACCTCCACCAGCTCTTCTGAACTAGGAGAGAAGCACATACTCACTTCTTCCGCCTCCCTCACAAAAACTTCAAATTGTAAATCCAAAGTTTATTGTGCTCCAACGCCTTTGACACAGCAACCGCTTGAGAAACCCCAATAACACACAGATTTACTCATTAAAAACTTGAAAATCAAAAAGCACACAAAAAACACAGAAATGAGTCCATACACTCTGTGGATAGACCCCGGATTGAGCTGCTACAGCTGGAGGACTTATGCGAAATTGGCCACCGGTTCCTTCATATACGAGGATCTTCCCAGGGCTATCGCTAAAACCCACCGGTTACAGGGGCTTTAGGGACATGC
>Ga0105162_1001700_pt1 | contig 12277 bp, 9 predicted proteins | sample JNZ201metaG_FD_81532 | JGI IMG/M metagenome (GOLD analysis project Ga0105162, IMG submission 81532) | Hot spring microbial communities from Jinze hot spring, China to study Microbial Dark Matter (Phase II) - JNZ 20120812A | ecosystem: Environmental > Aquatic > Thermal springs > Hot (42-90C) >...
CCATTTTAATATAATTTTCTACATCATTTGTTAAATCTAAGGGTAAGTTGTTAGAATAAAAATTAATTTTTTCTTCAGCTAAATATTTTAAGGTATAAATAATTAGAGGCAATTCTCTTTTAAGTTCTTCTTCTCTAATTTTTTGAAAAAGTTTATTTTTTTCACCTTCCATCTTCTGAAGTCCGCTTAAATGATACTTTAAGAGTTTTTTCTCTGTGTCTTCCCATAAAGGCAAAAAATCCGGGGTTCTTAAAGAAATTCTAAAAAAACTAATAGGAGGCCCTTCGTCAAGATTTTCATTTACTATATGCATCATAGCTCCTGTTTCTGAAGCTCTTGCACTTATAAGTTGCCACATCACCTCTTGCCAACTACCTTTAGGTCCTCCAGGTAAAGCAGGATGAAGATTTATGAGTTTTAAAGTATTACAAAATTTAGAAGAAACAATCCACATATAACCCGCTAAAACCCCAAAATCTATTTCTTCATCCAGTTTTTTCAAAATTTCTTCGTGATAAGCTTCTCTCCACACTTCTTTATTTTCAATTCGTAAATTAGGTTTAAATTTTAAGGCTGAAAAGGGAATAACTTTTAATTGCATTTTTTCTTTGGCAATATTTATCAATTTGTCTGAAATTTTACTTTCTCCTAAGTCTTTACTTATAAAAACATATGCAATTTTTAAAGGTAAAAAACCTGTTTTTATCTTAGAATAAACAATATTCAAAAGATCTATCGCAGCTTGGTCTCTTCCTGAAGTAAACCACCCTATGCTTTTGATATTCATAAGGAAAAACCTCCAAAAGGAAAAGTTAATTCCCAAGGTTTTGGTAAAAAAAACTCAAAATATTGAAAAAGAGCAAATCTATCAGTCATTCCTGAAATATAATCAGCTATCAATCGCTCTTTAGGCGTATTTGGTAATTTTTCAATAAGATTTTGAAAATATTCTATTTTTTCGAAATTATTATAATAATATTCAAACAAAGAAGATAAAATTTTTTTTGCTTTTTCAAATTCTTTACGTACTACAGAAGAAAAATAAATTTTTTCAAAAAGAAAATCTCTTAAAATTATTAAAGCAGACAGATGTTTTTCATCCATAATAATAGATCTATTATTATTTTCTATTGTAGATAAGATTACACTTTTTACCAATGTTCCTATTCTTTGTGAATGAGTAGAGCCTAAAATTTTATTAACATTTTCTGGGAGATCTGAATGAGTTATTAGTCCAGCTCTTATAGCATCATCAATATCATGATTTACATATGCAATAACATCGGAAATTCTAACAACTTCAGCTTCTAAAGTTAAAGGCTTTGTTTCCTCATTTTCAAATAATATAGGCCCTTTACCTTTACTATGTTTCAAAATCCCATCCCTGACTTCTAAAGTAAGATTTAACCCCTTTCCATCTTTTTCAAGAACATCTATCACTCTCAAACTTTGTTCATTATGTCTAAAACCTTCAGGTAGAAGTTCATTTAATACTTCTTCCCCTGCATGACCAAATGGAGTATGCCCTAAATCGTGTCCTAAGGCAATAGCCTCTGTTAAATCTTCATTTAAATTTAAAGCTTTAGCAATAGTTCTTGCAATTTGAGCCACTTCTAAAGTATGAGTAAGTCTTGTTCTGTAATGATCTCCCTTTGGTGCTAAAAAGACTTGTGTTTTATGTTTTAATCTTCTAAAAGATTTTGAATGAATTATTCTATCTCTATCTCTTTCAAAACAAGTTCTAATTTCACACTCTTTTTCAGGGATCAACCTACCTTTTGATAATTTTGCTTTGGCTGCAAAGGGCGAAAGTATTTGTATTTCCAAATTTTCCTTTAATTCTCTTATACATCTATTTAACATCTTCAATTTTAAATTCTAAATTTTGGGTAAAATTATTTATATAAGGAGTTCCTACTATTAAATTTATTTTATTCTTTTCCAAAATATTGTTAAAATACATAGCAATAAGTTCTTTATCTCCTTGTTGTAATATTAATTTTGAATGTTTTTCCTTTAAAATTACAAAATTTTTTACTGAAAAATTTTTAAGAAGTATCATACAAGGACTGTGGTCTTCTCCATAAGGATGAAACTGATGGAAAGCAAAAAGATTTTCTTTATGAAATAATTCTAACAAAGTAGCTTCAGCATCTATATAAATTAAATTTTGATATAAAGGTTTAAAATTATGAGATTCTAATAAATTTTCTAACCTAGCTTTTAAGGTAGAGAGATTTTTTTTATCTAATTTAAAGCCAAGAGCATATTTATGTCCTCCAAATTGAATTAATAAATCTTTGCATTTAGAAAAAATTTCAAAAAAATTGATTTCTGAAGGAGATCTAATAGAGCCATATACTGTTTCCTTTTCACATGAAATTACAATTGTAGGCAACTGATAAAGGGTCTTAAATCTATTTGCAATTAATCCCAATAAACCTTTGGGGATATTTTCAAAAGTTAAAAATATATAATTTTTACTTTTTGAAAATTGAGACCAATGGGTCTCTATAGATTTTAAAATTTCTTTTTCTATTTCTTGTCTTTTCTGATTTAATTTTTCTATTTCTTCAAAATATTTTTCTCCAATGACTTTATTAGGGGAGGATAAAAAGTAAAAAACCTTTTCAGGATAGCCTAATCTAGCAGCAGAATTAATTTTGGGAATTATACGATAATAAAGATCTTCTTCGGATAAACTGTTGTTTAAGTTTGTTTTTTCTAATAAAACTTGTATAGCAGGGAAAGAAGAATTTAAAAAATCTCTAAATCCAAAAAAAGTAATAATTCGATTTTCTCCTCTCAAAGGAACCATATCAGCTAAAGTTGCAAGACAAACAAGTTCCATATATTTTCTGAGATAGGGAAGCTTTTTCTCCCTGAAAAAACCATGATAATAAAGATAAGTTCTTAGAGCTCTTATTAAGGCAAAAACTACACCAGTTCCACAAAGGTGATAAAAAGGTGAGAAGGAAGGGGTAAGTTTACCTGTTACAGTAATAGTATAAGGTTTATTAAAAACCTCATGGTGGTCTGTTATAATAACATCTATTCCAGTTGCTTTAGCAAGATTTGCTGTATAATAATCTGAAATTCCTACATCAACAGTGATAATTAAAGAAACTCCTTTGTTTTTGAAAAAAGGTAAATATTTAGCATGGAATCCATAACCATCTACTTCTTTATTTGGTATTAACCATTCAACATAAGAAGTTAACTCTTTCAAAAAATTGTAAAGCACAAAAGATCCAATTATTCCATCTGCATCAGAATCTCCATATATTCCGATTTTTTCTTTATTTTTTAATGCTTTTGCTATTCGTTTTACAGCAAGCAGCATATCAGGTATAAGAAAAGGGTCAGAAAAATCAGAAATTTGAGGATAAAGAAAAGAATAAGCCGATTGAATATCAGAAAATCCTTTATTTATTAAAATTTTAGCTAAAAGGGGAGTAAAAAAGCCTTTATGAATAAACTCATAAAGAAGTTCAAGATTAACTGCTTTATTTACCCATAGTTTGGTTGACTCCATCTGTGTTTTATTGTATCATAACAAAAACAAAAGTAAAATGTCAAAATTAAAAGTATTGCTTACTGGAGGAGCTGGTTTTATAGGCTCCCACACTGCAAAACTCCTTTTTAAATCAGGACATGAAGTAATAATAATAGATAATTTTTCCTCTGGAGCACCTAAACACTCTTATGGAAAATTTTATGAAATAGATTTATGTGAAGAAAAAGCATTAATAAAGATTTTAAAAAAAGAAAAACCTCATATAATAATGCATTTTGCTGCACATATTATAGTTCCAGAAAGCATAAAAAATCCCTTTAAATATTATGAAAATAATGTAGGAAATACTATTAAACTTCTTAGTGCTATGAAAAAAGTAGGAATTAAAAATTTTATATTTTCTTCTTCAGCAGCAGTTTATGGAATTCCAAAAAAAATTCCTATTTCTGAAACAGCAGAATTAAAGCCAATTAATCCTTATGGGGAATCTAAAGCGATAGTAGAAAAAATTTTAAGAGATATGGCTTATGCTGGAGAGTTGAATTATATTTCTCTTAGGTATTTTAATGTAGCAGGAGCAGACCCTGAAGGAGAACTTGGACCCTCTTATACCCAACCTACACATTTAATAATAAGAGCTTTAAAAGCAGCCAAAGGAGAATTACCATACCTTGAAATTTATGGGACAGATTATCCTACTCCTGATGGAACTTGTATAAGAGATTATATTCATGTTATGGATGTAGCATATGCTCATATTCTTGCTATGGAATATCTTTTAAAAAATACAACCTCAAATGTATTAAACTGTGGATATGGGAAAGGTTTTTCTGTAAAAGAGGTGATAGAAACTGTTAAAAAAGTAACTAAAAAGGATTTTAAAGTTATAGAAGGGAAGAGAAGACCAGGAGACCCACCAGTTCTTATAGCAAATAATAAGAAAATTAAGAAGATATTAAAATGGAAACCAAAGTATTATTTTCTTGAAACTATAATAGAGCATACATGGCAATGGATAAAAAAGATTTAGAGGAAATTTTATGGAAAAATTTAAAATAGTAATAATAGGAGCTGGACCAGCTGGGATTGCAACAGCTATAGAAGCTAAAGCTAATAAAATTGAACCTGTAGTAGTTTTAGAGAAATCTCAAAATATCTGTAATACTATAGTAAAATTTTATAAACCAGGTAAAAGAGTAGATGCTAATTACAGAAATTCAAATATTAAACCTATAGGAATATGTTCTTTTGAAACAGAAACTAAAGAAGAATTTCTTAAAAGAATAGAAAAATGGATAAAGGAATGGAAATTAGATATAAGAACAAATTGTGAAGTAATTGGTATTAAAAAAATTAATAATTTCTACGAAGTAATAATAAAAAATAATTCCTGTTTTTTATCTGAATTTGTAGTAATTGCCATAGGAATATTTGGTAAACCAAATAAGCCTTCTTATTCTATTCCTAGAGAGTTAAAAGATAAAGTTTTTTTTGAGCCTCCTATTTTGTTTCCAGAAAACAAAAAAATTTTAGTAGTAGGGGGAGGCAATACTGCAGCAGAAGTTGCCTGCAGTCTTTGTGAAAAAAATCAAGTGTTTATATCTTATAGAAGACCTAAATTTTTTAGAATAAATGAAGTAAATCTAAAGACTTTAGAACAAAAGAATAAAGAAGGAAAGATAAAACTTCTTATGAATACTGATATTAAAAAAGTGGAACCTTATAATAATAAAATAAAAGTATATTATAAAGATGATAAAGAAGAAGTGTATGATTATATTTATTATTGTTTAGGAGGTACAACCCCCCAAAATTTTTTAAAAGGTATAGGAATTAAATTAGATGAAAAAGGTAATCCAATAGTAGATGAATTTTTTGAAACTAATCTACCGAAGGTTTTTTTAGCTGGCGATATAGCTTTAAAACAAGGAAGTATAATGAAGGCTTTTAATTCAGCTCATATAATAATTCAAAGGATAAAAGAAAAGTATTTGAAATTCTAAAAATTAAGATTTATATTATAAAAAAGCCGGCGTAGCTCAGTGGTAGAGCAGCTGATTCGTAATCAGCAGGTCATGGGTTCAAATCCCATCGCCGGCTTAAAGAAATTTTTAAAAAAGGAGGTAATTTTTCAATGAAATACAAATACAAATGGATGGACTATTTAGCAGATGCTTGGGATGCTTTTATAGAAGAAATGTTTTCTTTTATTCCTGAAGAAACTAAAAAACATATTAAAAATGCAAGAAAGGAAATTCTGTTAGCTTTAAGAAGTATTATAGATAAAAGAATTGAAGAATTAGAAAGAGATAAAAAAGAACTTAAAAAAGTTAAAGTTGAAAAAGCTGAAAGTTAAATGAGGATTATTCTTTACACAGGCAAAGGCGGGGTTGGAAAAACAACACTTTCTGCTTCAACAGGAGTCTATCTTTCTACCTTAGGTAAAAAAGTTTTAGTTGTTTCTGTTGATCCAGCTCATTCTCTTTCAGATGTATTAGAAGTTGATATAGGTCCAGAACCTAAAGAAATATTCCCTAACTTTTATGCTCAAGAAATTGATGTTTACTATTCTATTGAAAAGTTTTGGGGAGTTCTAAAAGAATACTTAAAAAGCTTATTTAAATGGCAAGGAATTGATGAGATATTGGCTGAAGAAATGTCAATTTTACCGGGTATGGAAGAAGTTTCATCCTTTTTATGGATAAATAAACATGTAGAAGATAAAAAATTTGATGTAATTATAGTTGATTCAGCACCTACAGGAGAGACACTAAGATTTTTAAGTCTTCCTGATGCAGCAAGTTGGTGGATAACTAAAATTTTGCCGCTTCAAAGAAAACTTATAAGATTTATAAGACCAGCAGCAAAAATGATTACCACTATGCCTTTACCTGAAGAGGAAACTTATGATGCCTTAGAGGACTTATTTAAGCAAGTTTATAATCTTTATAATCTTTTGCAAAATCCTGAAAATTCATCAGTTAGGTTAGTGGTTAATCCTGAAAAGATGGTGATTAAGGAAACAGAAAAAGCTTTTACTTATCTTCATCTTTTTGGGTTTCCTGTGGATGGAATTTTTATAAATAGAGTAGTAGAAAAAGAGGATCCTTTTTATAATATCCAACAAAAATATATAGAAAGAATAATTAAAAGTTTTGAACCCACTCCTATTTTTTTTATTCCTCAAATTTATGAAGAAATTCTTGGCTTTGATAAACTAAAAGAATTTGGGGAAAAGATATATAAAGATAAAAATCCAGCTGAAATTTTTTACAAAGATAAACCCTTTGAAATTACAGAAAAAGATCATATTTATCAACTAAAAATATATTTAAAAGAGATTTCTCAAGAAAATTTAGAAATTTATCAAAATGAAGAAGATTTAATTATTAAAATAGGAAATCATAAAAAGCATTTCTTTTGGCAAAGGATATTAGTAAATAAAGAAATAAAAAATGCAGTTATAAAAGAAAATAAACTGGAAATAGTTTTTACTTAGATTAATTAATTTTCCTTAATCTTACAGCAAAAAATCCATCTAAATTATGTTTATGAGGATAAGTTTTTAAATATTTTTCATTTTCTATCAAAATTTTTATATTGGGACCGCAAATATTTTGAAGTATTCTTAACGGATTTTCTATTTCAAATTCCGGGTGATTTTTTAAAAAATTTTTTATAATTTCTTCATTTTCTTCAGGTTCCAAACTGCAGGTAGCATATACTATAGTTCCTCCCTTTTTAAGAAAGGGTAAAAGGCCTTCAAGAAGTCTTAATTGTTTTTGGGGAACTTTTTTTAAGTCTTCTTCACTTCTTGCCCATTTTATATCAGGATGTTTTCTTATTACTCCAGTACCAGTACAAGGGGCATCAATAAGAATCCGATCAAAAAGTGGAGGATTAAGTTTAGGTAATGTTTCTACCACATCTCCCTGAAAAATTCCTGGTAACTTTAATCCAAGCCTTTGAAAGTTTTCTTTTAATTTTTCAAGTCTCCACTGATAAAGATCAAAAGCCCAGATGATTCCTTTATTTTGTGTTAACTCTGCTATATGACTAGTTTTTCCGCCTACTCCTGCACAAGCATCAAGAATATTTTCTCCAGGTTTTGGATCTAAAAGAAAGGTTACTAATTGACTTGCAGAATCTTGAACACTTATCCATCCAAAATGATAAGCTTTTAATTCTGTAATTTTTCCTCTGAATCCATCTAATATTATCCCTACAGGACTATAAGAGCAAGATTTAGCTTTGGGAACCTCTTCTTTTTGTAAATAAATTAAAAGATTTTCTCGGCTAACTTTTAATGTATTTACTCTAATTACTAAAGGAGCTCTTTCATTACTTGCTAATAGAAGTTTTTCTGTTTCTTCAATTCCAAATCTATTTATCCATTTTTTTACCAACCATTCTGGAAAAGAATATTTAACAGATAGATAAAGAACAGGATTAAAATCAGGTGGTTCTGGAAGGTTTGTTTTATTTTCAACGATTTTATGTAAAATTGCATTTACAAGACCTTTTATCCAATTACCCCTTTTTCTATAAGAGAGAATTTTTAAACTTTCTGCTAATATAACTCTTTCCGGGATTCTCGTATAAAGTATTTGATAAAATCCTAATCTTAAGAGGTTCCTTACTTCTGGATCCATTTTATCTAATGGATGTCTTGAAAAACGGGAAATTAAAAAATCTATATAATATAAATGACGAATTGTCCCATTCACAAGTTCCCCTACCAGGGCTCTATCTCTTTCATCAGGGAGAACACTTTTAGTTAATACTTGGGAGAGTATTTCATCTAAAAGAGGTTTATTTTTTTCCCACTTTATGAGAATTTTTAAAGCAACTGATCTTGGATTAGTTTTCGGGAGTTTAGGCATTATTTAAAAAATTAACTCCAGTGTAAAGCTAGTTGTTTCAAAGAAAAGAGTCTGTCCCTCAAAAGAGCTGCTTTTTCAAATTTATAGTTTTTAGCTGCATTTTTCATTTCTTTTTCTACTCTTTCAATTTCTGCCCTTAATGCTTCTAAACTTTCAAAGTGTTCAGTAACTTCTACAATTTCTTCTAAATTAACAAAATCAGCCTCTACCATCTTCATAAGAGGATCCTCTAAGGATTTTATTATAGTTTGTGGAATAATTCCATGTTTTTTATTGTATTCTTCTTGTATTTTTCTTCTTCTTTCAGTTTCTTCCACAGCGCGTTTAATAGCAGGGGTAATAGTTTGAGCATAAAGAATGGCGGTTCCATTTACATTTCTGGCTGCCCTTCCTATAGTTTGAATAAGGCTTCGTTCTGATCTTAAAAATCCCTCTTTATCTGCATCAAGAATAGCTACTAAAGAAACTTCAGGTAAATCTAAACCTTCTCTAAGAAGATTTATTCCAATCAAAACATCATAAACACCTTTTCTTAAATCTCTTATAAGCCTTGCTCTTTCTAAGGTTTTTAGGTCTGAATGCATATAACATGCTTTTATTCCAAGTTCTTTGTAATAATCGGTTAATTCTTCTGCTAGTCTTTTGGTAAGGGTACACACCAAAACCCTTTCTTTAGCTTCAATTCTTTTTTTAATTTCAAAATAGAGGTCTTCTACTTGGTTTTCTGAAGATTTAATTTCAACCTTTGGATCAAGAAGTCCGGTTGGACGAATTATTTGTTCAATTATCCTACCTTCTGATTTTTCAATTTCATATTCTCCAGGAGTTGCAGATACATAGATTATTTGATTAATTCTTTCTTCAAATTCTTCAAATGTAAGGGGTCTATTATCTAAAGCTGAAGGAAGCCTGAAACCATATTCTACTAAGGTTTCTTTTCTACTTCTATCTCCTCTATACATTCCTCTTAATTGAGGAATGGTAATATGGCTTTCATCAATAAAAAGTAAAAAGTCATCTGGAAAATAATCTAAAAGAGTATAAGGTGGTTCCCCAGGCTTTCTTCCATCTAAATATCTGCTATAATTTTCTATTCCTTTACAGTATCCAACTTCTTCTAAAAGTTCAAGATCATAAAGTGTTCTTTTTTCTAATCTTTCTGCAAAAAGAAAAAGTCCCCTACTCTTAAAATATTCAACCCGGGTCTCTAATTCTTTTTTAATCTCCTCAATAGCAAAACGCAATCTATCTTCAGAAGTCACATAATGACTGGCTGGGAAAATAACTATATCATTTACTTTTCCAAGGGTTTTCCCTCGAAAAGGGTCAATAATCTTGATTTCTTCTATTTCATCCCCCCAAAGACTTACTCTTACAGCTCTTTTTTCTTCATTGGAGGGAAATATCTCAATTATATCACCTCTTACCCTAAAAGTAGCTCTAGTAAAGTCGATTTCCTTTCTTTCATAATGCATAGTTACAAGAGCTCTTAAAAGTTCATCTCTTTTTATTTTGGCTCCTTTTCTGAGATAAAGATGTTTTTGAAAATACTCCTCTGGAGAACCAAGTCCATAAATACAAGAAACACTAGCTACTACAATTACATCTCTTCTGGAAAGAACTGCAGCAGTAGCAGAATGCCTTAATCTATCTATAAAATCATTAATAGAGGCATCTTTTTCAATATAAGTATCAGTAGCAGGAACATAAGCTTCAGGTTGATAATAGTCATAATAAGAAATAAAATATTCCACAGCATTTTCAGGGAAAAGTTTTTTAAATTCATTATAAAGTTGGCCAGCTAAAGTTTTATTAGGAGCAATAATCAAAGTAGGTTTACCAACTTGAGCAATAACATTTGCCATAGTAAAAGTTTTCCCAGAACCTGTTACACCAAGTAAAACTTGATGCTTTATTCCTTTTTTAATACCATCAACAAGAGCCTCTATTGCTTTTGGTTGATCTCCTTTTGGTTTAATATCAGCTTTAAGTTTAAATTCTGCTTTCTTTTTAAAAAAATGCATAGAATTTTATATTACCTTCATATCTTTTTATGATAAAATAGAAATTAGTGCTTAATTAAATAAAATCAACAGCTTGAAAATATAGATGTTTACTGGAATAGTAATTTTAATACTTTTATTTTTTGGGCTTGCCTATCTTTTTTATGGAAGATTTTTAGAAAAAAAATATCTTATAAAAGAAGATGAAATAGTTCCCTCTAAAAAATTTTTTGATGGGATAGATTTTCTTCCTACCCATAAAATAATTCTCTTGGGTCACCATTTTTCTTCCATTGCTGGAGCAGGTCCTATTGTGGGTCCAATTATAGCTGGTATGGCCTTTGGATGGGGACCAGCTATTTTGTGGATAGTTTTAGGTACTATTTTTATAGGAGGAGTTCACGATTTTTCAGCATTGATAGCCTCTATAAGACATGAAGGAAAAAGTATAGGAGAGATTGCTAAAAAATACATGGGAAAGAAAGTTTATAAAATTTTTCTTCTGTTTATCTGGTTTTCTTTAGTGTATGTTATTACTGTATTTACTGATCTTAGCGCTACTTCTTTTGCTAAAGAACCACCTGTTGCTCAGATAAATATTCTTTATATTTTTACTGCCATATTTTTAGGATACACCCTTTATAAATTAAAAATTAGACTTCCTTTTGCTACTTTACTTGCACTTATAATAATTGGAATAGGAATAATTTTTAGTTTAAATAAAAGTTTAATTATACTTTCAAGAGAAAACTGGATTTATATTTTGTTGCTTTATTGCTTTATTGCTTCAGTTTTACCAGTGTGGATTTTGCTTCAACCAAGGGATTATCTTTCAAGTTATTTACTTTATTCAGTTGTGGTAATAGGAATAATAGGGATATTTTTAGGTAATTATCCTATTTCTTATCCAATTTATATTTCTTTTAATACTGAGCTGGGTCCTCTTTTTCCTTTCCTTTTTATTACCGTTGCCTGTGGTGCTGTTTCTGGATTTCACTCTCTTGTTTCTTCTGGTACAACCTCTAAACAACTTGATAATATTAAAAATGCCAAATTCGTAGCTTATGGAGGTATGATTCTTGAGGGTGTTGTAGCCATAATTTCTCTTTCTACAGTTATAATATTTTCTCGTCAATATTTACAATCTGTTAAGCTTCCCTTGGAAGTATTTTCAAATGGAATGTCTAAGTTTTTTTCTACCTTGGGTTTAAATCCAAAAATAGGATTGATTTGGGGATATCTTACTGTGTCTGCCTTTATTTTAACAACTCTTGATACCGCAACAAGGGTTACTAGATATGTATTTCAAGAAATATTAGAAATTAAAGTTATTACTTTAAAAGTAAGAATAGTAGCCACTATTTTTTCTTTGATTTTACCTTTAATTCTTCTTAATTTAAGATTTTATGGTCCTGATGGAACTCCTATTCCTGCTTGGAAAAAAGTTTGGCCACTTTTCGGGACAACCAATCAACTTTTGGCAGCTTTAGTTTTACTTACTATTTATGTATGGGTAAAAAAGAGTAATTTCAAAGAAATAAGCTTTTTATTTTTTCCAACTCTTTTAATGCTCATTTTAACTCTTTCAGCTCTCATATATATTATATTTAATAATCCTAAATTAGACCTCATTACCTTTATTGATTTAATATTATTATTTTTGGCTACATATATGTTATTAGAAGGATTTAAAGTTTTTAGAAAAAGAGGAAAAATTACTATATAAATTAATTTAAAACTGGGGAATTTTTTCTCAAACCTCTAAATTAACTTCATATTAAGTTTTAATCTTTTATATCTTTATTTAGGTATAATAATTGCTTAATATTTTAAAAATCTAAGAATATTAAAAATTACTTTTGGAGAGGAGGTGA
>Ga0105162_1001702_pt1 | contig 12259 bp, 11 predicted proteins | sample JNZ201metaG_FD_81532 | JGI IMG/M metagenome (GOLD analysis project Ga0105162, IMG submission 81532) | Hot spring microbial communities from Jinze hot spring, China to study Microbial Dark Matter (Phase II) - JNZ 20120812A | ecosystem: Environmental > Aquatic > Thermal springs > Hot (42-90C) >...
TGCAACCCGCCCTCGTGAACATGGAATCCCTAGTAATCGCGGGTCATCAACCCGCGGTGAATACGTCCCCGCCCCTTGCACACACCGCCCGTCGCTCCACCCGACTGAGGCCTAGACGAGGCGCGGTTTCCTTGGCCGTGTCGAGTCTAGACTTCGGGAGGGGGGAGAAGTCGTAACAAGGTGGCCGTAGGGGAACCTGCGGCCGGATCACCTCCTAAGATGTGGTTGTGGGGTGGCGCCAAGCCCGCTAAATCCACCATTTTTGTTTCATCAATCTGGGTATGGTAAGATTAAATTTGATCTTTTGATTATCTCTTATAAGAGATCGTTAGGTGGTCTGGATGGGTGGGGTTAAGGGTGTGGTTTTGTGCGGTGGACCTGGAACTAGGCTTAGACCCCTCACCTACTATTTTCAGAAGGCTATGATCCCTATCGGGAAGGCTCAGAAGCCCCTCCTCGAGTATATAATTAGGTTGCTGAGATTTTATGGGATAAATGATGCGGTTTTGCTTGTGGATTATAAAGCTGAACAGATAATAAATTATTTTGGTAATGGCGCTAGATTTGATGTGAAAATAACGTACATGTATGATGACCCAGACCTTAAGGGGACGGCTGGCTCAATAATTAACGCTTACAGGAAGGGAGCTATAAAAGGTGACGAGACATTACTGGTATATTATGGTGACATCCTAACGAACATGAACCTCAAAGATTTCCTAAATTACCATAAGGAGAGGAGGGCCGACGTAACCGTGGCCTTGGCAAGCGGCTTCACCGTTAGAGTTGGTGTGGCCGAGCTAGAGGATAATGGCAGAATAAAATCATTTCAGGAGAAACCTAAGATAGAGAAGCCAGTCAGCATCGCCATAGCCGCTTTAGAGGGATCTCTCCTCATGGAAATTAACAGAGTGATTAATGAGAAACGCGCGCTTGACTTTATGGGCGACGTGGTGCCGCACCTAATAGAGACTGGCAAAAACGTTTACGGCTACCTCACAGGCTCTTTCTGGTACGATGTTGGAAGCATAGAAGCCTATGAGAAACTTGATCCAGATCTTGTCGAAAAAATATTTGCCTTCTTATATGAAGAAGATTAGTGAAAAGCGGTGATGCAAACAAATCCCTATTTGAAAGTCCTAATTTCACCATACATTGTTAATGCTTCTGGTACTAAACCGGGAATTACATTAGATGAGGAGATAGCGGCTGTATCTTGTCTAGCATTTTGTAAACGCAGAAGGGTTGGAATTGTAACTGGTAGGATCGAGGAGATAAAGGCCTTATCGAGGGCATATTACCCCCTAATATGCGCTCCATGGAATAAAAGAGGATGCTTTATCATTGATGGGCTTGGGTTTCTAGGCTTCAATTTTCCAGATATAGCTGTTCCAGATATGTTGCAATTCACTGAGAGCCTAAAGGAAAATAGTGTGGTACTGAAGAAATTTATGGAGACATTAGATTACGGAATTAGGTTATTTACGAATATTACTAAAGGCGGCACTAAAGATTATCGGCTAAATTATCTTGTTGGAGAAAGGGATTTGCTTGAGACCATCTCCTCTCTGAGTGAGAGGTCACCGTTAATCGATTTAACAGAGGAAGAGAAGCCTAAGTTAATACAGCCAAGGTTGCAAATAAGCCAAGTGAGGGATGTTGTGGAAGAAGTCGTCAGCATCCTTAACAGGTTAAATGTGGAAGTGAGTATGCTAAGATACGTCCTAAAAGTGCTAGAGGGCGAAATTGATAGTCACTTAAATGCACTCTCAAAGGAAAGTGCTCTTGTTATGCGTGAGTATAAGAGGAGGGAGAAAGAATTTGAGACGAAGATGGACAAGAGAATTAGGTTTTTAGAAGAGAAGAGATTAAAGGAGATTGATGAGACAAGAAGGAAGTATGAGAAGAAAATTAAAGCTCTTTTAAAGGAGAAAGAGAAGACTGAAAAAGTCCTGCTCAGAAACAAAATTCTCACGGGAAGAAGCTCTAAAAAGAGGAACAGTAAACGTAAATCCACGGGGACTAAAGTAGATTTATACCTTTCGCGAATAGAAGAACTCGCGAAGAGGACGAAAGACCTACAGAGGGCTATTGAAGAGATTGAGACTGAGAAAAATAATAGAATTAGGAGCATTGAGAGGAAGTATGATGCGCTAATAATGGATGAAAAAAATAGAATCGAAGTTCTTAGGGAGTCTAGGGATGCTGATATAAGTAGGATAAATAGGGATATTGAGAAAATTAAGGAAGCATATTCCGTCATTAAAGGAAACATTATACGAATAATTGATGAAAAGGAGCGTTCAATAAACGTGATTAAAGAGCGTCTACTTCCAATAAAAGTTGATGAAACGGTGATAATTGGTATACCATTCTACATGATCATGTATGAGGGGCGAAAAAAGAGTAGACTTGATTTTTATCCCCCAGTTAAACTCTCAGAAGCGGCAGATAAAATTCTTGAGCGCGATTTAGAGCAAAGAATAATTCACCTCTTAACGCCACTCAAAGAGACTTGGAGCGTAGTTATAAGTGTTCTTACTGAGAACTGGGATAAAGATCCATATCTAAGCAGCGAGGTGAAACGCATCATAAACGGGGAAAACATACTTCTCTCCAAAAACTTTATGGAAAACCTAAGACATGGGCTCAATAGACTCAAAGAGAATAAGTGGCTTAATAGCCATGAGGAGAGAGCAATTATAAACTTCTATTCATCGAAAATAAATTCAGCATGTTGAAAATAGCCTTGATTTTCGCCTCTATCTTTTCATCCTTTAGCGGCTATTAGCCTCTACTGGCGAACTTATCTAGTGTTAGGACACCTCTTGGCGCAGCTGGACACCTATAGATAGTCTAATTAGGCAACAAAGAATAATTATCGTTAGTACAAGGATGAAGCTTAAGAGGAAAGCTGGGTAGTATGTTCTATAGGCCTCATTTATCAAGCTGAAGATATATATACCAAGGGCAGCACCCACGAAATGCACGAATATTGAAAGCCCCAGTAGCTCGCCCAAGATTTTCTCTCCAAACGTCTCTCCGATCCAAGCTGAAAATACTGGAGCCATTCCGAAGAAGCTTAAGCCCAGCAGGGCCATAAATGTGTAGTATGCCACTATTGACTTAACCAGGAATAAAGGCGGCACTAAAGAGGCAGCCCTAACAACGTAAAGGATCGAGAATGGTATCTTATAGCCAAGCTTTCTTGGCAGCGGCCCCATAGATATTGTCCCAATAAACGCCATTAGTGCCATATACCCGAGACTATAAGATGCGGTGGCCTCATCTATCCCCCATTCAATGCTTATTGGAACCCAAAGTTGTGTGAAAGGCGTGTCTGTAAACCCGCACATAAACATGATGGCAATTCCAACAAGCATGAAGAAGCGTGTCTTTATGGCCATTTTTACAGAAACCACTTCATTTAGTCTACTACTGCCTAAAGCTCTGATAAAAGATGCCCTCAATTCTCTCATAAAAAGACTTGAGAGAGCAACTACCACTAGGAAAATTATACCGAGTAAAAGCCATGTATATCTCCATCCATAATTCTGTACGAGACTTCCAGCTAAGGGTGCTGTGCAAAACCAGCCGATTGGATAAGCGGATTGAAGAATGCTTAGGGGTAAACTTCTTTTTTCAGCAAACCACCCAGACACCAGAGTTGGTAATGTAACCATGCCAATACTATGCCAAGTGAGACCCAATAAGACCCCATAGAGCAAATATACTTGCCAGATTTCCGAAACGAGGGATATAAGGAGCGTGCTTATTCCAGCTATAGTGCATCCAAGTAGGGTGACGATCCTAGGGCCATATTTATCTGTTAGTTTGCCAATGAGGGGCATTGAAAAACCTGTACTTAACATGCAGATGCTCATGGCATGACTCAGTAAGGATATATCCCAGCCTAGCTCCCTAGACATGGGGACAAGCGAGATTGGAAAGGACATTTGTGCTCCCGAGGCCATAAAAAGCATCGCAAAGGTTAAACCTAATACAACCCAACCACGCCCAGCACATAACCCCAAACTCACTGAGAACATATGAACCCCCATTAATCAGGACTAAAATCCTTTTCATTCTCAAACTTAATAAAACTACTTATAATTAATCTCTCTCATTTAAGTCAAGCTTACTATGAGAAGTTAATCACGAAGACCCGACAAATTCTAAAATAAACATCTTTTTTATAGAATGGAAATATTTTTGGGAATTAAATATTATAATCTGTGGCTATTTATTCCTTAACTGGTAAGGGCCGAATCTTCATCACTTCGGGGTTCACAAGGTTCGGTGGCACTCTACCCTCAAAGAAGGCTATTAGGTTCTCGGCGACCATCTCAGCCATCTTTGATCTAGTCTCATAACTGGCGCTCCCGATGTGCGGCGTCAAAACTATGTTATCAAGCTTCAGTAATGGGTTGTCCATAGATATAGGCTCCTGCTCAAAAACATCCAAAGCAGCCCCAGCAATCCTTCCCTCCCTTAAAGCCTCATAAAGCGCTTTTTCGTCGATGACGGCCCCCCTGGAGGTATTTATTATGTAGGCTGTTTTCTTGACAAGCTTAAGTCTCTCAGCGTTTATCATATGATATGTCTCCTTGGTTAATGGGACATGTATTGTTATGAAGTCGGACTCCCTAAGTAGTGTGTCCAGATCTACATATTCGGCGTCGAACTCCTTTTCCAGCTCCGGTCTTCTGATGATGTCATAATATAATATTTTCATGTTAAAGCCTCTAGCCCTCCTAGCAATAGATGAACCTATCCTCCCAGCGCCAATAATTCCCAGAGTTGCGCCGTAAATGTCCCTTCCAAGCAGCATAATTGGATGCCATGCAACCTTCCACTTGCCCTCCCGCACATATCTATCTGCCTCAACAATTCTCCTGGCAATAGCCATTAAAAGGGCCCACGCAAGGTCCGCGGTGGTCTCGGTTAAAACTCCAGGGGTATTGGTTACATAAATACCCCTTTTTGTAGCCTCCTCGACATCTATGTTATCATACCCAACAGCCATATGGGCGATGATTTTAAGTTTCGGCGCAGCATTAAAGACTTCTGCATCAATCCTATCGGTTAAAAGAGTTACGAGAGCGTCCGCGTCCCTAGCCTTCTCAATTATAACATGCTTTGGCGGCGGATCATATTTAGGCCAGATCTCAGCATCGAAACGCTCGATTATCCTCTTTAATCCTCTCTCAGGAATCTCACGCGTAATATAAACCTTTGGTCTACGCATTTTCCCACTCTCTCAGGAACACCTTTAAACCCATTAAATTTGTTTGGTTATATTTTTGTATAAATAAAATTATTGCTACATTAAGGAAATCGTTTTAAGGTCCAAAGTGAAATCAATTCTTTTAGGTGTCAATCTTGGTTCTGCCCGCAAAGATCTTCGAGATTAAGAGTGAAGTTAATTTATTTTTCGCAGCTCAGAAGCTTAAGGATTTCCGTGAGGAGGAAATCTATAAGACTACCAGCGGTGAGATTGTAACACTAGTATCCGAGATATTGGATTTAAAGCTGGACGGGGACACGATTTCCGGCATATTTAGTAGGGATTTTGTTCGGAGTAGAGTTTATAGGCGGAGAGTTATAGAGACGCCTACCACTGAGGAGTCGCCGTTTTGGATTAAGAAGTTCGGCAATAGATTCTTCTTAATAGTGCTGGCTCCATCAACAGCCCGCGGTCTCAAAAAACTACTTACAAACTACGTTGCAAACAAGTTCAGCAAAATTTTATTCATAAAACCTAATGTTATACTTGAAGTCGAAATCCCGCATGAAAAGCTTAAAGCTCTCCATGAATCGAACCCGGAGGCGACTAAGCTCATATGGTTTGATAATGTAGATATGCCGGGCGTAGAGAAGCTCTGTCTAGCGGGCTCGGATCTAACGGATACAAGCCTCTATCAAGAGTATCTTAAACATGGAAAAATATGGTATGTTGTCTTTGAGGTTCAGAGAAGGGGAATCGTAGTTGGTGTTACAAGAAACTGCATTGTAACGCTTTTTAGCAAGAGCTCGACGGAAGACTTTGTAAAATATATTATAGAAGAAATTATTTCATTAATACCATAAATAGAAAATATCGAGTCGAAACGCATTAACCTCTCTTAAAAGTAGAAAATTTTATTAAATGATTTTATATCTGTAAAGGCTATGTCTGGCGTGGAGAGTGAAGTAAGTGGAGTCATTTCCATAGGCAAGTATAGAGACAGAATCGTTCATGGACCAATCATCCGTACAATGTTCTGGCTAGGCATTCCTCCCCTTTTAAACCAAATAATCATTATCACTTATAATACTGCGGACGCTTACTGGCTGAGTCAATACAGCGATGCTCTTGTAGCAGTCCCACGACAGGTATGGCCAATCTACATGCTCTTCAATGCGTTCGCAATGGCTTTGACAGCGGCTAGTTTAGGCATAGTTTCACAGCATGTTGGAGGAAAAATGTATAGAGAGGCCAGCCGATCTGCATCACGGTTCTTCACAATATCCTTCTTCATAGGGGCTCTCCTATGCGCAGTCCTTCTATCAACAAAGGAGCTCATCTTTATGCGGCTACTAGCTACACCACCAGAAATTTTCAGCGAAGTGATTAAGTATTCAACCATTATGGCATTTGACATTTTTATTGGCTATACCTCAGTAATATTTACGGCCCTGCTCCAGAGTATTGGTGAGACAAAAAAGCCAGCTATCGTTAATAGCGCAGCGGTAGGTCTAAACGTACTGCTAGATCCATTCTTAATTTTGGGGATGGGCCCCTTCCCCAGATTAGGTGTTGTAGGCGCAGCTCTCACGGACGTTATGGGGAAGATCATATCAACGCTATCGCTGGCGCACATCATTAGGAGGTATTACCCAGACTTTATGGTAACTTTTAGCAAAGATGTGGATTTAAGGTGGGCTGCCCTTGTCGCTCGCATAGGCCTACCTGTGCTTATACTAGGATTAACGAACAGTTTCGCCTTCATAGCGCAACTAAGGATGGTGAACGAGCTTGGCATAATCACCGCCACCTCTTTCGCGATAGGATTCGTCATTGCAGATATAATTGATGGAGCCCTTTTCGGCCTTACCAGCGCGGTTTCTATAATGGTTGGGCAGAACCTAGGAGCAATGAATCTCAAAAGGGCTAAAGAAGTAGCATATAAAGCCTCTATCCTAATGTTTTCCTTGGTAGCTTTAGGAGCGATCATCATTTATCCGATTAAGGAAACTTTAATAGGGGTATTTACCAAGGACCCAAAAATAATTTTTGAGGCCAACCTATTTCTTGAGACACTATTACCTACGCTGCCATTTTTCGGCTCTTTAATAGTTGCTATATCAGTAGGCAGGGGCTCCGGCCATACAATTGCTCCAACATCAATTGGAATGTTTAGGCTCTGGTGTCTTAGGATAATGTTAGGTTATATATTGGCTTTTGCACTTAATATGGGTTCGGGGGGAATCTGGTTGGCGATATCTATGAGTAACGTTATAGGAGGAATCGCCGCAATTCTATGGATAAAATATGGCAATTGGGCCAAACCAGTAATTAGGGAAGGAGGCAGAGATGATAAGTAAAATCGAATATTTTTTAAAAAAGATAGTTGGATGTATACTTGCTTTGGCAAATATAGTGCCATCGCTGGTCGTAATCTTTAATCCACTACTTTTTGTAATGTTTATCCCGGTCGGAGTTTACGCGGTTCTTACGTGGCCTTGGATTATATTAAAGGATATCCCTGACCCCTTCCATCCAGGCGAGAGTCTATATTGGCTCACTTATATAATCATGTTTAAAAGAGGCGATATTCTCTTTCCAGCATTAGATAAGTGGGGGCTAATAGATCTATCCCTGCTGGTAGTCGGCTCAGCGATCTTTTTAGCATCCTTTTTATCTTGGCTACTTAATTTGAGAAGAAACGGAGATTTAATTACTGATGGAGTTTATAGGTTCACCAGGCACCCACAGTACCTTGGAATAATACTTTTATCACTTGGGTTAACGGTTAGGTCTCTTAGGCCGATATCGTTCATAGCATGGATAACCCTGTTGATCGGGTATCTAATTTTAGCAAGCTTAGAGGAAAGGAGCCTGATTAAGACCTATGGGCTGAGGTATGAAGAGTACTCTAGGCGAACAGCATTTATCATACCATGTTTGAGGTTTAATATCTCAGACTGGTTATCTGTAAGAAAGCCCTATAGATACGCACTCTTCATAGTTATATGGCTTATTCTAGTCATACTAGTATTAGTTGGTGCAAGAAATCTTGCCATCGCATTTAGGTAATTCTTAGCAAATCAGAAAGCCGCTCTCTTATGTCTAGAAAAAAGGTCACGATTATCCCCAACAGCGTGATTTACCGCTTTATTTTACGTAAAAATTAAATATAAATTGGAAAAGCAAGATTATTGGGCTTATTGCTGGTGGAAAGAGATGGCTAAATCAGATTCGTCTTCCATAAGCACTTTCCTATCTTTTTTAGAGAATCCTCTACTTCGCCGTTTTCTCCGTTTTTCATGTAATCATCACTTCAGCGACGGGAAGAGTTATCTTGAAGTAGCACTCGAAGATATAGCTGGGATTGAGAGACCCGGTTTCTCTCTCACTAGATTTGTTTTCTCGGGCATAATTAAGGCGGCCGTATATCTTGGCTGTGTAGGGTTAAATGTTGACAGAAAATATGTGAAAGAGGCTCTAAGGCTCCCATATTTTAGGAAAGGAGTGGTGAATGTTTTAAGCGGTATCGGCATGCACGGTATCACTAAACCGTATAAAGTCCCGGCGCCCTTCCTCGTAGTCTGGAATTATACAAACGCCTGTAATCTTCGATGCAAGCACTGTTATCAGCGCGCCGACAAACCAGCCCCTGACGAACTTACAGCTGAAGAGAAACTTGCAATAATTGATCAGCTCGTTGAGAATAACGTTTCTATGATAGCATTTTCAGGTGGGGAGCCATTAGTTTGTGAAGACTTCTTTAAGGTTGCCAAGTATGCTCATGAGCGAGGGCTATATGTCTCAATTGCCACAAATGGAACCCTACTCACAAAAGAGAACATTGCCCGTTTAAAGGAGGCTGGGATCGCATATCTAGAAATAAGTTTAGACGGGGCGACCGAGGAGACCCACGATTCCTTCAGGGGTATAAGTGGATGCTTCGAAAAGACTATAAGGGGCATAATAAATTCCGTTGAGGCTGGAATGTTTACATGTATCGCAACAACCGCCACAAAATATAATTTAAATGAGATCCCAAAAATAGTTGACTTAGCTAAAAAGTTGAGTGTAAGAAGGGTTATTGTTTTCAATTTTGTACCGACTGGACGTGGAGAAGAGATTGTACAGCTGGACCTAAGCCCCGCCGAAAGAGAAGATCTCCTCAAATACTTATATAAGGAGCTGGCGGAGGGTGGGATTGAGGCTCTCTCCACAGCTCCACAGTTCTCAAGAGTTTGTCTACAGCGATCACTGATTGAGGGGACAGATGCCCTCTCACCAACGCATTTCGCGGCTCTAAAACTTTATGGAAAAGCAAAACAGCTAACCGACTTCTTGGGCGGGTGTGGTGCTGGGAGACTTTATTGTGCGATTCAGCCAAATGGCTTAGTTACACCATGCGTCTTTATGCCAATAGCCGTCGGCGACTTAAGGAAGCAACCCTTAAAGGAAATATGGTTAAACTCGCAGATAATGAACGACTTAAGGGATAGGAGTAAGCTTAGGGGCAGATGCGGCCGATGCGAGTACAAGTACGTTTGCGGCGGATGTAGGGCAAGAGCCTATGCCTATCACGGGGACTATCTCGCGCCGGACCCAGGATGCATCAGGGAACTTGAAGAACCAAGTATACATTCCACGCTAAAGGCTTTAGGCTTAGGGAATGCGGGAAAAATTGGCGGGTGATCCTCCCTTGAAAATCACACTAATAAATCCCCCATCTCACAATGCTGAGCTACTCAGTATTGGAATTAAAGCACCACCCCTAGGTCTAGCATACTTGGCTTCCATGCTTGAGAAAAGCGGATATGAGGTGAAAATAATTGATGCCCCAGCCTTAGATATATCCATACCTCAAATAAAAGACATTCTTAGCAAGGATCAGCCGGAAATTATTGGTATAACCGCGTCTACACCAATGATTTACGACGCGCATAACGTGGCGAGGGCCGCAAAAGAGGTCTGTCCTAACTCGACCGTAGTTCTTGGGGGTCCACACCCAACGTTTCTTCCAATAGAGACCCTTCAAGAGTGCCCATCCGCTGACATTGTATGTATAGGTGAAGGAGAAGAAACGATGGTCGAATTAGCTGAAACCATAAAGAAGAAAATGGACCTCTCAAAGGTGAGGGGAATAGCATTTAGGACTGGGGATGGTAAAATCGTCATAACAGAACCCCGCCCACTCATAAGGGACCTAGATTCACTTCCATTCCCAGCATGGCATCTTTTACCAATGGATAAGTACACAGTTCTTGGAAAGAAAGCCATCATATGCCATGTAATGTCCAGCCGGGGCTGCCCATTCCAATGTATCTTCTGCTCATCATCGCGGGTCTTCGGGAGAAAGTACAGAGCTAGAAGTGCGAAGAACGTCGTTGATGAGATAGAATTTCTAGTCTCTGAATATAATCCGAGGAGCATTGAGTTTTCAGACGATGAATTCACATTAAATCAAAAGAGGACGGAGGAAATTTGTGATGAGCTTAAAAGGCGTGGAATAGATATCGCGTGGGCTTGTGGGTCTAGAGTAGACACGATCTCAAGTAGCCTTTTAAGAAAGATGAGAGAGACTGGCTGCTCCTTCATATACTATGGCATCGAGTCCGCATCCCAAAGGATACTAGATTTCATAAAGAAGGGGATAACCATCGAGCAGATTAAAAAAGCTGTGGAGATGACGAAGGAGGTTGGAATAAAGATGATGGGATCCTTTATAGTTGGATTCCCGGATGAAACAAGGGAGGAAATTAAAAGCACACTTCACTTCCCAAAGAAATTAAATATTGATTATGTCCAGCTTACCATCGCAACCCCGTATCCCGGAACCGAGCTTTATGAGATAGCTAAAAAGGAAAATTTATTGCTCACTAAGGACTGGTCGCAGTACACCACACTCAGACCAGTAATGGCCCTGAGAAACATAAGCGTTAAAGAACTGCAGAAGATCATTAAAAGAGCTTACATAAGCTTCTATCTATCACCTAAAATCTTAAAGGAAAATCTCGGCAAATATGCCCTTCCAGCCTTAAAGCTAGTTCTAAAAGAAATCCTAAACTATCTGAAGTTTTAGTCTCATTAGGGGAAAAAGCCGCCTATTTATGCATACTATTTAATAGCAACTCAAGATCTGCTACTGGACTCCTGCTTCCCTCAGCGCCTCTTTGAGTGTTTCCTCGCTTGGGCATACGCCTATTATGCGTATATCCCTGTCAATCACAACCGCGGGGCTAGCGTTTATGCCATATTCGCTCAGCTTTGGGTTTAGACCGCGGTAAACCTCAACCTCAATTTTATCCTTATACTCTTCTTTTATCTTCTCTATGAGTTTTAGTAAGAGCCTACCGCCGGAGCATGGAGGCTCAGACGTAAAGACTTCAACCTTGACTGGCATATCTTTCACACTCCCATCTCCCTAAGCGCCGCCTCGATCGTCTGCATGCTTGGGCAAACACCCATAATTTTTATCCTTCCCTCATTGAAGACTATTGCTGGAACCACCGTTAAGCCGTATTTATTGAACTCCTCACATGGCCCAATATGCTTTATAACCTCGACTCTATCGCCATACTTAGCCTTAATCCTATCAGCATACCCTAAAAGTTTTAGACAGCCTGCACAAGGCGGTTCAGCCGTAAAAACCTCAACCTTAACAACCATACCCCTTCACCTTTTAAATCACCTGCTCTACAATATATTGCTTAAGAATATTTACTGAATCCGCCGTAACCGAATCGATTAACTTGTATATAAGTGGATCTGTTACGGAATATATTCTTCTATTACCCTGCACTTTAACCTTAACCAACCCAGCTCTCCTCAAAATGGCTAAGTGCCTAGAAACTATCGGCTGCGGTAACCCTGAGGCAGGAATTATCTCACAGACGCATCTCTCCCCCTCACGCAGTATCTCTAATATCTCTAGTCTAACTGGGTCTGAGAGAGCTCTAAAGATCTTCGCTCTAAATTTATTTATATCCTTCATGCTAGTTGACCACGTAAATAATATTTTTAGTAACTGCTTAAAAA
>Ga0105162_1001707_pt1 | contig 12249 bp, 11 predicted proteins | sample JNZ201metaG_FD_81532 | JGI IMG/M metagenome (GOLD analysis project Ga0105162, IMG submission 81532) | Hot spring microbial communities from Jinze hot spring, China to study Microbial Dark Matter (Phase II) - JNZ 20120812A | ecosystem: Environmental > Aquatic > Thermal springs > Hot (42-90C) >...
CACCGAGGCCGACCGGGCCCGCATCATCGAGAACTGGAAAGCCATGCGCGACGCCATCCCCGCGTGGATCTGGCAGGCCGTGGACGAGCTTGAGGCCAAGATCCTCTCCGGCGCGATCGCCGTGCCCAAGCCCGAGACGCGCGAGGAGATGCTCGCCGTGCGGGCCCTCTACCCGCTCACGCGCTAGGGCCAAGGGGGCCCGGGACCTCCCGGGCCCCTTTTTTCTCAACATGGCGTCCTTCCTCCTGCGTGCGGAGCGCCTGACCAAGGTCTACCCGGACGGCACCGTGGCCCTAAGCGGGGTGGACCTGGAGGTCCGGCCGGGCGAGGTCCTCGGGCTCCTTGGGGAGAACGGGGCCGGGAAGACCACGCTCACCAAGATCCTCTCGGGGCTCCTTTCCCCCACTTCCGGAAGGTTGCTCACCCCTTCGGGTCCGGTGCGCTTCCACTCCCCCAAGGACGCGCTGCGGCTGGGCATCGGCATGGTGCACCAGCATTTCGCCCTCGTGGGCACCTTCACGGCCCTGGAGAACGTGGCCCTGGGCCTGGGCGGGGTGAGCCTTCCCGCCCTGCGCAAGAAGCTCGAGGCCCTCGTCGCCGAAACAGGCCTGCGCGTCCCCCTTGATGTGCCCGTGGAGAAGCTCGCCGTGGGCGAGCGCCAGCGCGTGGAGATCCTCAAGGTGCTCGCGCGAAATGTGAACCTCCTCATCCTCGACGAGCCCACGAGCGTCCTCACCCCCGTGGAGACGGCCGAACTTTTCCGGTTCCTGCGGGCCCTCAAGGAGAACGGGAAGTCCGTGGTGTTCATCACCCACAAGCTCAAGGAGGCCCTGGCCATCACCGATCGCATCGTGGTCCTGCGGCGCGGGAGGGTGGCGGGCGAGGTGGAGACGGGGCGGACCACGGCGGCGGAGCTGGCGCGGCTCATGGTGGGAGCCGAGGAGGCGGGCCGGCTGAGCAGCGTGGAATTGGGCCTGCAAGCGGAGGCCGCGGTCAAGGAGGCCCGCGCGGCCTCCGAGCCCGCTTTGGTGGTCCAAAACTTGCGGGTGCGCGCGGATACGGGGGAGCTCGCGGTCCGCGACCTTTCCTTCGCCCTTTTTCCCGGGGAGATCCTGGGGATCGCCGGCGTGGAGGGGAACGGGCAGACGGAGCTTGTAGAGGCCCTGTGCGGGCTTCGCCCCATCGAGTCCGGGACCGTGCTCCTTTTGGGAAGATCCGTGGCCGGGCGCTCGCCCCTGGAGCTCTATCGCCTGGGCCTTGCGCACATCCCCGAGGACCGCTGGAAGCACGGCCTCATCCTTTCCTTCACCGTTATGGAGAACGCGTTTTTGGGCATGCAGCGGGAGCCCACGTTCCGCGGGGCCTTGGGGCTTTTGCGCCGGCGCGCGGCCCTGGCCCACGCCGGGCGGCTTGTGCGCGAGTTCCAGATCCAGACCGCAGGGCTCCATGTTCCCGCCAAAAGCCTCTCCGGTGGGAACCAGCAGAAGCTCATCGTGGGCCGGGAGCTCGCCAAAAGCCCCAAGGTGATCGTGGCCGCCCAGCCCACCCGGGGCCTGGACATCGGCGCCGCCCAGTTCATCCGTGAGCTTCTTTTGCGTCTTCGCGAGGAGGGGCGGGCGATCCTCCTCGTCTCCGCGGATCTGGACGAAGTCCTGGCCCTTTCGGACCGGGTGGCCTTCATGTACGAGGGGACGTTCACGGGGATCGCCAAACCCGCGGAGCTCACGCCGGAGACCATCGGGCTCCTCATGGGCGGGGTGAAGGCGGGTGTGCGATGAGGCGCCTTTGGCTGGGGATCCGGCCGCTTGCGGAGTCGCTCCTTGCCGGGGTGATCGGGCTTGGGGTGGGCGCCCTCATCATGTGGGCCTGGGGCTACAACCCCTGGCCAGCCTATCGCGTGCTCTTCCAGGAAAGCTTTGGCAACGCCTATGGGCTGGCGAGCGCTCTGGCCAACGCCACGCCCCTCATCCTCACCGCTTTGGCCTTCGCCATCGGGGCTAGGGCCGGGCTCTTCATCATCGGGGCGGAGGGCATGATGTACATGGGGGCCATGGCCGCCGTGGCCACAAGCCTCCTCCGCCTCCCCTCGGGTCTTCACCCCCTCCTTAGCCTCGTCCTGGCCGCGCTCGCCGGGATCCTTTGGGGGTTGGTGCCCGCCCTCCTCCGCGCCCTCCGCGGCGTGCACGAGGTCATCTCCACCATCATGTTCAACTGGCTCAGCCACTTTTTGGCCTTCTACCTTGTGGCCAACGTCCTGGTGGATCCGGTGCGCGCGGAGAAGACCGTGTCCGTGGCGCGCACGGCGCGGCTTCCCCTGCTTGTGCGGGGCACGGATCTCTCCCTGGGCATCGTGGTGGCCGCAGGGTGCGCCCTCCTCGCCTACCTTTGGCTTTGGCACACGGTGAGCGGGTACGAAGTGCGGGCCGCCGGGGCGAACCCCGAGGCCGCCCGCTACGCCGGCGTTTCCCCCCAAACCACCGTGCTTTTGGTGTTCGCCCTGGCCGGGGCCTTTGGGGGGCTTGCGGGAGCCGTGGAGACCATGGGCCGCCCGCCCACCTACGCCGTCTACAGCGGCCTCACCAACATCGCCGGTTTTGGGTTCGATGGGATTGGCGTGGCCATGATCGGCCGGAACCACCCCTTAGGGATCATCCCCGCGGCCGTCTTCTACGGCGGGCTCCAAGCGGGGGCCCGGCTCATGCAGATGTGGGCGAAAGTCCCGTTCGAGATGGTGCGGGCCGTGCAAGGGGTGATCGTCCTGGCCCTGGCCCTTCCCGAGCTCCTCCGCATCTTCCGCCGGCTCCGCAGGGCAAGGAGGACCTCATGAACTGGGCCTATTTTTGGAGCCTCCTTTCCATTTCCCTCCACGCCATGGTGCCCATCACCCTGACGGCGGTGGGCGAGGTGGTCGGGGAATCCGCTGGCCTTTTCAACATCGGTCTTGAGGGGATCCTTCTCCTTTCCGCCTTTACGGGGACGCTGGGCGCGCGGGCCGGAGGGCCCCTCTTCGGCCTTTTTGTGGGCTTGATCACCGGGCTTGGCGTGGGTTTTGTGTTCGGCCTCATTTGCGCCTACTGGAAGGGGAACCAACTCATCGCCGGCGTGGGCATCAACCTCTTCGCCTTGGGCTTTGTGGCCTTCGGTCTACAGGTTTTGGGTTCGCCCGGCTTCTACACCGTGCCCCGAGCTGTGCAGCTTCCGCCCATCCGCACCCCGGTGGGGGCCTTCTCCCCCTTGATCCCCGTGGCCCTCGTTCTCCCGTTCTTCGTGCACGGGCTTTTAGGGCACACGCGGGTTGGGCTGCGCATCAAAGCGGTGGGCGAAAACCCCGAGGCCGCGGACGTGGCCGGGGTTCCTGTGGAGCTCGTGCAGCTTCTTTCCACCATGGCCGGGGCGGCCCTCGCGGGCCTGGCCGGGGCCTACATGTCCGTGTCCTGGCTGGGCTCGGTGACCAAGGAGATCTCCGCGGGGCGAGGGTTCATCGCCCTGGCCACCGTGGTGTTCTCAGGGCTCCGGCCCCTCTTGGCCCTGGCCGGCGGCCTTCTCTTTGGGTTCTTCGAGTCCCTGGCCACCTGGATCCAGTCCCTTCCCGGCGTGAAGGAGGTGGTGCCCTGGCAGTTCATCGCCATGATCCCCTACGTGGCCACGCTTCTCGTGGTGACGGGCGTCATCGGTCGGGTCCGCTTCCCCAAGGCGTTGGGCGTGCCCTATCGGCGGGAGTGATCGCGGTATAATGGCGTAACGGGAGGTGATTTGCGGATGAAACGTGCGGTGTGGGTATTTATCGGTCTGGCGGCGTTTGGGCTGGCGAGCCTGGCCCAAGCCCTGGGAACCCCGGAGCGGCCGATCGTCATGCTTTTTGTGCCCTCCGTGAAGGTGGACGTGATCCAGGAGGTGGGTCCGAAGATCGCCGAGGCCCTCTCCCAGCTGACGGGGCTGGTGATCAAGCCCGTGATCGCCGCGGACTACGCGGCCTTCATCGAGGCCATGATCACCGCGGAGGGCGACATGTTCGGCGTTCCCACGACCGATCAGTACTGCCAGATCACCAAAGCCAATCCTGGGGTGCACGCGCGCTTGGCTGCGGTGCGCGCCGGCTACCCCTACTACTTCGCCAGCATTTACGCCCTGCGCGAGAAGGGCTATAAGTCCGTGTACGACCTCCAGGGCAAGGTGTGGGCCTTCTCCAGCACCCGCTCCACCTCCGGCTACGTGATCCCCAAGAAGTACTTCAACCAGTTGGGTCTGAGCTTCGCCGAGGAGAAGGCGGTGGGGACGCACGTGAACGCCATGATCGCCGTCCTTGAGGGGCAGGCCGATTTCTGCACGGGATATGGTTCGCCGCCGCTTCCTCCGGAGACGATCGAGAAGGCCCTCCAGGAGGCGGGCTGGCGCTGGGAGTACGGCATGGACCCGGAGCTTTGGCTCTGGGACCGCTGGAACAACGACCTCTATCCGGAGGGGATCCGTGGGCGTTGCCGGGACCTGCGCTGGGCCATCGCCACGGAGGTCAAGGTCTACGGCGACATCTGGGAGATCGTGAAGAAGGTGGGGATCGTAGGCGTGGTGGGTCCCATGCCCAACGACTGCATTGCCTTCGCCGCCGGCTTCCCCAAGGACCTTGAGGACAGGATCGTGGAAGCCATCAAGACCCACATCCGCTCGCCTGAGGGCTACGTCCTCTGGTCCCGGCCGGGGTTCTACGAGTGGTACGACGTGGCCGAGATCGACGACTCCTTCTATGACTCCTATCGTCAGCTCGCGGGATACCCCATCCCGCAGCGGTAAAGGAGGAAAGACGAGGAGGGGGGAGCGCGGGCTCCCCCCTCTTTTTCTATGGCGCACCTGGTCGTTGAGCACCTGACCAAGATCTACGAGCGCGGGAAGGTCCGCGCCCTGAACGACGTGAGTTTCTCCGTGGAGAGGGGCGCGTTCTTGGTCTTGATCGGGCTTTCCGGCTCGGGGAAGTCCACGCTTCTCCGGTGCATCAACCGCTTGGTGGAGCCCACCTCCGGCCGGGTCTTCCTCAACGGGGTGGAGCTCACGAGGCTCTCCCCCCGGGCCATGCGGAAGGTCCGCCGCCGCATCGGCATGGTCTTCCAGCAGTTCAACCTGGTGAAGCGGGCTACGGTGCTGCAGAACGTCCTTGCGGGCCGGCTCGGCTATAACCCCACGCTCTCCACCCTCCTTGGCCGCTTCCCTAAAGAGGACCTGCGCCGGGCCCAGGAGTGTCTGGCGCGCGTGGGCCTTCTGGACAAGATGTACGTCCGGGCCGATCAGCTCTCCGGCGGGCAGCAGCAGCGGGTGGGCATCGCCCGGGCCCTCATGCAAGAGCCCGAGCTCCTCCTCGCCGATGAGCCCGTCTCCGCCCTGGACCCCGCCACCTCCCACTCCGTGATGCAGTACATCGAGCAGATCAACAAGGAGGACGGGGTGACGGTCATCGCCAGCCTCCACTTCCTTTCTTTGGCGCGGCGCTATGGGCAGCGCATCATCGCCCTGCGCGCCGGCGAGATCGTGTTCGACGGTCTTCCCGAGGCCATCGACGACCGGAAGTTCAAGGAGATCTACGGCGAGGAGGCGGAGGAAGTGGAGGTGCGGTGAAGCTCCTTCGCGCGCGCCTTCTTTCGTTCCTCACCGATTTCCTCCTTTGGGCCTATCTCCTTTACGGAGGCTTCACCCTCTACTACCTGGCGGCCCTGTGGAGCCCCTGGCGGCCGGAGGAGAAGCTGGTTTTGCCGACCCTCACCCCCTGGGGCTGGGCCGTGGTGCTCGTGGGGATCCTCGAGGCCACCCTCCTCACCCGCGCCTTCGGGCCAAGCCTCGGCCAGCGGGCTTTGGGGGTGTACCTCACGCGCGAGGACGGCGGCCGCCCCGGGTTCGCCCAGCGCCTGGCCTATTTCGGGTTCGTCCACCTGGAGCTCCTCCTTTTAGGCCTCAATGTTTTTCGCGCGCCCGAGGCCCCCTGGTTTGAACGGTGGGTCGGCCTGCGCCTTGCGCCCTGGCCCAGCCCGGAAAGCGGGGTCCAACGCCCTCCTTGGTACCGCACGCTCTACGGCCTCACCGCGCTCCTGGTGGTCGCCGTGACCTTGGCCGTGGGCTGGCGCCTCACGGAGATCGACCTCCGGCGGCTGGTGCGCAACGCTTCCCGCTCCTTGCGCATCTGGCGCGGCCTGATCAACCCGGATTTCAGCTACCTCCTTCAGCCCGATCCGCGCATCAAGCTCTCCTTCCTCGACGGCCTGGTGCAATCCCTGTACATGGCCCTTTTGGCCACGGTGGCCGGGATCGTGGTGGCCTTTCCTCTCAGCTTTGCGGGGGCGCGGAACATCGCGGCCCGCAGCCCCTTGGGCTGGGCCGTCTACGGCCTTGTGCGCGGCTTCTTCAACGTCTTCCGAGCCGTGGAGTCCACGTACTGGGCGGCCATCTTCGCCATCTGGGTGGGGTTCGGCCCCTTCGCCGGAAGCCTGGCCCTCTTCCTCCACACCATCGCCGCGCTGGGGAAGCTTTTCTCGGAGCAGGTGGAGCACATCGACCCCGGTCCGGTGGAGGCCGTCACGGCCACCGGGGCCAACCTCCTTCAGGTCGTGCGCTACGCCGTGGTGCCGCAGGTCATCCCCCAGTTTTTGGCCTTCTCCCTGTACCGCTGGGACATCAACCTGCGCATGGCCACAGTGATCGCCCTCGTGGGCGGGGGCGGGATCGGCCGCCTCCTCTTCGAGTACAAGGACGACCTGCAGTGGTCGCTTGTGGGCGGGGTGATCATCCTGTTCATGATCACCGTGTGGATCATGGACTACGTCTCCGGCTGGGTGCGGGAAAAGATCGTGTGAGCCATGGTCCGTGCTTTTGCGGTTCAAGAAGCGCTGCTTCGCTGGGCGAAAGGCCTGCGTGTTCGCATCTTGCCCGCGCTTTTTGACCTGGGCACCCTAGGGTACCTCTGGGCCGCGGTCTCCGTGAGCTATAGCTACTTCCGCTTCGGCCGCATCCAGTACTCCTTCTTCCCCTGGACCACGATGCTTTGGGCGATCGTGCCCGTGGCCGCCCTCTGGTCGGCCTGGGATCAAACCGTGGGCCTGAAGGTCGTGAACCACGAGCTTCGGGGCGGGACCGCCGGCCAAAGGCTCCTCTACGCCCTGGCTTGGCCCCTCTTCCCCTTGACCCTTTTCACCGCCCTTTTCGATCCCAAGGGGCGTTCCCCCGCAGAGCTCCTCTCGGGGCTCACGCTCTCCGAGGTCACCCTCGTGGTGTACCGCCCCTGGTACCGGGGCTTGACCGGCTGGCTCGTGGCTTTGGTCCTTTTAAGCACCCTGGGTGCGGCGGTGGGCATAACCCGGGTGGAGCCGGCGCGCCTGGTCTCCGGCTTTGAAAAAACCATCAAATTCTGGAAGGCCATCGTCTCGCCGCGCTGGGACCTTTTGGGCCTGGGCCTTCGGCTTTTGGGCGAGACCCTCTTCATGGCCATCATGGCCACGGCGTTCGCCGTGCCCTTTGCCGTGATCCTCTCGTTTTTGGCGGCGCGGAACCTCATGCGCGGCCCCATCGCCCGCCCCATCTACACCGTGCTCCGCATGATCGGGAGCTTCACGCGCTCCGTGGACGCCGTGATCTGGGCCATCATCTTCGCGGTCTGGGTGGGCACGGGGTCCTTTGCCGGGGTTCTCGCCCTCCTTGTGCACTCCATCGTGGACCTCATGAAGCTTTACGCGGAGCAGCTTGAGGCCATCGACCCAGGACCGGTGGAGGCCCTCACGGCCACGGGTGCCAACCGCCTCCAGGTCATCCGCTACGCCATCATCCCCCAGATCATCAACCCCTATGTTTCCTTCACCATCTACCGCTGGGACATCAACGTGCGGATGGCCACGGTGGTGGGCATGGTGGGCGGCGGCGGCATCGGCTTCCGCCTCATCCAGTACCTGCGGGGCTGGGCCTTCCAGGAGGCCACGCTCCTCACCCTCCTCATCATCCTCATGGTTTGGCTTTTGGACTGGGCTTCGGCGCGGCTTCGGGAGAAACTGGCCTAGGGCATGGGCTTTGCGTTGGCCTTGGGGGGTGGGGGAGCACGGGGCTTCGCCCACCTGGGGTTTCTTCTTGCGCTTGCGGAGCAGGGCTTACAGCCGCAGGCCGTGGCCGGCACCTCCATGGGCGCCATCGTGGGCGGCCTCTACTGCGCGGGGCAGGACCTCGCAAAGCTCGTACGGGTCCTGGCCCATCTGGACTTGCCCTCCTTCTTTGGCCTTCCCAGGACCTATCGCACGGTGGTGGAGCAGGCAGTGGCCGCAAGCTTCCTCGAGAAACTTCGGGGGAAGCCGTGGTGGGAGCTCATGGCCCGGCGGAATGCCAGGTTTTTGGCGTTCCTGCGCCTGTTCACCAAGGGGCAGCGCTTTGAAGAGATGTCCCCGCCGTTTGTGGCCGTGGCCTGCGATCTTGTGAGCGGGGAAGAGGTGCGGATCCGCACGGGTCCAGCTTTCTTAGGGATCGGGGCCAGTGCCGCCCTTCCTGGACTTCTTGGCCCCATCCGCTGGCGGGATCGGTGGCTCATCGACGGCGGCGTGGTCAACAACCTCCCCATCGATGCCGTGGCGGATCGCGCGGAGCGGGTGGTGGCCGTGGACGTGGCCGCTCCCTTGGGCGGACCGCCCACCACCCTCGTGGACGTTGCCCTCCGTGCCTACGACATCACCTCCCGAGCCCTGCGGGAACTTCAGCTCGCCCGGGCCAAAGAACGTTTGGGTGAGCGCCTGATCCTCGTGCGGCCTGAGCTCCCTTCCATTGGGCTTCTCGATTTCCATCGCCTTCCGGAGGCGGTGGAGGCCGGTCGGGAGGCAGCCAAGTCCGTGCTCGCAGAGCTACGCGCTTAACCCAAGCTCCGCCCAGGGGAGCTCCTGATCCTCGCCAGGCCGGGGCACCACGTGCAGGAAGAACTCGCGATTCCCCTCCGGGCCTAAAAGGGGGCTGGCCACGCCATTGCACACGGACCAGCCCAACTCTTCGCGCACAAAGCGCACGAGCTCCTCAAGGACCGCGCGGTGCACGCGGGGATCGCGCACCACGCCCTTGCGCACGTGTTCCCGCCCCGCCTCGAACTGGGGCTTCACCAAAGGCACCACATCGCCCTCCTTGCGCACGATCCCCACGAGTCTAGGAAGGATGAGGCGCAGCGAGATGAACGAGACGTCGATGGTCACAAGGTCCACGGGCTCCCCGATGTCCTCGGGTTTGAGGAACCGGGCGTTCAACCCTTCTTTCACCACCACGCGTGGGTCCTGGCGCAACTTCCAGTGGAGTTGGCCGCGGCCCACGTCCACGGCGTACACCCGGGCGGCGCCGTGCTGGAGGAGGCAATCGGTGAACCCGCCGGTGGAGGCGCCGATGTCCAGACAAACCTTCCCGCTTGGGTCCAGGCGGAAGGCCTGAAGGGCGGCCGCGAGCTTCTCTCCACCCCGGGAGACGTACTTTGGAGGAGCGAGAACCTCAAGAAAAGCGGAGCGCGCAATAAGCGCGCTCGGTTTATCCACAAGGACGCCGTTCACCCGGACCTGCCCGGCCAGGATCAGGGCCTGAGCCTTAGTCCGGGAGGGCGCAAGCCCCTTCTCCACGAGGAGGAGATCGAGCCGGGCTTTCTCCTCCGTCATCGCCGCGCCAAGGCGGCGGTGTAGAGGGCCAGCCCCTCGGCGAGGACGGCGCAGGCCCGCCGCAGGTCCTCCACCTTGAGCACGTAGGCCCCGCGCACCTCGTCGTGGCCCCGTCCGGGCGTGGCGTAGAAGCCCGCCCCCGGCGCGAACATCACCGTTTCCTCCCCTGGGTATTCCGTGAGCATCCAGCGGATGAAGTCCTCGCTGTCCTGAACGGGGAGGCCGAACATCACGTAGAAGGCGCCCTCGGGCTTGCGGAAGGTGACCCCAGGGATGCGCCGGAGCTCCTCGCAGAACACCTCCCGCCGGACCCGATACTCCTCGATCATCTGGGCCACGACGGCCTGGCGGTTGGGGTCCTTCATGAAGGCGACGAGCCCAAGCTGCTCGAAGGTGGGGGCAGAAAGGCGGATCGTGGCGCATTTGTAGGCGGCGGCCATGACCTCTCGGTTGCGGGAGATCAACATCCCGATGCGCGCTCCGCACGCGGAAAGCCTTTTGGATATGGAGTCCACGATGATGACGCGATCCGCCGCCTCGGGGTAGGAGAGGAGGCTCTTGTGACGGCCCTCGTACACGAACTCCCGGTACACCTCGTCGGCGATGAGGAAGAGGTCGTATTTCAGGGCCAGGTCCACGAGCATGTCCAGCTCCTTTTCGGTGTACACCACCCCCGTGGGGTTGCCGGGGTTGGAAAAGAGGATGGCCTTGGTGCGGGCGGTGAGGCGGGCCTCGATCTCCGCGCGGGGCGGTAGATGAAAGCCCTCCTCCCGCACGGTGGTGAGGGGCAGGATCTCCACGTTGGTGAGCCGGGCGTACCCCAAATAGTTGGGATAGAACGGCTCGGGGATGAGGATCTGGTCGCCGGGGTCGCAGGTCACGGTGAGGGCAAAGATGATGGCCTCCGATCCGCCGATGGTGATGAGGATGTTCTCGGGGGCCAGGGAGAACCCCAGCTCCGCGTAGTAGGCGCGCACGGCCTCGATGGCCTCGGGTATCCCCGGGGAGGGCGCATAGTCCAAAACCTCGATTTTGGCCTCGCGAACCCCCCGCATGAAGGATTCGGGCGTGGGGATGTCCGGTTGTCCGATGTTCAGGTGGTAGACCTTTTTGCCCTTGCGCTTGGCCTCCACGGCCAAGGGGTACAGGCGGCGGATGGGCGAGGCCGGAGCCGCTTGGCTACGGGCCGATATGTTAGGCATAGGAGAGGATCCACACCTCCTTCGTCCTGGGAAGATTCTCCGCGGTGATCTCCGCTTCCCCTTTGAACTCGCGTACCGTTAGGTCCACGGCCTCCAGGAACTCTTGCACGGGGCGGATGGGCCAGTCCTTCACGGCCTCCGTGCGGTAGTGCATGGGGATGACCACCCGCAGGCTGGAGAGGGCCTGCACGATCTCCTTCGCCTCCTTGGGGCCAATGGTGTAGAAGCCGCCCACGGGAAGAAGGGCGACCTGCACATCCTCCAGGGGCTTGAGCTGCTCGGCGGTGAGGGTGTGACCGAGGTCCCCAAAGTGGGCGAGCACCACCTTGTCCACAACCATGCGGAAGATCACGTTTTTGCCCCGCTCTTTCCCGCCCTTGGGGTCGTGGAAGGCGGCGATCCCCCGGATGTGCACACCCCGCACGCTCCACTCGCCCACCCCCCGGAGGACCTCGGGGTTCCCCTTCACCCGGTCCACCGCGTTGTGATCAAAATGCTCATGGGAGACGGTGACGATGTGAGCGGGCCCCTCCGGGGCTTTATAGGGCACGCTGGCGTCGTAGGGATCGGTGAGGATCACCGTGCCCTCGGCGGAGGTGATGCGGAAACAGGCATGCCCATACCACAGGATTTTCACCGAGAACCACCTCCTGACCTGCCCGGTCAGGTTTACTCTACCCGATTTGGCGCGTTTGGGGCAAGCGGGAAAGCGCGCGGCGCACGAGGAGATCCACCAAATCGTCGTAGCTTAGCCCGGCGGCCTGAGCGGCCCGGGGGAAGAGGGAAAGCTCGGTCATCCCGGGCAGGGTGTTCACCTCAAGCACATAGGGCACGCCCTCGGGGGAGAGGCGGAGGTCCACGCGGGCCAGGTCCCGGCAGCCCAAAAGGAGGAAGGCCTCGCGCGCGGCCCCTTCCACGCGCGCAGCCTCCTCTGGAGAAAGGGGGGCGGGGCAAAGGACCTCGCAGGCGCCGGGGGTGTACTTGGCCGTCCAGTCGAAGAGCTCCCCCGCTTTGGGGCGCAGCTCCACGAGCGGCAAAACCCGCAGGCCTTCGTCCGTCTCCAGGAGGGCGGCGGTCACCTCCCGGCCTGGGATGAACTTCTCCACGAGGAATTCCCCGTAGCGCTGAGCCAATTTCTCCGCGGCGGGCGCGAGCTCTTCCTCCGTGCGGATGAGATGCACGTCCACGCTGGAGCCCTCGCGCCGCGGCTTGAGCACCAACGGGAACCCCAGCTCCTTGGCGCGCTCCAAAAAGGGCACAAGCTCCCCGCCCGGGAAGAAGAGCCAAGGCGGGGTGGCCAAGCCCTTCCCCTGGAAGGCCTTCTTGGCCTCCACCTTGTCCATGGCGAGCGCGGAGGCCAGGGGGCCGGAGCCCACATAGGCCTTGCCCATGAGTTCCAAAAGGAGCTG
>Ga0105162_1001711_pt1 | contig 12236 bp, 14 predicted proteins | sample JNZ201metaG_FD_81532 | JGI IMG/M metagenome (GOLD analysis project Ga0105162, IMG submission 81532) | Hot spring microbial communities from Jinze hot spring, China to study Microbial Dark Matter (Phase II) - JNZ 20120812A | ecosystem: Environmental > Aquatic > Thermal springs > Hot (42-90C) >...
AATACAGCCTCTTTCGTCAATTATTAAAAACATACTTGCCTACAAAAAACAACTGGTATGAAGTATTACATCAAACATTTGGCACTCTATCAAACTGATGCCATCAGTTTGATCGAGTGCCAAATGTTTGATGTAATACTTCATACCAGTTGCTTTTTGTAGGCAAGTATGTTTTTAATGATTGACGAAAGCGCCTGTATTGCCGTTGTAAGCCTTTGCTCAGGTACAACGCCTTTCCAGCCAAGTCGCACAACGAGTCTTAATATCGTCAGGTATTCAAGAACACGCAACAAGCTACTAGCCGACTCGAGTAATGCATTTATATTTTCATCTGTCACAACGTTCAAGCTCAAAACGGAATTAATAGTTGTGGAAGGATCTTTATCAACCGGTTTCACATCAGAGGCCTCTTTGACGAATTCATCCCATACCGGCACAATTGCCGCAACGACTTCCGTAACGACTTTGACGTTATTCGGATCGGCTATTGTGTTCACTAAACTTCTGCCGACATTATCAGGGCCGTATTTGGCGTAATGGGCGAGGGCGGCTTTTGCGGCCATGGCCTGCTTCGGCGAGCTGGCCCGTTTAAGGTAAATAGGTTTGCCGCTTTTGAGGAGTTCGTCATCTTCTTCGGTAAGTCCGAGCGTTGCGAAGACAAGATCTTTGTCGAGTGATGTAAATCTAAATGATTTGCCTGTCCTTAGATCTTCGATTTGGTAAAATTTATCAAATTTAAGTCTATAGTCAGCTTGCTTAGGTATGTATTCAGTCTTGATGATATCATTCTGATTTTGCGCTAAACCGATAACTACTTCTTTTGTTGGATCGGCGCTAACAAATACGAGTTCTGACATCAAAACCCCTTCAGGCAAGAGTATAGGCATTTTCACTTTTGGATTTTTGATCACTTTTATTGGCCTGTCATAATAAATCCCTTCGGCCTCAACCCTATCAGGCTCGCTGATAATTTTATTCAATACTATAGGACCAAATGCAACATTATTTTGCGGATCAACGCAGAAATATTTTTCGCCGGGGATGACTTTGTCTGGTGCCTGAAGTGCCGGCGATATATCGAGGTATTCCTCGGTTTTATTGCAGTACTTTAAATCCGGTGAAATGGCGAAATATTTAGGGTTGACAAGTAAATATGCATTTTGAACGAGTTCGTTATCAATGATATTGAACAACTTGAAGACTTTGAATAAAAGCATTCGCCCACTTACCGGGGCGGAACACGTCGTTAGGCTAATGTCGGGGAGAGGCTCTTCTTTTATAGCCTCTTGGTATGATTTGTCTGGAATTGGTTCCGTTTTTCGCTGTGTGGTAACATCAAGGTTTCTAATTTCTTCTGATATCTCATCGTATTGCGCTATTTTGTAAATTTTATACGAAGGCGATTTAGTTCTGATGAGAATGCTGCCTTGTTTGACAAGCTGGCTTTTATGTTTATCTGATAGATCATATTCATAGATACTTGCTGGCTCCGTCTTAAATCTCATGTTGTCAAGGTCAAAATATTTCCTAATGATTGGCTCCTCGAAGGACTTAAAAAACAATTTAAAAGTATTTGGTCTTTCGGCGTATTTGTATGTAAACGGAAACTTAAGCATTTGCTCTTCTACTGGGTACAGCAATCTGACTATGTCGGGCTTCTTGACCACCAGATCAACTATCCATGGCTCCAACGGTAAAACATGCTTGTTGTATATAAATGTGTCGATTGAATACAAAATCCCATCTTCGATGAGGATGGGGATTACAATAAAATTGTCCTTTGAAACTCTGACGTTGACCTGGCCAACTAAATTTTGTGTTTTCTCGTCATATTTTCCGATATCTATTGCAAATGGGTAGGCGGTTAATTTCGGGAATTTTTTTATTATTTCGTTAACTATTACCTCGTCTAATTTCTTTTGGGCGATGGCGTGGGTGACGTCGCGTGAGGCGATCTTCACAAGCTTGGGCATGTTTAAGGACTAACTTTTGTTATTAACTCATCTAGAGATTTGATGATACATATGTTTTCAAGGGCTTTTTCTAATCCCAAAATCAACTCGGCGGTTTTGTCCCGCTGCCCCCTTTCAAGCGCATATATTTTTATATCATGTGGCTTTATGACAGCCGCTGTGAGAGCAGCTGCAAATGAAAATAAATCGTTTGAATCAATAACAATTATATCGCTAAGACTCAGCAAGTGCAATTTGTATGACACCGATTCGACAAGATAAGCGTTTTTGTCGGGATAGGCCTTTAACAGTTTTTTATCAATTTCGTCGAAGATGACGACATCGAACTCTTCTTGGCTAAATGCTTGTTTGATGACTTCTTTTTCTTCCTCGGAAAGGTTAGCTGTTACTATCAACCTTAGCATCGATTATGCTAGCCCTTTTATCAATATCTTGAAAGAATTGCTCCTCGTTTTCTATTAAAGGGGCATAAAATTTAAGGAATGTTGAAATAATGCGGTACTTAACCGGCAAAGTTGTATCTATATTGTAACGGTCAAGTTCGTTCAAGGCCCACTCGACAAATTCGTATGCCTTGTCAAGGGGCAATACATATTTGAGAAATTCATCTGGTTCAAGCTCGTCCTTATCCAGGTTTAAAATATCAACGTATAATTTAGTTTTGAATTTGGCCAATAGGGAATTAGGATCTATGCTGTTCATCGTTTGTAACTTTTTTTTGGTTTCAGAGAGGTATTCCCTTAAAGAGTAAATGATTCACATTTATTATTTCGAGATATTTAAGCAAACAAAGCGCATCAGCCAAGTCGCTATCGGTATTTTCATTTCCTAAGTACGCCGCGGCGTACTTGATAGAAGCCATTTTCCTTTTCTCTGATTTAGCCCTTACAATACGAGGCCCTAAGATGTTTGCTTGCCAAATGTTCGGCGGAACGGTGAAAATGGCGATATACGGCATCTTGGCCTTGAAATAGCCGGCTATGGCCGCCCTGACCTCCACCAGGCCCTCCATAACCGCCGCGTTATGGCCGAGGTATTGGCCCTCTATGGCCATTGCCGTCGGATACGGCTTGAGGTGCCGGCTTATTTCGTCATAGGTCAGTTTTGCTATTTCGGTTATTATCCTGGTTGACGGCTCGACGAGATTTTTCGGCAGCTGGATCTTGCCGACGGCGGTTATTTTTCCGTCGCGCATTATAGCATAACTCGGCTCTTTTCCTATTGAAGGATCTATTGCAATAAGTTGTCTAAACAAAAAGTTTTGAGTGTTTATATCTTTTCCTTTCATGATTTCCTCAAAAAATTTTCTTATTGTCTCTTCAGTTACCAGCTCTGCTCTTTTATAAAGATTACCGAAGTCAAGTGTAATATCTTTCGCTCTTACGAAACAGAGGCCTTGTTCGGAGCCAACAAACAATATCACTTGTTCTTTAAATTCCCTCGCTAGGTAAAACCATGAATTTGAGCCTGTTATATATTTAAATTCATCTTCTGTTTCTAGATAAAAACCGATACCTTTTAGTTTGCCATCAATATAAAATTTAAATTGGTTTTGCGTCCAGAAATTTATATCGATCCTGCATAACGAATTATTTATCTTTTTGCCGCTGTGGAACCCCTTAAAGTAGGAAATTATTTCGTATAAGTCCATCGCGTATTATTCGAATCTGGTATAATAAAGATAGCGTTTGGCTATTCCGACATTTATTGTTTATCACAAAAAATTAAAAACAAAGGCAAATATATACAATGCTTACATTTGATTATCAAACGAAAAGCGGTAAGTGGTCCATTATGATTGCGGTGAACAGGCGGTCTAGTAAAAGAGGACAAACTCATGTCCTGGAGATGGTGATTAGCGGACCTAATAGGAAGTATGGATTGGTTTTTTATAGAGGCAATGCAGCGGACATCTATAGCTGGTTTGAAACGAGTAAGGTGGACCAGCCTTTGCAACTGAATAACGTTTATGTATTTGGTAAAAAAACAGTTAGCGTCAGATTTAATAAGGTTGCGACGAGGCAGGGCGATACCGAGCCATCCGGCGTAGAGATCTCGATAAACGATCAGGGTAAGACATTTACCATAACGATACCTGTGCGACATTTTAGTGTGATAAAGGATATATTCAAAAATTACGTCCTGTCATTTTTTGATATCGAAACAAATAGGATATATCGCTCTGGGTCTAATTTTAATGCCTCTAGAGGTAAAACTGTAGCCGACAATAGCCAAGTTCAAGTTAATGAGTCCAATTTAGAAATTTCCGAAAATTCTGACGAGGACAATCTCGATTTGCTATTTTAAACAAACTAAAAATTAAACGGAGGTAATATGAATCTCAGGGAACTTTTCGTCAAACTTTACAATGAAACCAATCCTCGCGTTATCGTACAAAAGAGCGGCGCGTATAAAACGCGCATAGTTTATGATCAGTCAGAAGAAATACAGTCAAAGCAAGAAGAAACGAGGAAAATACTTGAAAACGCGATATATAACGAAGGTAAAATACCCATTTCGCCATATGCATTTGCTTACGTAAAAGGCAGGAGCCGCGAAATGGCGGCAATGCAGCATACAAATAAAGATGTTGTCGCCAGGCTCGACATTAATAAATTTTTCGAGTCATGCACGCCTTCGATGTTTATCCGCGATATTGACCGCAATATCGCTGTAAAAAACGCAATTGATGTGCTTGGTTTTGAACTGTTTTTATATAATTTCGTGCCGGATTATGTGTCAATGTACAAACTTAATAGAAAGGACGTTGATTTAGCAAAAAGTATATCAGAGATCAATTTCAAAGATGGTACTCATTTCGTGGAAGAACCCGATTTAAACTCTATAACAACAGACAAATTACTTGACTACGCACTTAACAAATCGAACTCACTTCCTTATTGTCTTTCCGATATGGTTCTTGTTACCGGCAGCACGACCGCACCAATTTTGAGTAACATCGTGATGTACGGCGCTGATCTGGAAATAGCTAAACGATTAAATGAACTCGCCAGTCAAGGGATAAATATTAAGGATATCGCTTATACGAGGTACTCCGATGATATCGTTGTGAGCTTCAACTTTACTGATAAACAGCTCAGGTACAGGTGGGGTAACATAATTAATGCGATGCATGCGATAACTAAAGTTATTTACTTTGAGCTTAAGAAACTTGGACTTACGCTTAAGACGGAAAAACTTGCCGTGATGCCATGGAATAGCAGGCAGTATGTGCTTGGTTACGTTGTCAATAGGCACTTAAACTTACCACGCGAAGACAAGAAGAGATTGCGCCTCGTACTTGATAAAATCAGAAAAGGTACAGCTACTGACGAAGAGAAACATAAATTTGTAAAATACGTAACTTGGGCAAAGTTCAGACTTGTTGAGCTGATGGTGGGAAACCCTGTTAAGGACGGCAAAATCATGACGACAGACGAGATCAAAGAGGCACTGTACAATGCAGTTTTGAGCAAAAAGTACAACCAACTTGATCCAAAAGAACGCGCCTTAGTAACTACGCTTATTCCTTTTATCCTTCCTGAAGATTTTAAATACTTCAAAGGCAGTGCTGTTATAGGCATGCTTGAAAAGTATCTAGAAGAAAACAAAAACGGAGATGACAAATGAAGTATATTCCCTTTGTTTTTGGCGTAATCAAAAACAGCGTAACAAATTTAGTTCAGCCCGATACTGAAACTAGGAACAATAGGATTGAGCTGCTGAACAAGATAATCGACGATATTAAGCAGCAAAAAATAGTTTTTACGCCATTTTCTTACGGATATTTACGGGATGAACAGGAAGCGTTCCAAAGTCTCGCCGCATTTGGAGCGAAATGGCTTTATAAATTTAAGATTTCAACTGATATACCATTGACAAATTTAATCTCGTTGCGATCGACAAATAAGGGCATTTCAGATTTGCTGGATCAGTATGGTCCTGAGGTATTGCTACAGATGTACGAAATGCCGCTGAAGATGACTAAGTATTTTGTCTCGTATTATCTGCGGCTTGGCTACACAATCAATGACCTTCTATCACAGCTGGAAAACTTAGCGAATGACGACGATATAAGGAAGAAAACTTATTATCCTATCGTCGAAACCGTTGCAGCAACCGCCCATCAATTTAACATGGCTCCGACACATATTTTGTATGGCGGTGTTTGTTTTCCATTTTTATTTGACCCAGACTTGATAGCAAAGCGTTACAGATCTATACAAGATGTTTCATTGGACCAGATAACGTCGAAAAGCAGTTACTATGTGGATATGTTTTCAAGTGTATTTCACGACATACATAACGCATTTACAGTTGCCGATGTGTTTTCGGACTTGGTCAGGGAAGTCTATCTTTACTACTTTGATTACAAAGCGGCATATATTTGTTCTATGAACAACTTTTCCTATGCGAGAGTAAAAGACACGATATATATCGGCGCAAAGACCAAGCGAAAGTTGTCTGATGAAATCCGAAATCAACTGGACTTTTATGCGACGGTAATACACGGACTCAAGTTGTACCTAGAAGAATTATCTCCTGAGGACATCAAGAAGCTAAGAAGAGCAAAGCCTACAGATGACACAAAATCGTCACATGATATAATTAGTGCCGTAGCAATAAAGAAATTCCTTGCCCAGGTAAAAGAATACAAGAAAGTTGTAACTTACTATTACAAACATAGGCAAGTAAAGATTGAAATGGAATACAGTTCCAGTAGCAGCGATGAATATGTTCGATTTTACTATTCGCAACCACAACAAACAACGGAGGCCCAGTAATGCTTAAATACGTCATTTTCAGCGCTATTGCCTTTGTGGCTGGATTTGCCACTGGCAAAATCGCCAGACTTGTTGCATCAAAGAAAAAGGCGTTCTCGAGACAGTAAGTAGGCGCCCGGCCTCGCTGGCCGGGCTTACTGTTTTTTAAAAAAACAAAGGAGGTATCGATAAAATGGATTTTAAACTAATTCACCAAGCCTTAAATGAAATGGTTTTGGGTAAACTCGACGGAGAAAATTATGTTGAAGCAAATAAAACTCTTGCCAAAGCCCTTGAAAATCTTATCCTAAAGGATAAATTGCCTTACAGCCCATTTGCGTGGGGAACTTTAAGAAAGATGCATGGCCAATTAAAAAATTATGGGACTGACACCTACGATTTAACTGTAGTGCCGAATAGCGTTGTACTAAAGATTCCTAATTATGCAAATTTTTCATTTATAAAATTCGTTAATTTCAGAAATACAAACTTGGCTATAGAGCAGCTTTTCGATATTGTGGCCGATAAAACTATAAAAAAGGAACCTAAGTTATCGTTTTTGCATTTGCTCACCGGTTTTCGATTAAACCCAATTTTGCAGGATTATTTTTCCAATGTGCTGGACAAAGGAAAAGACCCGTGGACACAGGTATGCCTCCATTATTATGTCTTATTTGAGCCATCTGCGATCTCAAAGCGCTATCTCAACAGCTACGAGAAACGAGTAAAACGTCTGCCACGGAAGAAATTTGATCAATTCAAAATGTTGTTCGAAAAAAAGACTGCTAGCCCTCACCTTTACTCTCCAAGCTTAGAATTTGCAATGGAACAATTCAAGGAAAAGGACTATGTGACTAGCGATATTTACGGGCTGTCTAACATCATCCTTTTTCATCCTAAAACCCTATGGTCGATGATGAGGTGGAATGATCCCGATATTGATTACATGTTAGATGACCTTAAAGAAAAACTTAGTAAAAAGCTAAGATTCAAAACTGTTTATCAACCACAGCATTTGAGCACGCTGATTAGCAGAACTTACCTAAATAACATGGGCTATATGCTGTATTACAACCTTTTCCCGCACGGCGCCGCAGGAGAAATACTAATTGACATACTCTTTTATCACATTGATTACAAAATGGCTGAAATAGCCAAAGAACATGATATGTATTACTATAGAGTAAAAACATCGCTTTATTTCGTGCCAAAACAAGAAAACTTTGATGGTAATAAACGTGGTAAGCTAAAGTCAGCTGTTATCGAGTATTTGTCAACGGTTTACAGGTTTACGAAAATGTACGATGAAAGCGACATTGGCGTGATACATCATGAGTACAACTCGCAAAACATAATAGATGCTGTAAAGGTTAAGGAATTTTTGGTATCTAACGACACTGGAAATGAAGATTCAGACGATTGGTATTACGGTACAGAAAAATCAAACAGTTCTGAGCGTAAATCTATTTTCCTATTCACCTATTCGTCCTATCCCGGCGCATAACGGCGAACCAGGCCGATGGCGGCGGTTGCGGCGCATCGGCCTGTCCGCCGGTTTGGTCGTAAACAAACAAAAGGAGGATCGACATGAGAAATTTCATAAGCGATAAACTATTTGATATCGGCAGCAAACTCGTTAATATGGGCCTTGTAATACAATTGAAGACAAGCCGTAAGATATTGAGATTTATCGGGATAAAAGCTGCTTCGTTGGGGATATGGTTTATCGATAAAAGTTTTAAAATAAAATTCGGAGGGTAGTTGTGGCCTGGATAATAATCCTAACATTTTGCATCATTCTCGGCCTAGTTGTAATTGCATCTATTTTTGCGCCAAAGGATAAGTTGCCTAGCAACGTCATTGATTTAGAAACATTAAAAAACGTGATCCACGAATCCTGGGATAAGGACACTTGTTTGCCGTCTCTTTCCGACATATGGAAAAAAGAACGGCCTTCTTTCGGCCAGTCCGCCGCAACGGCCCTTGTAGTCCAGGATTATCTCGGCGGCGTAATACTTTACTGCGAGCATTTTGATTATTACTGGAACTGTATCGATGATAAAGAACTGGACCTATGCAGAGATGAATTCATTTTAAAAATGAGTCCTTGTCCTGATTTCGTCATAATTAACAGAGATAAGATTTTGCATAGGGTAAAAACGCAGTATGAAACACTTAAAACCAGGGTTGAGCAGAAAATAGCAGAAACCGTCAGACAATAAATTAAAGCCCCGGTTAGCCGGGGCTTATTTGTAGTTAACAGGGGGTAAAGGAAAAATTTCCGAACGGTTAACAGTTATACTAATTGTCCGGCGCCAGTATTGGTAACGACTGTTACAGTGTTAAACCATGTATCCATTGCGTTAAACTGTGTTTCAAAAATTTTTTTGATTTCTTCAGCTACTATGGTGGATATATCCTCTGCCATGTTTTTTAACAAAGGTGATAAAAAATTTTTCATGGACTTAACAGCGAAGTCTGTCTGTTCTTTGTTGACGTCTTTATCAGGTGAATTTTTGTTAATTATCTCGCGAACGATTTTATCTATATGCGCTTCAAATTCTGTTTTCAATCTGCTTTCAAGGACTTTTTTAAGCGCCTCAAGTTGAGGGCTGACGGCTGTTTTTACTGTTGCGCCAAGTGATGGCATTACTTGCTTACCTTTATGTTTTTAGTTGTGTCTTGATGAAAATTGCCTGTAAATGGACAAATGGTCATCGATGTAACTATACCAGTTTCTTTAAATGGATCAAGAGGTGATTTTAATTTAATTTTTTTAGCTTCAATCGTAACTTCATCATTTTTTATTTTAATCGTTGATTTTCCCGACGTGCCCGATATTTCAAGTTTGATGCTTTGGTTGTCAAACTCGATCTCAAGGACTTTTAACTTGGTCGTATTATTATAAACTTCCAGGGTCGTTCCAGTTTTATCTATTTTTGCCGTGTAATGGGAACCAGTTGGGTTTGTCTCTGTTGCGGTATCAAAATCGACTTTAACTGTATTTGTTGTTTTATCTGGAAATATGTTAAACTTAAAAAATTCAAAAACATTCAACATGATCTCCTTAGTTTTAACAAATAGGCGCCCACTTGTTTCCATCCTAAAAACGTTTAAAGCACCAGAAACGATCTCAATGAGGCCGGAATAAAGGAATTTTAAATACCCGAATGCTTTTTGTATTATAAAATCGCCGCCGGTGCTGACGTCGCTTTGTTTTTCAGCCGGTTTAAAACTCACATCCGCCGGACCGGCGGCACCGACGATATACGCCGCACGGCCGTCTGTGACGAAGACGACGCGTGTGCCGGGTGAGTATGTGCCGAGCTGGTAGCCGTTTTGGCTGTAAGAAGTAAACAAGGCCCTAACGTTTTTATGCATTGAACCGTCGTTAATAGCTCGTATTTCGTATAACGGGAAGCCGTCTTCGGCAGATCTCACGGATAGTATAATGCCTTCTTTTAAAATCATAACCTTTGTGCTATATATTCTTGTATTGCTAAATTTTCAAGTATTTGTTTGGCCAGAAACGGATCTTCTGGTATAGTTCCCGAAAGGAATATTTTTGCTAATTCCTCAAGTTCTTTCTGGTCGATCTTTATTTTTTTATTGAGATACTCTTGGGCAAAGTCAAGAGGTTTAGCTAGAAATATAAGTCCATCGTTGTAAGCTATTGTTGCGATATAAAGACAAACGTCGTCTGTGAAATGCCACTTGCCATTGTAAGGGCCAAAAAATTCTTCTAAAACCCTCACTGTCCATGCGGCTTGATAAATTGATAAAGGCTCAAATGATGCGAAATGTGGTATGTATCCGTTAACTGCAAGTCCAACCTTTTCAAATAGCTGCCAATCATAAAAGTAATCTTTCGTATTAAAAATGGTCAGCAAAGCGCCTATTTCGTTTACCAAAATTTCTTTTAAATGCTCGTCCAAGTCTTTAATGTCATCTGATATTGCTTTAACTACAGTCAATAATTCATAATTTCGCCATTCGGGGAGCTTTGCATCGAGGTAATTTTTTATCCGTATAACCCTACCAAGTTTTATGTCGTCAGGATGCACCGCCATAACCACTACCAAGATTAGTTGGTATTACGTAATCGTTTAGCACTAATTTAACGATTTTCAAATTGTCTGGATCATTGTTTTGACTAGGTAAAAACCCTAACCATATGTCGCCGGAATCATAAATTGGTTCGTGGGATTCATCATAATACCACAAATCGTCGAGAAGCGGTGTAGAAGGTAGGAAAGCATTAAATTTATAGTAAAGGTCAAGTTTTTCATTACTGAGCGCGAAAAATCTATGTTCCATAGCTTCGTCTACGTTTAAACATCTATTTATAAGTAAAGCAACCAATACATTATTACCTACAACGATGTCATTGCCGCCGATGTGCCGAACTGAAATAAATGTTTTGCCGTCATTTTGATTTTCTATGTCAATGATCTCAAACAAGCCGTCCATTTCGAGATCTGTATTTAAAGTTGCTAAATACTTACCCAAGCTGTTTGGCTTAAGCGATATAAGTTGATTTGACTCGAAACCTTTTTTATATCCGTTATTTTGTCTTTCGACCGTATTCCAGTTGCCCAAATAAATGCAATTATACGCAATTTGATCGCCATAATGATATTTGAATTGATCTGGCAGGTTCTCTGCTGGTAATATAGTCCTGTTAAGCGTGGCTATTGCCGGGCCAGGTAAAACACCTAAAATATCCAGTTTTACTCTAGTCAGCGGAAAGTATGACAAATCAAATAAAAGGTTTTCCATATTTGGCTTTATATTTAAACCTTGCGTAAAATAATCTTTTATTTCTTCGCCGAATAACAGTCTTGTGTTCCATTTCCAAGGTCTTGCACTGCTATCTTCGATCAGAACTGGGTAATAATAATTCGCTTGAAGGTTTTGGGGTACGTCATAGATAAATTTTTTGAAGTTGAGCGGTTCAAGTATGCCATATTTGAACTCCCTTATGTTATCTTGGTAAAAAATTTTTATGTGCACGGATGAAGAGCTGACAATCGAAACTAAATAGGATTCGCCATTATCGGTATTTAAAATGGCTGCCCTATCTTTTAGTGGTATGTTGATTTCCGACGATATCGCAAGCATTTGAGTTGTGGTGCCGTAGCGGCCGTCTCTGGCTGTACTTACCAGCTCTACTTTTATGCCGGTTTCGACGGTAGTGCCCCAGATATCCGGCGGCTGATCGCCGCTTAACGCCGAATACGCCGCAATCGCCTTCGGTCCGTCGTTTTGGGCGGAACTGGGCATCAGCGGGCCTTGTAATCCTCTGCCATCGTATGTAAATCGTTCTGAAAGCCTTATGACAGCGTTTGCCGCGTTTACTAGTAAATGATTGTATATTAGACCTATAAACGCTTTATGTTGGGGCGGCAGATCAAAGCTTCGGGGCATGAAGTCCAATGTTTTATGAACTAGAGAAATAATAAAGCTCTCAAACTTATTTAGCGTTTTTACGGCGGCTTCC
>Ga0105162_1001713_pt1 | contig 12221 bp, 14 predicted proteins | sample JNZ201metaG_FD_81532 | JGI IMG/M metagenome (GOLD analysis project Ga0105162, IMG submission 81532) | Hot spring microbial communities from Jinze hot spring, China to study Microbial Dark Matter (Phase II) - JNZ 20120812A | ecosystem: Environmental > Aquatic > Thermal springs > Hot (42-90C) >...
GAGCCTTAGGAGCAACGATTGAGCTAAGGCAATACGAGGGTAGCTATTTAGCTGGCGAGATTCTCTACAAGCTTATAATAGCTGGTCGAGAAAAGTGGAATGACGTATTAAAAGAGTATGTTCCAGAGTATCCAGCGAAGAAAGAGATACTGTTGCCCTTCGGATGGATTACAGCAAAGAAGCTTGATGTTGAACCGTTTCCAGAGTTAGGATGGATAAAGACACTAGACGAATTCAAGAATGAATTTCCAGAGGTTTGGAGGATTATTACGGCTTCGTAAATCCACCCCTTAATTATTTTTTATCTGATCTAGTCTTTTACGATTCATTTTCTCTCAGATTACTAAAGTTCATAAAAATTCAGGCTCTTATCTCGTTTTGATTAAAGTTTATGCCCCACCTTCTAACACTTTAAATGCTGTGATACCCTCTTAAATAGAGAAAAATAACCACAAAAACCTCATTAAGGACATGTTTTTCCAGATTACTTCGGGATAAATGTCTTTATGCGCTCCAATTATGAAAGATACGTATTAGTTTTTGATTGTGGGTCAATTAACATTAGAGCTGTTGCCGTTGACCTGATGGCAATATACAAGCGTTTTCAAGTCTTCCTAATAGTCCTTGTCAACAACTTAGCGGCAAACAAGGCTATTGGATTTGGGATCTTGAGGATATTTGGCGCAAGATATGTACTACGTTTTAGAAGTTGTCGAGCCGAGAAACGTTAAAGCTGTCACGGTGATAACTTGGGTGCTGAGAGTGCACTAGTTAAATGGAGAATTAACCCATCATCCGTTTCCTGGCAATGCCCAAGAACGAAAGAGATGATCTCGGAAAGAGAGATTGGTCACATAAAATGCTCAAGTAGCGGGTTTAGATAAGTCATTCTTCCTAGAGTGGAAGGAGCCTGACGAAATATTAGGGGTGACAGCTGAGAAACATTGGTTCAGAATATATCGAGATGGCTTTCAGTTGGGCGCATGAGACAGACCCGCAGGCTCCACTCTTCTATAATGATCATGGCGCCGAAGGTTTAAACGCAAAATCTGACGCTATATATAATCTCGTTAAGGGGGCTTCTAGAGAGGGGTGTTCCAATACATGGTGTTGGGTTACAGATGCACGTGAGCATAGGAAGCCCGCCAAACCCGTAGGAGGTAGCAGCTAACATTAAACGTCTGAATAATTTAGGTTTGTTGGAGGTTCATATAACTGAGATGGATGTTAGAATCAGAATGCCGGCTAAATGGGAGGACTTTATTAAGCAGGCGGAAATATACCGCGATATCCTTAAAGTATGCCTATCCGAAGATAACTGTAAAGTTTTGTGATGTGGGGTTTCACGGATAAATATTCTTGGATACCGATTTACTTCAGTGGTTATGGCGCAGCCCTAATCTTTGATGAATCTTACATGCCGAAGCCAGCATACTATTACGTCGCGGCAACCTTCATAGAGCATTTAACTAGAGAGTGAGTCTAAGCGTGTTTAGAGGGCTTTAACCAAAAGATATTTCTTTTCGTTCAACTCTTTTTTGGTTGAAGGGTTAAGTCATGCCCTACTGTCCTGAATGTGGAGGCGAAATGCTTTACGTGAGCCGAACTAAGCAATACGTATGTAGAAGCTGCGGTCTCTCCCTTACTCACCAGGAGCTTATTGAGATTAAGGAGAAATCTAGGGAGCGGTTTGAGATAGACATGGATGAAGATGAAAAGAAGAGGGTGAGGAAAGAGTATCTCCAATGGTGGCTGTCAAAGAAGAAGTGATCGTGTGAAATTAAGGGATTAAATCCGCTGGCGCCACATATTTGGGAGGAAAAATCGGGAAATAACCTTAAATAATTTTTATTCCCCTCTTATTTCAGGAGGGTTTTGGGCGGTGAGTTTGTCCGCGATTAACAGGAACGTGGAGCTGATATGTATTGGGAATGAGCTGCTTATAGGCAAGGTTTTAAACACTAATGCTCACTGGCTCGCTAGGAGGGTAACAAGCCTAGGTTTATCTGTCAGAAGAATAACCGTTGTCGGCGATGACTTAGACGAGATATCCTCCGCCATAAGGGAGGCTATTCAACGTAAACCATCATTCATCATAACGACGGGTGGTTTGGGGCCCACTTTTGACGATAAGACCCTTGAAGGTGTCGCTAGGGCTATAGGCTGCGAGCTGGAGGAAAATAAGGAGGCTTTGGAGATGATTAAGAGGCGGTATGAGCAGTATGTTGCTGAAGGCAGATTGGAGAGGTTTGAGCTAACGAAATACAGGGTTAAAATGGCTATGCTGCCTAGGGGCGCAAAGCCCCTACCGAACCCTGTTGGAACAGCTCCAGGGGTTCTTGTCAGATATGGGGATGTAAACCTGATTATGCTTCCAGGGGTTCCGCAGGAGATGATGGCGATATTCGACGAGTCCGTTGCACCGCTTCTACGTGAGGTTGCTGGAAACATGGTTTTCTATGAGGCCAGCTTGGAGGTTAAGGGGGTTCCCGAGTCGGATTTAGCGCCTCTAATAGAGCAGGTTATGCGTGAAAACCCCTACGTTTACATAAAGTCTCATCCCAAGATCTCTGAGAAAACTTCTCATATAGAACTCCATTTCTCGACAACATGTGAGGATTTAAATGTGGCCAGACAGAGGATTGAGAGGTCGATTATGCAGATATCGGAGTTAATATCCGATAGGGGAGGGAAAATCCGCCCGGTACAATCCTAACCCTTTCCCCTCAATTTTATAGTGAATAGCTTATGGTGGCTGGCATGGTCTTCATAGCATTTATAATAGGGACTGCTGGTTCAGGTAAATCTCTTCTAACGGCGTCCTTCTCCGAGTGGTTGAAGATAGGTGAGCAGAACGTTGCGACGTTAAATCTCGATCCAGGCGTGATAAAGCTGCCCTATACGCCAGACATAGACATACGCGACTACATAACTATCGACGAAATAATGGATGAGTATGAGCTCGGACCTAATGGGGCGCTTATAATGGCTGCTGATCTAATAGCTGGTGAGATAGAGAAGATTAGGGAGGAGATTGAAGCCATAAACCCGGATATACTGCTCGTCGACACCCCTGGGCAAATGGAGCTATTCGCTTTTAGGGTTAGCGGACCCTATATAGCCAGCGAGATCAGTAAGGATCCAAAAGCCATAATCTACCTTTTCGACGCAGTCTTCTCATTAAACCCGCTCAACTACGTTTCAAACATGTTTCTTTCAGCAGCCGTCTATATGCGTTTTCTCCTACCGCAGATCCACGTTCTCTCTAAATGCGACCTTATCTCGCAGGAGGATGTTGAAACCATCATCGAGTGGTCTGAGGATAGATCCGCCCTGGAGGCTGCTATAAACGAGAGGCTTGATGGGGATAGGCGCCTCCTGAGCCACAGGTTAAGCAGGGCAATCTACCAGCTGGGGTTAAACTTTCCGCTAATACCCGTTTCGGCTAAAACTAACGATGGCTTCGTCGACTTAAACGCGGCTTTAGAAAGGGTTTTCACGGGCGGGGAAAAGATCACATACTAGCCTCCCTTCATATTATTGACCAAGCGGCTGCTAGCGCACCGCACTCCGCCTTTATAAGCGAGTCTGCGCTGCTGATTATTATAACGTCGCCCTCACATGGGCTCATTAGGCGCATTATCTCCCTGAACGCAGATGGATAATCCTTCTCCAGATCCATGCTAACGCCGGGAATAATAACCTTGTTGTTTCTGAATATCATCGTTACCGCGCTCTTTGCGCCGATTGAGACGGCTGCGTCCCGCTGCTCGATCCCACTCTTAACCCTATCCGCACGCCCCTTAACCAGTACGGCGACGCTTTTAGGGGCTAAAGTCAACTCGCTGCTTCCGACCTCAACGATCTTCGGCATAACCCTCTCAATGCTGCTCCAGAGCGCCCTCCCCCTATCGCTCAGCGAACAACCCTCCTTCGAGGTCACTATTAAGCCGGCGTCAGACAATCTTCTGAGCATGGTTCTCGTGGTCCCTTCACCTAAGCCCAGCTCCCTGGATATCCTCGCACGCCCAACTTTCCCAGACTTGGCCAGCAGCTTAAGCAGCCTCACCATGTCTAAAATATTGAAGGATGGTGAGGGGCCGGGCGCGCTCTTTGAAGATATTTCGCTCAGAATCATTTTTAGTGACATACGGGTTCCGCGATTAAATATTAAGCTGACGAAGCATATTTCTCTTATCTCTCTTATCCCTTCAAGACGATAGGAGGGAGTGCGCCTCCGCCAGCATCTCCGGAATATTTAGGCTGTATGGGCATCTCTTTACGCATTGACCGCATTGGATGCATGAGTCGGCTTTAACCTCAACCATCCTGTATCGCCACTTAGCCCAGTCCGTTAAACCATAATGTTTGTAGTAGGCTAAATGGCGCAGTATTATTGGTATTAATATGCCTTGAGGACATGGTTGACAGTAGCCGCATCCTCGGCAAAACTCCCTGCTTAGAGACTCAGCCGCCTCGATAATAGCCTTCTTCTCTTCATAACTCATCGATGAAAAATTGTAGCCTACGCGGGCGTTCTCCTCAACTTCCTCAATCCTCATCATCCCCGGGATAGCGGTCGCAACGGCATCATTAGATAGGACAAACCGGAGAGCGGTTTCAGCGTTTATCGGAATCTTCGATTTGTTGGCGAGGGCTGGAGGAGGCGCCGCTAGGAAGCCGCCCGCCAAGGGCTTCATGGCTATTACGCCAACATCCATCTCTTTGGCTAGGGGCATGATCCTCTCGTCCACCAGCTCATCGTTCAGCATGTTATATGAGACCATTATCGCCTCAAACTCCCCGGATCTTATCCCCCTCTCCATGGTTTCATGGTATCTGTGGCAGCTGAAGCCTATGTGTCCAATAACGCCTTTCCTTTTCGCCTCTTTGAGGGCTTTTAAGGCCCCGTTTGGCCCCATAACTTTCTCAAATTTATCTGGGTGATTGGGGTTATGGCATAGATACAGGTCTATATAGTCCGTTTTCAAACTTCTTAGGCTGAGCTCTATGTCCCTCATAGCATCCTCATATGTTAGGGCTCCTGTTTTCGTGGAGATGTAGAATTCTTCTCTCCTACCGCTTATGGCGTACCCTATTTTTTCCTCGCTGTCACCGTAGGATCGGGCGGTGTCGATGAAGTTTATGCCTAGATCTAAAGCCCTATTAAGTATCTTTCTTGAAGTCTCGAAATCTATCTGAGGCAGCTTTATTGCCCCGAAACCTATTACTGAAACCATTAAACCTGTTTTGCCAAGCCTCCTCCTCATCATGCTAAAACACCGCTACCTAGATCTCGGCTTAGCGATAATCTCCTTAATAATCATGTCGAATATCCTTGAGGAGTTCGCCGGCTGAATGACTATCGCTGTATCAGCGCCCCTGCCGGTTCCAGCTATGCTTATCACGTCTCTATCTACTGGTATAAGCCCGGCGTCAGCGGCCATGGCGATTATCTCAACAGCAACCTTCATCCCTTCACCGAACAACCTCAAGGTTTGCGCCATTATTTCAGCCGGGTAAGCCGTGTTAAACTTGCTTCTTATCGCTCTCTCAACTCCGGCGAATATGTGGGTTCCAGTGAATATTTTGCCGCCGTTTGCCTCTATGATTCTCCGATTCTCTTCAAGGAGCTCTTGGCGCCCAGGCTCCCTAAAACCGGCGTGATGGGTAACCACAACTAAATTATATCCCTTAAATATTTCTGAGGCTTTAGCTCCCGTGAAACCTCTTGTAGAGGCGACGACTATATCCTTGATGCCGAGCTCCTCAGCCCTCTTCTTAGCCAGGGTGAGAACTATGTCGGTGTTCTCCTCGCCGGGGCTGCTAAAATAGACTATTGTTTTCTCAATTAAACCCGTAGGCTGCACCTCCAGCAATCAATCTTTACTCAGAGTACCATATTTATGGTTAATGCTTTTATGGTGGCGGTAAGCGGCGCCTCCTACCATAACGAGACCTCAGATACCGCGCTCAAATCGGCCAGATTATTCGCCTTTATTTTCCCATCGCTGACAGTATATAATGTCTCGTTTATGTAGAGCGCCCTCTTAACCTCGTACATTGGATCGACGCCGCTGTTCTCCATGTGGCTTATTCTACCTATAAGCTTTATGCCATCTTTAGGCGAAACATGGAACACGTAGGCTCCCTGAAATATCGGTCTACCATATGCCCAAGGCGGCTTCTCGCCGGGATAGTCTTCCTCAAATATTTTCGCTTCAAGGATGGGGATTACGAGCAAGCTCCTCCCCCTGTCAAAGAGCAGTGCGTGGTGGTCGAATAAGACTGGAGAATCCGTGCCCCTGTCGCCTATAACTATTTTGGCAACCTCTTCCGGGCTCTCTACGTTGGATACATTGAAGAGCGATATCTTTAAGCCCTGATACCATGCGAAGTCGCCTTCCTCTGCTGGAACAGCCTCCTTCCCTATACCTACCAGGTAGTCTTCATCGTATGGATGGAGGTAGTCGCTGTATCCCGGTATTTTAAGTGCGCCTAAAACCCTTGGATTAGAGGGATCCGAGACGTCGATCGTGAATAATGGGTCAACCTTCTTGAATGTCACTAGGTAGCATCTATCGCCCATAAAGCGCGCGGCGTAGATTCGTTCTCCGGGGGCTAAGCCCTCAATCTTCCCAACAACCTCTAAATTATCCGCGTTTAAAATGTATAGGTTGCTCTCCATCTTCGTGCCGCTGCTAGGCTCATATAGGAATGTGGTTGTAGCTGCCCTAAAGTATCCATTATGCTCGTCCATTGAGAACTGGTTTAACACTTCGCCTTGGATCTCGCCTTTCGCCTTGCACTCTATATCCAGCCCGTTCACGGCTATCCTATAGACTTCTGTCCTACCCCAGCCGCCCAGAGACCTATCTAAGACTGGGAAAGTTACGTATAGGTTGCTCCTAGACATGTATATGCGTGAAGCGTAGCCCGTTAACACGGACTTCACTGTTGAACGTTTTACGTCTAAAATATCTATGGCAGCTATCAACGTGTAGCTTGAAGGAGCCTCTATAGAATCTGAGTAATATATATTGGGTGGAGAAATCTCCCTCCAGCCCTCATTAACAGCCCACTTTGGAAGAACCGTTAGGTTCTCTGTCCATACGGGGATTAAGTATGTTAAAACCACGTAAACATAGTTATCTATCATTCTCGAAGATACATATCTGCCCTCAAGAGTAACTTCGCCGACGCTTACGGGCTTCTCCGGCATAGATACATCGAATACTCTAACGGATGTTCTCCACGGAAAATATGTTGGGAGCGGAGCTATTATCGCTTCTCTCTCAGACTCAGATGGCGCCGTGATCTTAACGGCTTCCTCTACTAGAGCGATGAGCCTATCTTCACCTATGAATAAGCCGATGACCTGTCCATCAATGCTGATCTTTGAAAGAACCCTCATCCCTTCCGGCGGATATGCTTCAACTATGCTTATCAAACCGTTAGATGATGCCGCGTAGATTAGCCGTCCATCTGTCTTAACTATATCGGCTTCGTCAACACCTTCAACCTGAATGTTTGTCGTCGAATAGTCCAGCGCCTTAGCCGCAAAGACTATGGCGGCTTCAGCGAAAGTTTTCACAGTAGCTCTGAAGGAACCTATAAGCTTAACTATGAGGGGGTCGTTCTCCGCGGACTTGATTTTGGCGCTGATAAAGGCGACAATCTCGTCTCTAGAGGTGAAAGTTTTCAGGAGACTGGTCTTCTCCTTCCTGTTTTCGCCTACATGAAAGACCGCTGCCGCTGCCCACGCGGCCGCCAATGCGGTTAAAGCCAGTAGCGCTATGGTTAAACATGTGCGAAACTTCAACTTTGTTCACCATAAGATATTTCCGCGTTGGGGCTCATTATCCTATACTTTAGTACAATCGTTCAATTGGATTGAACAGTCCTAAACCTTAAAACTATCCTTAACTAATTGTTTTGTGGAGCATTTCCATGGAAGAATCCGACTTAGAGTCCAGCCTCAGAGGTAAGACGCTTAAGGTTTACAGGTATCTGCTAGAGAGATCAGGCTCTAAGGTTGGCGTAAGAGAGGTTCAGAGGCAGCTGAAGTTTTCGAGCCCAAGCTTAGCAGCATACCATCTTGACAAGCTGGTTTCTCTTGGGCTGGCGGGTAAAACTGCTACTGGCGAGTATTTTCTCGCTCAGGAGGTTAAGGTCGGCGTCTTAAAGTTCTTCGTTAAGCTGGGGAGGTACATGGTGCCCAGATTCATGTTTTACGCTGTCTGGATGACAAGTATGCTTATAACCTACATAGTCCTCTATGAGCATACTTGGAGCATACATAATGTTGTGGCGTTAATGTTCGGCTTAATAGCCTCGTTGATACTCTGGGCTGAAACGATTAAACTGCTTTTAGAGAGCCGTTCAAAAACATAGAATAATTAGAGGGAACAAATATGAGTAATATTTGAGATGGGGATGGATGTTGGAGAAAACATTTCTCAGCCTAATGTTTGCGATGGTTCTCGGCGTAACATTAACGTTGACGCCGCTCATGCTTCTACCTACAGGTAGAGAAACTTATGGTGAGATGAAGCCTGAAACGCCGAAAAGCACAAACTTTGCTGAGAGGGCTGAAACAGCTGAAAAGACAGAGACGTTAACATTAACAGTACATGCGGCTCCAATCGTGAAGTTTAATTGGCTTGATCTCGTATTGACCGTTGTCTTCGGAGCAATACCGGCGGCGTTTTCCTCCATAATTGTTAAAAGAAAACTGAGGGTCTGAAGCAAAAATCTATAATTGAAGATTTTATGGCGATGTGGCGAATTCTTATCCTATTTGCCTCTACCCCTCTTATGCGCTTCATGGGCTATAGTGAATATGAGCCACGCTATGACTCCATACACCACTCCATTAAATATGGCTTCAACAAGCAAAGTTGCTGGAACTCCGAGAACAGGATAGTCTGCTTCAGGAACCCCTAAGAGCTGGTATAGGGCTTTTCCGGGCGGCAGATCCTGATACGCTAACGTCGACGACAAGAATATTATGAAAACCGACAGGAATACTATTGCTCCCTTCATTTATTTCCTTCGCTCCCCTTCCGCTAAGCTCTCCACCCACATAAAACTTTCTGAGAAGGCAAGCCCTCACCTAAGCAGCGATAAGCATTCTTCAGCCAAGATGAAAAACTAAATCACCCGCACTACGCCTAAACTCCATCGCAATAGAAAACAATAAATTCTCCTTTAATTACCAAAATATTTGCTAGGGGCCCGTAGCTCAGCAAGGATAGAGCACCGGGCTTTTAACCCGGGGGTCGGGGGTTCAATTCCCCCCGGGCCCGCCATTTTTGAGAAAACCGGCTTTTTTCTTGGATTAGGGCTTTTTCGCAAACCCTTGAAATGTTTAAGCCGAGTTCCGCGCTGTTTCCTAGACTTCTTGGCTGTTTCTTATCGAGTGGAGAACCCTCCTCATGAACTGTAGCTACAAAAGCGCTTTTTTCTCTATGCAGAATGTGTATACTTTAAGGTAGGATGATTGACGCCGGGGATCCCAGCGACAGGGATAGTCAGCGTCCGCTGTCTATTGGGGTTAGAGTGAGCAGAGTATTTTTTATCTTTGGCTAGAAAGGCTTCAGCGAATATGTTAGGTAGATTCATGGATGGAGTATATGACGTATCTCAATAATATATAGGTTATTGAAATATAGAATGTTGGGAGGCGGGATGCATGTTTGAGTGTAGGGTGCATGTTGATGTAACCTCGCCGATAGGTTTGCTTGACAAAAGATGTTATGGACAGTTCATCGAGCATCTCGGTGAATGCATTTATGGCGGTATATGGGTTGGCGAGAGTTCCAATATACCGAATATAGGTGGTTTCAGGCTAGATGTTTTGGAAGCCGTCGAGCAGCTTAAATGCCCAATAGTTAGGTGGCCGGGCGGTAATTTTGTCAGCGGCTACCACTGGCTGGATGGTGTTGGCCCTAGGGATCAGAGACCCAGACGCTATGATATGGCTTGGGGTCAGGAGGAGCCGAATGCTTTTGGAACGGATGAGTTTATAGAGTGGTGTAAACTCGTAGGAGCCGAACCCTATATCGTCGTGAATGCCGGTAACGGAACCCCTGAAGAGGCTGCCCGGTGGGTTGAATACTGTAATTCAACTAGAAATACGTACTATGCTCAGCTTAGACGCAGGTATGGTCATGAAGAGCCGTACCGCGTTAAGATATGGGGGATTGGAAATGAGCTTTACGGTAGATGGCAGATAGGTTTTTGTGTAGATGGCGCCGAATGCGCGAGAAGAACAATAGAGTTCGCGCATGAAATGCGCATGATTGACCCGGAGATAAAGCTTATAGCTGTCGGATGCGAGGATCCAGAGTGGAACATTAGCATGGTTAAGCATGCCGGCGAATACTTCGACTACCTGTCAATCCACATCTACATACGGGGAGAGAGGAAAACTTATAGGGAGCTTGTGGCCTCCAGCGCCGGCATAGAGAGGGAATTAAGGGAGATATATGATCTAATTCAAAGTGTGAGAAGAAAATACAATATTAGGCGCGAGATTAAAATAGCCTTCGACGAATGGAATGTCTGGTATCCAGAGGCTAAACCGCCGCTGTTAAGTCAAGTCACGAGTATTAAAGATGCCATATTCACGGCCGGCGTTTTAAATTCTCTGCATAGATTATGTAATGAGGTGCCTATAGCGGCATTCGCGCAGACGGTAAACGTGCTGCCATTAATTTTAGCCTCAAAGGACGGGCGGATAGTTCTGACACCACAGTATCTCGTATTTAAGATGTATGGGGCGAATACTGGAGACTACGTTCTCCCGGCAGTTAATGATTCACCGCTCTACAGGTCAAGTGAACTTAACATGAATATTCCATTCGTAGATTCTTCAGCCACAATTACAAAGGACGGCAGGATCCTATACATTTACTTGGTGAATAGACATGAGGCTGAGCCAGCATACATTCAAGCATCATTTAGAGGCTTCAAGCCCTCAAAAGGGTGCGTGCAGACGGTTGCCGGCGAAACAATTGAATCTAAAAATACTTTTGAAAATCCAAACGCTGTTAAGATCGAGGAGAGCGGTGTTAAAGTGGAAAATGGTAGGGTCGTTCTTGAATTAAAGCCCCACTCAGTTAATATCGTAAAATTGGAAGGTGAATCCTCCATAACTTATTGAGCGCCCAAAACACCTATCCCTAACACTTAATCCCATTTCCACTCACAGAGCGGCTTTAAGTTGATAGAGGAGAGAGGGGGCTAGGTTTAGGATGATTTAAAGGATGGCTTTCAAGATAAATATCCTCATACTTGAAAATGTGAAGAGGCTTACCGGTTTCAGTAAGCAACCTTAAGATCCACTCAAAGACAAAGATGCAGAATCTTGTTGAAGCCACCAAAAAGTTTGTGCCTAATGTTTTTTCAGTGTAAAATAATGAGGGATTTTACTCCAGAAGATTAATTTAAGTGAGGAACCCTCATTAATAGAGGCGGTAAACAATGTTAATTTCTCCTGCAGGTCTGGTGAAATAGTTGGAATAATAGGTGAGAGCGGGAGTGGAAAAACAACTCTTATGAAAATGATACTTAAATTATTGAAGCCGACCAGCGGCACAATATATTTTGAGGATAAAGACATATGGGAAATATCTAATAAACAATATTATAAGCATGTTCAAGGGATCTTCCAGGACCCTTACTCTTCAATAAACCCCGTATATAGGGTTAAGCACTTATTCGCTAACTCATCCAATCTACTTAAAGGGATGCACAAGCATGAGATAAAAAGACGCATTAAAGAAGTTGTTGAATTGGTAAATCTTGAGATAGAGGTTCTTGACAAACACATTGATGAGCTAAGTGGGGGTCAATTGCAGAGAGTACTGTTGGCGAACTGTTTGCTGGTTGACCCAGACATAATCTTGGCAGATGAGCCGACCAGCATGATAGACGCTTCCTTAAGAGTCATGATTCTTAACATCCTCAAAGATTTGAGTAAAAATCATAATAAACTCATAATATTTATAACTCACGATATAAGCCAAGCCTTTTACATATGTGACCGAATACTTGTAATGTATCAAGGAAGAATCATGGAGCAGGGGCTGGTTGAGGACATAGTGTTTAACCCTCAGAATCCCTATACAAAAAGGCTCATAGCTGACGTACCAAGGCTCAAACAAAAATTTGAGTTTTCCAGGCTCCTAGCTTAATTACCCTCTATCTGCCATCTA
>Ga0105162_1001714_pt1 | contig 12214 bp, 12 predicted proteins | sample JNZ201metaG_FD_81532 | JGI IMG/M metagenome (GOLD analysis project Ga0105162, IMG submission 81532) | Hot spring microbial communities from Jinze hot spring, China to study Microbial Dark Matter (Phase II) - JNZ 20120812A | ecosystem: Environmental > Aquatic > Thermal springs > Hot (42-90C) >...
CATGGAAACACCCAAAAAAATAAAAATTCTTAACCAAATATATAAATAAATATTCTAGAAAAATATTTATTTGAGGTTTATTATTAAAGATTTTTGAAGAATAACCGAAAGGTTTATAAAGAAAAATGCATTTCTCCTATAAGCGAAGAGTGGGGGCGATAACCTTCAAGGCAAAATGCCCAGAATGTGATGTCGATATAGAGGTTCCGGATGACGCTCTTGATGGTGAAATAGTTAGCTGTCCAGAGTGCGGCTTAGATCTAGAAGTTAGGTTTGATGAGAAGGGAGTGCTCTGCCTAGAAACAGCTGAGATTGAGGGTGAAGATTGGGGCGAATGATGAGCAAGATAAGTTTAATCTATGATAGAATTAGGTGGGAAGAAAAGGCGCTAATAGATTCTTCGAGGAACATGGGGCTAGATTTAAGACTAATTGATCTAAAAGACACTTACGTGGACGTCTTGAGCGATCGCAACAAAATTAAAGAAATTTTTGGGGAATTGTCCCTCCAACGCTGCATAAGCTACTTTAGGGGGCTACATGTAACGGCCCTTCTCGAGAGCTGCGGAATCCATATTATTAATCCATTCCATGTAGCCCTGCTTTGCGGGAATAAGCTATTCACAACATTAGCGCTCATAAAAGCCAAGGTGCCCGTTCCAAAGACCCTCATAGCCTTTACGGATGAAAGCGCCCTAAAGGCCCTAGATTCCCTAGGCTATCCAGCAGTCCTAAAGCCAGTTATTGGGAGCTGGGGCAGGCTAATAGCCCTCCTTAAAGATAAAGATACGGCCCAGGCTCTCCTAGAGACACGCGAGGAGATGCGTGATGCGCTACTGCAAATTTATTATCTGCAGGAATACGTTAAGAGACCCCCAAGAGACATACGCGTCCTTACGGTTGGTGACGAGGTTGCCGCGGCGGCATACCGCTACTCGGCGAATGGTGACTGGAGGACTAATGTAGCCCGTGGTGGTAGAGCCGAGCCGTGCCCCCTCACCAGCGAGCTCGAGGAGCTAGCCCTCAAAGCCTCGGAGGCTGTTGGGGGTGGGGTTTTAGCTGTAGATTGTATGGAGTCGCCTAATGGGATAGTTGTACACGAAGTCAATAGTACACCAGAGTTTAAGGGTCTCTATTCGGCTACAGGAGTCGATATTCCTGAAAAGATAATTAGGTATGCCATTAAGGTGATGAAGAAGTGAAGGTTGGGGTCTTCGGTGCCTCTGGGTATGTTGGCGGCGAGCTCTTACGCATACTTCTTTCTCACCCAAAAGTTGATGTAGCCACGGCTACATCAAATACTTACGCTGGTGAATATGTTTACCGCGTGCACCCGAATCTCAGGGGGCAGACGACATTAAAGTTTGTTAAGTCTAACCCGGAGAGCATATCCAGCTCATGCGATATCCTTTTTGTGGCAACACCCCATGGGGTCTCTTCAAAGTTTGTGCCAAGACTCGTCGAGAGCGGTATAAGGGTGATCGATTTAAGCGCGGACTTTAGGCTAAAGAACCCGGAGGATTACGTAAAGTGGTATGGCTGGAGCCACAGCAGCCCAGAACTCCTAAAGAAGTCCGTTTATGGGCTACCCGAGCTCCACCGTGAGGAAATAAGAGGCGCTCAGCTAGTAGCCGTCCCGGGCTGTATGGCCGCAGTGGGCATATTAGCCCTAGCCCCCGTAGTTAAGTCCGGAAAAATCGATATGGCCAGGATTATAGTAGACTTTAAGGTTGGCTCATCTGGGGCTGGCGCGAGACCATCGATATCGACGCACCACGCAGAGCACTATAGTATCGTTAGGCCCTACAAGCCTGTTGGGCATAGGCATACGGCGGAGATCGAGCAGGAGCTCGGTCTCCTCCGCGGCGAGAAGGTTATCGTCTCCATGTCTGCCCACGCCGTGAACATGGTTAGGGGGATATTATCAACATGCCACACATTCCTCAAGGAACCGATAACGTCTGCAGAGGTTTGGCGCATATACAGGGAATTCTATTCTGGCGAACCCTTCATCAGGTTCATCAGAGATATTAAGGGATTGTATAGATATCCTAACCCGAAAATAGTTGTTGGCTCAAACTATTGCGATATAGGATTTGAGTTGGATGAGCATGCAAATAGACTCGTCATTCTAGCGGCCATAGACAATTTAATAAAGGGAGCGGCTGGGACAGCCATCCAGGACATGAATATAATGTGCGGCTGGGATGAGAGGGAGGGACTAAAATACCCGGCGCTTCACCCAATTTAACCCACTAAGGCAATATTTTAGGGTGCAAAATATGATCGTTATAAAGATTGGGGGAGACATCTTTAAGGGAGGATTAAATGCGAACCTAGCCAACGATATAAAAAGGGTGAGGGAGGAGAGGAGAGAAAAGATAATAATTGTTCACGGCGGTGGAGACGAGGTTACAGAGGTAGCTGAAAAGCTGGGGAAGAAGCAGGTTTTTGTGACCTCACCGGAGGGCATAAGGAGCCGCTACACCGACGAGGAGACCATTGAAATATATATGATGGTTATGGCCGGGAGGATAAATAAGGCTATTGTCAGGTGGCTAATAGATGCTGGCCTACCAGCGGTTGGCCTTTCTGGCATAGATGGATCCTTACTTGTGGCTGAGAGAAAGAAGAAGCTCGTTGTTATAGATGAAAGAGGTAGAAAGAGGATAATTGATGGAGGCTTCACTGGCAAGATAACTACGGTTAATCCTAAATTGCTTGAGATCCTCCTAGATGGCGGTTATCTTCCAGTCATTTCTCCCATAGCTATCGGCGAGGAAAACGAGTATCTTAATGTTGATAGCGATAGGGCTGCCGGGCAAATAGCCGGGGCGCTGAGAGCGGAGAAACTAATATTCCTAACAGATGTTCCGGGAATAAAGATCAGTGAGGAATACTTGAGGAAGATTTCCCTAAAGGAGACTAAAGAACTCCTGCCTAAGATAGGCCCAGGCATGAACGTGAAGGTTATCGCCTCAATAGAAGCCATTGAGACTGGAGCTAAGGAGGCCATAATAGCCTCTGGCCTAATACAGAACCCGATAATAAGCGCGCTAGATGGGCTGAACGGCACGGTGATAGTAGCTGAATAAGAGGAAAGAGGAGATTATATCCCTAGAAAACCTTTTTCTGGCAAACGTGTACCAAAAGTATCCAGTATGTATTGTTAGGGGGAGCGGAGCGGTTCTATATGATACTGAAGGTAAAGCATACATTGACTGCATGGGAGGCTACGGCGTTAGCCTAGTTGGGCATTGCCATCCAAAAGTTGTATCCGCGATAAAGGAGCAGTGTGAGAGACTTATAGCCTGCCACGGCTCGCTATACAATGATAAGAGGGCGGAGCTCCTAGAGAAGCTTGCAAAGATCGCGCCCAAAGGCTTAGGCAAAGTCTTCCTATGTAATAGTGGTGCCGAGGCTATTGAATGCGCGATTAAAGTCGCCATAAAGTATACTGGTAAAAACGAGATAATAAGTATGGTTAGGGGCTTCCACGGGAAGACCGTAGGCGCATTATCGGCTACGTGGAACCCGAAGTATCGTGAGGCCTTTAAGAGCTTATTAAACCCTAACTTTAAGTTTGTGCCCTTTGGGAGGCTAGATAAGACTGAGGAGGCCCTAACAGAGAACACTGCTGCAATAATAGTCGAGCCGATTCAAGGGGAGGGCGGAGTTTATGTGGCCCCAGATGGTTTCTTGGAGGGATTAAGAAAAATCTGCGACGAGAGGGACATCGTACTAATATTCGATGAGGTTCAAACGGGCTTTGGTCGAACGGGTAAAATGTGGGCTTCCGAACACTGGGAGGTGGTGCCAGACATAATGTGTATCGGGAAGGCTATGGGCGGTGGGCTGCCAATAGGGGCAACCCTAGCCAAAGAGGAAATTATGAATGTGCTTAAGGTTGGAGAGCACACAAGCACCTTTGGTGGGAACCCGGTTGTATGCGCGGCGGCATCCGCAGTAATAGATGTTATAATTGAGGAGGGGCTAATTGAGCGGGCATGGGGTTTAGGATGCATGTTTAAGGCCATGCTCCAGAAACTAGTTGAGGAATCCAGAATCCTAAGGGAGGTTAGGGGGTTAGGTCTGATGCTAGGGCTTGAGGCAAGGGTAGACATATATGATATTTTGATGAGGGCGCTCGATAAGGGAGTTATATTGCTTTACTCCGGCAGGAACGTGATCCGCTTCCTACCGCCACTAGTCATAAACATGGAGCAGATAGAAGCCATCGTAAATGCCCTTAAAGAGATTATTTTTAGTGAGGAGAAAAACTCATTAATAATTAGTGGGCGTTAGCGGAGTGACCCCCGACCAGGATTACGCGGTAAACCTTCTGAAGAAGATGCTTGAAATTTATAGCCCAAGCGGCTTTGAGGAGGAGATATCACTCTCCCTTGCGGACGAGATGAGGAGGATGGGCTTCGATAGGGTCTGGCGGAATAATATTGGAAACGTTTATGGCGAGATCAGCTCCGCCGGCCCAACAGTCCTGCTCTGCGGGCACATGGACACAGTACCAGGCAGGATCCCGGTGAGGATTGAGGATGGGAGGATATATGGAAGAGGGGCTGTTGATGCTAAGTCCTCTTTAGCGGCTATGATAAATGCCGCAGCGCTCCTAAAAGAGGGCAGCTTAGAGGGAAGGATCATAGTTGCCGGGGTTGTTGATGAGGAGGGAAAGGGGAAGGGCATTAGAACTCTCCTGAAAGAGAATATTAGTGTTGGCTGCGCCATCTTCGGTGAGCCAAGCGGCATAAACAGCGTAACCTTTGCCTATAAGGGGCACCTTAGGTTGAAGGTGACATGCAAGACGGCTACTGGACATCTGGGCGCACAGCACCTCTTACATAACGCCATCGAGGAGGGAATAAAGTTCTGGTTCAAACTAAAGAAAACCTGTGAAGAGAAGTATAAATCCCCCCATGGCATCTTCTACTCATTAACGCCATCCTTAACAGAAGTATATGGTCGGGGCACAACAGATAGCGTACCGGATATATGCTCCATGAACATTGATTTAAGACTTCCTCCTATAATACCTCCTAGAAAAGCCATAGAAATTATTAGCGGTGTGATTGAGGAGTTTAAGAAGGAAGGTGGCTGTGACATCAGCTTTAAGGTTATTGACATGGTTGAGCCATATATAGCTGATAGAGAAAACATTGTTATTAGATCCCTGAGGGAGGCTATCCTTGAGGAGACCGGTAAAGAGGCGAATCTTGTCCGGAAGACTGGAACTAGCGACATGAACATTTTTGGGTTACGCTTAAAGGTTCCGGTAGCAGCCTATGGTCCGGGAGAATCAAGATTAAGCCACACATACCATGAGTACATAAGTATCCGAGAGTACTTAACCAGTATAAAAATCTATAAGAGGGCTGTTGAGAAGATCCTTAATTATCTAGTAGCTGGGAGAAGCTGATAGTTAATGCTGCCTATAGGTGATGAAAATAAGCCTTCAAAAACACCTTACGTAAACTATGCATTAACCGTCGCCAACATTATAATTTTCTTCTTTTTCCTTATTCAGGGGTGGCGCGCCCTCAATCGGGCTATAATTTTATATGGAGTCATCCCCGCATACATCCTAAGCGGCGAGAGGCTGCAGACTCTATTCACGAGCATGTTTATTCATGCAGATATATTACACCTGCTGGGCAACATGGTTTACTTATGGGTCTTCGGAGACAACATTGAGGATACTTTTGGGCATATCAAGTACCTAGTTTTCTACCTACTTGGCGGCCTCTTCGCCAGTCTCGTCCACATATGCTCAACGCTACTCTCATTATTCGTGAAGCCCATCCCCTATGTGGTATCGGAGCTCAGCACGCCAGCCGTAGGCGCTTCCGGAGCAATTTCAGCGGTTTTAGGCGCCTACATGCTCATATACCCAAATGCGAGGATACGGACCCTAGTATTTTACCTCTTTATAGTTACTGTGGTGAGCGTACCAGCGTACTATTACCTCGGATTCTGGTTCATTTACCAGTTATTGATGGGAATCATATCCCTAACAGGCTTATCCTCCGGGGTGGCTTTCTGGGCCCATATAGGCGGCTTCATCTTCGGGATAATCACCGCAAAGGCTTTCAAAGTCAAGCCTAAAAGGAGAGTTATTAGAGAGGAGATAGCTTATAGGCCAGCTGCAGCGCCATGGGCGAGAGTCCCATTAGTTGACGTTTACGTCGAGGCCGATAGGGTCCTTATTATGGCTTATATGCCAGGCATTGAGGAGAGCGATATAGGGGTTAGCGTTTCCGAGTGGGATGTCATAATAGAGGCAGAGCGTGGGGACATGAGATACTATAGGCGCATAGTCCTCCCAGTGCCAATTATACCGAAAGTTATTAACCAAGAGTACAAGAATGGTGTGCTGAGTTTCACACTCTATAGGCTATCATCAGGGCTGATGCACATGTCTAGTGAATTTTAATATCAGGGCACATTAGTATTAAGGTGCCCCCCTTGAACGACTATGTAGTGTTTGCATGCCCAAAGTGCAATACAGTAAGGTATGCAAAGGAGAGACAAAAGACGGCCAGGTGCCTAAAATGCGGTTATCAAATACAAATCCACCCGAGCAAAGTCGTGATCCTTGCAAGGGCAAAAAACGCAAGAGAGGCTATTGAAATAGTTAAAGTTCTTAAGGCTAAATTGAAAAGGTAAATTAGAGACGTTTAGCTTAGATACTTAATATTGATACAATTATCTCCTGGTGGTTTATTGTGTCTGGAAAGACGGAGGGTGGCGATAAAGTTAAGTTGATGGTGGATCTACTTAAAAGCGGAGCAGTATTAACCGATTTGTCCTGCCCGGTATGTGCTTCACCACTATTTAGACTTAAGAGCGGCGAAATATGGTGCGCACAGTGCCAGAAGAAGGTAATTATCGTTAAAGAAGAGGAGGAGGCGAGGGAGGTCGAGGCGTTAGCTACGTTAAGTCAAGCTGAGACAACAATTGCGATGAAGATCTGGGAGATAAACGAAAGGCTGAGGGTTGAGGATGATCCGGAAGAAATCCGGAAACTAAGCATAGTAATGGGTGTACTGCTGGAGAACCTTGAGAAAATAAGGAGAATAGGGAAGAGAGGTTAATGGGAGCTGGAGAGACGTTAGGGACCTATAAGTTTTTTCCAAGAAAGTGTCATTACATGCGCCATCTAAAGTTTGGTGCTCCCCCTGCTAGCATTCAAAAGGCCATTTTAAACACACTATACAGGTTGAATGGGCATGAAGCTAGAGATAATCTCCTTAGCCTTATTGTTGGATCCGATATTGAGATTATCTTAGAGGTCGGCGTCGCTAATGGACTCTCATTCGATTACCTCGATACGGATACATTGAACAATCTCTTAAGGGCTATTAATGAAAAAAGCTTCCACCTGCTAGACTTCCTGCTCGTAATAAGGTATTATAAACTGAAAAGTAATAGGCGTATAGCACTCCGATTCGATTTCTTCCTTCTAAGATTTTTGTTTGATGAGGGCGGCGGGCTTAATATCTTGGCCTTCCATGAAAGGGGTTTACAGCGCATATCCGCCAAGGAACTTATAAGGTTTCTGGTTAAGGAGACGCGTCTTGAACTGTCCGCTAAGAGAGAACTCGGCTCCAGCTTCTAAATAGCCCTTATGATCTTGTTGATTTTAGCCTAAGTCTCTCCAGAACTATTCTCTGAATATCTTGGGCTACCTCCATGATTGGTCTATTCCCATCAACCAGAATGAGGAAACCTTCCTCAACGAGCTTAAGGTATATCTCTCTAACTCTTGTCTGCACTTCTAGGCTCTCCATAACAGATCTCATACGCCCCCTCTGGATGCGCTTCATCACAACTTCAACGGGAACATCTAGGTATATTGCCAAATTCGGCTTTGGCGCCATCCTATTTATCTCCATTATCCACTCGAGATCCAGACCCGCAGCCCCCTGATAAGCCAGCGAAGAATAAATATACCTGTCGGACACGACTATTTTTCCCTCATCGAGCAGCGGCTTTATCTCCCTCTCCACATGATCGACCCTGTCCGCAGCAAACAATAGGGCTTCGGCTGGAATCGAGATACGCCTATCCCGCTTGAGAATAAACCGCTCTATAAACCTGCCAATCTCGCCATCACTCGGCTCAGACGTATAAAATGCATCGAAACCCGCACTCCTCAAATTCTCAACAAGAAGTCTTGATTGGGTTGTCTTACCGCTTTTATCCAGCCCCTCTATACAGATTAGCAACCCTCTTCCCGCCATATAGACCCGCCCACAAGACCATAAATAAATCCTAGATAAAATAATTAATGTAAATTTAGCAATAACAACCAAGACAAAAAATTAATTAGTCCACAAACATTTTTTCTATTAGATATTTCTAGAAGAGCGGCCGTCGTCTAGCTGGTTAGGACGCAGGCCTTCCAAGCCTGTAGTCCCGGGTTCAAATCCCGGCGGCCGCACCAAAGAAGCTTGCTCTTTTTCAAAAATGGGGCTTAAATTTTGCTCTGTTTTTTGCTGGTTTAGGGGGGTGGGGTGCACCCTAACTATGGAATTTTTAAGAAATTCCACAGGGGAAACTATAGAAATTATCAATATGGGAATAATTAAGATATTAAGTACTAGGGGTAAAATGCTAAGGAATAAAACATGGGAACGAAACATCCTCTCTAACACTTATTATTGATATGCAGTAGTATTTTTTGCTATAAAAAAGGGGCCTTTTTGTCAAGGGACTTTTGTAGCAGATTGTAGAGTTCTTAAATGGAAATTCAAGTTTATTGTTAAGTTTTTGAGCATCATAATTAGTATTCTGCACCGTATACCGTGAATACCTCTCTCTTAGAGACTCACGCACTTGTCTTTTCACAATCATGGGGCGAATTTTTATTAATGATCAACAGGCACCTTAGAAACCATTAAATTAGTTGTGATTCTCATGTTAGGCGGGTATGTGGTAAGGGTTGCCTTGGTTACTGGTACGTTGAGGAACGAGCCGGCATCGGAGGGGCATTGCCAAGAAAATCTTGCGGAAACCATATGGTTGCTCTTGCTTTATATGTTCGCCCAGAAGTTCTCTGTTAACCCTTTAACTGAGAAGCCGCTTTTCTGGAGCTTCTCGATTATCGGCTGAGCTGCCTCCCATTCGTCGGGGGTTATTGGTAAAACCCCAACTTTATCTCTAATTTCCCTGAGCACCTGTAGCGCCCTCTCAGAGCCTTCTTGGGATCTTGGTATGACCAGCCATATGTATGTGTTTATTGTGGGCCTAAAAGCCCTGCTTATCGCCGTGAAGATCTCGATGAATATGCTAAAGCCCAGGTCGTATGCGCCGATGAAGGATATTGTTTCACCTTTAACCGACCGGAGCAGTGCTGTGGGCGTCAGCAATGAAAGTGTTATCTCTTTAAGAAGCTGGGCGTAGGTTATTGTTATGCCGCTTGTCCTAGAGAACTCTTCCAGAGCATTCTTAACCTCATCCCTATCCATCTCATTTGGCTGAAAGCCAATATTTCGAAGCGCTTGAAGCAGAGGCTTCCTGACGATAAGACCCATGCTGAAAGTCTTCTTCGCCCTATCAATAAAGCTCTTCCCCACATAAAACATTAAAGGCTCTAGGCTGGCGCTCAATAATTTTCCTCCAAACCCTAATTTAAAATAAAGGTATGCTGGGATCTTGTACTTAAATTTTATTACATCAACTTAAATTTGGCTCATAACGCTAAGACTTAAATTATTTAGGCGCCAATAGATTATCTAAGGGATCACCACATGAGTAAACCTGAAAAGGCGGTGTGCCTTCTTCTGGTGCTCCTCCTTTCATTTCAACCATTGTGTTGCCATGGCATGACCCATTCGCCATCTGATTTTAGGGCCAAGGGAGCTGAAGATTCTATATGGCAAGTTTATTATGAGGGGAAGGATGAGTCCGCGTATCGGTTAAATGTCGGTAGAGATGTGTCGGGTCTAGAGATCTGGCTTTTTATAAGCACTGACGATAGTTACGCAATGTGGAATTGGAGCATTTTTGATAACGATTATATAAGGCTCACGTTTGTGGATAACCCCATCACCGTGGGGCAGTATACTGTTGAGCCGATAGTTGGGCTCTCAAAGATAGGTTATGAGGGCGACCATGAAAAAAGTGTCGGCGGGCTCCATGGAATCTACTATGTCCTCCCTAAGAGGAGCTTTGTTTCCTACGTGAACATCACTTTATATGCGGCATATAGCACACCGCGTTTAGACATGGTCCGCTCCTTTGTAAGGGAATGGGATCCTATGGTAGATATCGTTGATATGGAAACCTGGAGTAAAGGCTGGTGCAAACATGAGGTTGCGCAGGACTATTGGGGGCGCGCCTCTATTATATCTTTTGGCGACGCGATCAGCGGCCGGCCGACGAGCTCCGGCCTTACATGGTATTTTGGAAAAAGAATCCGCATGCCGAAGCTTCCCTCCGCCTGCGCGGATGTCTATGTTGAAGTCGGATATGCTGGCGGCATGAATATTGCACCTGAGCCCCCTCATTACATTGGCCAGGGGGTTTATGGGTGTAAGATTAACGTTGGGATTGGACCTGGCCCAGACGTAACTCATGCCGTAGCCTTTGGACGTCAGGAGACACTCTATAACTCTACGAAATATCCATTAGGCGCAGTCATAAAACACGCTGCGGACGGAATCATCGACATTGAGTCAGCGTTCCTACAGGAGCTCGCATCAGAGGTTGGGGCGGAGCTTATGGAGAAAATGCTTGAAATGCTAGATTATATCCGTTTCGTCTTAGATATAGTAGATTTAATCGATAGTTTAGGGTTCGATGAGACCGTAGCAGAGAATAAAATCTTAGTCTTCAAGGATTTTCCAATAGAGGAGAGCCTCATTGTTTTCTTTGGCTTTTATGCTGAGACCGCTACAGCTGGTCTTACCGGGGGGATAGTGAACTTCTGGGGGGAATGTCCCTTCGGGCAGCCGCCGCTCGGCCTTTCCGTCAACCTGAATGATGATGGCGGAATGCAGATAGGCGGCATCCTCATCGACTACCATGAGAAGCAATTCCCGGAAAACCTCGTGTTTATAAAAGAGGATGGATATATATATCCACCCACGCCACTCATTGTTTCTAATGATTCCAGAGTTTACCACCTCATAGACGACATTAGTGCCACTCTCATAATTAAAAGGGACAATATTATTCTCGACGGCTGCGGCCACACGCTTAGTGGAGGGGTGATTGTTACGAAAAAGGAGGATAACTACGGGCAAAAACCTGCTGAGAATGTGACAATTACGTCGATGAGAATAGAGGGCGGTGTCGAATGTTCTCGCTTGGGATATATAATTCACGTCGCCGAGATACTGGTTCCTAACATCGAGAAAAGCTACAAGTGGAGCGGAATCATCTTAGATAGGGCAGTAAACGCAACAATTCTCAATAATGATATCGCCGGCTGTCAGGTGGGCATAGCTGTCTGGGAAGGAAAAAATTGCACCATATTAGGTAACAATATAAAAAATGCTGGCGCGCAGCCAAGTTTAATTATTTATACCGGGGATGAAACTGGGGGGCACAACGTAACAAGTATTGGTATAGGAATAGGGGTTATGCTCAACAATGCAGAGCAAACACTCGTGTCTGAAAACACTATCTCCTCATGTGAAGTAGGAATATTTACTAAGGGCGGCATCACCAGCATAACGAGCAACCATCTGATAGATAATGATTTTGGGGTGTGGGCTGATGGGATGGAAGCAATCTCCCACAATTATATCTTTCAGTGTAGACATGGCATATCTAACGACTGGACCCGTTCATGGATGAGCTATGAGAAAAATATTTTCGGAAACACCATCCTAAACTGTTATTCGGGCATAAATGTATGGGTTGGAAGATACTCACTCCAGATTTTACACAACCGCGTAATCAATTGTACAGAAACTGGCATACGGGCGGGAAGCTGGTCCGCAATTTACTCGTCAGAGGATGAGGAAGCGGCAAGAAAACGCAATATTTCTGAAAATGAAGTTTTAAACTGTACATGCGGCATAATTATAACTGGTCGAATTACAGCCAGCAGGAATAATGTGATGAAATGCACGTACGGCATGGCTGGATATGATCAGAGTATTATCGAGAAAAATGATGTAGCGAACTGCATCTACGGCATATCTGCGCCCGGTCAGTTCATCACCATTAACAAAAACAACGTGATTAGATGC
>Ga0105162_1001717_pt1 | contig 12203 bp, 10 predicted proteins | sample JNZ201metaG_FD_81532 | JGI IMG/M metagenome (GOLD analysis project Ga0105162, IMG submission 81532) | Hot spring microbial communities from Jinze hot spring, China to study Microbial Dark Matter (Phase II) - JNZ 20120812A | ecosystem: Environmental > Aquatic > Thermal springs > Hot (42-90C) >...
AAAACATCGCCTGTCCTAGGATCAACAACCTCAACAAGATAGTGATCCTCCCAAACATGAAGACCTTCATGGTATTGGCAATCTATAGCGGTTCCAGGTCCATAGAGCTCGGCCATACCATAGATATCGAATGTCTCCATCTCCCATATCTTCTCTATTTTTCTCCTAAGAGAATCGCTCCACATTTCAGCACCGAAAACACCTTTTCTTACTCTTGTATCTTTAGCTGGATCTATACCCATTTCAAAAGCTACTTCAGCAAGCCTAAGAGCATAGTTTGCTATTCCCGCAATCATCGTTGTCCCCAGCTTGACCATAACGTAGATCTGTCTTCGTGAAAATCCCGGTCCTGTTGGAACTATGCATGCACCTATCTTTCTAGCTCCATAGAAGAATCCAAAGCCTCCTGTAAATAGGCTGAAACTCGGTGTTATCTGTAGTATGTCCTTTTCTGTGAGACCTGCTGATGCCAGAGATCTGGCCATTACCTCACTCCAGTTCTCTATATCAATCTGTGTATAGTACATGAATACAGGTTCTCCTGTTGTTCCAGATGTTCCGTGAACTTCTACAACCTCTGTGAAATCAGTTGATAGGTATCCAAATGGCTGTGTCTCCCTCAAATCGTCTTTTGTTGTAAATGGTAGTTTTCTAGTATCGTTGAGGCTTCTAATATCTTCGGGAGCAATACCAGCCTCTCTCATCTTCCTACGATAGTGCTCTACACCGTTATATAGCCTATAGATCTGCTCCCTCAGTCTCTGAAGCTGGATCTTCTCTATATCCTCCCTCCTTGCACACTCTATGCTGGGATTCCAGATCCAGCTATCAGGCATAGAAATCACCTATAGAGCAACGGAGTTCCATGGATTGGCTATCTCTATAAACTATGGCATAGAGAATGCCATTTTCAGCTCTACATACATTTAGATAAACTAGCTCCATTGGCTCATCTAAAACCACCTCAGACAAGTCTCTCTATAATATGGAACGGAATTTAAAGTTTTCGGACAAATACAGCAGAGCTATCTATATTACTGGTAGCCGACTTCCACTATCGTCATAAGTTGGTAGAACGGTTGACTTGACGTAGTTATTGGCTCCTACACAGCTAGTCTAGTTGTGGAAAGACTATTACTAGAGTTTCTACTATTTATTTGAAAGCTTTCAAAATCTATTGCTTTGGACTGCTAGATAGAATATAGCTGATTACTGTAGTAGGTCTAGCAATAGTAGATGGAGTAGAGCTCTTCTACTCTGTATAGACAGCCATGCATTCTCCATGGATGATACACTTCTTCAAAAGCTTCCACAGCCTAAGAGACTCTTAGTTTTTACAGGGTAGTAGATACAATCTCTAGAAATCTTTATCAACTCCAACTATCTTACCACATCTTTAAATACATGTATATGGATATTGCGTTTTATAGAAGACTGTATTCCTCTACATAGAGATGTATTTTCAGTTGCATGGATTTAGAAAATCCGTAGATCTCCTTAAATTTTTAAGGTATTCTATCTCTATCTTGTGTGGTGGTTTTATGGAGATTTTTGTTGGTACTTCTGGATGGGTCTATGACTGGAATGTTGGAGGTTCTCTGGATTGGTATCTAGAGAATTCCGGACTTAATGCTGTAGAGCTTAATGCTTCTTTCTATAGATTTCCTTTTCCTAACCAGGTTAAGGGCTGGGCTAGAAAAACCTCTAGCCATGGTATTAGATGGGCTGTTAAGGTCTATAGAGGAATTACACATTTTAAGAGGTTGGGTGGAAATTCTTTAGATCTCTGGATGAAGTTCTACCATCTATTTAAACCTCTTGATAGATACATAGATTTCTACCTTTTTCAAATGCCTCCAACTTTTATTAGAACTGAGGATAGTATTAATAGGATCGAGATGTTTGCCAGAGCTGTAAATCTTGGTAATAGACTTGCTATAGAGTTTCGACATAGTAGCTGGTTCCTAGAAGAGGTTGTTGAAATATGTAGAAATCTGGGAATAACAGTAGTCTCCATCGATGCTCCTATAGGTAGGTGGATAGTATCGAGCAATAGTATAGTGTATCTGAGGCTCCACGGCACCGATGTCTGGTATGGATACAACTACAGCTTTAAGCAACTTAAAGAGATCGCAGAAAGCATTATATCTCTTGATCCGAGAAAGATCTACATATTCTTTAACAACAATCACTGGATGCTTGAAAATGCACAGACAATGTTAAATATACTAAAATCTTCAAAGATATGACAGGGTTGGCCGACATAGTATGCAAGGTGTAGGGAATTTCCTCAATCCATTAGAAATTCAATTGATTATGTATAGGAAAGACCATAACCATGCATACATAGTTTACAAATGAATTGAAGGTGGGTGGATATACGGTGAAACTATGGGTTTGACGTAACTAGCAATGATTGTTGAATGGGATTGTATTGGAGTTGACTGTAGAGTATTTTTAAATGAATTGAATATAGTTTAAAAATGGGGGCTTACATCAGCCTTTAATGAACCATTCGAAATTCTTTCTAAATATTTTTTCAAGTTCTTCATCACTTCTTGCAAGAATTCCCTTTAGTATCGATAAATCTCTGTTAATAGCGCTGCTGATACACTGTGCATCAATATGGCAATCTGAGGCGAACATAAGCATTTCAGCACCTAAATAGGTTACAGCTTTGAATAGTGCATCTATTTTCCATTGGAGTGGAGCACCCGATGATATATCGAATATTATCTGGGGTCTTCCATAGGGAGACGAAATCCATCCATATTTTGTTGGATAGAGGAATCTTCCACCGACTGCAAGTGCTTCATCAATCCAAGGCCAGCAGATGTGTGCTAGAGCAAATCTTAGCTTCTTGAATCTCATAAGCGGTTCATAGAGTACTGGTTTGCAGAATCTAGAAGAGTCTGGGAAGCCCCATGAAATTCCACAGTGGAAGAGTATGGGGGTGTTGATCTCTTCGAGCTTCTCATATAGTGGATAGAGCTTTTCTTCATAGGGATACCAGCCAGCGGGAATCATTTTAACACCACTCAACTCTTTGTCTACCAGAGCCCATTCGACAAGCTTTACCAACTCATTACTATCGCTAACCATACGCGGATCTACAAAAGCAAATCCGTAAACTCTCCCACTCAACATTTTCTGAATACTAGAGAGATGCTCTATCGAAGATCTGAATTCTTCAACACTAATGGGGTGCCACACATCCTTTAAAAGGTATGGATGGTATGAAATTACAATACCCTTTTCTATATTTGCATTATCAAATGCCTTTTCTATTTCCTTAGCAGTCTCCCTACCAGAGGAATGTATATGAGGATCGCAAATTCTCATATTCAAAACTGCCACACCAATGTATGCTGCAGTCCTAGCATGAGATATAAAAAGCTATCTGAAGCCAGAACGATCATTTCAATACTTTTAGGTGGCTAAGCCATAGATGCAAAACACTATATAAAAACTGTAGCCTAAGTATATAACTACTAAGATAGGATTCTTCTTTTTATTGCTATGATAACGAGTACAAGTAGTAGTAGAGATATCAATAGGGCAAGTACATTAATTACATATGATGGTGAGTTAACATCTTGAAAAGGAAGTGTAATTAGGGATAGGATCACTAAAAGTATTGCAATCGATAGCCATGTTCTAAGTACACCGTGTCCATTCATGTTGTAGTCAACTTTTTACTATCTTTTTGTATAGAGGTGGCATGCTACGTAGTGGTTCTGTGAAATTTCCACTGGTCTTGGCTTAACCACATTGCATGTTCCATCGATGTAGTAGGGGCATCGGGTATGAAATCTGCAACCAGGTGGCGGGTTTGAGATACTTGGTATGTCTAGGCTTCTCAGTTTAGGAAGCCTCTTGGTTCTTGTAATCTTTGGATCTGGTTCAGGTAGTGCTGAGATTAGTAGCTGTGTATATGGATGCATCGGATTCTCTAATATGGTGTCTATAGGACTCATTTCAACAATCTCCCCGAGATACATTACAGCCAGCCTCCCTGTACCAGCTATATATCTTAGTGTTGCTAGATCGTGTGTTATGTACAGAAGTGTTGTACTGAACTCCTTTCTCAGCTCTGAGATTAACTTGAGTATATCTACCCTCAGTGATACATCTATCATTGAAACAGGTTCATCAGCAATTAAGAGTTTTGGTCTTAGGCTTAATGCTCTTGCTATTGAAACCCTCTGTCTCTGTCCACCAGAAAGCTGGTGTGGATATTTATACATGAAGTCTTCGGGAGGAATCAGACCTACTCTTGACAACATTTTTGCTACGTAATCCTCAACACTGTTGCGATCCACTATTCCATACTTTAGTATGGGTCTTGATAGTGTTGTAAATATGGTATGCATAGGATTGAGTGAGGTATACGGATCCTGGTGTATCATTTGCACACTTCTTCTAAATTCACTATATTCTCTACCTTTTAGCTTCCAGATATCCTTACCTTGAAAAAGAACCGTACCACCTGCAGGTTTTACGATACCTGCAATAACCCTAGCCAATGTTGTTTTTCCGCAACCGCTTTCACCAACTACACCAACAATTTCACCATCTGATACACTAAAATCGATTTCATCTAATACCGTTACTGTTTTTCTCGAGAGATACGTGCCTGCCTTAAATTTCACAGTAACTCTGTCGAGTTCTACAAGAGATTGGCTACCCATACACTATATCACCTTGCTATCCTTTGCATATAGCCAGCATTTCACTATTCTGTCATTGGTGTGTGTTTCAGGAGGTTCCTCTCTTCTGCAAATATCCATGGCAAATGGACATCTCGGGTGAAATGTACATCCCCTTGGAGGATTTATGAGATCAGGTGGTGAACCAGGTATGGAGGCTATATCTACAGAGCCCTTAAGCCTTGGTATTGCTTTTAAAAGTCCTTGGGTATATGGATGCAGAGGTTTGTAGTATACGCCATAGATATCGCCCACTTCAACCAGCTGTCCTGCGTACATTACGCCCACTCTATCAGCAACTTCTGCTGTTATAGCTAAGTCGTGTGTTATGAATACCATAGATAAGTTCAATTCTTTTTTTAGATTACTTAGAACATTAAGAACGGTTTTCTGTGAAACAACATCCAAAGCAGATGTAGGCTCGTCTAGTATGAGAATCTTAGGTTCCAGCATCAGTGCTAGAGCTATCAACGTTCTTTGCTTCATTCCACCGCTAAGCTGATGTGGATAGCTATTCAAAACCCTATTGGCATCCAACATAACTAAGGATAGAAGTTTTGCAGCTCTATCAATCAGTTCTTTTCTATCTATAGCAATACCATGTGCTTTTACAGTTTCAATGAAATGTTCCCTTATCTTCAATACAGGGTTGAATGCATTCATACTTCCTTGGAAGACCATTGCAATTTCTTTCCATCTAATCTTTCTAATCTCATCTTCAGATAGCCTAGCTATATCGATTTCGCTATTGGGATTCAAGCGATAGAGTATCGAGCCCTGTAATATCTTTGCATTTGTAGGTAGAGCCCTTACAATAGATAAGGCTAAAGTGGTTTTTCCAGATCCACTTTCACCAACAAGTGCAAGGCATTCACCTCGGTATATATCTAAGGAGGCATTTCTAACAGCATTTACAAAACCTCTTCTTGCACCATATACTACACTAAGTTTAGACACTGACAAAATTCTTTCACTCATTCCTCCCTCACCCTAGGATTCAGCACATCTTCAAGTAGTCTTGAGAATAGAATTAGCCCTGTCTGGAGAAGGATTATCATTAGTATTGGGGCCATGTTGTACCAAAAGCTCTTACTGTAGAATATAGCGCCATAGGTGTAGGCCCTGTTTATCATAATACCCCAGTTCTCTCCGATATAGGGTACTATACCTAGAAAGGCAAGCCCTACCTGTGCATATATAGCATTAATAGATGCAAAAATAAAGCTAACAGCTATAAATGGTGCAATGTTTGGTAGCATCTCTCTAAATATTATTTCAATGGTCGAATAGCCTATGATCTTTGCAGCCTCTATAAAGGTTGTTTCCCTCAGTGCGAGTATCTGTGATCTTATTGCTCTTGCTATAGAAGGCCATGAAAAGGCTGCTAGTAATAATGCTATCGCTCTTGCATCGCTAAACTTTATTATTGTGGCTAGCACCATGAATAGAGGTATGAAGGGTATTGTCAGTATTATATCTGCAGCAAACATTATTACAGTATCTAATAGACCGCCTTTGAAGCCTGAAATAGATCCTAGTACTATAGCAATTAAAATTGTTAGAAGACCGGTGAGGAATGCTATTTGAAGCACTATAGGTGTGCCATGGACTATCTGTGCAAAAACGTCTTTTCCTTCAAAATCGGTTCCAAATGGATGTTCCCAACTCAGTGGCAGATAAATTTTACTTGGGTCGCTCACCGGCTTAGGCACTACCATAGGACCTACTGTACCAAGTACTATGAATAGTAGCAGTATGGCTAGACCTACTGTACCACTTTTATTTCTTCTCAGTATCTGCAAAAACTCTTTCGCACTTCTTGTAATTCTACCTCTAAAATGGGCTTTATTAAGATAGTTCATTCAATTCTCACCCTGGGGTCTAGCACTGCATAGAGCATATCTGCTAATAGATTGGATAGCACGACGGCTATCGTAATTATTAGGAATATTCCTTGTGCCACGGGATAGTCTCTTGCTCCAACGGCTTCCCAAAGTCTGTAGCCTATGCCCCTGTATACGAATACAAATTCAACAAGGGTAGAACCACCGAATATGAAGCCTATAGAAATAGCTAGATTGGTAAATAACGGCAGTACAGCATTTCTGCCCACATATGTCCACATAATCCTCCTCTCCGGCAATCCTCTAACCTTAGCTACAAGCACATAATCCTCGCCTAAAACCGATATTACGCTTCCCCTCATGGTTAGAGCCCAGCTACCAATTGTTGTAATAACATATACCAGTATAGGAAATGCTGCATGCAGAAATACATCAGCTATAAATTCGGGAGTGAAGCCAGGTTTAATATAAGGGCTGTAGGCACCTCTCAACATGGTGAAAGGTACAAGCTTTAATTGAGCGCCTAAAACAACTATGAAGAGTAAGCCAATAATGTAATTCGGTATAGCTGAAAAAGCTGAAAGGAGCGTGATGAGTATCGAATCGATTTTGCTACCTCTTCTATATGCCATGAGAGTTCCTATAAAAATACCTAGTACAAATGATATTATAAGAGCTAGTCCGACGGAGAAGACAGTCCATGGAAGAAACTCAGCTATTATCTTAATAACAGGTGTTCCAACACTTATTATAGAGTTGCCTAGATCTCCTCTAAAAACATTTGAGAGATATTCAAAATACTGAATATGCAAAGGCATAGTAAGGTTGATGCGAAACAGTGCTAGAGCCCTATTTCTAGCTTCCTCATAGGATAGGCCGCCTGATCTCATTAAGTTTATTATATATAGATCTATCGGATTACCAGGCATAAGCCTTAGTATAAAAAAGGTGAGAGTCATGACAATGAATATTGTTGCAAAAGCTCTTACGCATCTCCGGAAAATATAGCTTCTAACAATACGATATGCGGTTCCCATACTATCCACTGGTTACTCCACCACGAATAGTAGAAATAGATTAAAAAATAAAAATTTTTAATTCAGAGTCTATCTTCTTTTTATAAACCATCCTATTGCTATTCCCACTATTAATAACACTATTGCTAGTACTGCTGTTATTGTCCAATCTGTAACCGTCTCCACCCTAGTTGTCGTAGCTAATGTTGTTACAGTAACGGTGACAGTTTTTTCCACGGTAATGGTTGCTGCAGGTGTGGCTGGAGTTGGAGTAGGTGTAGGAGTTGGAGTAGGTCTTGGAGTAGGTACGATGCCGCATGCATGTAGTGTTCCAGCGTAGATCATAATTATTATGAAGCTATCTGTATAGACTGAGTTATAGTAGATTGGATTATCGAATGGAAGCCATCCACATACCCTCACTCCATCAAGTACCGGGTTGTTCCCGTATCTTTGCCATAGAGGAATTACTGGGAGGAAGTCGTTATAGGCTACAGCCATTTTGGAGAAAGCCTCTTTCTGTTTACTCATATCCAGACTGTAGCCCATAAGATATATCAGCTCTGTTGCATTCACATTACCCATCTTCGTACCCCAGATCATAGGAAGTGCCATTCCGGTATATCCTGTGCCTCTATACTCTCTCGTGTTATATGTTGCAAATAGCGAGTCGTAGCTCATGAATGGATGTGGATGTCCTGTACCCCAGCCAACGAAGGATATCATGAACTGGCCTTGCTGAACCAGCGGATCAACTTGTGTAAATGTGGTAGGTCTTAATACAACCTTAAATCCAAATCTTTCTAGCTGCGTTTTGACGTTCTCTGCTGATGCAGACCAATCTGCAAATTCTGCATGGACAATTATTTCTAGCTCCACGGGTTCGCCCTTCCAATACCATACCCCACCTCTCTTCTCAAGACCTATACCTTTTAGAAGTTCTTCAGCTTTAGCTGGGCTGTAGCTATAGGTGTTTAGCATACCCTTATACTCTGGTAAGAGCCATAGTTCAGCAATTTCATCAAATACACCAGTCATGTACTTTGAGGGTCTAGCACTTACTCCAAGTGAGACAAAAGCATTTTCAGTCATGTTAATAGCATAGGCTATTGCTTGTCTGAATTCCTTCTTCTTAAAGAGCTCACCATACTTGCTATGGTTGTAGTTAAAGGCTAGCGAAGGTCCGAAATATGTTGGTGGTCTAAGGATCTTTATACCGAGTTCTATGAACTGTCTCTCAGCTGCTACTGGAAAGCCGTGTGTTGCATAGTCGATTTCCTTTGCCATTACAAGTGGCATTACGGTTGGTGTTTCACCATTGTATAGCCTTATCCAATCGAACAAAACATTGGCAGCCAGTGGTGAGTAGGGGTTCTTCTTAAGCCATAGCTCAGCTTCGGTAATGCTCGCTACATCTATTTCAAATGGACCTGAAGCAAGCATTCTTTCAGGTCTAAATTCTGAGAGGTTACCTGCTACATTCTGTACCTCTCTAACTTTGAAGTCAATTACACCAGCTTTTACTAATGCTTCTAGTTGATCACAGAACTGTTTATAGGTCTTGTATGGAGCATAGTTCTGTCTAATTATGTATCTTTCTATAATCATTGGCGATACGGGATTAACAATTGTAAATATCGCTGTATAATCATCGGGTGTTTCTATGTTTGGACTTACGTACTTAAATAGAGCGTGGCCTTGAGACCATAGGAGAAGCCAGGTGCATTTGATATCCTTTGAAGTAAATGGTGTTCCATCGCTCCATTTAGCATCCTTTCTAATATTTACAGTGTATGTTTTATAGTCGGGGCTGAATCCCCATTTTTCACCAAGAATCTTAAACCATGAACCATTATGCCATATGTACATTCCTAGGGGAGCCCATATAAGATCGAAGTATATACCTAGCGTTATCGCATTTGTTGCAAATGGATTGAAATGCCCTGTTGGTGGAACCAGATAAGGCCATGCACCAACGAAGTAGTTTTTCCTTTCCTGTGCAACAAGAGGAGTTGTGGTAAGTAGTGATAGTACCATCAAGACTATCAGGGTTGTTGCGATTAGAAACATGCGTTTATCTAGTCTATCCCCTTTACTCATTTCCACCCCCATACCTAAAATCTAGTATTAGTAGTTACATAATGAATTTATAAACTTTTATGTTGGAGTAATTCTGGCTCTAAAACAGGAAAGAATATTGAGATGGTTCCTGAGTTTGTATATTGATTGAAACCTAGATATAGGGTGTGCAGGGTTCCTATACCAAATTAGGCTACTCGATACAATCCTAATAGCAGCTGTACGATTTGTTTAGCTATATCGATTTTGAATATATTAGCTATGCTTTTCAAATTTTTCTAATAGTTGTAAATATGTCACTATATTCTCCTTGTAGCCTGCATCAACTAGAGTTTTACACAGCGTCTCCAGCTCTGAGGGCATTATATCCCATGCTCTAGGATCTTCATCTACACGATGCATAAGAAGCACTACAACGCTTTTCAAGCACTCTTTAGAGGCATCGTTAAGAAGTTTAATCACTTTTTCAAGTGTTTCATTGAAATTGTCATGAGATAGAGGTATTGCTGATAGTGTGTATGTGAAGCTAACACTGCTAAGTATATTTACTGTAAAATTGGCATGTGCTACTATAAATTTATAGTGCTGTTTTAATATATTCAGCTGCTCTTCTGTCCAACTTAGATATGGAGGTGTGAAAGCTATGGCTTCGATGTTGAACCACTCCTTTAGTACTACTTTACATGTCAGAATTTCGTGTAGAAAATTGCGTTTTTCTATAGCATTGCTTAGATTGAATGCTGGTAGATGCGAATGGGAATAGCTGTGGCATTGGATATCCCATCCCTCTTCAACCAATTTCCTAACCTCGTTGATGCTCAGGGTTGGGAAGAACGATGTGGATGTACCATTTCTTAAATCCAAGTCGTAGAAGTATTTTCTATGCTTCTCATCAATACCTATAAAGCCTATAGGTAACATCACAACGGCTTTAAAACCGTACTTCTTTAATATCGGATATGCCTTTGTATAGGTCTCTAGATAACCATCGTCGAATTCCAGTACTATGTAAGGCTTACAGGAAGTATTTTGATAGTATAGATCTACCTCTTTACGAGATACTATCGATTCAAAGAGAGGGAGTAGGATTGCTATTGCAGCTATTAATACTATTGATAGCCCCATGAACACCTTGGTGGTACTCTTAATAATGTATCACCGTATTACTCAAAATGCTTAGGCAAATATACGTTTTTCATACTTTAATAACAATCTCTATAAAATCCGTTGAATTTAATACAATGATAGGGGTTGGTTTGCAGATCCTATCATGTAATGCTGTAAGGTAGGAAAGTTTATATCTGTTCACCTATATATTGGAGGTGGTGTTGGGTAGAATGGTTGATAGGATTAGGATTGGTATTATTGGTGCTGGCGGTATTGTGCAGTGGGCACATCTACCAAGTTTAAAGCTTCTGCGTGATAGAGTTGATGTTCGGGTTGTGTTTTCAAGGAGTATTGAAAGGGCTAAGGAGGTTGCTATGAGATTCAGTATTCCTGAGGCTACAGATGACTGGAGGAGTACTGTTTCTAGAGGGGATTTGGATGCTCTTCTGATCGCTACCCCAAACTATACACATAAGACTATTGCCGTTGAATCAGTTAGAGCTGGAAAGCACGTGTTTCTCGAAAAGCCAATTGCGCTGAGCATAGGGGATGGTTTAGAGATTGTTAGAGAGGCTGAGAAAGCTGGTGTAAATCTCATGGTTGGTCACTGCCTGAGGTTCTGGCCTGAGTATGTAAGGGTTAGGGAGTCTATTCTATCTAATGCTATTGGGGAACCTAGGGTTGCGAGAGCCTATAGGCTTTCGAGTTTTCCAAGATGGGCTCCGTGGCATAGATATAGAGAGCTCAGTGGTGGTGTAGTAGTGGATCTCATGATCCACGATCTGGATTTTCTCAGATGGATTTTGGGAGAAGTTGAGGAGGTCTTTGGTTATACGGTTAGATTCACGGAAGCCTCCATAGATAACACTGATCACGCGGTAGCCATATTGAGGTTTAGAGACGGTGCAATAGCGTATGTTGAGGCCTCCTGGGCTTTTCCAAGCAACTTTCCATTCACAACATACCTCGAGATTGCTGGGACAAAGGGTCTTCTAACTGTTGATAATAGATCTACGGCAACAGTAGAGGTATTTATGGAGTCTGTACAGAATGTTCTAGCACCCGTGGATAAGGGTGCGTATTTCAGTGAATTGAAGGCATTTATAGACTGGATACAGTATGGGGTAAAACCTCCTATAGAACCTATGGATGCTGTTGAAGCACTTAGAATAGCAGTGGCTGTGCATAGAAGTAGTGAAATGGGTGCACCGATAAAGGTTTCTGAGGTGATGTAGATGGTTAAAGCATATAGATTCGCTATAGTATCCTTTGCCCACATGCATGCATACAGCTACGCGAGAGTTATAAAAGAACTTGAGATTGAGGGTAGAGCCGTTCTAGAAGCTATATACGATGATAATCCATCTAGACTTAGAAAAGCCGCAGATATATATAGACCTAGAAAAGCTTACGAATCATTTGATAAACTATTGGACGACAGGGAGATC
>Ga0105162_1001718_pt1 | contig 12202 bp, 10 predicted proteins | sample JNZ201metaG_FD_81532 | JGI IMG/M metagenome (GOLD analysis project Ga0105162, IMG submission 81532) | Hot spring microbial communities from Jinze hot spring, China to study Microbial Dark Matter (Phase II) - JNZ 20120812A | ecosystem: Environmental > Aquatic > Thermal springs > Hot (42-90C) >...
CTTTTAAGTAGTGAGATTAATCAGCTAGCTGTATCCATGGTTAAGACCGTATAAGTACCGATCCCGCGACAAAGGGATAATAAAAGACCCTCGCACAACAGTTTCGGTTTCATATCTCTTCGTGTCGGTTGGTATGAATAGAGACACTTGTAATTACCGTGTGCGTAGTGGGGTGTGGGAGTAGCTCGATAAGGGGTTTGAGAGCCGTAGGGGTTCTTCCAAGTTACTCAAGATGTGGGGGTTAAGGGGTGCCCCTGAACGTCTCTAAGAGTGGTGCAGACTCAAGACCAATGCGGGAGAAATAAAATAAGGCGATGACACTACCTAACATAAACCCACATAGGATCTAGACCCCTACCGAGGTTTCCGCTCTACTTTGGTTAGTGTAGTTGTGGAGTCCGTTTCGCTGAGCTTAAATGATATGCGCAACCTGGATGTGAAGTAATCGATGGCTACACTGAGTATGATGAGTTGCTGAGTCAGGGCGCAACCGCTCAAGGAAAACACAGAGCAGCCCTATAGCAGAAAACGACTTCGAGACGCTAAAAGGAAAATAAAGTCTTCAATTTACCTCCCTAGCGGGATACCGTAGTGAGATTTGCTTGCGCTATCTTTCTTACTTCATCTAGAAATCTTTGCGAGTTACGGACTACTCGCAGTAATCTTCTGATGTGTGTCTTACTTAAGCCCAGTTGCTTAGAGAGTTTTGAGGAGTCTACACTACCTTCTGTAGCAAGAGCATACGCTATAGTGGCTAAAGCGTATTTTGCCCGATCTGTTCTGGAGCACAGCCTAGGGTACTTGGCTATAATAGTGACTATCTTTTCTATAGTTTCATTCTTAGGTATGCTAATTCTTCTCTTTATGACTTTAACTCTTTTTCCTAAAACTAGGTACTTACTAAAGGAATCGGAGTCGACGTAGAGCTGCGGTCTATACTTAATTTCCTTAAGTATAGTCAAATACTTTATTGAAGCATCACTAAGTTTTCCGAATTTCCTCACAGTAACCGAAACTCTATCACCTAGGGGCTCTAATTCGTTTTCAAAGTTTCCTCCACTAACGTATATGAGGTCTACGACGACGCCGCACTCAGAGCATACTACCATACCCCGAATCTCATCCCAAACTAGGGAGTTTACAGCTCTACAGTACGGACATTCCAAGACCTATCTCCACGAGTAGTTTGAGTGTAATACCTACTGTGTCTTCAGGTAAAAGTAGTACTATCTCTGGGAGAGGTGGTTGAAAGTAATAAATGAAGACAGAAAGTCGTGACTAAGTTCAATAGGGCTGTATTCTTCTTGATGTTTCGAGGGTGATGTTTACAAGTTTGCTTCTATCCACCTTTGTTGTGTGGTAATGGGAGCGGCGCTCTAAGTCACCCAGGGTTTAAATTAGGTGGAGGCCGAGCGCCGTTTGGCTCGGTAGCCACCTATGAACTCACGCAGACACCTAAATCCACGTGGGCGAGGTGGAAGTCCCCGAACGCGAAAGAACACGGACAAGCAAAACGGATATCTAGGGACAAACGAGTTTGTTGGGTGTTTCTTTTCCTTTAGTTTTTGTTGGTTTCTCTAGGGTGCTTAGAGCTCTTGGTGTGATTAAGTCAAGCAGGGTTTGTAAACCGATGAGTACGTATAGATGCTTTGGTGATCCTAGGCTTCCGAGACCTACGGCAGACCGTGGGGAGGAGGCTCAGGGAAACCGTGATGACCCACCCTAGGAAAACCTACAGAGACCTAGGACGGAAAACGGTGTGGCAGCATGTAGCAGTAATGTACCGCATTCACCATGGCTTACTTATATACTCATAGACTATACTACTTGGGCACGCTCCTGATGCTTAAGGATAGATTTGGTAGACCTGTAACGCATGTTCGTCTCTCTGTAACTAATCGTTGCAACTACTCCTGCGTTTACTGCCACGGAGAGGGTCTTACTTACTCAAGCGAGGAACTTTCTCCAGAAGACTGGGATTTCTTCATAAGGGTGGCTACGGGGCTTGGACTAAGATACTATAAGGTAACTGGTGGTGAGCCGCTACTTTACGGTGGAATCGTAGATGTTATATCGTCAGTAAGAAGGTATGGTGGCATTCCATCTATAACTACGAATGGATACTTACTGAAAGAGTTCGCAGAACCCTTATCGAGGGCGGGCATAGACCACATTAATGTCTCGCTTCATTCTTTAAAAAGAGACGTGTTTGCAGCTCTAACCGGTTACGACGCCTTAGATAAAGTGCTATCAGGAATACGAGAGGCTTTAAACTACGGAATTAAGCTTAAGATAAACTACCTAGTTCTAAAACCTAACCTAAGCGAGATATGGAGCTTACTAGATTTTGCTTCAAGTAATGGTTTAGATGTTAACGTAATTGAGCTAATTCCTCTTGGAGTAAGTAAGGAGCTATATGAATCACTTCACGTGGACCTCGATGGTATAGTAAGCTATCTCGAAACTGTAAGCATTAAGAAGCATGTAGAGCAGTTTCAAAATAGGACCGTCTACACTCTTCCGTCAGGAATCAAAGTATACGTCATAAAAGGCTATGGAAACCCCTTGATGTGTGCAGGTTGTTCAAGAATACGCGTTGGACCAGATGGAAAACTAAAGTTATGTATTTATAGAGAAGTGTATCTAGACCTGAAGCAATCGATTAAGGCGAGAAAAGAGTTTGAAGTTATGGAGATCTTGGCTAAAGCCGTTGAAGCGAGAGAACCGTACTTTAGATAAAACCTAAAGTGTTTACGTGCTACTCACCTCGCGTTAGTCTACGTGTGCCAATGTTCACTACTATTGTGTAGTAATGTCGTGTTGATAACGTGTATTTTCCTATATATGCTTCTGCTTGAACTCTATAAGTATTCTGAGTACTGTTTCCCAAGCTATCACTAGTCTATTTTAAGTACTACGAGAGCTATTGATGGGTAACTCAGGAGTGAGTATGGTGTTCATAGCTGGACCTGCGGGTTCAGGAAAATCTATGCTTACTTCGACATTAGCGTTGTGGTTTGAGAGGTTTGAGTATAGCGTATGTAAAGTAAACCTGGACCCCGCTGCCGAGCTCTTACCCTATGTTCCAGATGTCGATGTGAGAAGGTATGTAAACGCTAGGGAGTTAATGCTTAAGCGAGGATTAGGACCTAATGGTGCTTTACTGGCCAGCATGGACGAGTTACTCAACTATGTAGTAGAAATCAAAACCGAGATAGAGGACTGTCGAGCAGACTACGTGTTGACCGACTTGCCTGGACAACTTGAAGTAATAGCGTTTAGATTGCTTGGTCCGAGGTTACTACACGAACTATCTGAGGGAAGTAAGGCGGTGATGGTGTTCTTGGTAGACGCAAGACTCGTATCGAGAATGTACTCTGCTTATTCTCTTTTACTACTAGCTTTATCAACCATGTATCGACTTAACCTGCCCATGGTTTTAGCTATAAATAAGATAGACCTTGTTGTAGACTTAACTACTTATAGTGGCTCAAAGCTATACGAAAAGCTTTACGAAGCGATACCCATATACAGGCTTCTGTCAGAGTATAGCGAGTGTCCATCTTTAATCACCAGCGAGAGTTTTCTTGACGTATCGATATCACTACAACTCTGCGAGGTATTCAGACAGTTTATTAAACCACCTATACCCATTTCAGCACGAGAAGCTGTAGGTCTCGACAGTCTCATAGCTGAGATAGAAAATACTGTAGCTACCTATAAAGAAGGGTAATGCGTTTATTGATTTGAGAGTCGGCCCTCTTTAGCGGGAAACGTTAGCAGGGGAAGGCTGACACTCTAGAGACTCTATTATCATGAATAGTGAAACTTAAAGTAACTACACAAGACAAGATATAAAATTAATTAAATTAAAAGAAGTAAGATAGCTGATCACGGTGTGAATTTGAGTAGTCGAGTGACGATCGGAATAGAGCCTCTTGACGTAGGTGCGCCCGAGGGAATTTTGCGCACGTCAACTGTGCTAATAGCTGGTGAATCCGGTACAGGCAAGTCGGCACTTATCGCTCACATAGCAGCGAACTTCATGTTTAAAGGCGAGAAGTGCGTGTATGTAGCTCTAGATGATTCTCCTGACTCCTTCGTCGAGCAGTTAGAGAGCTTTAGGTGGCCAGGTCGAGATTTTTACGCTAGAGAGTTATTGTATATAATTGATGGTTATACGTACACTACAGGTAAGTACTTAGCCTCAGCTTACTCTAAGAGAAGCGTTAACGTACAGAAAATAGATGAACTAACCTACTCCATACTTAATTCGGTGGAGGAGCTCAAGCTAGATGGTTCTGGTGTTCTCATAGTGGATTCACTAAACGACCTACTGTATTTTCACGACATGTCTAAGATAGTGATGCTGATAAAGTCCATTAGAGCTCATGTATCTAAGTCGAGAAAGGTACTTAGTTTCATAGTTCTTCATACAGACACGGAGGAGATGATGGAGCTCGAAAAGAACATAGAGCACTTGTTTGATGGAGTTATATATACTAGAATAAACGAAGACTTAAGAAAAATAGGAATACCTCTTAAGGAGTTGTTGGTGAAGAAGCTACGGGGGGTTCCAACTAATCCCTTCTGGATACCGTATGCTGTAACTAGTTCAGGTGTTCGCCCTGTAGACTTCGAGAAGCTCACGAGCCTAATTAAATCCAAGCTTGAGGAGTACGAGAGGCTTAAGTAGTTTGAAGGTCTTAATCGAAGTCTCTGGTTCCTGCAACGTGTGCGGTCTTTGTGTAGAGTATTGTCCGACACGTGTTTTTCGAGTCGTTGGCACTCGGCTAAGTGTAAACCAAGGTGAGTGTATTTACTGTAAAGGTTGCGAGGTCATATGTCCGGTTAAGGCTATAAGTGTTCGCGCTCTAAACGATGACCTCCTCATTCTAAAGAGGAAAACGCTTATCTCAGTAAAGTAGTTTAACATTAATACATTAAAAAGAGAGAAAAGTGTGCTGAGAATACTGAGGGACATCAAGAAATTTTTATAAGCTCTGTATAAAAATCTACCTTGGTGTATCCCGTGGTAGAACCCAGGACTATGTATGTCTTAGTGATCATAGCGGTACTAATAGCTGGGTTTGTAGGATACTTTGCGGGTTCTGCTACAACGGGTTATGCTACAGTCACAGAGTTTAAAACTGTAGTCTCTCCTACTACCATAACGTACTACCCTGCTGTAGCTGTCTCTCCAGAGAAGATTCGAGCAGCGTGGATATACGTTGGACCTATCGGTGACTTAGGTTGGTCCTATATGCATGATCTTGGTAGGAGAGTCGTCGAGAGCCTCTTTAAGCAATGGCTAGAGACTACTTACTATGAAGCCGTATCTGAAGCAGAGCTACTATCGCGGATAGACGAGCTCGTTCGAGCTGGGTATACAGTGATCTTTACAACATCCTTCGAATTCATGGAGAAAACCTATGAGGCAGCTAAGAAGTATCCTAACGTAATGTTTTTCCACTGCAGTGGCTATATGAGGTGGGACAATATGGGAACATACTTTGCTGACCTCTACCAGGTCTACTACTTAAACGGACTAATGGCGGGGGCTTTAACTAAGACTGGTAAGATAGGTTATGTAGCAGCGTTTACTATACCTGAAGTAATAAGACACATTAACGCTTTTGCTATAGGTGCTAAAGAAGTAGGAGAACAGTTAGGTAAAAATATCGAGGTATACGTAGTGGAGATAGGAGCATGGTTCGCTCCAGATAAAGCTGTTGACGCAGCTAGGTACCTAGTTGATGTGGTGGGTGTGGATGTAATTGCGTTTACTGAAGACAGCTCGGCTATAGTCGAGTACGCGCAGGAGCAGTATAAAAGAGGAAAGGAGGTCTATGTCTTCAGTCACTACGGGCCTATGTACGAGTTTGGTCCTGACGTTGTAGTCTCAGGTCAGCTTGTTAGATGGGAGGTAATATATGCTGATATATTAACTAAGATAAGAAGTGGAGTACTCAACCCGCTAAACCTAAGAAATGTAGACTACTGGTATCTCCTTAATACGGGGGCTGTAGAACTTGGGGCCCACGTATTTGAGAACGGGACCGTTATGATGGTGAACCCGAAGTTTGTACCAAAGCTAAGAGAGGTAGTAGTCAAAGACAGATTGGCCGGTGATAAGATATCGGTGTTCGACCTTGTAATGAGAAGGTACGAACAAATGAGGCGAGCACCTATTCTTCAAGCACTTCAGTTCTCGGCTTTGACTCACGAGTTAGAGAACTTAACCTACGTAGATATAGGAGGTAAAGAGAGGTTATACTTAGTTTCTACAGAGTTTGATCCGTTCATAGGGCCTCTAGATGGCTGGTGTAAGTACACGGGAACCTACGCTTTTACTGAATACTGCAAGAAGTCAGATAAGGTGTCGATACCTGCTGGTGTAAGACTGGGTCACGCAGATCTTTGGAACATGGATTGGTTCGTAAGCTGGGTAAAATACCTGGGGGGAAGGTAAGGAGACTAGAAATGGTTTTTTCGTCTACACAACCCGCTCTTCGCGTTACGGGTGTAACTAAGAGGTTCCCCGGAGTTCTGGCTTTAGATAGAGTATCCCTAGATCTTTATTCCGGTGAGATACACTCTCTACTTGGAGAAAACGGTTCAGGTAAATCAACTCTAGCTAAGGTCATCGCAGGTATATACGTACCAGATGAAGGTAGCATCGAGGTATTAGGAAAGTCCCTCAAACCTGTAAGTCCGGCGGATGCCATTAATCATGGCATCTTTTACTTGCCCCAGAGTCCTAACTTAATAGACAAGCTTACCGTAACTGAGAACGTGCTCTTAACACTAAGATCGTATGGTGTTATGTCGAAAGTTAAAGAAGTTAAAGGACTAGTGATTAGGGAAGCTCAAAACATAGGCTCACCCATAGACCCGGAGGCCGAAGTAGGTAAGTTAAGCTACACTCAAAAACAAGTAGTAGAGCTGTTGAAGGCATCTTTGCTGGGCACCAGGATACTGCTTGTCGACGAAGTAACAACATACCTGCCGAGGTCTGTTAGAGAGAAGTTCTATGAGTACCTGAATAGACTAAAGAGTGAGGGCAAGGCAGTTCTTCTCATAACGCACAAAATCCCCGAAGCAATCGAGGTAGCAGATAGAATTACGGTCATGCGGTCCGGTAAGGTAGTTAAAACGTTAGAGAGGAAGGAGTTTGACATAGGTTTAATCAGGAAACTAATGTTTGAAAACAACGGTCTAAGCGCCTACACAGCTGAAGGACTTTCGGTAGAACATATCACGAAAGACGAGAAAGCAGTAATCCGATTAGAAGATGTATGGGCTACCGACGAAAGCGGTAATTACGCTCTCAGGGGTGTGCGGATCAGTGTTAGACCTAGGGAGATTCTAGGGATAGTGGGGATCTCGGGCAGTGGTCAAAGGGAGTTGTCTGAGGTTTTAATAGGTCTCAGGTCTGTTGAGAGAGGTCGATACTACCTAGATGGAGTCGACGTTACTAACAAAGGCTCTAAAGTAGTGAGAGCAGCTGGAGTCGGGTTCGTCTCTGAGGTTCCTCTCTACTACAGCCTATCTGGAGATCTTAGCTTAACTGAAAACATGGCACTAGTGATTCGCGATGGTGGCCTGTTTCTTTCACTAAAGTCTCTTTCAGCAAAGACTAGGGAGATTATGGAAAAATATGGAATTGTGGCAGCATCACCTAAAACTCAAGCAAAGGTTCTATCCGGTGGTAATGTCATGAGGTTTGTGATAGCTAGAGAACTAGAATTTGCTAGGAAAGCTCTAATAGCTTTGAATCCTACGAGGTCCTTAGACGAGAGGTCTGTACTAAGCTTTATTAGTACTCTAAAGAAGCGTGTGCGAATAGATGGGCTTTCCGTAGTATACATTAGTGAGAGCTTAGACGAGGTTCTTCAAGTAAGCGACGTTATAGCCGTTATAAACAACGGCAAGATAATGGGAGTTTATGATAGGAGAACTGTTGAGAGGGAAGTTCTAGAGAAGCTTATGGTGATGTAGTTGGTAAAAATCTCACTAGTAATAACTAAGCGCTATAAAAGAACCATAATCGAGTCAACACCTGTAATACTGATGGGGTCTCTGCTGACTGGCCTAGTAATGTCTTACTTAATCATTTGGGCTACCGTAGGTCTCGACCCGCTTAGCTTCTTCACCACGTTCTATCAGACACTGGTGTCATACACTGGGTTGCTAGAATCATTGCTGTTTCTAACGATCCTAGGTACAGCAATATCTATAGCATTCTACGGGTCTTACTGGAACGTCGGTGCCGAAGGTCAGTACGTTCTAGGCATGCTTGGTGCTATATACGTCGTGATGTTCTCTCCACTAAGTGGTTTTTTATCGGGCAATGATCTCGTGAGTGCAGCAGTTCTTAAGCTCGCTGCCATACTCTTAGGTGGAGCACTTGGTGCCTTGTGGTCACTAATACCCGGTCTCATTAAAGTATTTACTAAAATAAGTGAGATACCTATAATGCTGTTAATGAACTACATTGCTTACAGTCTCTCCGACTACCTAACGGCTGGACCATGGAAGGGTAGGTACACGTATGGTTACATCAGAACCGACATGATATCTGAATCAGCGAGGCTGACCGTCATTCCTGGACTAGAGACTTTGAGGTACGAGGTAGTAATAGCAGCTATCGTAGTGCTCGTTTCGATTTACTTAATCCTAGACCATACACTGTTGGGACTAAAGTTCAAGTTCTTAGGGACAAACCCCACTGCTCTAAAGTCTTCCGGGTTTGATGAAAGGAAGGTTACAGTATCTGTAGCTACTATTAGCGGCTTTATTGCCGGTCTAGCTGGCGCTATGAGGCTCCTAGGATACGACTACCGCTTGCCCTACAACATAGGTGACGGCAAGACAGGCTTCTATGGTTATACTGCCATTCTAGTAGCTTGGCTTTCCTTTAGGGACATCAGGTTTATTGTACCTTCAGCGATTATAGTTTCAGCTTTAAGTAGCTTCGGCTACAGAATCCAGATGAGCCTTAAAGGCCTGTTACCACCCGGCATCTCAGCTTATGCCTTTTCTCAGATATTCATCGGAACCACCCTTATAGTATATACTCTAACTAGGATAACGAAAGAGTTTTCAGTGAAGCTGGTGATTAGAAGGTGAACGAGTTCTTAGATTGGTTCGTCCGAACGCTGGCATCGGCCTATGTAGTTTATACTCTTGTCGGCGTTGGGAACGCTATCATAGAAAGATCGGGTGTTCTCAATCTAGGTATCGACGGGCTTTTTATGTTAAGTGCCTCACTAGCCTATACTTACGCCATACAGATGTCATCACTAATTCAAACAGGTTTTCTAGCTGTAGGTATCTCGTTACTACTAACAGCAGCGACTACTGCTCTCCTATATTCTTTATTTATGGTATTAAACACGGTATTACCAATAAGCCAGGGCGCCATAGGCCTATCGTTTATGTTTGTAGGTTACGGGCTGGCTGCTATAGTAGGAAACATAGGGAGGCTCATATTCAGTTTGCAGAGAGTTAGGATAGAGTATATCAGTATAACACATGTTAGTGCGGTCTTCATCTATCTTACTACAATTTTGGCTGTTTTATTAGCCTATTTACTACTATACAAATACAAGCTAGGAGTGCTGATAAGAGCTGTGGGAGAAGACCCCAGGTTGGTTAGTCAGATCGGTGTTAACGTTACTTACGTTAGACTTCTGTCGGGTCTTCTAGGAGGAGCATTCATAGGCTTGGGAGGTGCGCTATTTACTTTATGGAGAGTAGGTGGCTGGTCCCAGGGTCAGGGCCTTAACCACGGCTGGCTTGCTTACGCTGTATCTATTGCCGGCTGGAGATTTCCACCTCTAGTAGCTCTAGTTTCAATATTCTTTTCGGCAGCATACGTTCTGCTCCCCCATCTTCAGAGCTTAGGAATGCCCATAGAGGTATCTACGGCAGCACCATACATCACGTCGATAGTTCTCATGGTCGTAGTGTCTACATTACATAGAAAGAGTAGATTACTAGCAGACCCCAAATCCCTTGGGCGCTCATTCTATAGAGAGGAGCAAGTATAAACAAACGCCTGCTACCCATCGAACTAAGTATTTAGATTGTTCTCAAGTTATGTTTCGTATCGTAACTAAAGAATGTTTTACATGTTTTCAGAAGAATTCAAAGATTCGCTTTTATAGTGGTTGCCCGTATCCGTTAGCTAGGGTTTTTGGTTGTTTTAGCTGTTTTGGTTTTTCCAGACACGGGTTCATCCACCTGGTTATCCCCTTTCTCCCCGCCTACGGCTCCAGGGGGTCGCTATACTCCCTAGGGCCATAGGTGAAGAGTGGTTCACAGAGCTCCGTCTCCCGCCAACGGCTCACCAGCTCATCGACTCCTAGCTACTAAAACACCTAGTCATCTATATACTTCTAGGTCGAATCCTGAAACCCATAGAAATACCCCAAATAACCAGGAAAAACAAAAAATAGACAACCTGCGGACGATCTGCAGCTACTTACATAAGGTTAAGCTATCTCCTTTACTTGCGTGAAGAATTCTTTCTGCTGACCCGAGGTTTACGGCTAGTTCAGCAAGTTGAAAGCTGTTTTCATAGAGCACTAGTGTCCCCGGTGGTGCAACTGAAAATACTTTTTCCACTATAGCCGTGAATTCATGATCGCCGATAACTACTCTTACCTTATTCCCGATACCTACTCCAAGGAGTTCTATGATTCTTTTAAATTTCTCGGATAGTATTACGTTCCCAAACCTATCTACGTGGATCACCCAGCTCTTTACGCAGTCTCCCGCTTTCTCCAGCCCAATGCGGAGTTTGGGTCTAGCCAAGTCACTAGGACTTACCGGCTCGCCCAGCAATCTAAAGTCGTAACCGCACGCTATTCGCGCAGCAACTGGTGTGAATATATCTCTTCCATGAAATGACCTTGAGACCGGTTTCCAAAAGAGTTCCTCTCGTGTGAGAACTACAGCACTCTCCAACCCGTCTTCTTCGGCCGCCATCATCAAGATTCCGTTATCTGGTCCAACAAAGTAGTAGTTTTTACTCGCAATAGCTATAGGCTTTCTAGACGTACCCACGCCTGGGTCGACAACTGCCACAAAGACTGTTCCCGGTGGAAAGTACTTGTAAGTAGAAAACAGTATGTAAGAACCGTAGTCGACGTCGAATGGAGGAATTTCGTGGGTGATATCTACTAAGGTTATACTTCGACAAACTCTCATAGCTACACCCTTCATTGATGGTACATAGGGATCTGATGTACCAAAGTCGGTAAGGAAGGCTAAAATCCCGCAAGCTTCTATCATGCTCTCACCACACCTCGATCCTACCAACACATCATTATGCTACAAAGAGTACTTATTCACTTAAGGATTAGGATGGGGTCGTGATAGAAGTAGTAAGTGTAGTATTTCATGAACCAATTTAATCAGAGTAACTATGTCGAAACCTCTCTAGCTTTCTTTATGGCAATATTTATGGTCTTTTCCCTAGTATGTTTGGTGAGTAGTCGATGAAGAAAGTTATTGTAGGCTCTGATGACCTATATCCATGTGCTAGATCAGCAGTTGAGTATCTCAAAGAAAAAGGTTACCAAGTAGAGTTAGCTGGCTCACTAAAAACAGGTAAGCCTGAGCCGTGGCCAGACGTAGCCTACTCTGTAGCAACTACCGTAGCTAAAGGTGAGGCTGATTGGGGGGTACTAGTCTGCTACACCGGTACAGGTGTCTCAATAGTCGCCAACAAGGTTTACGGCATTAGGGCAGCACTATGCAATGACCCGCAGACTGCCCGCGGTGCTAGACTGTGGAATGACGCTAACGTGCTAGCAATGAGCGGCAGACTCGTAACTGAGATTATGGCCCGCGAGATTTTGGAGGCCTGGCTCTCTATAGAGAGTCCTGATGTAACCGAGTTACCTAACATCGAGAAACTCAAGGAGATAGACAGAACTCATAGAAAGCAGTAGGCAGAGTTGATAGTTTGGTAGTAAGAAGACGCGCAGTCGAGAAGCCCTTTGGGCAATAGCATGGTCTGTAGCACGAAGTCTCTAACTCGCTTGTGGAAGGTTATAGGCTGTAATATGTACTGAGCCAACTTAATTACAGTTTCTTAAAAGTTAAAGTATAAAAATATTTATAGTTATGGCGTAAAAAGCGAATGGTGGTACTTTGAAGGGTTGGTCTGGGAGATATCTCTACGTAGATC
>Ga0105162_1001719_pt1 | contig 12193 bp, 11 predicted proteins | sample JNZ201metaG_FD_81532 | JGI IMG/M metagenome (GOLD analysis project Ga0105162, IMG submission 81532) | Hot spring microbial communities from Jinze hot spring, China to study Microbial Dark Matter (Phase II) - JNZ 20120812A | ecosystem: Environmental > Aquatic > Thermal springs > Hot (42-90C) >...
AGGAACGAAGTTTGGGATAGTGCATGTGACTTCGCCGTCTCAAACTTCATCTACAAGGACATCGTAACGAAACTTCCCCCTTCGGTCAGGAAAAAGTTCTTAAGGTATCTGAAACCCTTTGAAAAGGAGTTCCTGAATTTGTCCACCGAGGAAATCTACTTGAAGTTGATTAAAGGGGGGAAAGTCCCACGAGCCGCCGACGACCACCAATCCCTCTCGTCCACCTCCCAATCCCTTCTGTCCAACGTCCGACACCTCTACAGGGAAGGAACTCACCCCCCACCCTTCCCCGGTAACCAACCCGGTAACTATACCAAAACCTTCCAACTCAAATGGACGAAAATCCCAACGAAATTCGTCAATACCCTATACACCAAATACACCGAAACCTTCGTGGAAGACTTCCCAACCCCAGATATCCCGTCCCTCGGTCTCGGGAGAATCATCTACCAACCCGTCACCATCCCCTACCCACACTTCGTCTTCATAATAGATTGTTCGGACAGTATGTTAACAGGGGGATGGGTGGAAACCTCTCTGTCCGCCGTCTGGACGATATCCAACTTCCTTATAAACACCTTCTCATCAGGAAAAATCACCGTCCTGTTGGCAGATACCCGTATAACCAACATGTGGTCGGGATGGTCTAACTTAACTTCACTTAAACAATTACTGACCACCGTCCGAGGGTTCGGTGGAACCGACATCATCTCACCCTTCTTCGATATCAAAGACCAACTCAAACCTCCCCCCTTCTGTGTCTGTATCTTCTCCGACTACGAATTCGACGCCCGCCTCAAATACCCCGTGAACGAAGTCATCCAATACTTCTCCAAACTACCCCTCTACGTCGCCGTAACCCCCCAACACTCACCAATCAACGCCTTCTACTACAACATCTACCTCAAGGAATACGGGACATCCCCCACTTACATTTGGAGCGTGGATGCGTTAAAACTCTTTAAGGAGAAGTTACCTCACGTAAGGTTGAAATTCAACGAGTTCTGAGAGGAGGTTGAAGGATGGAACAACAGGTTAACCAAAGTTTAAGGAAAGTTAAAGTGATGACGGCGACACCGTTCGTCCCCCCCTATGTGACGATGGCGGTCCCGGTGTTGACCATACAGGAGGCTTTGTCCCTCAAACCGTCCGAAAAAATCATCCTCCGTTACCAAAACCCCGTGGACGAAGACATCCTCCCCCTCTCATCCCTTTGTATCTACAAAAGGTTAATCTACAACAACCCAATCATACCGTTCCTTGAGGTCGAGGGGACGAACTTCATCCTCACGAAGGACGGAGAAGATTTGATAATGGGAGACCCGCCCCTCCTCGGGGAAGAAAAAGTCGCCGACCAACTCTACCTCCACATACTTGAATCTTTGACTGACCTCAAAAACAAAATCTCCCAATGGTATGAGGGGATAACCCCACAACACTTCGAACTCAACATGTTGGGGGAAATCTCCTCCGTCATCTCCTTGGTCAACATCCCGATAGAAAAACGAGTCCTCTCCCTCATCTCCTACACTTTCACCCACATCTACGCCCCACCATTCGTCAGGAGACCCGCCGACCAACTCTTCTTCGCCGAAATGGTCAACAAGTTCGTCTCCGAGACGGAATGGTCAGTTGAAGGGATTTTGTTGTCCTTAAAGGAAATTGTGGACGCCGCCCACATCTTCCACTCCACCCACTTCGAACTCGTGGAAAAAGTGGAAGAAGAACACAAAAGACAACAAAAATTGATGTCCCTTTCAATCTTCAAGAGGGTCGTGGAGGAAGACATCCAGAAACTCCAAGGGAAAACTTCCGCCTACGGAATGGAACAATTGAGGACTACCTTCGAAAAGAAAAAGGAAGACCTACCACCCGAAGTCCGAGAATACATAGAAGAAAACTTGGAATACATCGAACGGTCAGGGGGTTTGATGTCCGTTGAAGGGGCTTTCCTGTCCCGACACATCAACTACCTTCTCGAACTTCCGTGGAACACCGTAAGTGAAGAGGAACCCCTCCCGCTGGACGAAGCCGAACGTCTCCTCAACGACCGTTTCTACGGGATGAGAAGGGTAAAAGAAAGGGTCTTGGACTTGTTGTCGGTAATGCGTAGGTTGAACCTTCCGAACCTGAAGGGTAGGATACTTTGTTTCGTCGGACCGCCGGGAGTAGGTAAAACCGCCCTCTCCCTTTACCTTTCCGACGTCCTGAAAAGACCGTTACAGAAGGTTCATGTAGGTGGTGTTTCCGATGAGACGGAGATAAGGGGACACAGGAGAACTTATGTGGGGGCGACCGCCGGTCGTATCATTGAAGCCATCCGACGGGCGAAAGTCAAAAACCCAATCATCGTCCTTGAGGAAATAGACAAGGTGACACACGGCGGGATAAAGGGAGACCCCATCGCCGCCCTCATGGAAGTTTTAGACCCCGAACAAAATCACTCTTTCGTTGACCACTATGTGGATTTTCCTTTTGATTTGTCCAAGGTGTTTTTCGTGGCGACCGCCAACGACGAGGATATGATCCACCCGACCCTCCGTGACAGGATGGAAGTCGTTTACCTTCGTCCATACTTCATTCACGAGAAAATCAAGATAGCGACGGACTTCCTTCTCCCTAAAATCTGTGAGGATTTGAAAATTTCCCCGTCGTCAATCAAATGGAGAGGGAACACGATGAAGTGGTTCATTGAAAATTACTCGTTCGGGGGCGGGGTGAGGGAAATCGAACGAAGTTTGAGGTTGATAATAGAAAGACACCTGAGGAGAAACCCGGACAAACCCTTAACTCCCCAGTTCATCAAGGAGTATATGATGTCTCCCCCTTACGTGAGGTTGAGGAAGTTGGATAAACCTGAGGTGGGTGTAGCCCCACTTCTCGTGGTTTACGGGTCGGGTGAGGGCGGTGTGGAGTTCGTCCAAATATCCAAACCCTCCCTCAAGGAAAGGAAACAACACGTCCTTACGGGAAACTTGAGGGATGTCCCGAAGGAAGTCGTGGAGGTTTGTCTCACCCTCCTTCAAAGATACAACATTGATGTCGGAAACGAAGTGGTTCACGTCCATCAAACATCAATGGGGTTACCTAAATCGGGTCCGTCGGGAGGACTTTCCACCTTCTCCGCCCTTTATTCATATTACACGAAAGAACCTTTACCGACCGACTGGGCGTTCACAGGTGAAGTTGACCTTCTCGGTAACGTTCACCCTGTCGGCGGGATAGCGGCGAAATTGGTCGCCGCCGAACAAAGTGGATTTACCACCGTCATCCTTCCCGCCGCCAACAAAGACGACGTGAAGTTGATGGACTTCAAAGTGAGGTTGAAAATTTACTACGTAAAACACACCGACGAAGTAGTGAAGTTATTGAAACAGGGGGTTAAGAGGTAATGAACGGACAGGTAACCCACCCGCCCTTGGATTTGAAGGACGTTGTGGAAGTTATCCAAAACCTTCAGAGGATAGTCCAAGCGTTCAAGGTTCACTCGGAACGGATGGTCAACGAATACCTTCAAACGTTCACGCCGAGGTATTTGATAAACGCCGTATACAACGAGGCGACTTCGGAACTCGCCCACGAATACCAACTCATAAGTAGGTTGATAACGGAGTTTCCCGTTTACGTTCAGGATTCCTTGAACGCCATTTACAAGAGGACGGTTGAACTTTTGGTTTCCGACCAGTATCAACCTGCGGACATTGTGGCGTTGGCGACCCTGTTTCGTGAGACCGTGTCGTTGATATTGGTTGGGATTTACGCACTTTTGATGATGTCGGACGCCCTTGTCGCTTCAAATTACCAACAGGGGTTGATGAAGAGACTCAACCGACCGATAGAGGAGAGAATGAAGTATGAGGTCATCCACGTTCCCTTGAAGAAGAAGGGGAGTATAGAGGATTTTAAGAGTAGGGATGGGGAGAATAACGGTGAGACACCTGACGGATGACGAGAGAACGGGTATTTTCCCAACTCTTGAAGGAGATTTCGTCCGACAGGAAGAAGATAGAGGGGATATTGAGGAAGGCGTTGGGTAGGAGGAAGGACAGGCGTTCCCTGACGGCGATAGCGGTCCTTACTCCTTCCACGTTGAAACTTCCCGACCTTCCCTTCCCCGAGAACATTAAGGATTACCTGTCTGAGGGGGACTACACGATAGTCAAAGTTTTGTGGGAGAGGTTAAAAGGGAAGATGGAGGAGATTTTTTCGGGGTTTGACGATATCTTGGAATCTTATCGGAGACAGGTTTTCACCCACTATTTAAGGAAGTTACAGAGTTTTGGGACTATAACCCTGACGGACGAACAGAGACAAGACCTTTACCAATCGTTGAACCTTGGGATATGTAAGGCGTTGTTGTGTTACGACCACCGAAAGGAGAAGGAAAACCCCGCCAAGTTCTTCCTGAAAGTGATGAGGGGGGTGTTGAGGACATACCTTTCGGGTGAGGTTTTGGGGATAAGTGTCCCGCCGACCCAATACCAAAAGAAGGTGATGAAGGGTGAGGAAATCCCGTTAGTGGTGACCGTTTCCCAGATCATCCCCGAGGCGGCGGAGGAAGAAAACAACAACAACGAACCACTGGACTTAACTCCCCTGACCGAAGATTTAAGTTACGATTGGTTCACGGAGATTGAAGTGAGGGACATAATCAACCGACTTCCGTCTGTGTTTAAGGAAACTTTAGTCAGATACTTGGACGGTGAAGACGATGGGTTTCCCCTTGACGTTCGGGCGGTCATTCTCTCCGTCTCCGTTCTGACCGTTATGTCTCTTTTAAAGGATTGAGTTGGAAGAGTTGAGTGAGTTGAGGGAGGGTGGTTTCCGTCACGACGAACTTCATGGAGTTGGCGAGTCTAATGAAAAGGGGTGGGTTTTCCCCCTTGATTTTCAAACCTTCGTCGTCCCACCGAAAGTTGAACGACTTGACCTTAACCTCCTTGAACCCTTGAAGGTCTAACCCCAGAACCTTGTAGACTTCACCGTTGAAGACGATGTCAAAGGGGATAACTATGTAATACCGTGGGGGCGATGTTTCAACTTTGAGGAGGAGGGCGGGGGTTTTGTGTCTCATCATCGCCCGTGAAATCAAATCGTAAACTTTCATCGCCGAAATCTTCAAAATGGGTGTGGATTTTACCGGTGACCTCACTTTCAGTTCCACTTCCCAGTAGGGATTGTAGAGGTCAAGGGAGTAGGTGGAATTACCCGACCCCGCCCGCCTTTTGAGGTTGACCGATTTACCTACTTTCTCTTCCACTTTTCGCCACGAAAGTCTCATCTCGTCTTCACCTTCCTTGACGGGTTCGTCGGGTATTCTCCAATGGAAAACACACCCGAAAGGTGGTAACCTTCCCTCCCTCAACCACTTATTGACCTTCACTTTTATACCTGTGTATGGGGGAAGGGGACGACCGAAGATGGCGACGCCGAAGGGAACTCTCACACGCTCGTAAGTTCTCTTCCCCAACGAAAGTAACGAAAGAAAGAAGTCCCACAAAGTCAACGAAAGGGAAGTGATGAAATCGGGTTCGTTTCCTTCTTCGTCCCCTTCGGGTCTCACAATTTTCACGATGAAATCTTCATACTCCATCCCTTCGTTTACTCCTTTCTTTTGAGGTTCAGTGGGGTTTCCCCCCGTCGTCCCGTGGGATAACAGGGAAAACTATATGTTTGGAATCACCACCCAACCGTGTCCATTCCTTCACGACCTTCACGAACTCCCCTTCGTTAGTCTCAAGAAGGTCTAAAAGGGTGAAGAACTTGTGAATGTAGGTTAGGAAAGTGGAAACCACCCGAAGGTAGGAGGGGAGGTCTATCCCGACGACGTCCCTTCGTCGTGAGAAGTTCCTCTCAATGAACTTCCACTGGTCAGAATCCCAGTTGGGTTCCCAACTCGGCGGCGGGACAAAAAACCCATCACTGTCCACCGATACAATCACATACGGACGGGAACTCCCAAAATACAAGTAATAGGGAGGGTAATGGAGAATTGACCTTACACCTTGTCCCCGCCGAGGGGAAGGTTCCCCCCTTATCCAACACTTCCAACCGTGAACATTGGACATTTTACGAACAAGGTTAATCACTTCGTTCCTTCTCATATCCTTTCCACCACCAATCAATTATAACTCACTTTTAACAAGGGGGAAAGACCCTTCCCCCCTCAATCCTTCTCCTCTTCCATCACTTCCACAATTTCCTTCTTCCTCTTTTCGGTGGCGGGAACTACCTCCCCGTATTTCTCCTGAAGGTATCTAACCGCCCGCTCAACTTCCTCTTCAGGACGACCTCCCGCCCTGATTTTCATCCTCGTGAACACACGAGACACTATCGCCCAGTATTTCTCCTCGTCCTCATCACCATATTGGTCTCTAACCACTCGTTTGGCTACCTCCCAGAGACGGGCATCCCGTGGTGTCTTAACCCTCGTCGGCGGGTTAGCCTTCTCCTTACCCTTCGGTTCCTCCAAACATTCCTCCATCTCTCCCATTAACCTCTTCGCCCTACGAACGAGTTCGGTTCTCCTCCTCTCCGACAGTTCATTCCCACGTTGCCACAAATCCCACAAAGCGTCCATCAACGGGTCAAATATTTTCTCCACAAAGTGAGTCGTGTGATGAGGAGTTTCCATCACGTGATAACGGACGAGGGAAATGTCCTCAAAGGCTTCACGGAAGTCCTCCTTGTCCAACGCCTTCATCGCTTCCTTCAGTTTCTTTTTGGCGGCGGGAAGGTCGTGTCCCCCTTTCCTCAAAACGTCCAACTTCTCGGTTATCGCCTTCATCAAAGTGTGGTAGAGAAGTGACCTTATCGTTTTACGGAGTTCTTCACGCCAGAACACGACGGAACACCTCCTTATCTGATTTTAGTTATTCATAAGGGGGATTTGGAACCTTTACAGAGGTTCACATATGTGTTATAATCGGGGGTCGGAGGAAAACTTAACGAGAAGGGAGGAAACGAGAATGGAGAAACTTGGTGATTACCTTGAGAAGTTATACAGTTTCGTGGAGAGGAGGGGGTTACCTATTCCCGACCTTGTGAACGAGGAATTTCTTTCTGTCGAGACTTTGGCGTCGTTTCCCGTCGGGTGGGGGGAGTTGATCCAACGGGTCGCCGCAGGTTACTACGAAGAAGACAACCCAATCCACCTCTACATCCTTTTCTGTCTCAAAGAGTATCCGAAACTAATAGAAGGTCTTCTGAGACGTCAACTTCCGCCGACGGACGAATTTCCAATTCTGAAGAAACTCGTTCAACTCCTCTGAACGGATGAACTACCCCCTCCTCAACGGGATCGTCACCCAACGACTTCTTTATCTTATACTCACCTTCAATGGGAACAACAAGGGACAAGTCCTCACTGACCTTCCTCAACGCCCAACAAAAAGTCTCCAAACACCACTCAACCTCACTTTCGGGTAACAATATCACACACGAATCGTGAACGAGAAGAATAACCCTACCCAACTTCCCCTCCTTCAACGCCCTCCTCGTCCACTCAACACACACCAAACACCACCAATCCGAGGCGTCCGCCTGAATGACGAAGTTTCTCGCTTGTCTCATCGCCCTTGACCTTGCGCCTTCAGTCCGAGAAAGGGCGTCGGGAAGCCTCCTTTTACGTCCCAGTAAAGTGGACACCACTCCCCTTTCCGTCGCCGTCCGTGATACACGGTCAAGAAACTCAAACGCCCTCGGGAACGCCTCCCTCATGGATTGTAACAATCGTTCGGCTTCGTCCACGGGAAGTTTGGTGAACTGTGAGATACCGAGGGGGGAAGCCCCGTAGACGACCGCAAACGACAGTCTCTTTCCGAGTTGTCTTTCGTTTTCGGTTATCTCCTCTAAGGGTTTCTTGAAGATTTTGGATGCGTTGGAACGGTGGACGTCCGCCCCGTCCAAGAACGATGAGATGAAGTTGGGGTCTTTGGAGTGGTTGGCGAGGACACGAAGTTCGTGTTGGGACGCATCTATTTCGATGAAAGTCCAACCGTCGGGGGCGACAAAAATCGTCCTCAACTCCTTACCCAACTTCAATTTTTCCGACGGAAAGTTTTGAAGAGGGGGAGAAGAACAAGACAACCTCCCTGTGACTGTCCCAGTTTGGTGGAATTTGGGATACACCCGTCCGTCGATAACGAAATGTGGTAATTCCTCAAGGTAGGTGGACAGAAGTTTTTGTTTCAACCTGTAGTCACGGAGTTCCTGTAGGATTGAGATGTGGGGGTATTTCTCAATGAGGGTGTCCACGACTTCCTTGGAAAAGGAGAGGTTACCTTTGTCCGTTCGGGGGAACTCACTTTCAGGTATCTTTTCAACCTTTATCAAATACTCCAACCACTGTTGGTTGGACCTCGGGTTGATGGGTAAACCGTTGAGTTTGGGGACGTTCCTCTCGAATTCGGAAATCTCACTTCTCAATTTCTGTATTAGTTCCTGAACCCTTTGAAGGGAGACGGGTATACCCGTGGATTCCGCCAACGCCAAAACCACCGACGTCGGATAACTCACCCTCCTCAACAACTCCCTAACCCCCTCACTGTCAACTTTGGGGAGAAGGTGTCGGTAAAGTCGGTAAGTGTAAGCCACGTCCTTGGCGTTATACTCCGCCAACACCTCATCGTCAATGGAAGACATGTCAAAAGTCCCCAAAAACTCCAACTCCTCCTTAACTCTCAGTTTCCAGTTCTTAATTCCGAGATAGTAGTTGGCGAGAAACTGAAGGGAGTAGTGAGGGAGGTTTTCGTTGACGGCGTGTGCCATCAACATTGGGTCCTCAAAGGGTCTGGGGATAACCCCGAAAAGTCGGTAAAACCACAAAATCTCAAAGGAACTCCTGAAGAAGATTTTGGTGAGTTTCTCGTTCTTTAAAATCCCCCTGACAAATTCATCTCCCAACACCCTAATGTCCTTCCATTCCGTCGGTTGACGGAAGAAAAGGACGTCCACCATTGAACCGTTCCCTATTCCCATACAGATGACTTTTGCGTAAGGATTACGGGCGACTTCCGACACACTCGGAACTTCAGGGGGAAGTCCAATCTCCAAATCAATGGAAACTTCCCGTTGGGAAGACCAAAACCTTATAGACCTTCTCCAATCGTCCTCGGTGTAAAGGATACGCCACTGAACTTCAAGGTTCTTAGTGAGGTTGAGTTTGTCCGTCAACTGTCTGAGGTGGGCTATCACATCGGACTTAAGTCTCGGTTCCCTTATCAGTCTCGCCGGGTGATGGGTTCTCAAGTAGAATATCCCGTTTCGTTCTTCCACTCGTCCCGTCGCTATCCGTCGTGTCAAAAAGAAGGACGATACTTCACCCAGAAGGACGACCGCCCTGACCCTCAACTCCCTGATCAACCTTGAGACATAGGGACGACAACACGAGACGATGACTTTCCACATTTCTTCGGTAATTTCATACCTGTCGGGCGGAGAACACACGGCTACATTTGAGATGACGGCGTGGGGTAACAAATCCACTTCCTTCAAAATTTCGTCGAGGATTTCACCGGATTTACCTGTGAAAGGGAGACCTGTGGTCAATTCCACTGGACCGGGGGATTCACCCAAGAAGAGGATGACGGGTTCTTTAACTTCACCGTTGGGTATCCTGACGGAAGTCACTTGTCCGACCCTTTTTTCCCTCAAAGGGCAACTCATACACATACCGACAATCTCATACTTTCCTTCCATTGTTATCCTCCTTTCCCGACCCTGATTATAACACAAATTTACAATTATGTAAAGGGGGGACTAACCTTTTCTCAGGGTTTGTAGGCGACGAGGACGACAAACACTTCCCTGTCCGTCGAATTTATCAACCTTACCATCGTTGCGTCACTTGTAAATTGAAAAACCGTCGGGACTTCCTCCCCACTCTCCCCTATGTAATTCCAATACCCGATGTGTTCGTGAACCAACACCCCTCTCCCGAACACGATAGCGTATTTTCTCGGTAACGAAGGTAATGTGATTATCCTTCTGTCCCTCGGTGAAACCCTTACAGGTAACATCCACACCTGAGACGAACTTCTGACCTCAGGGAGAAGTTGATTGACGAAATCGTTGACCCAGTGAAGGTCTGAAAGGTGAATTGAGACGGTTTTGGCGTCGGTGGAAATTTCCACCTCCGACAACGCAAAAGTCAACTTACCGTCAACATTGAGGGAAACTTCACCCGAAGAAAAGGCAAGTTTACTGTCAACTTGTCGTTGAATTTCCCTGATGGCGAACGCCACTTTCCCGTCCACGTCCCTTGAAACTTCCGTCCCCATGGAAACTTTGGAATCCACATTGGTTTGTGAAACGGATTCGGTGGTGATGAGTTTGGCGTCCACTTTCGTTGTGACGGGAACGGAAACATACATTTTCCCGTCGGTCCTGACTTTCACGACCGAACTTTCAGGTAACGACCGAAGGAAACTGTCCGTCCTCTTCCAAACCCAACTTACCGCCGACGGGTGACGATTGTAATCTCTTCCAACAAACGAAAAGAGATAGGGGGGTAAGGAGGAGACGGTCACCGACGAAGGTTCTCCCCTTATGAAAGTTTCGTGAGTTTCAGTGTAAGTTACTTGAACGGTAACGGAACTTCCCGCCGACCTGACGGACATAACCTTCCATCACCTTCTAACATTTTATCCCCCTTTCGGGATGAGTGTTAACTTGAGTTAAATTCCGATGTTAAAATTAAGGCGGAGGTGTGTGTTATGCCTGTGACGATGGAGACGAAATTTTTTGAACCCACGAGCGCCGTCCGAATTAACGTCCCATACGAATTGGAGGAAAACGAATACACTTTGGAGGTCTACCTGATGGACGAATTGGGAAACATCTCCGAACCTGTTGTCCTCGACGTTAAAGTCACCTCTCTCCCGAAACCCCAAGTTCACTTCCCTCAAGAAGGTGGTTACGTTTCACGGAAACCAGTCCTTGTAGTCTCCTGTCCCGAACCCTACCCTTTCAAGGTGAAATACATCATTCGGTTCGTGGAAAAGGAGGGGGAGAAGAAAGAGGAAATCGGGAACATTGAGAATGTGGATGTGGAGACCATTCCGCCCCAACCCACGGGAGATGTCGGGGGTGAAAGTTAATGGACATTAGGGTTTACGGTAGTTCGGCGGGAAATCTCGGAGGTTCGCCGACGGCGGAAATTCCCGATAACTCCCTCCACCTTTTGTTTCCTCCCCTTTCACAATCGGATTTGGCTTCAGGGAAGAGTGAATACCGTTGTGTGTTTCTGAAGAACGTTTCCAACGACAAGACCTATTTCAGGGTGACGGTGGAGGTAATTCAACCGCCCGACGGTCAACGAAATCCCGTAGAGAAAATCTACATCGGGGTCGACCCTCAAAAAGGGAGTTCCATTCAACAGATACCTAACAGTTCTACCGCCCCGTCGGGGGTCACCTTTTTCCTGAACGTCCCCGTGGAAATCGGTATGTTAGGTCCCAACGAAGTTCAAGGAATTTGGTTGAAAAGGGAAGTCCCACCGAACACTCCCGTCGGCGGGTTCGTCAAAGTCACTTTGAAAATTTCGGGATATTCCCTCAAATCGAGTTGAGGGAGGATTTGATGGGATGGCTACGAAAAACTGGACTTTGGGACAAGTGACTTTTACAGGTGACGACGTCTATTGGGACTTGATGATGGAGAGGACGTTACCGACGTTTCTCCCGTCGGTGGCAGTCCCCATCGGAGTTCACACCCTTTTTCCACCCGATTACTATTACAACAACGACGACGCCCTTCTACTCTCCCCTGTTTTTCAACCGATTTCGTATTTCGTTTACCTGACGAGGTTGGAGCGAAGATGGGTGACGGTTATCGTTGAGTTCAGTGAAAAGGGGATGAATTACCGTCTCGTGGATTTACCGTTGGATTTTAAGTTCACTATTGACCCTGAGACGACGAGAGTTCACGAGACTTTAGACGATTACAAGTCGGATTGGGTGGCGGCGGCGGTCTCTTACCTCATCCCTCGTCCGACCCCAGTCTTTTTCGTCTTCGTCCTCATAAGGTTTTACGAAGAACCACCAGAGTTCATGAAAAACAGGTTCGTGTTGTCGGTTCAACTCATCCCCCTCGATGATACTTTACCGACACGAAGATACACTGTGACGGGACTTCTTTCGTCACTTTTTGATTTCCCGATGTGGTGTTGGTATCCCATAGTTCCCTGTCCGAA
>Ga0105162_1001720_pt1 | contig 12191 bp, 7 predicted proteins | sample JNZ201metaG_FD_81532 | JGI IMG/M metagenome (GOLD analysis project Ga0105162, IMG submission 81532) | Hot spring microbial communities from Jinze hot spring, China to study Microbial Dark Matter (Phase II) - JNZ 20120812A | ecosystem: Environmental > Aquatic > Thermal springs > Hot (42-90C) >...
ATCATAGATAAAAACGCCGGCTTCTGTTGGGGCGTTATAAGAGCAGTTGAAATGGCAGAAAATGAACTTAACACTTCGGGGAAACTTTACTCGCTTGGTGAAATAATTCACAATCCAGTTGAAGTTGAACGGCTGAAAGAAAAAGGTCTTATAACGATAAGCCACGATGATTTAAAAAATATAAAAGACGCAAAAGTTTTAATCCGAGCCCACGGCGAACCACCATCAACATATGAAATTGCAAAAAAATACGGGATTGAATTAATTGACGCAACTTGTCCAGTCGTCCTAAAACTTCAAAGCAGAATTAGAAAATTTTATCTTGATGGATATCAAATTGTAATCTTTGGCAAAAAAGAGCATCCAGAAGTTATTGGGCTCGTTGGTCAATGTGATGGAAATGCAATTGTGATAAAATCACTTGAAGAAGTTGAAAAAGTCCCATTGAAAGGGAAAGTTGTCTTGTTTTCGCAGACGACAATGTCAAAAGATTTGTTCTACAAAATAAAAGAAGAGATTGAAAAAAGAGTTGAAGAGTTAATTGTTGTGAGCGCTGAAGAAGATGCGGTTGAATTCATCGCAAAGGATACAATATGCAGACAGGTTTCAAATCGTGATGACAAGTTGAAAGAATTTTCAAGAAATGTTGATGTCGTCATATTTGTTGCGGGGAGAAATAGTTCAAATGGAAAAGTTCTTTACGAAATTTGCAAATCAGAAAATCCGAGAACTTATTTCATAGAGACGCCAAAAGAGTTAAATGTTGAATGGTTCAGGGATTGTGAAACCGTTGGAGTCACAGGTGCAACTTCAACTCCGCAATGGTTGATGGAGGAAGTTAAAAAAGCGATTGAGAAATTGTGCAATGGAAAAAATGAGAGTTTTCAAAAGCCATCTTAAAACGGAATGTTAAACCTGCCTGTGTGAGGTTAACGAGTTTTTGATGGCTTTTGGCGTTAACTTTCACACAGGCGAAAAAAATTAAATAACAGGAGGTAGAGAGTTAATGGCAGAAATTCTTGAAAATTTAAACCAACAACAGCAATCAACAGAAACAACGCAAATGTTGAGCGAGGAACACGAAACAGTTGCATCTTACTTAAAAAAGAGAAAAGGAGACAAGATAAAAATTTATAACGAAGGTGGATACGATGAGGAAGAACAGAAGAAACTGTTAAAACTCTACGAGCAATCTTTGAGCAAAGTCGTTGAGGGAGATATCCTTGAAGGTGAAGTGATTGAGATTGATCGTGAAAGAGGAGAAGTCGTAATTGATATCGGATTTAAATCCCCGGGTGTTGTTCCTTTGAGCGAGTTCAGAAATCCAGAAGCGTTGAAAGTTGGGGACAAAGTTGAGGTCAGCATTGAAAAAGTTGAAGACAAAGAAGGTCAGATTGTCGTTTCACATAAACGAGCTCACTTTTTGAGGGTTTGGAAGCGGGTTAATGAGGCATTTGCAAAAGATGAAATTTTGAAGGGAACGATAATTAAAAGAATAAAAGGTGGTTTCGTCGTTGATATTGATGGACTTCTTGCATTTTTGCCCGGCTCACAGGTTGATATAAAACCGATACGAGATTACGACGCTTGGGTTGGAAAAGAAATTGAATGTAAAGTTGTTAAGATAAATCAAGCTGCTGAAAACGTCGTCGTAAGCAGAAAAGCACTCGTTGAAAAAGAACTTGAAGAACGCAAGCGTAAATTCTTTGAAACCGTTAAACCAGGAGACAGAGTCAGAGGAACTGTTAAAGCAATCGTTGATTTCGGTGTCTTCGTTGATATGGATGGAATTGACGGATTGATTCACATAACTGACTTGTCATGGGGAAGAGTAAATCATCCATCCGAAGTTGTCCAGCTTGATCAAGAACTTGAAATGGTAGTAACAAGAGTTGATGAGGTCACGCTTCCAACCGGCGAAAAAGTCAAGCGTGTCTCACTTGGTTTGAAACAACTGCAACCGCATCCATGGGACAACATTGATCAGAAATATAAAGTTGGTCAGAAGGTTACGGGTAAAGTTGTTGCAATTACAGATTATGGTGCGTTTATTGAGATTGAAAAAGGTATTGAAGGTTTAATCCACATATCTGAAATGAGCTGGACACAGCACATCAAACATCCATCACAATTCGTTACGATGGGTCAAATTGTTGATGCGGTCATTTTGCATCTTGATAAAGAAGGAAGGAAACTTTCTTTGAGTATGAAACGACTTGAGCCAGATCCGTGGGAAAAAGTTGAAGAAAAATATCCAATCGGTTCAAAACATAAAGGGATTGTAAGAAACATAACCAATTTTGGTGTTTTCGTTGAGCTTGAACCTGGGATTGATGGTTTAATTCATATATCTGATCTTTCATGGACGAAGAAAATTCGTCATCCCGCTGAGGTTGTAAAGAAAGATCAAGAAATTGATGTTGTAATTCTCGGAATTGACAAAGAACAAAGACGCGTCACGCTCGGACATAAGCAATTGTTCCCGAACCCGTGGGATAAATTTGAAGAGGTATATAAAGTTGGAACGGAAACACAAGGTAAAATTGTGAGAATAATTGAAAAAGGCGTCATCGTTGAACTTCCAGATGGAGTTGATGCATTTGTTCCAATTTCACATCTTTTGCCGGGACAAGTTCAATTGAAAAACATTCGCTCAGTTTTCAAGGAAGGAGATGTTCTGCCTTTGAAAGTGATTGAATTTGACAAGGAGAAACAGAAAATAATTCTTTCTGTGTCGGAATACTTCAAAGATAAATCTGAGCGACTTGTTAAAGAATTTCTCAACAAGCATCCTGTTCCACCGGATGAAGCACAGATGAAGGCGCCAGCTACATCTGTTGGAGTTGAAGCTGAAGGAGAAGAAAGAATTTTCGTTGAGCCGGCTTATGGAAAAGAAGGTGTCCCTGGGCAGCAAAAAGCTCAGGGTAATCAACAAAAACAAAACTAAACAAACACTCCAGCTTGCACAGAGCCGTCCCGATCCACAAGCGATCGCGGACGGCTTTTTTATTTGAAAACTTTGAAAAACATCTTATGAGGTTTTTAAATATTCAAATACTTCTTCTGTTTGTGCTATCATTTCTCTATGGGCAGAATCAACAGGACACAACAAGAACAAGAAAAAGCGAAATAGACACAATCGTCGCCTATACAGCGGTTGACTCTGCAATTTATGACATTGAAAACAGAGAAATGTTTTTGTTTGGGAATGCGGATATAAAATACAAAACAATGAGATTACGCTCTGCAGTTGTAAGTATGAATCTTGACAGTGCAACGCTTCAAGCATCTGGCTTGCCAGATTCAACTGGTGATAATTACAAAGGACTTCCGATTTTAAATGACGCTGGAGAAGAATATCACGGATTTAAACTTTCATACAATTTCAAGACACAGAAAGGAAGGATAACGCAGGCAACAACACAGATGGAAAACGCATTTTACTACGGAGACAAAATCAAAAAAGTTGATAAAGATATTTTATTTGCATACAAAGGAAGATATACAACCTGCGATGCAGAAGAACCACATTTTTACATTGAAGGTCGGGAAATGAAAATCATAGTCAATGATAAAGTCATCGCTCGTCCGGTGATTTTATACATTGCGGATGTTCCGGTGTTTGCTCTACCTTTTGGAGTTTTTCCAAGTAAATCAGGTAGAAGATCGGGATTTATTCCGCCTGTGTGGGGACAAACTTTTAACGCTGGATTTTATTTTAAAAGATTTGGTTATTACTGGGCTATGAGCGATTATACGGATTTCACAACGACATTTGATTGGTATACGCGAGGAGGATGGCAGATAGCAAGCGATTTCAGATATGCGTTGAGATATAAATTTAATGGAGCTATCGGATTTGCATTTGCAAATTTTTACAGTGGCGAAGAAAATGACCCTGATAAAACATCAAGCAAAGAATGGAGATTTAACTTAATCCATAGCCAGACAATTGATCCAACTTCAAGGATAACCGCAAATGTTAATATCTCCACAAACAACTATTTCAGAGCAACTGGAACAAGCGTAAGAGATGTTCTTCAACAGACATTGACTTCAAATGTAAGCTACTCAAAAACGCTTGAAAGTATAAATGGTTCAATTTCAATAAACGCATTCAGAACTCAAAACCTTAACACTGGAACAGTTGATGAGATACTTCCCGAGATTTCTTTCTCGCTTCCGCAAGTTTTTCCATTCAGCAGTGGTGCATTATACGGAACATCTGCAAAATGGTATGAGAAAATTAGCTTCGGTTATTCATCAAGGTTCGTCAATCAAAGAAGCACCGCCATAACAAAACAATTTAGATACGGGATAGCACACAATTTAAGGTTGAATTTTTCACCAACGGTGAGATATTTTAACATAACTCCATTTTTCACATACAACGAGAATTGGTATGACAGAAGAATTATAAAGTTTTACAATCCCGAAACAAAGCAGGTTGAAACGCGAACTCAAAAAGGTTTTTTTCAGGCAAGATATTTCAACTTTGGAATTTCAATTTCAACAAAAATTTACGGAATTTGGCAACCCCAAGTTTTTGGGATTTCCGGTTTTAGGCATACGCTTATGCCAAGTATTTCACTTGTTTATCAACCCGATTTTTCAACGCCGTTTTGGAAAAATTATGGAACTTATGTTGATTCAACTGGAAACATTGTAAAATACAGTTATTTTGAAAATTCTCTCTTTGGCGGTGCTCCTATGGGAAGGTCCCAATCAATAAGCTTTGGAATTGGAAACATATTTGAAATGAAGACAACATCGCGAGATTCAGCAGGGCAAGAGAAAAAATATCAACTTCTAAACTTGAACCTTTCTTTCTCTTACAATATGGTTGCGCCGAATAAAAAACTTTCACCTTTATTTGTCACAGCGCGAACTAATATCGCCGGGATTGATATTTTCTCAAGCTCTGTTTTTGATTTTTATAAATTCAACAGCACCGAGCCATTGATTCGTGAGGGGAAAATTGCAAGATTGACAAATTTAAACTTCTCGTTTTCATTTTCTTTCTCAGGGAAAAAGAAAACCGAAACAGACAGAATGCAGGGAATTGAAGGAACTGGGAGCGAGTTTTTCAGGAATTACGAAATTTACAGACCAAGTTTTGAATTTGCGTGGAATTTTTCATTTGGTTTTGATTTTGGTTTGAGCCGAATTGATCCGTCAAGAACCGTAAAGTCAGCCAATTTGAGATTCACATTTGGATTTGATGTGACAAAAAATTGGAGAATAATGGGCGGTGGAAGTTATGATTTCACTGCAAAACAATTGCTTGTCCCAAGCATAAGCATTTATCGCGACCTACACTGCTGGGAAGCAAATTTTGAATGGAGACCCGTTGGATACGCACGTGGTTTTGATCTTGAAATAAGAGTCAAAGCACCACAATTGAGAGATTTGAAAGTTGTTAAAAGGAAATCAAGCATTGGGAGATAAATCTAATCAAAACTCTTGTTTAACTTTGGCGTAATTATTAACTTTTTACTGAACTCGGTGTAAAACAAAAAATGAGCAAAATTCTATGGAATTAAACTCTAAAAATACATCTCTCAAAGACGAGATACTTACAGAAATTAAACCAAGTTCTGGCGATTCACAGAGGATAAAAAATGTTGCAGTTATCGGAATTGGAATAATGGGGCGTGGAATTGTTCAAGCAATAGCACAAGCAGGTTTTGATGTAATCGCAGTTGAAAAAGATGAAGAATCTTTAAAGGTTGCAAAAGAAAAACTTGAAGAAGCACTTGATTATGAAATTCAAAGATGGGCGATGACAAAAAGCGAGAAAAAATCTCTATTGTCAAGAATTGAATGGACAACTGATATTGAAGATGTGAAAGAATGCGACCTTGTGATTGAAGCGGTTGATGAAGATTTTGAACTTAAAAAATCAATTTTCAAAAAACTTGATCAAATCTGCCCGCCGGAGACAATTTTTGTCTCCAACACATCAACATTATCACTTACAAAAATTTCAGAAGTAACGAAAAGACCCGACAAAATAATTGGAATGCACTTTTTAAATCCGGTTCCAAAAGTTCCACTTGTTGAACTTGTCCGCGCACTTAAAACATCCGATGAGACATTTAAAAAAGTTAAAGCATTTGCAGAACAAATCGGGAAAACTGTCGTTGAAGTTTATGAATATCCGGGCTTCGTCACAACCCGCGTTATACTTCCAATGTTAAACGAGGCAATGCATGTGCTTATGGAAGGAATCGCAACCGCAGAAGGAATTGACACAGCGATGAAACTTGGTTATAACTTCCAAATGGGTCCTCTTGAAATGGCTGACACAATGGGACTTGATGAGGTCTTGACATGGATGGAAACACTTTACAGAGAACTTGGTGAAAAATATAGACCGTGTCCATTACTGCGAAAACTTGTTCGTGAAGGGAAACTCGGGAAGAAAACCGGCGAAGGTTTCTTCAAATACGATGAATACGGAAGAAAAATAGGTTGAAATTTTGGAGCAAAATTTTATCAAAAAACTCAAAAAATTTTCACTTAACCCGAAAACAATTTTAATTGTCTATATACTCCTTGCTATTGGCGCTGGGATTCACTCTTACCTAATTGGACCTCAGATGTTTGCGGGGAGATTATACACGCACTACAACAACTATATGACATTCAAACATTCTTTCATTCATTTAATTCAGAATAAAGACCTTTACATTGAATATCCTGACGAGCATTGGGACCTTTACAAATACAGTCCGACATTTGCTCTCTTTATGGCTCCATTTTATTATCTTCCAAATTTGCTTGGGCTGATTTTGTGGGATTTGATCAATTCAATGATTCTTTACATTGCGATAAAATCTTTACAGATTGACGAAAGGGCGAAATCTTTAATTTTGTGGTTCATTGCGATAGAACTTTTGACATCAATTCAAAATGAACAAAGCAACGGTCTCGTTGCGGGTCTTTTAATTCTTGCGTTTGCGATGTTTGAAAAAGATAAACCATTTTTAGCAACACTTTTCATCTCAATTTCCGCTTATGTGAAAATTTTCGGCATCCTCGGATTTATTTTAATTTTGTTTTATCCAAAAAAATTCAAAGCAATTTCATATTCAATCTTTTGGATGATAATTTTTGCTTTGCTTCCGCTTGTTGTGATTTCGCCATCGCAATTGAAATTTCTCTACATAAGATGGTTTGAACTTTTACGCTGGGATTATTCAGAATCAGCTGGATTATCGGTAATGGGTTGGTTGATTTCGTGGTTTAAATTAAATCCACCGAAAAATCTTGTCGTTATAATTGGCGCTGTAATTTTTCTCATTCCATTGTTAAATTTCAAAAGTTATGAAAATTTTATTTTCAGATTGACATTTTTAGCGTCAATTTTAATCTGGGTTGTCATCTTCAATCATAAAGCCGAATCCCCAACTTATGTGATAGCAATTTCTGGCGTTGCGATATGGTATTTTGCACAAAAAAGAAAAATTGAAAACCTTGCTCTTTTAATTTTTGCCTTCATTTTCACTTCACTTTCACCAACAGACCTTTTCCCGAAGTTTTTGAGAGATTCCCTTGTGATACCTTATGTTTTGAAAGCAGTTCCGTGCATCTTCATATGGTTTAAGTTAAGTTATGATTTGATTTTCAAAAAACTTGAACCGAGGTTAGATGATGGATTTGTTAATTAAATTTATAAAATTTGGCACCGTTGGTTTCAGCGGTGTAATCGTTGATTTCGGAACAACTTTCATTGTAAAAGAGATACTCAAAGTCCAAAAATACATAGCAAACACACTCGGTTTTACGCTTGCTGCAACAAGTAATTACATACTTAACCGAATTTGGACATTTCGGAGCAAAGACCCGAAGATTTTGCTTCAATATGGTAAGTTTTTTACCATTTCGGTTGTTGGACTTATTCTGAACAATTCAATAGTTTATCTTCTGCACGGAAGGATAAATTTTAATTTTTACTTTGCAAAAGCAGTTGCAACGGTTGTGGTCACCTTGTGGAATTTTTTCGCAAATTATAAATTCACTTTCAAAAAGTGAAAACAAAATTAAAAATTTGAGATGAAGGTTCTCGTCCTAAATTCTGGAAGTTCGTCTGTTAAATATCAATTCATTGAAACATCAACGCGTGAAGTTCTTGCCAAAGGTCAAGTTGAAAGAATTGGAATGGACGACGCGGTTTTAACTCACATAAGAGCAGATGGAGATACAGTTAAAATAAGTGCTGAGATACTTGATCATAACATTGCAATTGAATATGTGATTGCTGTTCTTTTGAGCAAAAATCACGGTGTCATAAAAGATAAATCAGAAATTGACGCAGTTGGACATCGTGTGGTTCACGGTGGAGAGGTGTTCTCAGATTCCGTGCTGATAACTGATGAAGTGATTGAGAAGATAAGAGAAAACATTGAGCTTGCACCTTTACATAATCCACACAATTTGCGTGGCATAATGGCTTGCAAACGACTTCTTCCGGACACGCCACAAGTTGCAGTATTTGACACAGCATTTCATCAAAAGATGCCAGAATACGCTTTCATTTATGGTTTACCCTATGAACTTTACAAAAAATATAAAATCAGAAGATACGGATTTCACGGAACTTCGCACAGGTATGTTTCGCACAGAGCAAGCGAAATACTTGGAGTTCCAATTGAGAAATTGAAAATTATAACTGCACATCTTGGCAATGGTTGCAGTATGTCAGCAGTGAAGTTTGGTGTTTCAATTGACACAACTATGGGATTTACACCGCTTGAAGGTCTTCTTATGGGGACACGTTCGGGAGATATTGACCCAGCTATTGTTCTTTATGTAATGAGCAAGGAAGGATTATCAATGTCTGAAGCAAACGCACTCCTAAACAAACACAGTGGGCTTCTTGGAATCTCTGGGGTCAGCAGTGATATGAGAGAAATAATTCAGGAAATGAAAAACGGAAATCCAAGGGCAAAGCTTGCTTTTGATGTTTTCTGCTACCGAATCAAAAAATATATCGGAGCTTATGCATCTGCAATGGGAGGAGTTGATGCGATTGTCTTCACTGCTGGAATTGGTGAAAATAGCCCAGATGTAAGGAAAAAAGTTTGTGAAGGTCTTGAATTTCTCGGAATCAAAATTGACGATGAAAAAAATAATTCGCCAGAAAAAGAAAAAATCATAACGACTGAGGATTCAAAAGTTAAAGTTCTCGTAATCCCAACAAACGAAGAGCTTGTCATAGCACTTGACACTGCTGAGATCGTAAGCAGAATGGCAAAAGTATCACAGGGGAAATAAATTGTTATTCGTGTGCTTCATACCAGTTTTTCCCAATGCCGAGATCAACGACAAGCGGAACATCAAGTTGAAGGGCATTCTGCATTTTATCACGAACTATTTCCTTTAAAACTTCAACTTCATCAGGTGCGACATCAAAGACAAGTTCATCATGAACTTGAAGAATCATCCTTGATTTAAATTTTCGCTTTTTCATTTCATTGTAAATTCTAACCATCGCAAGTTTAATCAAATCAGCTGCTGTTCCCTGTATTCTCATATTTATAGCTGTTCTCTCTGCAAATTCACGAACTGTTTTATTTCTGCTGTTTATATCTGGGACATATCTTCTTCTTCCGAGCAAAGTAACAACATAGCCCTTTTGTTTTGCTTCTTCAATCGTTTTGTCAATGTATTCTTTGACCTTTGGAAATCTTTGAAAGTAAGTTTCAATTATCTTTTTTGCTTCGGGTTGTGGAATCCCAAGCCGTTGTGCAAGCCCGTATGGACTTATGCCATACATAATTCCAAAATTAACTTCCTTTGCTTTTCTTCTCATTTCATAATTCACATCCTCTGGCTTAACGCCGAAAACGCTCGCAGCTGTTGATGAATGTATATCAAGCCCACTTCTAAACGCAGAGATCAAATTTTCATCTCCTGAAAGATGCGCCATTATGCGGAGCTCAATTTGTGAATAATCCGCAGACATTATGAACCATTCAGGATACGATGGGATAAACGCTTTTCTTATCTCCCGCCCGATTTCCGTTCTTATTGGGATATTTTGAAGATTGGGATCACTGCTTGACAATCTTCCAGTTGCAGTTCCAGTTTGATTAAAAGATGTGTGAACTTTCCCAGTTTTCGGATTGACAAGTTTGGGCAATGCATCAACATAAGTTGATTTCAATTTTTGGATCTGTCTGTATTCAAGAAGTCGCTCTGCGATTGGATGTTCCTTTGCGAGTTCCTCAAGCACTTCAACATCGGTTGAATAACCTGTTTTCGTGGTTTTAACAGGTGGAAGTTTCAATCTTTTGAACAAAACATCTGCAAGTTGCTGTGGTGAGTTTATATTAAATTCAACACCTGCGAGACGATGAATTTCAACTGTCAAGTTATCAAGCATACGGTCAAGTTCTTTGCTCATATTATGAAGCAATTCAATATCAAGTTTCACACCTGAAAATTCCATATGTGCAAGAACCTCAACAAGCGGAAATTCAACTTCTTCACAGAGTTTGAGTTGTTCTCTTCTTTCAAGTTCAGATTTGAGTTTATCAACAAGCTGTAAAGTTATATCCGCATCTTCACAGGCATATTCAGCGACTTTTTCAATTGGGACATCGCTCATTTTTCTCTGATTTCTACCTTCGCCTATTAACTGCGAAATCGGGATGACTTGATACTTGAGATATTCCTTCGCAAGGACTTCAAGCGTGTGAGAACTTTCTGGATTCAAAATATAACCGGCAACCATTGTGTCAAAGCTTATTCCCTCAATCCATACGCCATATTTTGACATAAGCAAAATATCATATTTCAAATTTTGACCGCATTTTTTAATGTTTGGGTCTTCAAGAATTGGCTTGACATATTTTAAGACAGCGTTAAGTTCAATTCCGAAGGTTTTCTTCCTTTTCTCCGGCTCAAAAAGTGTATCAGATGCTACCGTCTCAATTGAAACGGGGACATAAAATGCTTCGCCCGGTTTAATTGAAAACGACATCCCAATGAGTTCAGCTTCAAGCGGATTTATTCCCGTTGATTCAGTATCAAAAGAAATTAAATTTGCTGTCTTTAATTTTTCAACAAGTTCCTCCAATTCTTCAACAGTTCTAACGATGTGATACTCGTGTGGTTTAGTTTTAATTGAGTCATATTTAACGGGCTTCTTTTCTTCAATTTTCTCCTCTTCAACTTCTTTTACTGCGGATGTTAAGCCAAGTTTTTTTATCAAACTTTTGAATTCAAGTTCATAAAAAAGCTCTGCAAGTTTCTCACGATCTGGCTCTTTCGCTTTGAGAGAGTAAATATCAATGTCAAGCGGGACATCCGTTTTTATTGTGACAAGAGCTTTTGATAGGAACGCCTGTTGCGCAAATTGTTTTATGTTTTCCCTAATTTTTTGTGTTGGAATTTTATTGACATTTTTGACAAGATTTTCAATTGAGCCAAATTCTTTTATAAGTTGAATTGCGGTTTTCTCACCTATGCCAGGAATTCCAGGGACATTGTCAACTTTATCTCCCATCAATCCAAGAACTTCAATAACTTTATCAGGTGTAATGCCCCATTCTTCTTTGACCTTGTTTTCATCAACTATTTCAATATCCGCAAGTCCTTTCGTCGGTCTGTAAATTTTTATCATCGGTGTGACAAGTTGAAGGAAATCTTTGTCTCCCGTGACAAGATAAGTTTCAATTCCCTTTGATTCAGCGATTTTCGCAAGTGTTCCCATTACATCGTCTGCTTCATAGCCCGGGACTTCAAGAATTGGTATGTTAAATGCTTCAATTACTTCTTTCAGCTTTTGAAGTTGAACAGCCATATCTTCTGGCATTTTTTCACGGGTTGCTTTATACTCTTTGTGCATTTCGTGTCTAAATGTTGGCTGGCTTGAATCAAACACGACAGCGATGTAATCAGGTTTTTCCTCTTCAAGAATTTTTATCAGCGAATTTGTGAATCCATAAATTGCGCTTACATTCATTCCTCCTGATGTAACAAGTGGTCTTCCGATGAAGGCATAATAAGCCCTGTATGCGAGAGCAGTCCCATCAAGCAGGAAGAGTCGCTCCTTTTTTGGCATCGGAAAGAAAAAATTTTTTTATAATGCTCAAACGAAATTTAACTTATCAAAAATCAAATTTCAAAATCATCTGGAACTTCAATTTCAAGTCGCAGAAGAGCCCACGCAAGCGTTTTCC
>Ga0105162_1001722_pt1 | contig 12187 bp, 14 predicted proteins | sample JNZ201metaG_FD_81532 | JGI IMG/M metagenome (GOLD analysis project Ga0105162, IMG submission 81532) | Hot spring microbial communities from Jinze hot spring, China to study Microbial Dark Matter (Phase II) - JNZ 20120812A | ecosystem: Environmental > Aquatic > Thermal springs > Hot (42-90C) >...
CTCCAGGAGTCGGCGATCACCTTCAGGCCTGAGACGTGGAGGACGCCCGAGCCGATGAGCTTGACCGGTTCCGGGCCCCTCAGGTCCACCACGAGCCTCCCCTCCTCGTCCCTCGGAGCGTTGGGGTCACGGGAGAGGCGCTCCGCGATCGCAGACAGCTCCGTGAGGTTGATCTCCCTCAGCTCCCTCCGCGTCGGCGGCACGAAACCCTTCTCGCCGAAGTGGTCCGGCTCGTACTTGATGACGTAGGTCCACTTGTGCTTGTGCTTCCCCGCGTTGCCGCGCCCTCCCTTCGCGCCGTGCTTCCTGTGCTGCCCTATCTGACCCCAGCCGTACGTCCGCGATCCCCTGCGCTTCCTCACCTTCCTGAACCTCGTTGGCATCCGGACGTATGGGATCCCGGCACGGATATGTAGTTGTCGTGAGCCGCGCTCCCATGGCGGCCGACCGGGTTGCATTTTTCTCCGGGTCAGGGATCCGCGGACCGGGATGAGGAGGAAGCAGATACTGGTGATCGGTTACAACCGCGACGCCTGCGACGAGAGGGCCTGGATGCTCGCGTATGAGGTGGGCAGGGAGGTGGCCCTGAGGGGCGCTGTGCTGATAACCGGAGGGCTCGGCGGCGTGATGGAGGCGGCGAGCAAGGGAGCCTACGAGGCCGGAGGGATCACGGTCTCGATCATACCGCAGAAGGACGCGAGCCAGGCCAACCCATACAGCACCGTGGTAGTGGCGACGGGGATCGGGCACCTCCGGAACTTCGTCAACGTCTACTCGGCCGATGGGGTCATCGTCGTCGGCGGAGGGGCGGGCACGCTCTCCGAGATCGCAGCCGCCTACATAGAGGGCAAACCCATCGTGGCGCTGAAAGGTTCCGGGGGCGTTGCGGACGAGTACGCGGGGAGATATCTCGACCAGCGGAGAACGGTGCTGGTCCACGCTGCAGAGACGCCGAGGGAGGCGGTGGACCTCGTCCTGAGGCTCATCTCTGAGCGCAGTGGGCAGGCACCTCAGGGTAGCTGAGTTATCGTTAACAACTCCGCAGTCGATTGAGACTCAGATGGCTGCCCTCAAGACCAAGGGCCTCTCCAAGACGTACCTCTGGGGTTTCCTGGCGGTAGTTGTGGGCCTGGTCGTCGGGCTTGTGATCTGGAATTACGGGATCCCGTCGATCTCCGGAGCCGGTTCCAAATATCAGCCGACCATAAAGCTGGAGGGCGGAACGCTTCCGCCGCTGGAGCTGACGGACCAGTACGGCAGGCCCTTCAATCTGGACATGGTGAAGGGGAAGGCGGTCCTGATCTACTTCGGTTACACCAACTGTCCCGACGTCTGCCCGGTGGTCCTGCAGAAGTTCACCAAGACCTTGAACGCGCTGGGTGCTGACGCCGACAAGATAGCCTTCGTCTTCGTATCTGTCGACCCGTGGCGCGACACGCCAGAGGCCCTGAGGGACTGGGTGAACAGGTACTTCGATCCGAGGATCATAGCCCTCACCGGTCCGAAGGAGAAGATCTTCCAAATCATCGCGGAGTACAAGGTGCCCGTGTACTACACCGACGAGAAGGGCAACCCGGTCAACCCGGAGGAGCTCCCACCCGGAACGAGGTACTTCGTCAGCCACTTCTCCTGGGTGCTCGGTGCCGACAGGGGCCACAGTCTGAGGCTCGCGCTGACGCCGGAAATGGATGAAAAGGAGTACGTCGATGCGGCCCGATGGCTGATCTCGCAATGAACCACCGGGCGCTAGCAGTTGCCCTGCTGATAACTGCGGTTGCGCTCCAGCCATCGCTCGCGGCCGAGAATTACAGCCCGCCAGACTTCAGGGTCTACGAGTTCAGCCAGCTCGTCTGCGTCGCGAGGCAGGTGGGAGAGTACAGGGTGCAGGTCCTCCTGGAGCCCAACGAGCCGAAGGCGGGTGAGAGGTTCCGGGTGACCGCGGTGATCAGCGACCTTCAGGGGAGGCCCGCGGAGGTCACGGCGTACGTCGTCGTCACCGACGGATTGAGGCCCGTCAACTTCACGAGGCCCGTCAGGGTTGCCAACGGGATCTTCAAGGCGGAGCTGGTCCTCGAACGACCAGGCAGGTACGTCGCCGGAATCGCGGTCTCCGGGAGCAACGGGACATACCTGATCAACGTCCCGATCACGGTGCTGGAGAACCTCCAGGGGTTCCTGAACTCGGTTTTGGTGACGATGCTGGTGATGGGTGCATTCTGGGGGGTAGCCGTTGCCATCAGCCTCGCCTTCCTCCGCGAGAGGAGGAGATTCGGAGGGGCTCCAGAGGAGACCGGACAGGTGCAAGGTTAAACGTCACTCGGGCCCTCGAATTGCGTGGACGAAGGCGACGAGAAGTACTGGATGAAGGTCCACCACTCCTACACGGGCGAAATCATCCTGGCGGCCTGCGACAGGGACCTGCTCGGTAGGAGGCTGAAGGTGGCCGACGGCTTCGAGGTCCTCGTCTCGGAGAGCTTCTACATGGGCAGGCTCGCGAGCTGGGAGGAGGTCAGGTCGCTCATAGCGCAGGTCACCATCGTGAACCTCGTGGGGAACGGCGTGGTCGGAAGGGCCGTGAGGGAGGGCCTCGTCCCCGAAAGGGCGTGCAGGGACGTGGGGGGCGTCAAGCACGTCCAGATCATGAGGTACTGAGTCAGAGGAAGGTCCTCTCGGAAGGCTTTGTGCCGTAGATCACGACGATCTCGTCCCGGAACTTCCGGTTGGGGACGATGATGATGCAGTCGTCGCCTGCGATGCGCGTTGTCGTCAGCGTGATCAGGATTATCCTGCCCCTCTTCCCTGCGACCTCGACCTCGGTGCCGATCTTGATGTGAGGGTTGAGCATCAGCATGAGGCCTGCGTAAACGTCGCTCACCCACGGAACGAGCCCCAGGCCCAGCACCACTCCCATAGCGCCGATGGCCGTGAGCGAACCCACCAGCAGGTCGACGAGCCCGTAACGGTAGGCTGCGATTGCTATTGCTGTTATAACGACGATGCTGGTGATGAAGTAGTACAGCTTGCTCGCGTCGGGGTAGTGCCGCTCTATCCTCCTGACCAGGAGCCTGATGGAAATCAGCACCACAGCCAGGACTACCGCAGCAACAACCAGCTCGACAATCTGCAGTAGCGAGGGTAGAGGGCTCATGTCACATCAGCACACAGACTCATGCGACGGCTATCACGTCCACCTCGATCAGGAACTCGTCCCTCACCATCCCAGCGACGACCGTCGTCCTTGCGGGTGGCTCACGAGGAAAGTACTGCGAGTAGACCTCGTTCATTGCGGCGAAGTCCTCCGCGCGCTTCAGGTAGACGTTTACCTTCACGACCTTCTCCAGCGAGGAACCGGCCGCCTCGAGGACGGCCCTCACGTTCTCCAGAACCCTCCTCGTCTGCTCCCTGATCCCTCCCTCGACGACCCTCCCGGTCTCGGGATCTATAGGGACCTGGCCCGCGACGAAGACGAAGCCGTTGGCGACGATCGCCTGCGAGTACGGACCGACGGGCCTCGGAGCCCTTTCCGTAAGCACGACCCTCCTCATCGCCTCAACTCGCCCGTGTCCCGCATTTAGCTTCATCCTCAAGCGGCCCTGAAGTACGAGAGGGCCTCCCTGAGGGCTCTCGCCAGAACCTCCACCTCCTGCTCCGAGTTGTAGAGGTAGAAGCTGGCCCTGGTCGTAGCGGTGAGGCCGAGCCTCGTGTGGAGAGGCATGGCGCAGTGGTGCCCGGCCCTCACGGCGATCCTGAACCTCCGATCGAGGAACTCGGCGAGGTCGTGCGGGTGTATGTCGGCGAGCGTGAAGGAGACCAGACCGCACCTGTCCCTGGCGCTCTCGGGGCCGACGATGCGGATCTTCGGCACCTCCGCGAGGACCTCCAGAGCCTTCTCCGTCAGCCTCAAATCGTGAGACCTGACCTGGTCCATCCCGAACTGGGAGAGGTAGTCGATCGCGGCCGCGATGCCAACAGCGCCCTCGACGTTAGGTGTTCCCGCCTCGAACTTCCAGGGCACCTCGTTCCAGCTCGAGCCGTCGAACCTCACCTCCCTGATCATCTCCCCGCCTCCCTGGAACGGCTCCATCTCCTCCAGCAGCTCCCTCCGGCCGTAGAGGACGCCAATGCCCATCGGGCCGCACATCTTGTGACCCGAGAAGGCGAGGAAGTCGCATCCGATATCGGAGACGTTGACTGGAGCGTGGGGGACGTACTGGGCCGCGTCGACGACCGTGACGGCTCCGTGCTCCCTCGCCGCCTTGACCAGCTCCCTCACTGGGTTGATGGTCCCCAAGACGTTGGATGCGTATGTGAAAGCGAAGACCCTGGCACCCTTGAGGTGAGCGTCGAGGGACGAGAGGTCGAGGTACCCGTCGTCGGTCACGGGCAGGTAGCTTAGGGTTGCTCCAGTCAGGGAGCAGACGAGCTGCCAAGGAACTACGTTGCTGTGGTGCTCCATCTCGGTCACCACGACCTTGTCGCCCTTCCTCAGGTTCCTGAGGGCCCATGCGTAGGCAACCAGGTTGATCGACTCCGTCGTGCCCCTGGTGAAGACGACCTCCCTCCAGCTCCGAGCTCCGATGAACTCGGCAACCCTGCGCCTCGATCGCTCGTAGACCTCAGTCGCCTCAACGCTCAGCTCGTAAACGCCCCTGTGGACGTTCGCGTTCAGGCGGGAGTAGTACTCGGTTATCGCTTCAAGGACCTGTCTCGGCTTCTGCGTGGTCGCGGCGTTGTCCAGGTAGATCAGGTCCCTCCACCTCGGGTCGCTGAAGATGGGGAAGTCAGCCCTGACGACCTCGGGTTCCAGCCTCCTCGACAACCTGAGAATTGATCTGTCGACCTGCTCATATCGTTGACTAGTCCACCCCAGAGGCGCGGTCCCGTGATCGGGTTGGCGGGTGCTCCGGTCGTCTCGGGTACCTGGAGGTTCCGGGCTAGGGCCTCTGTCCCCCGTTATTACGGGCTTCAGCGACCCCCATGAAATACAAATGAAGGCGGCTGCGCGGAGGGGGCGGTGGGTTCTTGACCGGCAGGTGGGCGCGGCTGGCTGCGAGGGCCTTGGCGAAGGCGATGGGCGCGATCCTGGTCTACCTGGGGCTTACGGTGATTGCCGGAGCCACGTCGGTCCCCAACACGGTCGGCGAGGTCGTTCCGGCGCTGACGGTCTTCGTGGGCGGGCTGCTGGTCCTATCCGGGATCGTGGCGATCCTGAGCTGAGGGGCTGCGGATCGTGAAGCGGTATGAGCTGAGGTGCATCGCCTGCGGTCACCTGAACCCGTTCAGCCTCAGGAGGGTCTTCTGCGAGCGGTGCGGTGGTCTTCTCGAGGTTGTGGTGAGGGTCGACGAGGTCTTCGACCGGGAGAGGCTCCAGGGAAGGGTGATGAGCATGTGGAGGTACGCGGAGCTTCTGCCCGATTTCGGAAAGCCTGTCAGCATGGGCGAGGGGATGACGAGGCTGGTGAGGTGCGAGCGGCTCGCAAAAGCCGTTGGCGTCAAAGAGCTCTACGTGAAGCTCGAGGGGATGAACCCGACGGGCAGCTTCAAGGACAGAGGGATAAGCGTCGGCGTGACCGTAGCCCTCGAGGCCGGTGCGAGGAGGGTCATCTGCGCATCGACCGGGAACACGTCCGCATCGCTGGCCGCGTACGCTGCCAGGGCAGGCATCGAGTGCGTCGTCCTGATCCCCAAGGGGAGGATCGCGTCGGGGAAGCTGTTCCAGGCGAGGCTCTTCGGGGCGACGATCTGCGAGGTCTCGGGGAGCTTCGACGACGCGCTGAGGATCGTCCTGGATCGTGCTGAGCAGCTCGGAGCCCACGTCCTCAATTCGGTCAACCCCTGGAGGCTGGAGGGCCAGAAGACGGCGGCCTTCGAGATCTGGGAGCAGCTGAACGGCTCGCTCGAGCTCAACGTGGTTGTCCCGGTGGGGAACGCTGGCAACATCGCAGCGATCTGGAAGGGCTTCGAGGAGCTGAGAGATCACGGTCTGACCGATGCGGTCCCCAGGATGATCGGAGTCCAGTCCTCCGGCGCGGCACCGCTCGCCAGGATGTTCTCGACGGGCTCTGAGGAACCCGTTTGGGTCGAGAGTCCGCAGACGGTTGCGTCCGCGATAAGAATAGGTAGGCCGGTCAACTGGATGAGGGCCGTCAGAGCGGTGAGAAGCTCAGACGGTTGGATCTACAGCGTCGACGACGAAGAGATACTGGAGGCGATGAGGCTCATGGCGACCACCGAGGGGATAGCGGCCGAGCCGGCTGGGGCCGCACCTATAGCGTTGCTGAAGAAGGGGGTGGAGGAGGGCTTCCTGGCACGCGATGAGGTTTACGTCTGCATAGCCACCGGCCACCACCTGAAGGACCCGGACCCCGCTCTGGTCTCTTGGAACGCACCGATCCCCTTCGAGGAGTACCTGCGGAGGACGTTGGGACCGGAGCCTGCACGGCGTAGAGAGGAGCCGCCCGGCTGAACGAGCGGAACCGCGCCGACGGCATACGTTCAAGAGAGGGCAGGGAATTCAAGGAGTGGGTTGGAGACCAGGCTCTTCAGGTGCACCGACTGCGAGAGGGAGTTCAGGCTCCAGGCATGGAAGGCCGTGTGTCCCTCGTGCGGAAGGCACTACACGCTCGTCCCGGTGGAGGAGGTCGTCCGAAGCCCGTCACCAGTCTACGCCTACGCCTCGGCCCTCATCCTGCTCTCCTCGGGCATCTACCTCCTCCTCACGTCATCCGTCAACCCGGCCGTCGCCCTCGCGCCCTCCCTCGTCGGCGCGGTCTTAGTTCTGACGAGGTCACGTGTCGGGCACGTCGTAGGCGTGGCATCCTCGACCCTGCTGGCGCTGCTGCTCGGGCCTCCGCTGGCGTTGGTGCCCGCAGCCTCGGCGGCCCTGGCGGCTTACGACGAGTACCGGGTCACGCGCTACAAGCTCGTCAGGCAGAGGCTCAAGGAGTCCGGTCAGAAGTTCGTCGAGGCGTGACTAATCTGCCGCGAAGAACCTGACCCTCCGTCCCTCAGCGAGGCCCGCCAGAAGTGCCTTGCCAGCGTCCGAGTCCTTCGCCACTCTAACCCTCCCGTTCTTGCCGACCGTGAGGGTCACCACGTACTCGTCGTCGAGGTAAACCGTCACCTGCTTCCCGGTCTGGACGCCCCTCAGCTGGAAGACGATCGAGTTGCCCGACTCGGTCAAGGAGAAGTCCAGCTCCCTCCCCAGCGACGGGGGCACCGGCCTCAGCCTCAACCTGACCCCGAACCTCCGTCCGAGGTCCTTCACCTGCCTGACGAGGTCCCGCGGAAGCCGCTCGAACTCCGCCCTGTCGACAAGAACCGCGATCGTGCCATCCGGGGAGTACTCGAGCGAAGGGGCCTGCAGTCCCCGGGCCCTGAAAAGCGCCGAGACCCGATCCCCCACCTCCTTCAACGTTCCCTTCCCCACCGCGACGACGACCCGCTCCTCTCCGTAGGTGTAGATCTCGTACTCGAGCTCACCGGTCTCGAAGTCCCTCACCTCCACCACCGGCCTGACGAGGTCCTCGTTCTTCATCCCCGTCGGCAGCCTCACCGTCAAAGAGAGCTCGTAGACCTTCTGGACGGCTCCGTCCTTGAGGAAGATCACCGTGTCGACGATGTGCGGCAGCATCCCCAGCTCCGTTTTGTCCAGGAACCTCTGTATCGCGTCTATCGGGTCGCTCGCGTGGATCACGCCCACCATCCCGACGCCCGCGAGCCTCAGGTCGATGTACACCTGGAAGTCCTTCGGCCTCCTCATCTCGTCGAAGATGGTGTAGTCCGGTCGTACCAGCAGCAGGATCTCCAGCGTCTTCTCGAAGTCGCCCTCGAGCGGACCGTACTGCGTGATGTGCGGTCCCACCTGCAGGTCCCTCGGGGACTCGAGCGTCTTCACGACCCGACCGAGGCTCGCGTAGTACTCGGCCAGGCTGGAGGCGAAGGTCGTCTTGCCGGAACCCGGTGGGCCGGCGATGAGGATGCCCTCAGCCCTGTTCGTCAAACGGTCCATCAGCCTCTGGCTCAGCCCGTAGTCCTGAAGGGACATCCGGACGATCGGCCTCACGACCGTCAGCTCAAGGCCGTCGCTGAAGGGCGGCCTCGCGATGGCGATGCGGAGGTCTCCCAGCTGAGCCACCATCGCACCCGACCTCACGATCTCGACGTTTCCTTCTTTGGAGCTCCTGAGGGCCCAGAGCAGCTCGTCTATCAGGCGCTGGACCTCCTCCTCCGTGATTGGATCGTCCCTCAGCCTGACGAGCCTCATCGCTCCAGGTCTACCCCTCTTCGCCATCGGAGGGGCTCCCGCCTTGAGGTGGAGGCTCAGCGTGTCTGGCGTCAGCATCTCCTCGATCGAGAGCCTGAGGGGTTCCTCCGGTCTCGGGACGTAGACGGCCGGTACGCCCTCGGCCTCCGCCACCAGCGCTTGGACGTAGTCGGACGTGTATAGGACCGCGCCCTCCCTCTTCGCCACGTCCCTGATCAGCGCGTCTATCCTTCCACCTCTCGCGAGCTTGATCTCCTCCAGCGTCGGCCGCTCACCGGAGAACCTCACCGTGACGTTCCTTCCGGCGCCGAGCTCCCTGATCCTCTTGATCTCCTCCAGCCCGACCTTCCCCTCGGTCCTCCCCCTGGAGGCCTGCGCCTGGAGCTCGTCGAGCGCCGGTATCGGTATCACGACCTCCGCGTCCTGCAGCTCTCCGGACTCGATCATCCTGCTGAGGGTCCGGTTGATCAGGACGCTCGTGTCTGGGACTATCACCTTCCTGGCGTTGCCCTGGGAGCTCACCGGGACCGAACGCTACTGTGGCCGAAATAGAGCTATCGTGAGGGAGGGGAGGTGGCTGCTCAAAGCTTCACCAGAGCCGACTCGACCCTGTGCATCGCCAGGAGGGCGGCACCCATCAGGGGAGACAGCTCGCCGAAGCGGGGCCTCTCGATCCTCGGCTCCCGGAGCATCAGGAAACCCCTCAGCCTCGGAAGGACCTCTGATGCGAAGAAGTCCTCGTTCCTCAGGAAGACCGCACCCCCGAGCACCACGAGGTCCGGCGAGAAGAGGTTGATCGCGGTCGAGAGCCCTGCGGCCATCAGCACCGCCAGCCTTGAGAAGAAGGGCCTTGAGGCTTCGTCGCCTTTCCGGTAGACCTCAAAGACCTCCCGGGATTCGAAATCGCCGTCCGCGACGAGCCGGTAGAGCGCGCTATCCCTCGGCAACTCGCCGTCCTCGGCGAGCCTCCTCGCGAAACGCGGTATGTTCCTTCCGGAGCAGTAGGCCTCCCAGTGGCCCGCACCGCCGCAACCGCAACCCATGTAACCTGAGGGGTCTATGACCGAGTGGCCGATCTCCGCCGCGTTCCCCTTCCGGCCGAGGACCGGCCTCCCCTCGAGGACCGCGCCACCGCCTATCCCGGTGCTCACCGTGACGTAGAGCAGGTCGCCCGTTTCCTCCCCAGACCTCGCGAAGTGCTCGGCGTAGGCCGCCGCGTTGCAGTCGTTGGCCATGTAGACCTCTGTGATCCCGAGCTCGTCCCAGAGCGCCTCGGCCACCCGGATGGACCTGGGCCTGCCGGCGACGTTGGGAGCCAGCTCTATCACGCCCCTCCTCGAATCGATCGGGCCTATCGACGCGATCCCGGCTCTCCTCACCCCTTCGACGCGGAGACCCTCCCTGACCAGCCTGACCAGCGCCCTGGGTATCGCCTCCGGGTCCGGAGACTGGGGGGTGGGCGTCTCCGTGATGGCCATCACCCCGAGGTCGGACGGGTCGACGAGGGCCGCCCTGATCCTGCTGGCACCGATGTCGACCGCGAGGACCGTTTCCCTCCCCTCAGTCGGGCCAGGACCAGGTCTTATAGAGGACGTACGCATCACCCCTCCGGAAGAACCTGTGGGAGACGTCCCCGAACTTGACGGTCCTTGGGGTGGAAGCGGTCCGGTCGCAGCCGACGTCTCCGGCTGGCCTGACCCTGAAGCCGACCACGTCTCCCTCCCTCGAGCCGTAGGGGTGCCCGGAGGACGAGATCGCCGTGACGATCAGCGACGCGGCCGCGTCCATCGCCTCCTGCTCCGTCGGGAACAGCGCGTCCTCTCCCGTGACCTCGCGCCACGGCCTCCAGCCCCTGCCCTGGACGAAGAGCTCGACGGCGTAGCAGGTCATCCCCGTCCGCCCCGAGACCCCTCCTCGAGGTAAAGCTCCACCAGCTCCCTCGCTACCCTCGACTTCCTCGCGGGCCCTATGCGTTTCACCAGACCTGAACGGGTGATCGCCAGCAGCTCGTTCTCCTCAGCCCCGAAGCCGATCCCTCCGCGGGAGACGTCGTTCACAGCGACGATCACGGGGTTGAGGTGCGCGTAATCTCCGATGACCGATGCGGGGTCCTCGACGGGCCCGTAGGAGGCCTTGAAGACTACCAGGTCCAGGTCCGGGTAGGCCCTCCTGACCTCCTCGACCACCTTCGGCGTCGCGCGGAGCGTCAGCTGGAGCACCGGGTGTTTCCTGCTCTCGATCTTGCCCGGGTGGGGCTCTGAGGGCTCGTAGTCAGCGACCGCTGCCGCCGCGAACAACCCGTCTGACCCTTCGGAGGCTTTCAGCACCGCCTCGAGCATCTCCCTCGCCGACTCGACGTTGACTGCCCTCACGTCCCAGGGAGGCCTGATGCTGACCGGGCCGTGGACGAGCGTCACGTCGCCACCGAGGGCCCTGAGGACCCGCGCGACCTCGAAGCCCATCTTGCCGCTGGAGGGATTGGTGATGAACCGGACCATGTCGATCCTCTCTCTGGTGGGTCCGGCGGTCACAACGAACCTCCTACCCTGCAGCCTCTTCGGCCACGTCGCATAAACGACCGCGTCCAGGACGTCCTCGAGCGGGGCGAGCTTCGCCTTCCCCTCCTCGAGCAGAGGCCCCACGAGCGTTACGCCGTACGACCTCAACCTCTCCAGAAGCTCCCTCATGACCGGGGAGGAGTGCATCGAGGCGTGCATCGCCGGCGCAGCCACCACGGGGATCCCGTTCCCGAGCGCGCAGGAGACCAGAAGGGACACCGAATCGTCCGATAACCCGTTGGCGATCTTCGCCGCGACGTTCTGCGTCATCGGAGCCACGACGACCGCGTCGACCTTCCCCTCTCCCTCCGTGAGCTCGACGTACTCGATCCGGCCGGTCACCTCCACCAGCGGGTCGTTCCCAGTGGCCCACCTCATCAGCTCCGGGCTCAGGAGGTTCGCGGCCTCGGGCGTCATCACCGGTACCACGTCGGCTCCGTGCCTCATCAGCAGCCTCGCGAGCTCAGGTGCCCTGTAGATTGATGCGCTGGCCGCTACGCAGAGCGCGATCCTCTTCCCCCTCAGCTCGTCGCCATGGCTGCCGGTTATCTCCTTCAGGTGAGGATGGCCCACTCCGCACACCGCCTTCAGCCACCGGGAATCGCTTTTAACTTTCAACCCTCTTCGCGAGATTCAAGAGCGATGACGTGGAAGTTGAATGGAGCGATGACACAACTTTCAACTCTCTTCGCGAGATTCTCGCCAAATATATTGAATGTCGCTCCCGAGCCGTTGTAAACCTCAAGGGAATATGTCTCTTTCAACTCTCTTCGCGAGATTCAGGCTGATCAGGGAGGATGCCAGGTCGTTATCGTATCTGCTTTCAACTCTCTTCGCGAGATTCTCCTAGAGGAGTGCAGACGGCGAGTTCAGCCAACCATACTTTCAACTCTCTTCGCGAGATTCCGTTAAAGCGGATAGTGAGCGAGGCGGTTAATTTGTCTTTCAACTCTCTTCGCGAGATTCAGAGGATGGAGGAGCTGGAGAGGGATCCGACGGTGAACCTTTCAACTCTCTTCGCGAGATTCCCGATCGAGGCTTTCCTTGATCTCGTCAAACCGTTCCAGTACACTTTCAACTCTCTTCGCGAGATTCTCGACGAGATCACGTTGGATACAAGGCCTGAGAGACGTGCTTTCAACTCTCTTCGCGAGATTCGCGATCTTCAACGCGATCCGCGACATCGTCGATCGGGTCATCCTTTCAACTCTCTTCGCGAGATTCCCCTGCTCCGAGGCTCAAGCAGGCCCATCGTTTTGGCCTTTCAACTCTCTTCGCGAGATTCCGCTCTTCGATCCCTTAGGAGAGCTTGTCCTGAAGAGAAAGGCTTTCAACTCTCTTCGCGAGATTCCCGTCGCGATAC
>Ga0105162_1001728_pt1 | contig 12158 bp, 18 predicted proteins | sample JNZ201metaG_FD_81532 | JGI IMG/M metagenome (GOLD analysis project Ga0105162, IMG submission 81532) | Hot spring microbial communities from Jinze hot spring, China to study Microbial Dark Matter (Phase II) - JNZ 20120812A | ecosystem: Environmental > Aquatic > Thermal springs > Hot (42-90C) >...
GGGTTTATGTTAGTGAATACGAAGATGTTGGAACCGGTAAGGTACTTGGAAATCTCCTCTAAGTTTTTGGCCTTCATATCTTGGAGAGCCCTTAAAACTAGGCTGTTCTTATAGAGCTTTACGACTCCGTACTCCGACAATCTGCTGTATATCCTTCGTGACTCGGCGGATGGCATTCGGTCTGCAGACAATATTGCTATGACTTTGTACTTACTTAGTAAGCTTTTTATTTCTTCGACTACCTTAGACTTCAAGCCAATTGATTTTCTTGGTCTCTCCCTTTCCTTTGTTTTTGCCAGCTCTGACATCAACCTAGCAAGCTGGGTGCGAGTCCTCGACTTCATGTGTATAACACCTCTACAGCTGGACCCATAGTTGTTTTAACATAAATTCTAACTGAGCCTTCAAGAGGTCTCTTAATCTTATTTTTAACGAATTCTATTACCGACATAGCGTTTTCGGCTAGATCGTCAGCTGACATGTCCTCTGTCCCTATTCTGCATCCAACCCAGTTTTGCTCTCTATTTCTAAGCCAGGTAGAGCTACTGTACTGCCTGAGTAGCAGCTCTAAGTTAGCTTGGGGTGGAACTGGGATCGGTGCTTTACCTCTTGGTCCGAGAGCTGGTCCCAGGATTCTACCAGCTAAAGACATGGCCTCGGTAGCTACTAAGAACCAATCATACTTTCGCGCGATTTTCTTTACATCACGTTTACTTAAATTCTTCAGCTGGTCGGTTCCTAGTGTATCAACACCAAGCTTCTGCGCATTTAACCTCATGCCTCCATCAGCTACAACAAGTATCTTTACGGACCTGCCTAAACCTTTTGGAAGTAGGACAGCGTCTCTAAATCTTATCTCAGGAGACTTCTTATCAAAACCTGAGAACGTAAATAGCAGCTCAACTGACTGCTTGAAGTTCCTACCAGAACCTAAACTAATGGCCTTACTTATAGTATCGGAAAGTAGCTCCCTAGTTAGAGGCACTTACCCCACCTCTCCACTGCTCTTCATATTTACTAAACAAATCGTCGTAAACTCCCTTATTTATTTCAGCCAACACCTCCCTCGGGTCTTTTCCGTTAACTGTTAAGCCTATAGAGCGAGCAGTCGATATAATCGATTTAACAGCTGATTTCAGAGTCTTGGCGTTAATATCGTTCTTCTTAGCTAGAGCCACTCTTATAGCATCATCTAACGTAATGTTTCCGACCTTCTTATGTGCTGGATCTCCAGAAGGTTCTTGGGCTTTAGCGTACTTTAAGAGTAATGATGTTGTCGTAGGTGATTTGACTTTTATCGTGTACTTACCCGTCGGTTCATCTATTTCAAGAACTACTGTAACCTCCATGCCTAGGTATCCTTCTGTAAGTTTGTTTATTTCTGCAACAACCTTATCAACTGGAAGCCCGTACTGAGAGAGTGTTGGACCTAAGGGCGGTGCTGGACTCGCTTTACCACCCAGTACCTGCATTCTAACTACCTTCACCTTCTACCACCTCTTACCCGCCGGTTTAATGTTATCTCCCGGAAGAAATACCTTGAGTGGGTAAGCAGCTTCAAGTATTTCTACTTCGACCTCATTTTTAGATACGTTGACAGTTCTCACCGTAGCTTTTAGGCCCTTGAATGGACCGGCCACTATCTCGACAACGTCGCCTGGCTTAAGTTCCTCAAGTGGCGAGCGGACTTTAACTAATCTTTCTACTTCTTCATAGGTCACCGACCCGGCGACTCTTCCTCTAACGTGCTTTACGCCCTTGACTACCTTCTGGACTGAGTGTAATCCATCCGATTCAACTATTATGTAGCCCTTCACATCAGGAGGAATCAAGATCCCGTATATGCCCGACTCACTAGTAGCTCTTAGCTCCAGTACTAGAGCTACGTTGAGCTCTTTACCAGAGATAGTTCTTAAGACAGCGAACTGCGACGAAACCTCTCTTCTAACTTCATTACTAGCCAATCCCTACACCTTGTAAGAGGGCAAATAGCAAGTGTAAAGCTATACCGATACCTCCGACAAGAAAAATCCCGGCTAGAGTCACCTTGATTAATAACTTGAACTCCTCGGGCTCTGGTCTATCGGATAGAGTCAATATTCTCTGCCACATCTCTACCATTCTCGATAGCTCTATCCCCAATCACCTCTAACCCAGTTTTTTCTAGATTTTTAAGCGTTAACAATTATGAGAGTTTCTTTACTAATCACCCCAGTATTTTCTCGACAATAGTTCTAGCTCTAAATACTTCGAGATCGTCGTAGGATTGACCTACCCCAACGTAAATTACCGGTCTCTGAAGTAGCACTGAGAGAGTTAAAGCACATCCTCCTCGAGCGTCAGCATCCATCTTGGTTAGGATAACAGCGTCGAATCCTACAGCTTTGTCGAAGTATCTCACTTGCTCTAGTGCGTCATTACCTGTGAGGGCGTCCAGTACGAGTATCTTCATGTGAGGCTTTACTACCCTCACGATCTTCTTCAGTTCTTCAACAAGGTCCGCATCTACGTGCATCCGTCCGGCTGTATCAACAAGAACGGCATCCAGTCCTTTCTTTGTCGAGTACGCTAAGGCGTCTCTAGCTACAGCAGCTGGATCAGCCCCGTACTTGCCTCTAAAGAATGGAACACCTAGCCGTTCAGCGTGAAGAGCTAGCTGCTCTTGTGCTCCAGCTCTAAACGTATCTGCAGCCACTATGACCGGCTTCATACCGGCCTTCAGGAGCCTATTAGCAACCTTGGCTATCGTAGTAGTCTTACCAACTCCGTTTACTCCGAGAAAGACTATTACAAAGGGCCTTACTCCAGCTGCCCTGATGTAGTCGACTAAGTCGTACTTCGGTTCTACTCTAGATAGAATGTCTATCAAGGCCTCCTTTATAAGCTTCATGATTTCTTCACTACCAAACCTACTCACTTTATGACCGACCAGTCTTCGTTTTAGTTCTTCGAACAAGATCGGGAAAACTTCATAAGCGACATCACTTTCAATGAGTGATAGCTCTACTTCTTCAAAAACATTCTTCAAGTCTTCCTCTGTTAGTTCTCTCTTACTTACTACCTCAGCTACTTTGTTCGCAATGTTTTGAAAAACTTCTTTAACTTTTTTAAACACTATCCTGCTCTCCCTCCAGACTTCGCCTGGGCTCTAGCAGATAGAAGTATTTCTTGGAGGCTTCTGAAGTACTTAGAGGCCTCTTCAAACTCCTTTTCAAACTCCTTTATTAACTCCTTAATCTCGTTCTCCTCGCTTACAATGACCTCCATGGCCTTTTCTGGACTCAGTTCAATAAAGTAATCTTGACCTATGTGGACAACTACTTTTTCTTCCTTCTCGAGTTTTGCGTACACGTATATAGTTCCACTTTTGTCTGTAGGTACGAGCATCTCTCTGACTTTAGATAGCTTTATAGTCGATATAAGCTCTCTTGCTACTGCTAAGTCATTCAGTCTGTCTACAGCACGCTTAATGTTCTCCTGAATCCCCTCAATATGTTTCTTAGTACGCTCGAGTTCCGCTACTACTGCCTCCAGTGGAACAACTAGCTTAACTTCTTTATCTCTGCTAGTCAATGAACCACCTCTCGACAGTTTCTAGTTCTCTTATAAACTTGCTTTTTGCTTCACTAATGTTTATTTCGTTTACTGACAGTATCTTAATATGCGACCTCTTGAGTTTATGCCTACTCCCTAGTTCCGAGAGTACTCTCTCTATAGCATCTTCTTTCTTTACTGCTCTTACTTCAACTGTAAACTTCTGCCACTTCCTGAGCCTGTCCGGACTTAGGAGAGCTAAACCAGTTATCCTGTATACCTTTACATCCCGATTCATCTACTCACCCACCCTTAGAGCTTTCATTATCCTAATTATTTCGGGTCCCGTAGTCAGTTCACCCACTAAAGCTCCGTAATTATTAGCTACGAGACCCGACTTAACGAAACCGATTCCGAAGTTAACTGTTCCGACATCAAACTCTACACCGAAAAACTCAGAAAGTTTTTTCAGGTCTTCACTAGAGGCGTTCGGATGCACTACTCCACCTCTATCGGTAACTACCGCAGCAGATCCAACGGTAGGTATGTTGGCTATGCTTCCGAGAGCATACGAGTTAGCACCCAGTAGCGACGCTATCCTTGATGCTATATCTTTATTTAGCTCTGGGTGCGCGAAAAGAGATCTTGAGTTATGGAGTATGATATTGCCTAATGCGTTAAAATTTGATGTTTCGAGTACTTCAACTCTGAGTCCGTAGCTTTTGAGCTCATCGACTTCCTCGTCGCTTATTATGTCTGGTACTATAACTGTTTTACCGTGAGCTATAGAGAATATACCGATTAGCGCTGTTCTGGCTATAGTTACCTCAATGATATCTCTCACGGAAAGAACTTCCTTCACTTTCTCTATAAAATCTCTCTCAACCCCCTTTGGGGTTAGAACTATCTCATCTGTTGCTACTACGTAAGTGCCTATGTGGGGACTACCAAGAACTCTTGCTCTATCTATAGACCCCCTCATTGGGTGGACCCTTTAGAAGGAGATGACTTGATATGTAGTGCGAGTGACGCTTTAACCACCTTTCCTTCCTGGTCTATTTTCATGATTGCTACTGCCACCCTCCTCGGGGGTTTATCGTATCTTCTACTAAATATGTAGCTATTGACAGAGTCGTCTAAAAGAACTTTCTCGGCTTTAGTATGTCTCCTAATTAAATCCTTAATGTACTTTATAGCCCTAGCTGCTCTTCTATATCTTCTCGTTCTGTAAAGCTTGGAGAGACTTACGACGAGTATGGATTCAGACATTTCCCCACCTCTATACATTTCCTAGCTTAGTTCTTCTCCAATGTCTAAGTCTGGGTCTAAAGGGAATCCTTCTCCTGGTTTTGACTACTACCCAAATCGGTATAGCCGAGTTCGACTTCGTTGCTTTGGCCAACCTAAGCTTTCTCGCTACATGCTTGTTTCTGGACATACTCACTCACCTTTCCTCTTAACTCTGATCCTAAGCTCTCGTCTAGTCTTAGAATCAACCGTGGCTAAAATATCTCGTAGAGCGTCATCGTCTATTACACCACCTAGCTGACCCGAAGAGTACATGCCGATAAGGTAATCTTCAACAGCTCTAGCAAGCTCCGGCTTGACTAACTTAACGTTGGCTAACCTTTCTCTAGCTTCCGGGGTAAGAATGACTCTAAGGATAGCCTGTCTTTGGGCCTCCCTAGCTGCCTCCTCCTCGGCTCTTCTACGTCTTTCCTCAGCTTCCACTAGCATCTGCTCCATTCTTCTCCTTTTTAATTGCTCCAGCTCTTCATCACTATATTCGTAGCTCACCTACATCCCCTACGGTCCGTACTTAGCTAACTCCGGTTTCTCTTTAACTAGCTCAGTAAATACCTCATAGGCTACTGAGCTAACTAGAGTCTGTCCCTTAGGCGTTAAGACTCTACCCCCGGGTACCTTAGATACTAGCCCAGCTCTTTCAAGTTGTTGCAGTATCTTCCTCACGTGATTCCTCGCACCTCTTCTAAAATGAGGTGGAGCAGAGCCCCGCCTTCTCAAGCCTCCATAAATAACGCTGAACGTACCCAAGCCTATGGGTTCCGCAGATACTGCTAGCTTCCTCAAGATGCTAGCTGCCCTCAAGTACCACCAATCCGGGTCTTCAGGGCTATTTTCTTTGTAAACACCCAATTTAACAAATTGAGCCCAAGACGGGGGTTTAACCTCTTTTATGTTCTCTTTTAAATACTCGCTCAACCTCTTTATCAGAGCATCTGCCGGCACTTCCTTTGCTGTCACCAATTCCTAGACCCAACTCTAGGAGTTTAGCTAGTTAAAAGGCTTTCTATGGTTTCTGACTTAGTTTCACTGGCTCACAGTAAATAGGTCTCGAGTGTTATGTTTGTCAAGAACGCATGAACGTTCACTCGTTATCTCCATTCACTCAAGAGTTTTCAAGGTCCAATCTGATGCTTTTACATGTAAGGTGAGGTAATAAAGTACGCTGAATATCTACACTCACTTAGCTACTCAGCACTTGTGGAGCTCCTTAGGGTCCGATATTCGGGGTTGTTTTCTTTTTGACGTTTTGAGGGTAATTTTCGGAGCGTTGACTATGGTTATAGCTGGGATGAACCTGAGTGGTGATTAGGGGCAGTGCTCTGCGTCGCCTAGGGCTAATACTAAGTGGGGACCTCGTGCTGTTGGGCTCGACAGCTACTTATGAACCCACGTGGACACCTAAATCTACGTGGGCAAGGTGGAAACCCCTGAACGCGAAAGAGCACTAACAAACAATAACGAATACCCAGGAAAAACGGAAGCATCAACGATAGCTTAAGGGTCTGCGGAATCCTCAAATTACATTAATCTAGAACAGTTGCTAACCTTAGTCACCTTAGAAGTCGGTCTCTATGCTATTGTTTTAGGAGGCTGGCTATAAAGCGAAAAATGTAACTAGGGAATCCAACCTTGAGAGTCTTCATTGCAACTAAAAAGTGCCGCTTTAAGTCAAGTGCCTGTGTTCGATAATGTTCTTTTGATAGGATTACTAGGCTCTTGGAGCAATCCATATAGTTATCCTAGTACCATCCTCTAGCGATGTATAGATTTTTAGCGGAAGACTTGAGCCGAACTCTACACTTATAAGGTCTGCGACTGATAGCGCAGGTAGTACAGTCCTTAAGTAGTCAACGTCGTACTTACTGCTTACTACAACTTCTCTTGATTCAAGCTGGTAGAGAGGTTTATCGAGAGATAGCGATGTCTTGTACGACTTGCTTTCTGAAGCACCCGAAACTTCTATGCTATTTTCTCGAAACACCAGCTCTATTTCGTCTCCAACGATCTTTACGTCTCTAATCAACTTCTTGAGGTCTTCAAGAGAGATTTGAAATCTAACTGGTAGCTCTACTTGAATTGGGGCAATAAGTTCCGTAACTGCCTCACTTATCTCTATTGAGAACTCGCGCTCAACGCCTGTCTTTATGTTGGTTAGTAGGAGCCTCACGTATCTAGAGGCTTTTTCGTACTGTAGAGTCACGGTATCTCTCTTACTAGCTCTCTTGATGCTTCTCAAGAAATCATCTCTAGAAAGAGCTAGAGTAGTTTCCGACTCGACCTCTACAAGCTCAAAAGAAGTACTTGGAATAACTACTTCTAGCATCATGTTCTTATCTGGAGTTAGAGACCTGAGTTCAAGTCCCTCCGAGCTTACACGAACTGGAACGGTCTCCAGCGGCTTAACTACCCCAGAAAAGATTTTTTTGAACTTACTTCCATCACCATGAACTAACTTAAACATCGCTACACCTAAACGCTACTGCAGTACAGAATAATAAAAGCGAAATGTGAAGTAGCGAGAGTAAATTCATGCTATTAGATGATGAAAACAAGTTTCACAATAGAGAGCTTACCTTAAGCTATGAAAGTCCGCTCAATTCAGCCGGAAAAGCGATGGCTAGACTGCTTCTACCTTAGTTGGGCTACTCTTTCTTGCTTTAACTACTAGTTTTGAACCACACACCGGACAGCGTATGAAGGCATAACCCTCTCTCAATGCCTTCTCACTAAATGGTTCAAGCTCTTGCTTCCCGAAGATCTTACCGCAAACCCAGCATTTGTAGTATACAGACGCCATATTGGACGGTTCCTCTTAAACTAATCTATAAGACGTATAAAAAGCTTTCACATTCTGCTGTAAGCGCCTCAAATGCTGCTTAGTGTCTAACTTAATAGCGTTACATGTACAGAATAAAAGTTCTAAGGACAGCTACCGAGCTTCCTTAGCTCAGTTACAAGTTTTTCAACTAGTTCCTCAATTTTCTTCTTGTCCTCAGAGGTAGGCTGAGACTTAGTCGCTATAACTGGTTCAACTATTTGGAAACCCGATTTGTTTAGAGTTTCAACAGCTTCCTTGACTGATGAACCCCATGAGAACGTGTTCAAGATCGCAGCAAGCCTCCCCCTTCCATACTGCTTGACGTAGAAGTAGTTCATGACCTCTTTCACGGGTGGAAAAACCGAGGCGTCATACGTAGGAAAAGCGAATATTACCGCACCCGAGTTCCATGTCAGGTGCAGAATGTAAGATGGATGCACTCTAGCAGCATCTATTAAATCAACTACAACACCGCTCTTCTCGAAGGTTTCTGCTACTGCTTTAACTATCTCCTCAGTTCTTCCATACATAGACCCATACACTATGGTTACTTTGGCGCAAACTTTAGGTTGAGATAGGTCTCTATACAATGCTACTATGCTATCTACATGCTTTCTGTATATTGGGCCATGAGATGGCGCAAGCACCTTAATCTTTAATCCAAGCTTTTCGACTTTATTAATGGCGTCTAAGACGTTTTTCGAGTACTTAGATACTATGTTAGAAAAGTATCTCTTAGCTTCCTCGATATAGTAGTTGAGCTCTACTTCATCATCAAATATCCCGCTAATGAGGGCGCCGTAGGAACCAAATGCGTCACAGCTGAAGAGTATGCCGTCTTCCTCTAGGTACGTCATCATAGTCTCCGGCCAGTGAAGCCATGGTGTATGTATAAATCTGAGGGTCTTATCTCCTAAGCTCACTGTGTCCCCGTCTCTCACTTCTACTATTCTGTCTTTAGGGATGGAATATAGAGACTCTACGATCTTAGCTCCAGTCGGAGAGATGAGCACTTGCGCGTTCTCCGCTAAACTAAGAAGCTTTGATGTTGATGCGTGATGGTCGGGCTCTAAATGATTGATCACTACATACTTAATCTTTCTTAGATCTCCAACTACCCTCCAGATCTTCCCAACGTACTCGTAGGTTAGATGCTCATCAACACCGTCGATTACCGCCGCACCATTAGCTCCGATAACAGTGTATGCGTTATAAGAAATCCCTCCGGGTATTGGCCACAGCGACTCAAACAGGTCTTTAACGCAATCGTTAACTCCTACCCAGAATACTTTAGGAACTATCTCTCTAGGTTCTAAATAAACCCCCCTTAGGTCAGTGCAATCCACGCTACTACACCTCGATAATATTCCTCGATTCATTAAATATTGCTTTAAATATTGCTCAGGTTATATCATGGATGCTAGGCAGTTCGTTAAACAAATCGTTTTAAGTGATGAAAACCTTGGACTTCGATCACTCCAATTACGTCCAGCTTATTACGTAAAGCAAGTATAACTACAGAGTGGGCATCTCTTGGGTGACGTAATAGTTGCGGATAACCTAGTCAAGAGGTTTACTACTAAGAAGCGTGTCGGACTCTTTCGAAGCTATTCCGAGATAGTTGAAGCTCTCAGGGGTGTTTCATTTAGAGTTAGAGACAAGGAAATAGTTGGTCTTTTAGGTCCTAACGGTGCTGGTAAGACTACAACTATTAAGATATTGTCGACACTGCTTCTACCCGACTCCGGTTCCGCAACGGTCTATGGTTACGATGTAGTTCGAGAAGCTCAAAAAGTTCGCAAAGTGATCGGAATAATGCTGTCCGTTGAGAAAGGATTCTACGGGAGACTTACCGGTAGAGAGAATCTCATATACTTCGGTTCTCTTTACGGCATGGAGAAGCAGGAACTTGAAAAAAGAGTCGACTTTCTTCTAGAGCTCGTCGGACTCAAGGAATTAGGAGGAAGCGATAGACTCTATGAAGAGTACAGCCTCGGCATGAAGGCTAGACTAGCACTGGCAAGAGCTTTACTTAAAGACCCACCGGTACTGCTGCTCGACGAACCCACTCTGGGTCTCGACCCCCCATCAGCTAGAAGAATTAGAGGTCTCGTGCGGGAGCTTGCTTCTAGTGAGGGTAAGGCAGTACTTTATACGTCACACAACATGTTCGAAGTAGAGCTTGTATGCGATAGAGTAGTACTCATAAACAAGGGAGTGATAGTTGCCGACGGAACTCCAGACGAGCTCAAAAGCATGCTTCCCAACATACGTACTTTAGAACTCCACCTCAAGAAGGTTCCGGAGGGTCTTGTAGACGAAATAAGAAGTTTCGGGCTAGAAGTTAGAGAACCTTTACAAACTCCTGAGGGTCTGTATGTCCTTAAGGTACTAGCTAGAAAACCTGAGGAGGTGGTTGATGACATCTTGAGAGCTGCTGTTTCTAGAGGTGTCGATGTTGTTAGACTCAAGATCGAGGAACCCACTCTCGAAGACGTATTTGTCTACTTTACTGATAGAGGTGTTAAAGATTAAGAACTTATTTAGGTTAGTTAGAGCTGAAATGCTGCTTGTATACGCTGACTTCTTTAGGAGAAAAATAGTAATGATTACTTACTTAGCTTGGCCCTACATGACGACTACATTTATGCTAATGATAGGGTACGCTGTTGGCTCTCCTCAAGCGTTTGCCGAAAGAGTTGGGGTTGAGCCCGCACTGTTTCTAATAGTCGGTAGCTACCTTCTCTTCTCTAGCATGTCTGTCGTAGACGATATAATGTGGAGACCGATTTTTGACGAAAGCGTTGGAACTCTACCTTACATTATATCAAGTCCAGCGGGAGTAGTATTACACTACTTATCCATACCCATCCCAAGGTTCGTTCTGTCTCTAGTTCTTGGATTAACAACACTATTTCCAGTACTAGTGGTTCTTAGAGGTCTTAGTGGGGTTTTAATTGGGTTGATCGTCATGTTTATATCCGTAGTATCTGTAGCGACTTTCGTGCCTCTAGCTACAGCCTTGGGTCTAGGGCTCTATGTAGCTGGAGGGGAAAACTGGAGGGCAATAAACTTCTTAAGACCCCTGCTTCTCATCTTGGTGGGAGTATACTATCCGAGGTGGTTAATGAGTCTACCTCTTTATATCGTCTCTTCCCTAATTCCTCCAGCTCACTGCGTTGAGGTAGTTCAAAGAATAGTGGTTGGTTTAGCGGAAGCATCGGCTATCACGGTTTCACTAGTTTTGGCGCTAACTCTAGGCCTGGCATATAGTCCGGGGATGTTGCGGGCTACGAGAGCATGGGAGCTAAGAAAACTCAGAGAGGGTGTTAAAACATGAGGAACTTAATAAAGTCGGCCAAGGCCGTCTTAGTGGCTTATTTCGTGGGAGAACTTGTGAGAAGTAAGGGTCTCGCATACGGTCTACTCTCGCTTGCCGTATGGCTATCTATGTTCATTGTTCCTGCTTCATTGTTTATTAAAGGAGAGACGGAGAGCTCTCTATCAGCCGGTGTCCTAATTGGTTCAGCCATATTCCTAGCTTATAGTACAGCGACTTGGGATTGGGCTGTGCTACTGAGGTGGCTGATGCAGTTAGGAATTCTTGAGTATGTGATTGCTTCAGGTAGCTCCATATTTTCCCACTATCTAGGGACGGTACCCGTGTCTATAGCGTGGTACTCTATGGCTTTAGCCATAGCATATACCATAGTTAGTGTTTTCTTGGGACCACCTAAGGTAGTTTTAGTAGACCCAGTAGCTTTTGTTATCGGAGTGGTATCACTGTTGATAGTTCTTATGGCATACTCCTTCATGCTAGGTGGAACGCTTTTAGCTGCTGGAACCGCTGGACCCATTATAGAGTTCATCGGGTGGATATTGCCAATAGCAACTGGGGGACTCACACCGCTGTCTATCATGCCGAAACCTCTTCAAGTAGTAGCTTACTTAACTCCGTTTAGTTATCCTGCTGAACTTCTCCGTTACTCTCTTGGCATTTCAAACCCCGTATTGGAGCCCAGCTTAGTGGTTATTTTAGGGGCTACGTATTCAACAATTTTTCTTGGACTCTCGTCAATTTATCTTAAGCACCAGGTTAGAAGAATGTTGAAAGAGGGAGTGCGATCAGTTGCTCTATTTTAAGGAGTTAAATCTCTGGTATACGTACGATGTGATTAACATCGCTGCTCACGCTTGTTTCTTCATCATCTCCATCAAGCACTGCGAAAATCGAGAAAAACCTAGACTCCTATGCACGCTGGGGGTTCAGCTCTGATGTAGGTTTATATCGGTTGGTTTCATTGCCTCATCTCTTTCCCCCGCATTCCGCTCGGGTTTTCATCGGGCTTGGGGGCGTTCAGGGCGACCCCAAGCACCCCACATCTTAGATGTCTCGGGGAGAGCCACCATCTACATTATCAAGCGGCTCTCGATCCCTCTCCGATATGTATCTACGTATATCACTGTATATGGTGTTTATAAGCGTTTCTATCAATAC
>Ga0105162_1001729_pt1 | contig 12158 bp, 12 predicted proteins | sample JNZ201metaG_FD_81532 | JGI IMG/M metagenome (GOLD analysis project Ga0105162, IMG submission 81532) | Hot spring microbial communities from Jinze hot spring, China to study Microbial Dark Matter (Phase II) - JNZ 20120812A | ecosystem: Environmental > Aquatic > Thermal springs > Hot (42-90C) >...
GGCTTGGACAATTTAAGGAAAATATTTCCCCCTGAGCAAAAGACACTATGATAAGGAACTATACAATCAAGCACATAGTCATACCACTTTATGGAAAACTCTTTAAACCTTTTTCCGTCATGGATAACAATTTGTAGATCTCCCAAGTTATAGCCCCTTCCTCTTTTGGCTAAGACTTGAACCTCATAGGAAGAAAAAAGCTCATAAGCATTTATCCCCTCACCAGACAGGAAGACCTTTGTAGGAGAAGCATACAGGTTAGAGGGGATACAGCAGAGGCTTAGAAGCAAGATAAATACAAACTTAAACTCCTCATAGTTTATGACTTTAAAGTGCTCCTTTGAGATAGGCATCATAGGCTGAGAGGTCAAAGTAACCATGTCCAGAGAGATTAAAAAGGATTATCTTTTCCTCTTTTTTATCTTTACACTCAAGGGCAAGGTCTACTACTTTTTTTATGGCATGGGCTGATTCTGGTGCTGGCACTATTCCCTCAGTCCTGGCAAAGAGGACTCCTGCTTGAAAGACCTCCTCTTGAGGATAGGCACAGGCCTTTATAAAACCATGGTGATAAAAGGCACAGAGAAGTGGGGCATCTCCGTGATATCTCAGCCCCCCTGCGTGAATAGAGGGAGGCACAAAATCTGCCCCAAGGGTATACATCTTAATAAGGGGAGTGAGCCCCACCGTATCTCCGTAGTCATAGCGGTATTCTCCTTTGGTTAGGGTAGGACAGGCCTCTGGTTCAACTGCCCAAAACTCTACTTGGGGCCTTTCCCCTGTAATTTTGTCCTTCAAAAAGGGAAAAGCAATACCAGCAAAATTGCTGCCTCCACCCACACACCCTACCACTACATCAGGATAAAACCCCAGTTTTTCCATCTGTACCTTTGCCTCAAGCCCAATAATCGTCTGGTGCAAAAGCACATGATTTAAGACACTTCCTAAGGAATATTTGGTATTTTTATCCTCAAGAGCCCTTTCTATAGCCTCACTTATGGCAATCCCAAGGCTTCCAGGATGTTCGGGGTCCTTCTCTAAAAAGGATTTACCTGCCTTGGTTTGAGAAGAAGGTGAGGCAAATACCTTGGCTCCCCAGAGTTCCATAAGCACCCTTCTATAGGGTTTTTGCTTGTAGCTTGCACGCACCATGTAAACCTCGCATTCTAAGCCAAAATACTGGGTGGCAAAGGCAAGAGAACTTCCCCACTGGCCAGCTCCAGTCTCTGTGGTAAGCCTTTTTACGCCAGAGATTTTGTTATAATAGGCTTGAGGAACAGCCGTGTTAGGTTTATGACTTCCTGGAGGGGATACCCCTTCGTATTTATAAAAGATCTTAGCAGGTGTGTCCAGGGCTTTTTCCAAGTTTTCTGCCCTAATAAGAGGCGTGGGCCTCCAAAGCCTGTAGATCTTTAAAACTTCTTCAGGAATATCTATCCATTCTTTATCACTTACCTCCTGCTCAACAATGGGCTCAGGAAAGATAGCAAGAAGCTTATCAGGAGAAACAGGCTCCTTGGTCTCAGGATCAAGGGGCGGGGGAAGAGGTTCAGGCAAATAGGGAGCAAGGTTAAACCATTTCTTAGGGAGCTCTTCTGGTGTGAGATAAACTTTCATAGTCACCTCCCTTTGTGGTATTTCTATTTTAAAGCTTAGTATAGCGGAATTTTTACACAAAGCCAGCCTAATTGTTCTTTTTATTAGCTACCCTTGTCAGGAGCAACAAACACTGAGATTGAGGATAGAACAAAAAGGTTATAAAGGGGTTGACTTTTCATTTAAAATATATAAATAATAAAATAATTTAAATGAAGTAAGGGGTACAGAAGGAAAGAAATGAAGAAGGTTATCGGGTTCTTTTTTATGATCTATCTGATGACTCCCCTTTTAACTCATGCCTTTGAAATTTTCAAGGTAGATACATTTAAAGGGAGTAGGGCAATTCTCCTAAAAGATGGGGTTGGTTATTATTACGAAAAAACAAGGCCTCCCACTGAGGAAGAGACAAGAAAAAGGGTTGAGTGGTTCCAAGAAGAGTGGAAAAAATTAAAAGAAAGGATGCCAGAGTTTGAAAAGGCGATTTCTGAAGGAGATAAGGCCTCTAAAGAAAAACTTTCTCAAAAACCTCCTCCACCCTTTTTAAGAGAATTTTTTACATTAGGATTTAAATTATTTAAGCTTATAGCCAAGGAAGGTGTAAAATTAGCTGAGCCAATGGCTATGGAGTATTTTTCCAAGGCTCCAGTGGTTGTTGAAGCAGGTTTTGTAATTAAAAAATTTAATGGCTCCTCCTATAGTTTGAAACTTGACTTGACAAGGCTTTATCAAGAAGAGTGGAAAAGGTTGCCCTCTGATGGTATATATCCTTTAGCCTCTATAGATGGAAGGTATGTGGCTTTAATGACAGAGAGCGATTTTGGAAAAATAAAGGTCTTTAAAATAGATAAGGGAACCCTTGAACCCCTCTTTGAGGTTTTAGGAACAACCCCCATAGCCTTCTCTCCCAAAGGTAGTTACTTTGCCTACACAACCCCTAATAGATCTCAAATCATAGTAGTTAATAAAGAGGGAAAGATTATAAGAACTGTCCCCTTAAAATATAGAATAGCTAAGAAGGGTGAAAGTGAAGGCCCTGTAAGAATTGCCCTTAGTGAAAATCACCTTGGAGTTATAAACTGGATTGGCATAAAAGTTGTTGACCTAAAAAGTGGAGAGGAAAGAGAGGTTCGCCTAAGAGGAGGAAAATCTATCTTATTTAACAGACAGGGAGACAAGATTTATGCCAATACCATTGGAGAAATTTTTATCTATGACTTAGAAAGTTTAAATCTTATAAAAAAGCTTGATTACTTTTTTCTGAAAAAACGTGGGGTGCATGTTCATTATTTAGCTTCTCTTTCACCTGAGGAGAATTTTCTGGCCCTACTATATGATCCTTCAACCTATGGGGAGAAGGCACCACGAGAAACAAGTGTACTCCTAATTTATGATCTGGAAAGAAATATAGTAACCAAAAGGTTTGAAAATTTAGAGACTATAACTGGTGGATTTGGTGGGGTCTTCTTACCAGCTTCCTTCTCAAATAATTGGGAATATTTATTGTTAGGAAAAAAGGGGGATCTTATTGAGCTATATAAGATTGAGCCATTTAGGGCGGTATATAGACCTTTAGAAAGAGAGAGAGGGAAAAAGTTTTGCCAAAGCGATTCTGATTGTGTTTGTGGTGTTGATAAGGAAACTGGGTTATGTGACTTTGGAAATAGAGAATTTATTGATCCTTCTAAACAATGCCCTGATTTTTGTACAGGTATACACGGACGATTTAGGATAAAATGTATAAATAATCTATGCGATAAAGTGTTTTTAAAATAAATAATACGAGTAAGAGGTATAAAAATGGAAAGGGTAAATCCTCTGGCTGTTTTATGTTACATTGGAATTCTTGTTTTAATTCCTCTTTTAGTTGAAAAGGAAGATGAAGTTGTCAAATTTCATACAAAACAGGGGCTGGCACTATTTATCTGTGAAGTGATAACTCTATTAGTTTCTTGGTTCCCTATTATAGGATGGTTATTTGGGTTTGCTGGATGGATTCTTTGGGTAATTTTATCTCTTCTTGGCATAATAAATGTCCTTCGTGGAAAAAAAACCCCCTTGCCTTTAATTGGAGGTTTAGCTGAGAGATTCAAAATTTAAAGCTTTAAAAGTGGCTTTTGCTCTGCGGAAATAGTTAGAGCTTTTTTCTCTGGCTATTTTAAATCTATGACCTATGAGAGGTCAATGGTGGAACCTGTTGAGAAATGTTTTTCATCTACATAAAATTTAAGCATAGGTAATTAAACGATAAAGAGTATATTGTCTTGGGAGTAGTGATTTGTCAGAAGTAGTTTTAAGTCAGTATATAACTGCTCTTGAATCCCTATTAAAACGTGCATATAAGACTACTGATAGTATTATACATTTGATGGAGAGACATTGTGTTAACCTTTTTGAGGCTCTCAATCTCGATGAAAATAAGATTACTTTACTATTAAAATACTTTCTAACCTATCAACAAAATAACAAATTTTTGTTTCTTCAAAGATTTATTCTATGTCTTAATGAGCATATCAATGAAAAAAGCTATATTAAAACAATATTAACAAATTTAAAAGAAGAGGATTTTGAGGAGACTTATATCGCATCAGAGTATACTATAGATAATGGACGAATTGATTTATTTTTGAAAATTAAAAACTTTGTCATTGCGATAGAGAATAAAGTTGGTGCAAAGTTAACTGGAGAGCAAATAAAAAGGTATTATGAGTATCTTCAAATGAATTTCAAAGATTTCCTTTTAGTCCTTCTATGTGATAATGAAGAAGGATATAAATGGTCAAAGAAATGGTTATATAAGAATGCCGATTTTTATTATGAAAATAATTATTTGATCCTTACTTATGAAAGATTAATTTTACCATGGCTTAAAGAATGTAAAAAACTATGTAATAATGAAAAGATACAATTCTTTATACAAGAATTTGAAAATTTTCTTAAAAAAAGATTTAATATCATGGAGGCAAAAGTGAAAGAGGCAATTGATGAACTGACACAATTCTTAAAGGAAGAATGCTATAAAAACAAACATTTTTATCAAACTATTCAAATATTTCAAATAGCAGTTTACTATTTTTTAAGAGAATTATACGAAACATTTAGTATTGATTTAAAAAATTTGTCTCATAAAATATTTGGCAAGGATTATTCAATTGAAGGAAATTTAAATTGGGATAAATATTCACGTATATCCATCTTTAAAGATGAATGGTCAAATAAGGGTGAGCCCTTTTTTGGTATAGGAATTGAGGCGATAGAAGAGTATATATCCGCTTTAAAAGTAGGTATATGGATTAACCCAAAATCAGAACATTATGAAAAGTTTAAAGAAAAATATAGTAATAATATTGAACAGATTAGGAGACTTATACCTGAACATAAAAGTGATGAGTGGTGGATTAGCTTTAAATGTATATCCTTAAAAGATTTTATAGAATCAAATGTAGAAATAAAGGTAGATAATAATGGCAAATATAAATGTCTAAATTGCTTCTTAGTATCTCCAATTTTCGTTGAATTTTATCATAATAAACAAGCTTATGAAAGTTTATTAAAAGAAATTTCAAAATTGCTTACAATATACAAAAATTATATAGAAAGTATTTAAAAAGGTAGCTTCTATCTATTATAGATATTCATAAGACACTCCTAAACACTCAATCACCTTTTGGTGAAAGAGGGGGCGAAAGTCTCTTATCTTTTCATTGCCCCTATGAGGGTGAACCCTGTTGGTAAGGAGTACCACTATTAACTCCCTTTCCAGATCAAGAAAGAAAGAACAACCCGTGTAGCCAAGGTGTCCAACTGTTTTTGCAGAAAAAGCCCCCCCTGTTGCTGAATAGCCCTTGGTTGAGGCCTTCATAAAGGCAAGGCTAAATTCAGAAATGGGCTCCTCAAATTCAAAAAAATGCTTAACTATTTCCTCTTTGTATGGACCCTTCCCCTGATAGGAGAGAAGCAAAGCCAATAAGAGATCCAAAACCCCAAAAATATTGCCGAAAAGTCCAGCAACCCCACTTACCCCACCTAAGGCACGAGTATTTTCATCCTCAACTACACCCCTTAGAATTTTTCCTCTCTCTTTAGCTACAGAGGTTGGCACAACCTTCTCCTGGTCAATCCCCTTCTCTAAGGGCTTAAAGAGGAGATGAGCCCTTTTCCCCATAGAAACCCTTGCCTTAGCCTTCTCAAAGAGCCTTTCAAAGGGCTCTCCATAGCGCTTTTCTAAAAAATAGGTAAGTAGATAAAAATTGAGGTCTGAGTAGAGGGAGCCTGCTCCAGGAGAAAACTCTAAGGAAAGCTCTTTTATAATTTGAAATATGCTCTCCAAACTTATTGAGCCCTCTTTATAAAAGGGATACCAGGCCTTAAGCCCTGAAGTGTGATTGAGAAACCTGTAGAGAGGTATCTCCCCTAAGGTCCCCTCAACCTCAAGATAGGCCCCTAAGGGTTCCCCCAGATCTAATGAGGAATCCTCCTCAAGAAGGTGTATTAGGGTTAGCCCAAGGGCAAGGGGTTTAGTTAGGGAGGCAAGGTCAAAGAGGAAGTCCTCCTCCATGGGTTCAAGAAAGGGGGTTAGAGAGGCATAGCCTGCAGAGAGAATATAAGTTCTACCTCGATAGATGAGGCCAGAAACTGCTCCAGGAAAAACCTCCTTTTCTACTCCCTCTTTAAGAAGTTGATGGATGGGCACTATCCTTGGCATTAACTTCTCGCTCCTCAGTTAGCTTAACCCTTTCCTTCTCCAATTGATGAACCTTGTATTGGGCCTTAATTAGTCTTGGCAGAGCAAGAAGAAGTCCAGATAAAAGCCCAAGAATAAAGCTAACAATAATTACTAAAGCAAGGGGCATCCCTTCTAAACTTACTCCTGGGAATAGATGCACTGTCACCTTAGGCTCCACATTAAAGACTACAAAAAAGGTAATAAGAAGGATGATGATAAGCCAAAGGATGAGCTTAAGCATGGTCCTTTTCCCTCAAATATTTTAATAGTTCTTTCACTCTCTCTATGGGCACTTCGTAGGCCTTCTGACAGAAATTACAAGTCACCATTAATGGTATTCCTTCAGCAAGGACCTCTGTTAGCTCCTTTTCACCTAAGGCAAGTAGGGTCTCTTCTACTCTTTCAAGACTACAGGTGCACTTATAATAAAGCGCCCTTTTCTCCAAGATTTCAATTTCACCCAAGAGCTCAGTTAAAATCTCTTCTATACTCTTACCAGCCTGCAGTTGAGTGGTTAAGGGAGGATAGTTTCTTAGTTTTTCCTCTAAGTAGCTTATTTCTTCCTCAGTTGCTTCAGGCAACTTTTGAATAAGATAGCCTCCTGCCTGAAGGACCTTACCATCCACATCTACAAGCACTCCTAAGGCACAGGCAGAGGGCACCTGCTCAGATACAGTGAGATAATAGGCAAGGTCTTCTGCAATCTCTCCAGAGACAAGGGCAATAGAACCTTGATAGGGCTCTTTGAGCCCATAATCCCTAATGATATTTATAAAGCCCTTTTGCCCCACAGCTAAGCCCACAGGAAGCTTCTTATTTTTAGGTGGAAGATCTACCTGCGGGTTCCTGACCAAACCTCTCAAATGCCCCTCATGATTGGCTTCTGCTAAAATTTCTTTCAGGGGGCCATCTCCCTTTATCTGCATGAAGACCTTTCCAAATTTGAGATCAGCTGAAAGGAGAGCAACTCCTGCTAAGGCCCTCCCCAGGGCAGCTGTTGCCACTGGGCTTAAATTTTGTAACCTTCTTGCCTCATCCACTGCCTGAGTAAGACACACTCCAAAGGCTCGAAAATTAAACTTCTTAGGTAAGACCCTTATTAAGTAGTCCCCCATGGCTCTCTAAAATCTCCTTTAGTTCTTGAGCTATTTTCAAAGGAAAGCTTGGATCAATTAGATTGGCTGTGCCAATCTGAAGGGCCTTTGCTCCCACAAGAAGATACTCAAAAGCATCTCTCCCTGTAAGAATGCCACCAGAGGCTATGAGAGGCACTTTTACCTTCTGAGAGAGTTCATAGACCAGTCTAAGGGTGAGGGGCTTTATAGCAGGGCCAGAGAGCCCTCCTTTAATAATTTTTAAGGGTTCAAAGGAGATTATCCCAAGGGCAGGATAAGTATTAGCCACAGTGAGGGCATCTGCTCCTGCCTCCTCACAGGCAGATGCCACATCAAAGATAGGCCCAACAGGGGAAAGCTTAACCAGCAAAAGCCCTTGAAAGACCTTCCGCACCTCCCTTACCAGCTCAAAAACAAGCTTAGGTGTTTGTGAAAAGAGGATTCCCCCTTTCGAGACGTTAGGACAAGAAATATTTAGCTCAATTCCCATCACCTTAAGCCCACTCAATCTCTCAGCCATCACCACAAATTCTTCAAGGGCAGTCCCGTGGAGATTAAAGATAAGGGGTATGCCAAGCCGCACGAGAGGAGGATAATAATCCCTAATAAAAGCTTCAAGCCCAGGATTTTCAAGGCCAATAGAATTTATAAGTCCGCAAGGAGTTTCATAAAGCCTTGGAGGGGGATTTCCTAACATAGGCTTAAGGGAAAGCCCTTTGGTAACCAGGGCACCAATAGCACTCCTAAGCTCCTCAGGGGAGAGATATTGAGTTAGGGTGTCTCCAAGCCCCCAGGTCCCAGAGGCAAGAAAAAGCGGGGTCTTAAATTGGTATTTTCCAATAACTGGAGATAGCATAGCGCTTAATTAGCCCTCAGAGAAGCCCAAGTCTTTTTAAAATATTAGCCAAACGCTCATCCTGATAGCCAAATTCCTTTAAAGCCCTTTCCAAGCGCTCTTCCTTCTCTTCAAGCTCCATGATTTTCCTCATAGCGGGGGAGAGGGCTGTTCTTCTATCCCAGATAACAAGACCTATAAGTATACCCATACCGCCAAAGAGTATCCCAAAGCCCCAAAGCATAAAGTTCTTAAGATCCCTGATCTCCTCTCGTAAATCATCAATCCGCTTATTCATATCATCAATCCGCTTGTTAACATCATCAATTCTTTTATTGACTGCCTTTAAACCCTCTTCTACCCTTATTAGCCTATCTCTATCCTCCTGAGTGTAAGGGATTTCACGAGCCAAAATGAAGGAAGAGCTAAAGATAAGCCAAGCTATGACCAAAATCCCCATAGTTATCCTTAAACCCTTCATAGGGGTACCCCCCTTGTTAAATTTCTACTAATTCTGCAGGCAAGGTAGGTCCATCCTCACAGAGATGAAAATAACCTCCCCCTTTTTTAGGAATGACACAGCCCTTACAAAAGCCCGTGCCACAGGCAAGAAAGGTCTCAAGGGAGAGATAACTTTTCACCCCGTAGTGTAGACTAAGCTCTTTAACCCTCTTTAGCATGGGAAGAGGGCCACAGGCAAGGAGACTCTTTATTTTTCCACTTTTTAAATCTTCTTCTACGAGCTCAGTAACAAAGCCCTTGTAGCCAAGAGCCCCATCCTCAGTGGCAACTTTTATAGTAACGTTTAGGCTTTCAAAGAAGGCAAGTTCTGCAAGGGCAGCCCTTGTTCTTGCTCCATAATAGAGGGTGACCTCCCTTCTTTTTTCAGGGGTTAGACTCTGCAGAAAAAAACCAAAGCCAGCAACCCCAACACCGCCTCCACAAAGCCCAAGAGGATATTCAAGCCCAGAGGGAAAGGGGTTCCCCAAGGGGCCAATAATTTGCAAAGACTCTCCTACTTTAACCTCACTCAAAAGTTTTGTCCCCCTCCCCACTACCTGATAAAGGATATATAAGGTTCCCTCTTCAAGGCGATGAATAGTAAAGGGTCTTGGGAAAAGGGGATCAAGGGAGGGGTTAAGTAATCTGACCTTTAAAAATTGTCCAGGATTAAATCTTCTCAAAATCATTTCTGGCACTTCAAGACTTAAAAGATAAATTCTTTCGCCCAAAGGCTGATTTCCCAGGACCTTTGCTTTGATCATGAGTCTTCTCAGGCCCTATTCTCTCCAAAGTTCATCTAAAAAAGAAAGGGGCCTTTCTTCCTTAAAACTTACTTGAAGTTCATCTAATAACTCCCGAAAACTTTGTTCCCCTCTCACCTTCCTTCTATAAAGCTCTCCAACCCATTTTCTCAAGGCCCTTTCCTCTGGCAAAAGGGGTAACTCTTCAAAGGTTTGAGGAGAGAGGAGATAGTGGGGAACCTCTACGGATTTTTCCCTTTGATAGAGATTCCAGAACTTGAGTAGGTCAAAGAGATTTCCATAAAGACCAGAGACATCAATATTTTCTGCAATCTGGAGGGCTATAATTCCCATCAAATAAAGTTCAGGCTGAATCTGGGCCTCTCCTGAAACTTCACAGGGGCTTTGGGAAAGTTGAATCCTACAAATGAGAGGCCTTCTCTCATAAACAGAACAGAGACTCTCTTCAGTAAGAAAGGGACAAGGGGTGATGGGACCCTCCTCTTCAAAGGGAGGTTCCTGACCTGTATAATAGAGTAGCGCAAGTTGATTGTGTGTTCTTTTGGGACGGGGGTAAAGATTAAAGGAGTTTACTAAGGAGAGGTCCCTTTCCTTTAGCCCCTCAAGAAGATATTCAGCCTCAACAGAGGTAGTATAGAGTTTTGAGGTGCAACAGAAGGCACAACCTGGTTTACAGGCAAGCTCAAAGGCTCTAAAGCTCTCCTCAAGATAATCATAGAGGGTAAGCAAAAGTAGCCTTTTTTCCTCTCTGGATTTCTCTAAATTTATATTCATAATTTTATTATACACCCCTCTCTTTTCTTTTAAACCCTTCGCTTGGATCTGGGTGATTTTCGAATGGAGATTACTTTGTCCATCCCTAAGGTTTTGCAATTTTACCTGATTAGAGATATCCTTAGTGTAGACTGTGTTATTTGACTAAGCAATTTGTGCTAAATAAAGCCTACTGCTCTTGATTCTAATCCAACATTACCTATTAAATTTTGTTAATTTTAGCTTTCCATTTGGCGCCTTTTTTCGCTATACCCGTTATAATTTAAGAACCCCGCTCAGCTACCTGGGAACTTTAATTAGCTTTAATTCCTCCTCAGTTAGCTCAGCTCTTCTTTTTAAGGTCCAAAACCCAACCCATCTCTTAAATATTTCAAGATTCTTTGCCCTCTCTTCCTCGGTGCTCCCAAGATATTGATACATATTGCCAGGCTTTCCATCCTTTCTATTCTTTCCATCATCAAGCCTTCTCATCAAAGCGCCTGCATCCTTACCTTTAACAAACTCTACCACTTCTTCATAGGTAACCATTCTTGGACCCTTCATAATATTCATATATTTGTCTTTATTTTTTTTAAATTCTTCTAAAGTCGGAGCATCCTGACCATGACAAACAAGGCACTTTTCCGCCATTATCTTCTTCACGTGGCTCTCATAGGTTACTTCTGATGTTAAGGCAGTCCCTAATAACATAAAAGGGGAAATAACCGCAGAGACTACTAAAAATTTTTTAATCCTAAACATAAGCCCTACCCTCCTTTTGATTATTATTTCGAATTTCATTTTCACTTTAATTTGATTTCTTCTTTTGTCAAGAGGGTTTGTTAAAGTATACACAATAAAAACGTAAATCCATGAAGACTAAGGCTTATGGCTAACAATTCGTCTTCAAATTTCTTGCCTTTCATGATTTTTGTTAAGCTTTTTCTATAAAAACATTAATAAATATTTAAAAACTTTATTTGTCAAATAAAAATTTTTAACTTATTATGTAAATAAAATTATTAAAGGGGAATGCCTATGATGAGAAGAGACTTTTTAAAAGTCTTAGCTTTAAGTGCCCTTGCAGGAAATTTAAAAACGGGTATTAGCTTGGCTAAGGAAATATTTACCCCAAGGGAAGTAGAATTAATCTATTCTGGGAATTTTCCCTTTCAGGAGAAGTTTTTAAGATTGTGGATTCCTCTGCCCATGGAAACCTCTTATCAAAGGGTTAAGTCCTTAGAGATGAAAGGAAGTTATAGTAAAAGTATGCTCACCAAAGACCCTTTATACCAAAGTCCAATCCTCTATGTGGAATTTCCTGAGAGTAGTCTCAAAGAGATTGAAGTTAGAATGAGAATTGCTCTTCTCGGAAGAAAGAGGGTTGAAATCAAGAAATTGGAACCGAATATAAAGAGCCTTCCTGAGGAGGTAAAACTATTTTTAAGACCAACTGAGCATATTAGAACAGATGGTATAGTCAGGGAATATGCTCAGCGGATTACGAAAAACAAAAGGACAGATCTTGATAAGGTTAGGGCCATTTATGATTGGGTAGTTGAGAACATGTATAGAGATCCCCAGGTAAAGGGATGTGGGGTAGGGGATGTGGCAAGGGCCCTTGAGACAAAGACCTTTGGAGGTAAGTGCACCGATATAAATTCTATGTTTGTTGCCCTTTGCAGGGCCTCAAATATTCCTGCAAGAGAATTATTTGGCTTGAGGGTTCTTCCCTCAGAACTCTCCAAGGGAATATCAAATGTGAAGGAAGATGCCACTAAAGCCCAGCATTGCCGAGCTGAATTTTGGCTAAATAGATGGATCCCTGCTGATCCTGCAGATGTCCGAAAATTTATCTTAGAGGAGAA
>Ga0105162_1001730_pt1 | contig 12153 bp, 11 predicted proteins | sample JNZ201metaG_FD_81532 | JGI IMG/M metagenome (GOLD analysis project Ga0105162, IMG submission 81532) | Hot spring microbial communities from Jinze hot spring, China to study Microbial Dark Matter (Phase II) - JNZ 20120812A | ecosystem: Environmental > Aquatic > Thermal springs > Hot (42-90C) >...
ATCCTGCCAAGGTCAACCGGCCTTTCGAGAATCTTTAACTGAGTCTTCTCGGTAACTACCACTACGCCCTTAGGCTTAATGCTAACAACGTTGAAGTGTATCACCTGGCCGAGAACAGGAATTTGAATCACATCACCCTCGATTATGGGTCGATCGAGAAGCCTTTTCTTCACGTAGGCTACAAAGTTTTCATCCACAGCGAGAGTCATAGAGGCTGGTGCTAGTCTCACGAGGATGGCTGGCTTAACCTCAGCCTTCCTAACCTTCACCTTATCGCCGATGCTTACTCCAGCGTTCTTCCTCGTCCAGCCATCCATCCGGATAACTTCCTTTCCCTTGTCCTCGGCATAGCCAGGCCAAGCTATCGCAACCGTCTTGCGCTTACCCTCGATCTCGACGACGTCCCCGGCGCTTATGCCGAGCAGCTCCATTGCGTCTTCATCAATGCGCACCCTACCCCTGCCTGCCTCGTGCTGCCTAACCTCCAGTACTTTCAACTCAATCTCGTCAACGTGGTCTTTGGACATCTACCTCACCAGAACCGCTGTTTCTTGTGAGATTGCAGCTCCTATAAATAGTATGCTTTCACCCCCGCGCTACCGGGTGCGCGAAGCGTCCGAAGTAAAGTACAAAAAGGTAATTGTCAGAGAAGCACAAGCGATCGGAAATGAGCGGGCAAGGCGCTGCGAAGGGTGACTTCCTCTTAGTAGACTACACGCTCAGCGTGCTCGAAGAGACCGGTGAGAGGGTGATCGTTACAACGAGCTCCGAGAGGGGGGAAGAGGCTGCGGGCGAAAGCGAGCCTGAGCTGGTAATACTCGGTGAAGGAAGATTGCTCCAAGCGATAGAGGAGGCTCTCAGCGGCATGAAAGAGGGTGAAGCTAGGGAGATTGTGCTCGAGCCGCGTGACGCCTTCGGAGAAAGAGATCCGAGAAATGTAATAATTCTCCCAGCTAAGGAGCTGAGCAGCAGAGGCGTGGTGCCGAGAGTAGGAGTAGAGATTGAGATGGAGGGGCGACGCGGACGCATAATCAGGGTGGGGGCTGGGAGAGTAACAGTGGACTTCAACAACCCTTACGCAGGAAAGAAAGTGAAAGCTAAGCTTGCAGTTAGGAAGGTACTTCGCGAAGATTCCGAGAAGATAGTAGAACTGTTGCGGAGATGGTTCCGGGGATTACCCCGCGAGCGGGTATCGGTAAGCTTGCAGGGCAATACTGCGGAAATTAAGGTTCCTCTAGCCATTTTTGCTTACAGCAACGCTCACATCCTGTTAAGCGGATTCATCAGGGACCTTGAAAAATACTTCAGCGGGATAACAGTCATCCGCCTAGTAGAGGAGGAGAGGATCGGGAAGGCTGAAGGTGAAGCTCAGGCAGCGCAGTCCCAGAGTGAGAAAGCTAGCTCGAGCGGCGGAGAAGCTTCTGCTTAGCGAGTAGCCAGAGCCGTGGAGAGGGAGAGTCGAGTAGCTCTGCTTCAACAAGCCACAATCTCTCGCGAATCCTCTGCAGGCCCTGTAGAAGCCTTATTCTCTCCCCATCACCAACGCTTACAGTGTCGCAGGCTGGAATATCGGGGCAGTTCGGCTTCCTGTACTGGATTACCGCGCCGGGAGCTACAAAAGGGATCTCTACGACGAGCCTCACGGGGAGCTCCTCCACGAGAACCACCTGGAGTCTCTCTGAGAGAGCAGGGCATAGGTTGAAGTGCTTTCTCACCTCTACAACCCGGTAGCTAACTAAAGGACGCATCGTTCCTATGCAAACATTGAAGAATTGACATGAGAGACATTTCCCGGTGAGCAGGGGCTGAAACACAGCTCCTTTACGCGCGAAAGGCTCTGTGACCATTGAGAGAGCCCTTCTACCCATCCTGCCCACGCTGATAAGTGCGAAAAGAAGTTAAAATGGTTTGGTATTATCGAGGTCTAGCCCATCAATTAACGCTTAAATTAAAGGTTAGGCCCAGAGCTTCGAAAAATTTTCAATAAGCGTGCAGAAGCATCGACTAGAGCCGCCGAAAAACCGCGAAGAGCATGAGGTCGGCAGAGCAGGGGGAACCCGGTACAGCAGTGCGTATTTATCCACCCATCCCCCAATTCGATCCGTAGAACAGCTATGCAGAGATTTGAGCCCTTTAAAGGTACTACAACAATCGGGCTAGCGGGACCTAGCTTCGTAGTTTTGGCTGCCGACAAGAGAGCAACAAGCGGGTACTACATAGCGAGCAAGGATGTGAGAAAGATACTCGAAGTGGATAGACATGCAGCCGTGACGATAGCTGGCACGGTTGGTGATGCCCAGCAGCTTGTTGATCGGCTGCGAGCCGAAGCACGGTACTACAGCACGGTGCTGGGTGAGCCCATGCCTATTAGGAGCATCGCGAACCTAGCGTCTCTGATTCTCTTCAGCTATAGACCAATTCTGGCCGTAGAGATGCTCGTGGGCGGTGTTGACAGCGAGGGTCCATCTCTGTACTTAGTTGACCTTTTAGGCTCTGTAACCCGGGAGAAATTCACCGCTTCAGGCTCTGGCTCCCCCTTCGCGATATCTGTTCTCGAGAGCGGTTACCGCGAGAATATTTCCGTCGAAGAAGCTGTCGAGCTTGCTGCGAAAGCGGTGCGAGCGGCGCTATCGAGAGAAACTGGTAGTGGTGAAGGAGTGGACATAGCAGTAGTGAGCAGTGAAGGGATAAGGTACTTTACTCAGAGATAAGGCAAGATATATTACCACGCAACTACTCGCAAACTCGCAGTTCATCAGCACTTTTCTGAGGTGTCAAGGTTGGAGGATATCTGGGAGGCAGTCAAGGAAGTACGTGAAGGTATCTTTAGCAACGTCCCTCCCACTGCTGGCATAGTGGGAGTAGACTTCGAAGGAGCCAAAGTAGTCATCTACACTCGAAACCCCAGGGTTTTCCTGGAAAACGATGGCGAGCTGGTGAAGAAGATAGCCAAGGCCATAAAGAAGAGACTGGTCGTCAGAGGAGATCCTGAGCTGAGAAGGGAGGAGAAAGAGACGAGGGAAATCATCAAGCAGAAGATACCTGGCGAGGTCGGCCTGCGAGATATACACTTCAACGAAGTGACGGGAGAAGTTGAGATAGAAGTCCTAGCACCTGAGAAGCTTGACCCGGCGCTGGTTCAGGAGATATTCATCGAAACTCTCTGGTACCCTAAAGTTGTGCGAAGTTTGCCAGTGCGCTGTAGAACTATCCAGGATCTTCGCGACCTGTACAGAGCAAACTCCGAGGAACGTAAAAAGATTCTGCACAGGCTGGGAGATAAAATATACAGGAAGCCGCTTTTTGAGATTGACCGTGTCAGGTTGGTAGCCCTAGGAGCATTCCAGGAAGTTGGCAGAAGCGCTCTCCTCGTCCAGACGCCCGAGTCCAATATTCTCCTCGATGCTGGGCTCAAGCCGACAAACGAGAGAGATGAGCTTCCGCTCTTCGACCTGCCGGAGTTTGATGTCGACTCTCTGGACGCGGTGATTATTACGCATGCCCACTTAGACCACTGCGGTACCCTACCCCTTCTCTACAAGTACGGCTACAAGGGTCCCGTGTACATGACCGAGCCAACGCTCCACCTCATCAAGCTCCTCTACGAGGATTACATCAAGGTCTCCAGCCGAGAGGGGAAGCGCGAACTCTACTCCATGCGGGAGGTAAACTCTGTGCTTCTCAACGCTTACACGCTCTCATACGGGGAGGTAACCGACATCGCTCCAGGTGTTCGGCTAACCCTGTACAGAGCTGGTCACATACTGGGCTCCGCCATGGCGCACCTACACATTGGAGAGGGGCTCGTGAACATAGTATACACGGGCGATATGAAGTATGCACGAACTCTACTCCTCGATCCGGCGCACAGCAAGTTCCCGCGCGCAGAAGTACTGATCATGGAGACGACCTACGGAAGCAAGAACGATGTCCTCCCCAGCGAGGAGGACTCGCTGCTCGATCTAGCTAAAATAGTTAAAGATACTGCCGAGAAAGGAGGGGTTGTTCTAATACCGGTTCTGGCAGTCGGTAGAGCACAGGAAGTCCTGGTGGGGCTTATTAACCTAATGAAGAAGAATCTTCTGCCCCAGCTGCCTATATTCATAGAGGGGATGGTGGACGAAGTATCCGCGGTGCACATGGCGTTTCCCGAGCACTTATCCGCAGAGATCAGGAAGCTCGTCTACAGCGGTGAGAGCCCCTTCACGTATGAGAACGTACACGTGATACGCGGAGAGGAGAGAGAGGAGGTGGTGAGCAAGCGCCCAAGCATAATTCTGGCAACCTCAGGCATGCTCACCGGCGGCCCTGTGCTAGACTACCTCAGGCTGCTTGCAAGCGACGCGAATAGCAGCCTCGTCTTCGTAAGCTACCAGGCGGAGGGGACTCTAGGTAGAAAGATCTTGCAGGGGTTGAGAAAACTCTCCTTTGTTGAAGACACAGGGCGCGTTGCCACAGTAGAGCTACAGATGCAGGTCTACAGGCTTGAAGGGTTCTCGGGGCACAGCGATAGGCGGCAGTTGGAGAACTTTTTAAGACGAATGGAGCCCTCACCCAGGCTAGTGGTACTCAATCACGGCGAGAGTAGTAAAATTGCTGAGTTCCGAAGCTACTTGACGAGCGAGTGGTTCCGAAAGAAATTCGACTTTAAAGCTGAGGTAATAGCACCCAAGAACGCAGAAAGTGTAAGGGTGGTATAACTGAGCTCGAGTAATGCTGAGGGAGGCAGCTCTCCGGGCGAGGTGCAAGGACCCTTTCAGGGAAAGATCAGAGGCCAGAAAATTATAGTTACCGACAAGAGCGCGATAGACTTTCTCTCGGCGAGAGGCTACGGACTTTCTCGCGAGACAGAGCTGCAGCTCGACTTGATAGAGGCCGCGTACCTCACCTACAGAGGATTGCTTGTAGTCGAGGATGAGAAAGGAGGCAAGCTAAGCTTCTCAGACCTTCTGTCTGTTGGCAGCTCTTACGATCCCGACTTCTGGATTAAGCTGAACGTCTACACGGATCTGCGTAACAGAGCACTTGTCGTTATGCCGGGTGTCTCCAAATCCGAGTTCTTGGTAGACTGGAAGAAGAAAGACGGCGCAAGAAGATTCCTAGTCAGGGTACTTCACGAAGGATCCAAGATAAGCTTCTCCGACTTCGAAGAGATGCACAGGAGAGCTCTGGAGAGCGATAGAGAGCTGGTAGTGGCGATAGTTGATAAGGAGGGTGTGATCACCTACTACACCGTTGAGGGTGTAGTACGTGTCGCACCAATCGAAGCTGAGGATTACGAGCAGGTACAGTCTCAGCAAGAGGGACAGGAGAGAGCTAGCGGAGAAGGCGCTTAGTGAGCTCGGCGAGAGCTACAAGGAAGCCATCGAGAAGTGCAACCTGGTTGAAGTCGCAAAGATACGCGAAGGCGATATAGAGGCGGTGTACTTCCTGGACGGAGTCCCCGCGATGCTAGAACATAAGGTGCACGGGCTTTTGCCCGCCTTATATTACATCTACAAAGCTGGCGTGAGCCCCAAGTTGCCAAGCGTATACGTAGACACAGGAGCTGTTTCCCGCATACTCAACGGGGCTGACGTGATGGCCCCTGGTATCAGAAAGATAGAGGGGGAGTTTAGTACAGGAGGCAAGGTTGTGGTTAAAGAACTGGAGAAAGGTCGCCCGATAGCTATCGGTGTAGCGCTCGTCGAGTCGAAAAATATACCTCAAATGATGAAAGGTAAAGCTATAACTAACGTTCATTACCTCGGCGATGAATATTGGACACTATCTATCTAGTTAGGAGACTAGGATGGGCACGTAAAAGACCCTGGCTTGTGAACACTCTCGGCCTACGTAGAAAGAGCATGAAAACGGAACTATCTGGCTTGGTGGGCCGGGAGGGACTTGAACCCCCGACCTACGGGTCTGGAGCATCGGCCAGCTCGACCGCCGCTCTACCTTGCTGAGCTACCGGCCCTGCCTAACAGCTGGTTTTGAAGGGGTTTATCCTTTTCGCTTGTGCCGGGCGCGGGTTACCGGCTTTTCATCGCGGCCTCCGTAGCCTCTCGAGCGGTGACCTGGAGCGCCCGGCAATTTTAATTCCTAGGTATCTGCTAATCACTTTATCGGTGACGTGGCATGAGCGAGGATATCGAGATTATTAAGCGGCGCATGCTCCTCGAGCTACAGCGGCGGGCATTGCAACAGAGCGCTCCGAAGCAGGAGAAGAAGATCGATTTCCTCACAGTGTTCACTAGCGGTTTAACGGATGACGGGAGAGAGATGTTCAACAGAGCTGTCAAGCAGTATGGCGAGGCTGCAAAGAAGGTGGGGGAGAGGTTAGGTGCGCTAATACACGCGGGCAGGATCAGGGGGAAGCTGAATGCTGAAACGGTGTACTGGGTTTTCTACGAGATAGGTATGCCTATAAGGCTGGAGACGAGAATAGTCTACAAGAAGGGTGGGGAGGTAAAGAGCATAAGCGATATGCTTCGCGAAGAAGACTAGGCAGCTAAATGCTTATTTACCGTGCTTTGCTGCTTGCCGCGGTGGTGGCAACGGCTCGAGCTACAAAACTGATACTTGTTGGAGCTCCTTGGGCAGCTTTCAACGACAAACTCAAAAAAATCTGCCAGGATATAGCAGCCGAGAAGGGTATCGGGTTCGAGGAGAAAGTAGAGGACTACATCTTTCTCATGAAGCACGGAGAGAAAGATGAGCTCGGGGGTGCCGACATACCCCAGGTATTTGTGGAGTTCGACGATGGAACAATAAGGCATGTGCTCACCCGCGTCCCTATCGCCGGAACGGAACCCGACTTCGAGGAGGCGAAGAAGAAGATTCTAGCAGCTCTCGGCTAGCTTTGCGCAGCGGCGAAGTACTCAATCGAGTATTTCTCCAGTAGCTCTTCGAAGCGGATGTCCAGCGCTTCGAGCACCTGCTCCAAAGTGGTCCTGATTATTTCGATGTACTTCTCGTGATCCACCTCGTCTATTCGAGCTAGCTCCACAGGCTTCACTCCCATTTTATCACTCGTCTTTACGTAGCTGATCACATCCCCCACTTCGATAGATCGCTCGATCCCAAGCTTCTTGAGGTGGGTGATTAGAAGCCTCGCAGCTTTCACGTGCTGCGGTGTGGTCTTCGTGTAGCTCGACAGAGGCTTAGTGAGAGCCACCTTAAACGCGAGAAGGTTAAGAGGAACTTTCCCCCGCTTTAGATCGTCTATCGAATCTCTGAGAATATCTTTAACCTTGTCAACGCTTTTCTCAAATGCTGCAACGTCGGAGGCTGAGGAGAGAGCTTCGATAACCTCCCTGAAAATCTCCTTCACGTAGTCTGGAGTATTCCTCTTCTTTCCGGTAAGACCCTTTACGTCGACTTGCCCGTCGGCCAGCATCCCAAGGTAGTTTTTCTTCCTCCTGCTGAAAACCACCCACGCGTACTCTTTGTCCACGCTCAAGTCGATCTGAAGCTCCGAGAGCACAGACTGAACTAGCTCCTCGACAGCCTGGGGGGAGGGGCTCCAGAGGAACAGGCTGTCTGTGTCGCCGTACACCACTGGGATACCTAGCGAGACTGCCTTCTCCATCGTGCGCAGGATCGAGTATCGGCCCAGCGCGGCCGTGCTCTCTGCTAGAGGTGGGCAGTAGAGGGGGAAGCTATCGGCTCCGAATACCCCATAGCTAGCGTTGAGGAAAACCTTCAGAGCGGATTGAACAACCTCCGCTTTCTGCCTCTCTTCGCGACTGCCAGCGGTTTTGGCTAGCCGCTTGAAAACATATACTCTGAGATCTCTGAGAATGCCGATTGTGCTGGACATCATGCCTCGTCGGCGGCGGCACACCCAGTGAGTCGTGCCGGGTATACTGTTGCTCTTGCAATCCTCGTGGGAGCATCTAACAGTCTCGTAGCTGAGATTCCATGTCTTGATCACGCTAGGGTACAGGCTCGCGAAATCCACGACAACGACGTTGAAGTAAACCCCCGGCAAGGGGTTGAGGACGATAGCTCCCATGTACTTCTTGCCCTTAATTATAGCTCTCGTGGAGACCTGGCCCTTCTTTCTCACTATATCTTCAGGGTTGGGGATCAGCCATCCCCTCTGTCTGTGCTCGTAATACAGCATGTTTCTTATCCATGCCGAGATATTATGACGTGTAAGATCCTCAATTGGAAGCTTAGAAATTCTCATCATCATGACTATTAAGTTGATTACAAGATCATCGTTGAATGCCGTGAGCTCGTAGGTGAGCTCTGCGTCTCGCAAGCTATACTCCGCAAGCTTCCCATAACTCATGCTAGCGATCGCAGAATCTCTCTGAACCTTGCCTTTCCCGAGAAGCGCTGTGGATATTTCGTCTAGAGTTCTCCCTTCCCGATACTTGTTTCCGAAGGCATACACTCTCATGGAGCGGTTAGTGAAAAACTTGTACAAGTCTATGTGTAAACCCCTTTTCAACCCTGCATACTCCATCTTAGGAGACCACTCGATAGGGTTCTTCTCCTCTGGTACTCCCAGCTTAAGCGCCCTGTTGTAAAGGTAGGGTAAGTCGAAATTATCGCCATTGAAGGTGATCACTAAAGGATACGAAGATAAGAGGTTGAAAATGGCTTCAATAAGACTCTTCTCGTCATCGAAGAAAACCACTTCGCCATCTACCTTCACCTCTTCTTGCAAGCCTTCCTCTCTTTTCAGGAGAAAAACACCCTTCCGTCCATCCGACGCGCAGTACGAGAAAGCAATAACCCTGTAGTTAGCTTCCTGGGCGTTGGGGACTCTGTCCCTAGGAGACTCAACCTCTATGTCTACAGCCACACGCTTAATACGCGGCACAGGAGCACTTAGCACCTCAGCCCACTCAAGCGCTTCTGCTGCCAAGACTTTATCTTTCGAGTAAAGCTCTTCGATGATCCGGGCCAGGTTTTCGTCAGCGTGCTTTCTCACAAGCTTAAGTTCTCCGTCAACTATCTCGTAAGGCATTCCGGGGATTAAGCTCCTATCGTAAATGTAGCAGTGGTGATACTTAATCTTCGCCTCCCAAGCGTGGCCCTTAAGAATCTCTCTAATGCTATGCGGAGAGCCTCCGATAGATAAGGGATCCTGCGCTTCGATCTTGCTCATTAAGACGAGTCTATCCTCGAGAGCATCGTACTTCTCTACGATATCTATTCTGAAAAAACCCCGATGGCGTACGACCTCAGGATACCTCTGAACAACCTCCTCCGGGCTGAGGTCCGTGAGAAGGTAGGGTTTGTGGTTAGACCGGTCAAGTATCTCGACTAGAGTTTCTTTCTCATCATCGTAGAACACCATCTTAGTTTTGCCGCTCCTGCCATCGTACTTTACCGATAAGAGATAGAGCACGATCCCTCACCTGAGTCTTAGCCCTACCACCTCTACATGTGCCCGCATTTTCACATATCTTTCACGATAAAATCGCTACATAGGCTGGGTGAGAAGCGAGTGCTAGCAGCGGTCAACTTCTGGCCGGGCTCGCCGGAGTAGAGTGGGTAGAAGATCATCAGTTACTTCTTATACCTTTTCGGCCGCAGGTCTCTGCTCTTGCACCTTCTGCAGCGCTCAGCATCCCAAGGGTTGCGGGCGTTACACCTCCTGCAAATCTTTACCCGGAAGTGGTGGTCTAGAGCGAGCTGAAGCTTCTCAGAGTCCCTTATAGGCATAGCTCCTCGGAGCTCTTGAAGAGTAGCGGATAATAAATTCTTTATGCATTACGCAGGCCTAGCCATCAAGTAGGCGTCCTCGCCGTCAAGGTAGTAGTTGGGAATGACCTTGATCACGCTGTAGCCGAGCTTCTTGTATAGGCGAATCGCTGGCTCGTTGCTGACTCTTACCTCTAAGTAGTACTCCTCAGCGCCGTAAAACTTCTTCATACTCTCCATAGCCTCGATCATCAGCGCAGTGCCGATCCCCCGGCGTCTCGCACTCTCTACCACGGCTAAAGAGATTATGTGTCCTCTTTTCCCTACCTTGCTCGGGTTTGTGTACAGGTTATCGTACTCAACTCTGCACATGATGTAGCCTAGCACTTCACCGTTCTCTTCTGCGACCAGGAAAGCTTTGCCGAACTGGTTCAGGTGAAGTTCGAAGTAGAAAGGTGGGTAGTTCTCCGGCAAAACCTCCCTGTTGATCTTAATTACTTTGGAGAGATCCTCCCGCTGAGCTTCTCTCACGATGAACGTGATGACTATCACCTCTCAAGCTCGAGCTACTGATGCTCCCACATAAAGGATTATTACAATTTCGCGCCGATTACTCTTCAAGAAGCACCCCGTACTCCTTCAGAGTATTGTATACCTTCATGACGGCCTCTCGAACCTCTTCCTCCTTCTTTGCACCAGTGCAGACCACCTTGCCGCTGGAGAATATCAGCAACACGACTTTAGGCTCTCTCATCCTGTATATAAGACCTGGGAACTGCTCGGGCTCGTACATCGCGTTCTCGAGCATGAATGCCGCTTTCTCTAGGTCCACGCTCGCTCTCAGGTTAGCGCTGGCAACAATGTTCTGAATCTCTATTATCGGCTCGTTCCTTATGTCTATCCCGTACTGCTTCAATAGCTTAACTATACTTTTTACGGCTTTGTAGACTTCTGCCTCTGACTTAGCACCAGTACAAACCATCTTCCCACTAGAGAATATCAGCGTAGCAGTCTTAGGCCTGGTGAGCCTCAGCACGAGCCCCGGAAACTCTCGGATCCCGGATCCGGAGATCCGGGATGTTCCGGGCTATACTCGGCATGGGGGATTTTCTCAGCAATTTTTTCAAGGTCTAAACGCTGATTCAAGGTAACGGATGCCACAACGTTCTGTATCTCGTACACAGGTTCTCGGGCGATGCTCCCACCCCTCTTTTAAAGGGGTTATTTAAAGCCCTATAAATGCTTAGTGCCCATTAGCGAGAAGTATATGTTTCGGCGCGTTACCGCCACCGCGTGGGACACGGTGAAAAACGGCTCCGCACGAAAAGTGAACCCAGCAGTGACATTTTACCCTTCATAGCGACCCTAGCTATCCTTTTGCTAGCAGCAATAGTGCTCGCACCTTTGATGAAGCAGTGGAACATCGTACCGCTAGCCGTCGTGTCGAGCTGGTCTATGGAGCCTACACTCCACGTGGGAGACATTGTCGTGGTGGTGAAAAAGGACAAGTACCTTCCGGGCGACATAGCACTCTACAGAAGCCAGCAGGGAACAATCATTATCCACAGGGTGCTTGGCGAAACTCTAGCCGGATCTTACGTGATGAAAGGCGATGCCAATGCTTACGAGGACAGCTACCAGCCAAAGCCTGAGGAGATGGTGGGGAAAGCTGCGGTGGTAGTACCGTACGTAGGGGCTTTTAGGCTACTCCTGCCCATTCAGCTGCCGTAGAGAACGGCGAGAGAGCCCCAGAGAAAAAAATTTATAGAAGCGATAATTTGGTTGGCTCGAACGGATATGTCTCAGCCGGTTTCCCAGATCCCCGTCCTCATACTTAAGGAGGGAACCCAGAGAACTACTGGGCGAGATGCCCGCAGAGCGAACATCTACGCTGCACGGGTGATAGCTGAAGCTCTTGCAAGCTCGCTAGGTCCACGGGGAATGGATAAGCTACTCGTCGACTCATTCGGGAATGCGACGATCACCGGTGACGGAGCAACTATTCTGAAAGAGATGGAGGTTCAGCACCCCGCTGCTAAGATGCTCGTAGAAGTCGCCAAAGCGCAAGACGATGAGGTGGGTGACGGTACTACCACTGTTGTCGTCTTGGCTGGCTTACTGCTTACTCATGCTGGGGAGCTTATCGAGCAGGATATTCACCCGAGCATAATTACTGAGGGTTTTGAGAAAGCACTCGTCGAAGCTCTCAACACAGTAGACGCGATTGCTGAAAAGGTTGATCCTCTCGACAGAAACATCCTTGAGAATGTCGCTAAAACGGCGCTTTCCAGCAAAGTTGTTGCCGAGTTTAAGGATTATCTTGCGAAGCTGGTTGTCGACGCGGCACTGCAGGTAGCTACCAAGAAGGACGGTAAGTATGACGTAAGCCTAGATGATATAAAGGTCGAGAAGAAGAGAGGCGAAAGCCTCCTCGATACGGTTCTCGTCCATGGAATTGTCCTGGACAAGGAGGTTGTGCACCCCGCGATGCCTAAGCGTGTTGAGAAC
>Ga0105162_1001731_pt1 | contig 12153 bp, 9 predicted proteins | sample JNZ201metaG_FD_81532 | JGI IMG/M metagenome (GOLD analysis project Ga0105162, IMG submission 81532) | Hot spring microbial communities from Jinze hot spring, China to study Microbial Dark Matter (Phase II) - JNZ 20120812A | ecosystem: Environmental > Aquatic > Thermal springs > Hot (42-90C) >...
CAATGACTATCCGGTGGGCGCTTATCGAGGCGTCGCTCATCAGGATCTCGCTCTCCCCCTCCATCACCGCCGCCCTAACCGGGTCGGAGGCTGCGTCCTCCGCAACCACCTGGACCTCTAGGCAGTCCTCAATCACGTACGACCTAACCTTGAGCTCCCCGGCAACCTCGTAAGCTTGAACCTCCGTTCCCTCCAGGAGCTAAGGCCATAAACCCAGCCTCTCAGCAACCCTCACAGGGATCACTTCGGGACCCTCCGACTCGTACCCCGCGTTAGCCACAGTCACGCTCTCGACAACCTCACCCCTCCTCCCCTTGAGAGCCTTCAACCTCACTCTAACCCTGACAACCAACCCCATCACCTGGAAACTCGAGGGGAGATGATCCTCCCAATCCTACCACGAGCCCTCGAGACCCGAGAAGAGATGATCCTCCCTACCTTAGCTCTCACCTCCACGTGCACCACGCATCCCATGCTCCACTCCAGGTGGCACCCTAAAAATGTCGCCGCTAAGATCCGATCACGGCGGACTATGGGCTGCGTCATGGGGTGGGACGTGCTACGCCTCCTTCACGATAGGGTGGCCTTAAGGCGCCTTCCAGGATGCTATGATGTTGTCTATCGCGGCTAGCTTTAGCGCGAGCCTAAGCAGCGGGTCTTTATCCACGATAACCCTTCCTTTCAACGCTCTGAGCCTCAACCACATCGGGGCGTAGTTCAGCACCACTACGTCGACGGGCACGCCCGCCTGCTCCGCCAGCTCCACCGACAGCTTCTCGGCGTAAACTGCGGCATCGATGTCATCTCCTCGGAAGCCCCCGAGGTAGACTCCCACGTCTAGGTCACGGAAGACAGGCCTCCCGAGGAAACCCCGAAGACTACTACGAAGACTATCTCTTTTCTTGCCTCTAGAGCCCCGCTTACCAGCTTTATCACCGCTTCGCGCTCCTCCATGGGCATGCTGCGGGCCCTAACCTGCGATACACCTCTTAACTTCATCGACAAACTTTCTCACAACGTTTAAACCGCTCTCCTTCGCCCTCTTACAAATTCTGGCGTCATCCACGCTCCAGCGTCGATGGACGAGGAGGTTCCTCAAGCCGACGAGCCTCCCGAAACCCTCGCTAACATCCCTAGACACCACCCCTCCTCCTGCCTAGCTCCTAGAAAACCTCCCGAAAGTTTCTACCGCTACGCCGTACTTCGATTCGAGTATGTGGATATCAACCAGGACAGCTGCTTCGACGATCTTTATGATGGCGTTCAGGTAAGCTGGTATCGCGGGTATAGCCCTAGTTACAAATGCGATGACAGCTGTAATCCAGTAGAGCACTCCATGTCCCATTGCGAAGCCGAAGGCTGCAGGCATGTAGTATTGCTCAAACCCTTTAGCGCCTAGTAACCTCGTGAAGAGTTCCCTTAGAATGAAGGCCCACAGGACGAAGATGCCATGCTCTAGGCCACACACCGACTAAGGCTACACCCACTGGGTTTATGAAGAACCATGAGAACCTCGCCCTGGCAAGATAGCATAGCACTGTAAAGATCGCACCCAAGAGGGTATAGAAAGCTGTCTCAGCAGCTCCAACTACTGTGGGTTCGCGGATTTCGCTAGGAGGAGAGTGGGCACTACTTAAGCTCGAGAGTGGCGAACTTCTATCCGTCCGGCGTCCCCATGGGTGCTACGCGACGGAGGTGGCTGAGAGGGGCGCGTACTGCGCAGAGTTGTTCTCAGAAGAAGCGGGGAGGTACTTGAAAACGGAGACATATGCGATGAGCCATCGCTGAAATCGACGCTCAATAGGATGATCCCTTTCGGCTCTTTCGCCGGAGGATCTACAGTGAAACCTCCTACATTGGCTTCGTTGTGGCAGATTAGAGCGAGCTGCTCCACGATGGAACCAGAGTTAAGCTAGAGCTCAACGACCGGAGGTTATCCTTGGGCCAATCAGCGCTAGCCCGAGCGAAGCCTGTTACCGCGAAGGGGGGTAGAGTTAAAAGTGTAGCATAGGTGGTTGCCGGGGCGTTAGCGAGCGGCTCTGGTGAGAGCTAGGGTTAGGCTGTCGGGGGTGAGGGGGAGCTACTCGTCGACCGCGCTCACAGACATTGGCGCTAGGATGACGCTAGTCGATAAGCTGCTTGCGGAGCACATAGGCGTTGAGTACACGGGAAGAGCCCTCAGCCTCGTCACAGCGTCTAGGCATGTTGTGAGGGCATTAGAGGCTTCGGTCTCAGAGCTCGAGGTTGAGGGTGAGGTGCTGAAGTACGAGGCTGTGGCAATTGCTGAATCCCGGTAAGAGTTAAGGATGCTCTGAGGGCGAGCGGATCTGATGAGAGCGTGATCGTGGGAATCTCTAACGCTTGAGAGAGCAGGCATGGTCCCCGACACCACAACGGGGGCTCTCAAGAAGGTGGAGAGCTTCATACTCTAAAGCGCAGCTGGAGAGGGGCTCATCATCGCGCAGCAGCGAAGTCGCAGCGCAAGTTGAAGAAAACGGGTTGTGAAAACGCCATTAAGCGCACACTCATAAACGCCACGTACTTCACATTCGGCGAAGCTCCATCTCGAGAAGACTGGTACTTAAAATTTCCGTGCGGATCCGGGAGCGGGGAGATAATTCGACATAACGCCTCTCCCGGGACTCTCGAATACTCTCTCTGAAACTTTGTGGTTGGGGTCGTACTCGTTCAAATGCCGGAGAATTACGTCGTCTTCCAGCAAGGGTATGTTGCATCATCTCCTCGCTTTCTCCTCAGTTGAGCTCGGCTTGTCTTCTCAGCTCTAGTGTTGAACGAGCCGTGGAGCGCTTCAAACGGTTTTGAGAGCAGCGGGATTATTTTGAGATGATCTCTGGTGTTATGACCAGGACTTTCTTTCCAACCCGAAGGTTGCTCTAAATCGCTACTGGATTGTCAACCGCCCCTTGCTGTCGAGCTCCGAACTGCTCATCCTACCTCAACTATATGGGTTCAAAGTGGGATTTGAACTCCTGTCACTTCTTCAGTGAATACCCGAGCACTAGCACCTCGTCTAGAGCGTCCTAGGCACTTTCGGATCGAGGGTCAACCTCAGGCACGCAAAGGGGTTTCCGTAGCTGGAAGGCCTCGAGAAGGCTAGCCCGCGTTTTACAGCTGGAGTCTCAGATGCTTTTGAATAGGGAGACTGTACTCTTCATAGGCCCTTGCTTTCTGTGAAGGAAGTTACCGACCACTAAAATTGGTACTTGTCTAAAGAATCGAAGTACCAGCAGGCGTTACCATAAGGATAACTTATCTATTTCACACATGTACGAGGATATAGGAAATAGCACTTAGGATACGTTTCTGTGCACACTACACGACAACTACACCTTCGGGGATGATCCCGGTAGCGACAACTGTAACTCAGCTCTATGACGCCTATACTTTCCTAAAGTCGCACTTCCTGTACCATTACCATTCCCACAAAATGCTACGTGATGCCCTTTTTGTAATCTCTTTTGGTTAGTTGGTAAAGCAAATAACTAAAACGATAACATCAGTATTAAAAATGGAACAAGATAAAGGGAGTAAAGCTCGCTTTCAATTTACCCGGAGGTGCTTGAGATAGATGCGGTAGGCAAGTAACGCGGGTATGCTCATTGAATGCGTCCTCTTTTTCTAGCGTACTCAATCATATGGATGAAGTTCGCTGCGTTCGTATTCGCTGAAATGTTCGCAGATGCGGAAAGGATATACCCCTCCTTACCACCTTCTGCCGAGCACCTCTCAACCTCTCTCTCAACGTCTTCAAATGTTCCAAACTCGAGGATCCTGGGGTCGACGTTTCCCACCAGGCACAGTTTATCGCCGAACTTCTCCTTTACCTCTTTAAGAGACATGCCCGCTATAACGTCGATACCCTGGTAAGCGTCTACTCCCGCTTCCACGATATCCGGGAGCAAAGGCATTATGTTTCCGTCCGAGTGTAAGACAACGAAGGCACCCCTCTTCTTGAATGCATCGACGTGCTGCCGTAGCGCTGGTTTCACGAACCTCCTGAACAAGGCTGGGGGGAGCCAAGGCCCATTCTTGTTCCCGTAATCGACGCACAGCTGGATTGCATCGGCCCCCTCATCGATAGCTGCTTTCCCGTACTCTATAGCGATGCGTGTGTAGTAACTTATGATGGCCTCAACCACATCCGGCCTCTTGTACGCCCATACGAGGACCTTCCTAAGCAATGGTGGAGAGGAAACTATGGGCCCCCAAGTTCCATCAGAGTCGAACGAGAGGAACATCTTACCTTTAACCTTACTAGCCAAGAACCTCAGTATATCGAAAACCCTCTCATCGACTTCGACGCGCTCATTCTCGCAGTACCTTTTCACTTGATCTGGGTCATAAGCGTAGGCCTCACAGAGATCCCACAAGGCCTCCCTCTCCCACAGCGTCTCTCCGCCACGCATAACTAACCTCCCATCCACCCTGTATGTGCGTTCGTCAACCCTCTCTACGTTTGGCACTCTCACGTAAGCCCAAACAACGCGTATCCAGTCCAACCCGAGTTTCGAGTACAACGTCAGCAGCTCATCGGCTATCTTCCTATTGACCTTGCCTAAATCGACGTTTTTCGCTCCAGCGGAGATGACTAGATTGTAGAATGCCTCAGGGTTGTGAAGGAGGATCTCATCCGGCCTCTTACCCAGTATTACTGCTGCTATTTTCGGCGGTATGTGCATCTCGTAGATAGGTATTCTATCCAGGGTCTCGTGCTGCATAGCCCTTACTACGCGCTCCCACGAGTTCACTTGATCACCTAAAGATCTATCATGGTTGTTAGTACGGTTTAATCCAAGCTGTCTTAAATATTAGGGCGAATGCTGACAAAACTCCGACAACTAGTCCCATTCCAGTTGCTACACCTGCAGCGATAGTCAGCCTGTAATACTCCCACCTTTCCTTCCCCATTGCTCTCCTCAGCAAGTAGTGACCAACGACCCCGCCCAGAAGCATCGTTATCGTGGACGTTGGAATAACCTGGGTTCCCGTTAATAACGCTATCGCGTCGAAAGGTATTCCGATGGCTCTAAGTGCTTTCTGGAGAACCCCTAGAGCGAAGGCTAACGCTGCAAAGCCGAGAATTAGGTCGGCTCTTACCGTTATCTGCCGCGTGTACCACATCCCCTCTATCATCGCTTGTATCGGCCACTGTATTATTGTCCATGGGTAAACGGATGATGGTATAGGCGCCATCATCCAGAAGAAGGAGACGAAAATGAAGCTGAAGACCGTATAAAGGGCGAATGCGTACACGAATGCTTTGAAAAAGTCAGTCTGTTTAGTTTCCGTTAGCTCAGCCACTCGAAGCGATTCCACCCACGAAGGTGCTAAGCCGCCACCGATGACAGGAGAGAAGAAGAAAGCATCGACCTTAGGGTAGCCTGAAAGTAGTATAGCCCCCCACCATACATAAGGGATTGAAATAGTTATTGTCGTCTCTCCTCTCACTCTGGTCGCGACAAGCGCGTTCAGAAAACTGAAACCTATCGAGAGAGCAGCGGCGAGCCATACAGGGAAGTCCGGAACGAGATAGTGGAAGATGAGCACGGAGAGAAATGTCGCGCCGAGGTACATAGCCAGCAGTGTTGGTAGGGAGGAATAACTTCCGACTTCTTTGACTCTCGCCAGGGTTTTTAGTGACTTTATTATCGAGCTGGAACTTGAAGCCAGCGTGGCCAATGCTAACCCAACTGTAACTCCTATGTGCGGTGCTAACCACACTCTAAGCATAGAGCGCTGTAACACAAGGGGGATGCTCATGCCCCTGCTCCACTCATTTGCCCACTCTGGGAAAAAGTCGCGGAAGACCGTCAAAGCCATCCAGTTCCCCAAGATCCACACAGTAACCGAACCGATCAACATGTAGGTTAGGGTTCTAAGCGGTAATATAAAGCCAGCTACGAAAGTCATCGGATCAGTTGAAATTCCTAGGATAGCCCCCGGTAGCACTTTCTCTACACCTAGGTACCCCGTCGTTAAATCTATCCATGGAACTGGTACGAGTTGCATTTGTACGCCAAACAAGCCGTAAGTGAGAGTTGGTACCCCGTACGCTAGGAACGAGTAAAAACCGCTAGCTAGTGTGGCGGCGAGGAACATGCCCATTCTCTCGCGTGGTCGCTCAACGATCGTAGTTATCAGCTGGCTTGTCACGTCTGCTAACGGGAAAGGTAGCCTTTCCACCTCGTTATACAGCATGCTACAGATAATCGTTAGTGCTATCTCCTGAATTATGAATAGTATGCCATACTGGAAGTGGGAGATGAGCTGTGGAGCTATCCAGTCTGGGTGAAGGAACGACCTAACAGTATGTGCTGGCGAAGAAGGAGGGGGCGCCCAAAAACTCGGTATAACCTCAGGCAAAGGTTTACCAGTATAAGGATCCTTGAAAATACGCGTTATGGGTGATTCTACGAAAAACGACCTATAGACAAAGTTTATGTATACGGGGCTCGCCGCCACGACGGACGACATTGTGAAAATTATGAACGCCTCTTGCTTAGAGATGGAGGAGCCCATTAACAGCGCTACCTCAGTGAACAGTATGAGCGTTATATAGGATGCGGCTGCAGCTATTGTAGCACCAGCAACAAGTGACAGGTATAAGTTAACTGGAAGAATCGTTACCGAAGCGAAAAGAATCGCAAGTGCCGCTCTCCAAGTGAAACCTGGCTTGTAAAGAGTCCCCCTACTTTCCATGCTTACCACCGTGCTCAACTTACAACTTTAGCTACGTACTTAGCCCTTTCGGTAGGCGTTAAACCTTTCCACATCAACATTTGCTTCCTAACAGAATCAATAAACGCGGGAACTTTCGCTAGCCAAGCTTCTCGCTTTCCGCTTAGCAACTTTACATTCGCCAAGAATGTGTACCTCCCCTCTCCCCGCAAGTATATAGCGGAAAACGTTGCCTTCTGGACGACGCCGCTTTCAAGTGGTTGCAACCTGGATACGACTACTAGCTGTAGATTGCCCATGTCGAATGATATATCATCTGTGATGAAAACCTCCACCGACTCCTTCCTGTGAAAATCAAAGAATTCTCTCAAAAATTCAAGGAATCCGAGTGCTTCCTCCTTACTTACCGCTGCATAAGGAAGCGGAATCTCCCACTCGTCCCCCCTTGGCTTAGTAGGAACTTTCCACTTCCTCTCGAGGGATGGCACTACGGTTCGCGACACCATTATCGCTGGGTATACGCTAGGTGCCAGTATTGCAAGTAAGCCAATCATCAATGATAGTATTGTCGCAAGTGATGAAATATTTACAATGAAGTTAGGAGGTAAAAGCTTAGACTTAAACAGTATTATATTCGATACCAGGCCTAGTAGATAGCCGATCACGTAGCCAATTAGCGAGAATACCAGTGCTTCTGCAACGAAAAACCAACTAACTTCCCTCGGAGCTAGACCAAGCGCTGAAAATGTTTCAACCTCCCTACGCCGCTCTCTTACATTGCCTAAAATGACGTTAGTCAGCATTAAAGCAGCTATTAAAAGCGGTACCGCAAGATTAGCCCACCCATAAAAACCGAAGGCGAGGAATGGGCTAACCATTAAGACATCTTTTCCATCAGAGATGTACATACGTATGAGTTCGAAGTACATAGCAAGTTCTGCCGCCTTCTCCTTTAATGCCTCGAAATCTTCTACCTGAGCTGCGACGCTTGCGATAAAGCCGCCCTTATCTAAAAGTATTTGGTACGGGACTACAATTACTTCCTCGAATGAAAGTGGTAACCATTGCTGCTCCTGAATAAAGCCCCTCAAAAGCGCGGCGATCGAATCAGGGCTAGGCGGAGTTACGGGGTACGCATCTAAGTCCTTGATGACATTAGCTACTCGTGGGTCTAATATACCGACAACTGTTAAATTGAGATTGTAACCTTCCAGCCATACTTGATCCCCAACACTAACGCCGAGGGACTTAGCGATGTTTACGGGAAGAATGCAGACATTCTCGGCGAAGCTCGGAAGCCAAGAACCATTTATTATGGCTTGACGCAAGTCAAGGACTTCGTCTGGCGAAAGGCCTAAAATAGCTTTGATATTGTAGGAGCCGTTCCTCCCTACCAATGTTGCATAAACTGCCTTAGAACGAACTGATTGCGGATACCACCATACCCTAACGGAGAATTTGTCAGATCTTATCAGAGTTTTTATCAGGTCTAGATCGCCATAACTTAGGATAGGTACTACCGCCCCTCCAGGGATGGTAGTTCCCTGTTCCTTGAGTGGAGTAGGCCTGGTTATGAGTATCCCTTTATAAGATGGGCTGTAAATCGTTGGTCTAGTCAGTGTTGCAGCAGTAGTGTATACGGTTGAAGTTAAACTCAGCAATGAAAATATTACCGTAACAACAATAATTAAAGTCAAAATGGTTCTAATTTTCCTCTTTTTCATAAACTGTATAGATGTTGAAAAAAGCGTTAACATTAGATCTACCCTGGAAACTTCCACGAAAAAGTGTTTTCCGGCAAGGGCCTCTCTGTAACTTAAAGTTATTTCTCTTGCTCTGCTCATGAAGAGAAGTGAAACAAACAAGAGCAGAAGCAGTATGCCAACGCTTAAGGGCGCCATCCAATAAACAGATGCTACTTGAGGTGCCGGATGAACGAAGTAAAAGAGAATGATCAACGTTATAAGAATTACCGTTAAGCTCACCATTTTACTCTTTCCCGAAGCCCCTATTACAAGGGTTTCGAATAATGCTGCAAATATTACCGCTACAATTAGGAAAATAGAGTTAACGTTGACGGTATCATACAACAGCCTCATGACCTCTTCATAAGCGTAAAACGCGCGTATCCACGCTAACTTAGCGTAAGTGTACGCTGCATCGTACCTTCTCTCAGCGAGAGCTTTCCTAGCTTCATTAAGCCACTTAGAGCTTTCCGAAACGTGCTGCTCAGCCACGTAGCTCAGCACGAATCTCGACGTTAGCTTGCTGTAACGATTTAAGCTCAGTAAATAAGCCTCCTCGGCGAACCTATAAGCGGTCAAGGGTATCACCAGTTGGGTTCTCTCACTTACATGTATCCCCTCGCCCTCTGGGCCCCACTCAGAGGCGTTAACCAGAATGCCAACGTTCCTATATGCAGCTGTTAACTTATAGAGGATCGCTGCCCGTGAATTCGGGGGAACAAAAACAACAGCTATGTCGTCAAATGGGAGGTAGGAGGATCCCCAATTCAAGAAGGGCCCAAGCGTGTTAAAGTCCAATACTTGGATTAAGAATGGAATCGAATGCCATGCATTATAGTGCCAGCTCTCGAAACGAGGGTCGAAGAAGATTTTTGGAGCTAACATCATTGGAGCGCCTACGTCAAAAATAACGATTGAAGAGCACTCGAAAACCACTGTAGAGACGTTGAAAGGATGTCTATCTGGCTGGTAGTAGAAGGGTATCTGCATTTGGCCGTACTGCCCGAGGTCAGGGGCATAAACTATGAGACCGGTTTCATCATCAATCTTGTAAGCTTCAACGTATATCTGTGCACCACCCCAACCGGCGTGAGACACCGCGAAGAGCCCACCTATGCCGTGAACTATGAACTCACCTTTCTCGTCGCTCTTCACAAGGATTCTGGAAAACGGATACGACGTGTACCCAGGGCCCCCTCTCAATATAGCAACTATAGCGTTTGGTACGGGGTCGTACCATCCCTTGCTATAGTTAAACTGTAGCACTCTCCCGTGTAATGTGATGTAACCTGCTACCTCTGCCCCTCCAGCAACGTACAAAGCTCTCGCTGGTGACACATGCTCCCATCTCATGCCCACGCCTTCCTCAGCCAGCGCGAAGACTATGGCAGCTGCAACCTCCAGCTGGGGCTTGAGGTTCTTCAGCTGAACTTTTTCAACCGTACTAAGAGGATGACCCCAGTGTTCTCTCAAACCTACCGTTCTAATGGCGAAGCCTAAACCGTGGGCTATAGCGAACGGCTCACTGTCCAACATGTAGGGGCCGTACACCGAGCCCCACCACCCATAGATACCCATAAACCCGGATTCAACGTCGTACCTCCTCCCAGTAGCCTCCTCGAGTCGCGGGAGAACTTCCCTGAAAATCTTCGGCTCAAGCCACCTTGTCCACCTTGTTTCAATTGGAGTTATCGCACCACCTGTGTACTCATAAAAGTGTCCAGCGTACAGGAGGTTAAGCTTGGTGCTATCAGTCGAGAAATCCAGAGCTATAAAAGCCCATAGTTTCTTGCTTCCGTTCAAGACGCTCCAGTCGAAAAAGTAGTTTTCAACAAACTCTCTCGCCCCTGCGAGAGCTAACCAATGACCTGAGAGAGCGACGAACCAGATAGTATACTTTGGGCGCAAGATGGAGAAAATTCTAGCTAGCTCGAGCAAGCTAGCCACTGAGACCGCCTCGTCAGCTCCCGGCGCGAGCTTAGGTACGACCGACCATGTGTCGTAGTGAGCCGCCACGATTATAACATCGTTCGGGCGCTCGCTTCCTTCGATTATCCCGATTATATTTTTAGCTGTAACCTCTTCCCACTTCACGTTTGAGTAAACTTCTACTTCTGCTCTCTTCAGCGCGAGTTCCAGTAATTTAGCTGCGTACCGCCGCTGAACGTACAGCCTTGGGAAATGCACCGGGATTAACGAGAACTTCGATATGGCTTCCCTATATGATGTTTCCATCGGCTCCAAGAATATAACTGCTTTGGCTCCGAGCTTCATGGCATTCTTCCAGTTGTCTCCGCTGTTGAAGTCCATCAATACAATACTCCCCTCTACTTCCTCTCCATTAAAGTCTTTTAGATCTCCTTTGCCGACGTAGAGTAGCCTTCCTCTGATCGGCTTTGAAGAGGGGACGAAACCCGTTACAACATAATTGGGCCAAATAGCATACGCAGGGATTTCATTTACGCTACCGTTCTCGGAATAGAGTATTGCCGAACCTTTATCGATTGGTGATAGAACCTTATATTCCTGGATTTCCACCGTTAAATTAAGAGTCTTAAAAATGCTCGCGATGTATTCCGCGCTTTTTTCGCAACCTTCGTAACCTGTTACACGGGATTCGTATGCTACAAGAGAGGATATATGTTTGAAAATGTTGTCATAATCAATCATATTGATAACTTTTTTGAAATCGTCAGCTATCATTACGGAAAGATCCCTATATCCTCTAATCTGAGTTCCCGAGCTTATCAAAGGTGACGTAATCGAGTCCGCCAAGGGTGATGTGGCTATTAGCACGCATGTCGCAATCAGCAACCATTGTACTACTTCTTCTTTAACACCTCTCACAGGAGGAAATGGCTCTATTCCTATTTTAAGTTTTCGGAGATTATATATGGAGTTAAATATTTAAAGGGGTCACATATTTGATTTATGAGAGACGATGGGAGCGCGTGAAGCTGTTGAACGGGTTTCTGGGTTGAAGCCTTGGATTATCGCTTATGCGATAATCTTCCCTCCCATCGCCTTCTTCTTTAACAATTGGATGCAGAGCCTTGGACGCTGGTGGCTGTGGCCTGCCATAATACCATTGCCCATGATATGGTACTTGATACTCTTTTATGCGCTTGAGAAGGCTACCAGGGGGAGGGTTTCTATATCGCCGCAGGAAATGACGTTATTCACAGTTATCAACTTTATCACTGCTGGCAGCATGTATGTTAGTTACGGCTTGCATTATTGGACGAGTGTACCGCTTATAACCTGGAACTACGCGCATTTCATTTTCGGGAACCTTATGGAGCCTTACAGCGCAGTTTACAGGAAACTATTCCCGAGCTATATAGCGCCGCTAGCAGAGGATCAGTTAAATGCCTTCTACTACGGTGGTCATTTTAATTTCGCCGTGTGGCTCCCCTCGATGATTTTCTGGATGATTTGGGCGATAGCACTGTTCTGCGGCGGCCTTTTATGGGCCTTCCCCCTGCGGAAACCCCTCATAGAAATAGAAAGGATGCCTTTTCCCGGTATTATGCCGACAGTCTACATAGTGGAAAGTTACTATACATTTGACGAAGATAAGAGACGGAGACTTTTCAATTTAGCTTCGTTGGACACAAGGATCTTCTGGATCGGTTTCCTCGTAGGAGCAGTATCTAGTGCCCCAATAGTAATAAACGCCTTTTTACCCTCCCCATGGCTCTGGTACATA
>Ga0105162_1001732_pt1 | contig 12144 bp, 11 predicted proteins | sample JNZ201metaG_FD_81532 | JGI IMG/M metagenome (GOLD analysis project Ga0105162, IMG submission 81532) | Hot spring microbial communities from Jinze hot spring, China to study Microbial Dark Matter (Phase II) - JNZ 20120812A | ecosystem: Environmental > Aquatic > Thermal springs > Hot (42-90C) >...
CAGCATTAGCTATTCTATGTCCAGCAACTTTCATTACATCGTCGACTCTCCCAGTTATTCTAATATTGCCAGTTTCATCATAGATGTAGGCTCCATCACCAGTATAGTAAATCTTGTCGCCGTAAACTCCAAAGTATTGCTGCCTAAACCTTTCCGGATCCTTATATACTGTTCTAAGCATGCCTGGTGCAAAAGGAGGTAGCTGGACAAGATAGCCAACCTCGCCAATGCTTGTCTGCTTCGCGTCCTCTGTTAGAACTATAAATCTTGTTCCTGGGAATGGTCTCCCAGCAACCGTTGGTATGAATGGACCTATGCCCGGTAGCGAGTGAATTAGCGTGCCACCAGTCTCGGTCTGCCACCATGTGTCAATTATTGGGCATCTGCCACCTCCAACCACATTAAAGTACCATAACCAAGCCTCCTCATTAATTGGTTCTCCGACGCTTGCAAGAATTCTAAGCGTACTCAGGTCATGCTTCTTAACCCACTCATCACCATATTTCATGAGCATTCTTATTGCTGTTGGCGCCGTATAGAATATCGTTACACCATAGTTTTCTATTATCTGCCACCATCTGTCCGGGGCGGGGTAATCTGGCGCCCCCTCATAGAGCACGAAAGTCGCGCCATTTAATAATGGGCCATAGCAGTTATAGGTGTGACCAGTTATCCAGCCGATATCCGCTGTGCAGAAGAACACGTCTTCATCATGTATGTCAAAGGCTATTTTGGTTGTCCAATAAGCCTGAACAGCATAGCCGCCAACATGATGCTCAATTCCTTTAGGTTTACCAGTCGTTCCGCTGGTGTACAATATGAAGTGCATATCCTCGCTATCTAATGCTTCCGGCTCACAATATAACTCCGCATCCTTCATTAGCTCATGCCACCAGTAATCACGCCCCTCAACCATATTGACGTCTAATCCAAGCCTCTTAACAACCACAACCTTCTCTACAGTAGTTCCCTCAATGCCCGTATCAGCATTAGACTTAAGATTAACTATGCTCCCCCTTCTATAGTATCCGTCGGCAGTAACTAGAACTTTTGCCTCGGCATCAATCAATCTATCCTTTAATGCCTGGCCGCTAAATGCTGAGAAGACCACGCTGTGTACCGCGCCTATACGGGCGCAGGCCAGCATCGCTATGATCACTTCTGGGATCATTGGAAGATAAATGCCAACTCTATCGCCTTTCTTCACGCCTAATCTTTTTAGGACATTCGCAAATTTATTTGTCTCGCGATATAAATCATAGTAGGTTAAGACCTTATGTGGCTCATCAAGTGGCTCTGGCTCCCATATTATCGCCGCCTTATTTCTACGCCAAGTCTTGATGTGTCTATCAACAGCATTATAGCATATGTTAAGTTTTCCTCCTACAAACCACTTGTAGAATGGCGGTTCATGGACAAAAGTTTCAGTCCACTCTTTAAACCATGTTATGCCCTCTTTAGCTAATCTAGCCCACCAAGCTACTGGATCCTTAGCAGCCTCCTCATACACTTTTTCATCGCTAATCCAAGCTCTCTTCTTCATTTCCTCAGAAGGCCAGAAAACATTGGGCTTACTTGGATCTTTAATAACCCATTTAGTTTGATCCTTGCTCAAGACAAGACTCTCCTAACATGTGTTCCATTATTTTTCATTCAAAAATATTGAAAGAAATATATACTTTGCGGTGTACTGTATTTTTAACAACAGATAAGTTTAAATTTATTATTTAGCTCTTTCTGAATTTTATAGGGTGTTAAAGTAAGGCTATGTCGGCAGGAGATATTAGGTGTGATGGCTTTGGGCGAAAGATCTGATGAGGTAAGCGGGCCCAGCGAGTGGGTCCCACGTACGAGACTTGGTAGAATGGTGCTTGAGGGTGAAATATCCTCATTAGAAGAGATATTCGCCAATGGAATGAAGATAAGCGAGCCAGAGATAGCAAATACGCTTGTGCCAAACCTTGAAGAAGAAGTTTTACACATAAGTATTGTCCAGAGGCAAACTGATGCTGGCGAAAGATCTAGATTCAAGGCGATAGTTGCCGTTGGAAATAGAGATGGCTATCTTGGTATCGGTGCTGGTAAGGCTACGCAGGTGCGCACTGCAATAGAAAAGGCTGCTAGGGATGCAAGATTAAACATCACGGTTATACGCAGAGGATGTGGGAGCTGGGAGTGCGGTTGCGGCCAACCACACTCGCTTCCCTTTGAGGTAATGGGGAAGTGTGGTGCCGTTAGAGTCAAAATTTTACCTGGTCCGCGAGGCTTAGGGTTAGTTGCTGGCGAAGTTGCTAAGGTTATCCTTAGGCTTGCTGGTGTAAAGGATTGCTGGACTAGAAGCTATGGTTCCACAAGAACAGTTCCATCTTTCACGTATGCTATATTTGACGCTTTAAAGAAAACATATGAGGTTGTCACTCCATTGGATTGGGCGAGGTAGATACCTGTGGAGAAAGGAGATAAATGTTTAGCCGTTGTTAGAGTTCGCGGCACGGTCAATGTAAGAAAAGATGTTAATGATACGCTTATGATACTCCATTTAGTTCGTAACTGCTATGCAACCCTAATAGATAATCGCCCATCATACTTAGGCATGCTTCAAAAAATTCATAATTATGTAACGTGGGGCGAGGTTTCAAAGGATGTTATCGCCCTATTACTTAAAGAGAGAGGTAGGCTTATCGGGAATAAAAGGATCACTGACGATTATGCCAAAAAGATCGGCTTTGAGTCAATCGATGAGCTTGCCGAGGCCATATACAGCTTAAAAGTTGAGTTCCATAAACTCCCTGAAATTAAACCAGTTTTCCGCTTACATCCGCCAAGCGACGGATATGAGGGCAGCGTAAAAAAGAGTTATAAGAGTGGAGGCGTAGTAGGTTATAGGGGCGAGACCATAAACGATTTGCTTAAGAGGATGATTTAGAGGGAAGAGGCTTATGCCGCATAAGCTTAGGAAGATTCGCAAGAAGCGTGGATCAAGGACATGCGGTTACGGTAGGGTTGGACAGCACAGAAAAAGTGGATCCAAGGGTGAAAGAAGAGCTGGCAGACATAAACATTTATGGTCTTGGGTTATAAGGTACGAGCCAGACTACTTTGGATATAAAGGCTTTGTCTCACCAAAACAAAAGAAGATAAAGAATGCCAAGTACATAAATATAAAAGAGCTGGAGGAAATAGCCCTCAAGATGGCTGCCGGAGTAGGGGGAAAAGAGAAAATATTTATAGATTTAGAGGCGATGGGTTATTCGAAGCTCTTAGGTGAGGGAAGAATAACTCTACCAGTCATAGTTAAAGTCCCCTCGTATACTGAGGGAGCGCTACAAAAGATAAAAGAGGCTGGTGGTGAAATAATATCGGCGAGAGGAGGGAATAGCACAGTCAGCTAAAAATAACCTGCTTTAAATTTAATCTTATACTTGAGGGAAAAACTTGGCTGGTAGATTTTTAAGGGCATTTCAACCGTTGATAAAATTTATCCCTGAAATTAAGGCTCCTGAGCGTAGAGTTGGTTTTGGCGAGAAGCTTCTCTGGACTGGTCTCGCATTGATAATTTATTTTGTTATGAGTGAAATACCATTGTATGGTTTGCATAAAAGTGAGAGCGTACTGGTTTATAGGGTTATATTTGCTTCGACACAGGGCACATTGATGGAGTTGGGCATAGGTCCAATAGTTACAGCTGGCCTAATATTACAGTTGCTTGCAGCATCTGGCCTCATAAGCGTTGATTTTTCCGATCCTGAGGATAGGGCGCTCTTCGCTGGAGCAAATAAGGTTCTAGCCGTAGTAATGACCATCTTTCAAGCCTCAGCTTATCTTCTGAGTGGTATTCTTCGTGCCATAGGAACTCTACAAGCGATAATAATATTTGTGCAGCTAGTAGTTGCTGGTTTAATAGTATTGCTCTTAGATGAGATGATGCAGAAGGGCTGGGGAATTGGAAGCGGTATAAGTCTCTTTATTCTAGCGGGGGTTGCTCAGCATATAATGATAGACTGTTTTTCAATAATGCCGCCTGTAAGCGGTACAGGAGGGTTTAGGGGCATAATCCCGGCAATAATTAACTCGCTAATTACGGGGGTACCCATCTCAGCTTTAGTTATAAGGCCGGCTGGCGACCCAAGTATTTTAGGTCTACTCTTAACAATTGCGATTTTCATATTCTGTATTTATATGCAGGGAGTTAGAATTGAGATCCCAGTCTCATACTCAAAATATAGGGGGTTTAGGGGAACATACCCAATAAGCCTATTATATGTCTCGAACTTACCAGTCATATTTACATCAGCTCTTTTCGGAAACATACAGATTTTTGGGCAAATATTATGGAATAATTATCGGAATAACCCAATTTTAGGCCCATTAATAAAACTGATAGGCGAATATGAAACAACGGAAAGAGGAGTTATACCAATTGGGGGGCTAGCCTATTATGTCACTTCGCCGAGAGGTTTTATGGACTTTATAGAGAGCCCAGCCAGATACGCTGTTTACACGGTTCTCTTAGTTATCTTCTGCATTCTTTTCTCATGGGTCTGGCTCCAGGTTGGCGGTCTAGATCCAAGAACCATTGCTAGACAGCTAGTTGATGCTGGCCTACAGGTTCCAGGCTTCAGGAGGGCTGAGAAACCAATCGAGCTTATTCTAAAGCGCTATATTCCAACAGTAACATTACTGGGAGGACTAATTGTTGGTTTACTGGCAGCAATAGCGGACATATTCGGGGCGTTTGGTACTGGAACAGGAATATTACTCTCCGTAGGCATTATTTATCAATATTATCAGCAGATTTTAAGAGAACAGCTCGAAGAAATTTACCCAGGAATAAGGAGACTTCTTGGGAGGTAAAGAAAATGTCTCTAGGCATCTTTGAGAATCCTCCATACTTAACATTTTTTGCGGTTCTCATAGCCTTTGCATTATCTCTTGTTACAACAGTATCTAACCGCAAGATTGTTGATAGACAGCTACTGGCCGAGATCCAAAAGGAGCTTGCCGAGTGGCAGTCTCAAATGGAGATCGCCAAGAAAACCGGTGATAAAAAGCTTATGGCTAAGCTTAAGAAGCAGGAGCTTCGGATAATGCGAATGAGAGCAAAGGCTTCATCACAACAGCTGAAAGTTACGCTTATTACCCTTGTTCCGCTCATAGCAGTGTGGTGGCTTCTAATACCATACTTTTATAAACCAGCAGCATTTATACCACTTTTTGGGATCAAAATTGACATACCATTCTTTGCATGGTATGTTATATGCAGCTTCTTCTTTCATCTAATGTTTTTAAAAATATTCAAATAGGAAATAGTGTCAAGAATGCTGACCCAGGATGTGGTTAGCGTGGGTTCAACAGTAAAAGGTGAGAAAATAATCATATGTATTTCCGGCTTAGCTGGTTCAGGTAAGAGTACTGCTGCCAGGAGAATTGCGAAGCACTACGGTCTAAAATTTTATTCTGGCGGAGACGCCCTTAAGGTTGTTGCGTCAGAGATGGGTTATAGCGTATCTGAGCGGGGATGGTGGGAGACCGAGGATGGCATACGCTTTCTTGAGGAGCGTCTAAGAAACCCGGATATTGATAAGAAGGTGGATGAAAAGATGATGATGTGGGCTAAGGAGGGAAACGTCGTATTAGATAGCTGGACAATGCCATGGCTTCTGAAGGAAGGATTTAAGATATGGCTTGATGCCTCAGAAGAGATCAGGGCCGCTAGGATCGCCAAGAGGGATAAAATAAGTTTTGAGGAGGCCCTTAAGCGCATGAGGGAGCGAGAAGCCAGAACAAAAGAGATCTATAGGAGATTATACGGCTTTAAGCTGGGAGAAGATTTTGAGCCATTTCACGTTATACTTGATGTAAATAATTTAAATGAGGATGAGGTCTTTGAGGCATTACGATTAATAATCGATGGATGGGTCCTAGGAGAGAAAGCAAAGTCTTCTTAAAGAAATACCCTAGTGATAAGTAAATATGATACCTGCTAACAGAAGAATCAAATCGCCCACTAATATGGTTATAAGAAAGCCCAACGCGATGAATATTATGAATGGTAGCCCCGGTGTAACCCATACCTTCCCATAAAAATCTGTTGGTAGATCTAATTTAGGCCAGTTTTCATCAGGGGGTAAGCGGCTAAATATCTTTAATTTTCTGATAGTTGATCCATCTTCACGCCTAATAAATTCCTCCATAAGCAGATAATGATGTTTGCCCGTTCGCAGTCTGTTTATGTCAACCCTGTAGCCTGTCAAAAGGGCAAGGGCTTTTGTAAAGAACCCTTCGTGCTCGAGCCCATCAAAAAGTCTCTTGTTCTCTGCGTAATCTTTTAGGTTTCTTATAAGAATCGGTATTATTGATAATGTCGCTAGTAGAACGGCATTATTGAACGTTGAGATTGGCGGTGGCATAAAGTATTGTATGAAGTTTCTGGCGGGTGGGCCCTCCCAAGGGAGACTTGGCCGAAATGGCATTACAGCCGCTAGACATATCAGGGCTTTACCATCAGCTCCACCGAAGAGACCAAGATAAAATAGTGTTATAGAGAGACAAAATGTGATGGCTAGGATCATGATCCATGAAAGCAAAGTCCATAGGTTCCAGCCGCTCCAAACCATGGATACAAGTGATAACGTTAGGCCCAATGGGGCAAAAATCATCCATATAGTATCTGGAACCTCTCTACTCTTGAGATCATGTAAGGATGCGATGGAGAGAAAGAGTAGGCAGATGAATATTCTTATCAAATCGAGCAAAGAGAGTATGCTTGTACTCATCGCCAATCTAAAATTATATTTTTTAAAGTAGATCCTAATAAAAGTCTTCCATCCAGTCTCAATACTATTTACTTGCTTTGCTATGTTAAATGAGAATGCAATAATATTGTTCTCATTTGCTTCAATTTTATCTGGTTTAAAAAATCTCTGAGAAAACGAAGAAAATATTAATTTCAAAAATAAGGGGAGAAATGGGAGAATGTTATCTTTAGGTTTTCTTTTTGAGTAGGAGTTTTAGGAATTCCCTCATAAATGCGGGTAAATCTGGCCAAGCCCTGCTTGTAACAAGGTTTCCATCAACAACGACTTCCTGATCCACATATTTTGCGCCAGCCTGCTTTAGATCCGGTGCGGCCGCTATATAACAAGTCATTCTTCTGTCCTTAGCCAGCCCAAAGGCGGTGATTACCAGCGGGCCATGGCATATGGCTGCTACTGGTTTTTCTCTCTCAAAGAAGTGCTTCACGATACGTTCAAGTTCAGCGTATGTTCTTATATATTCTGGCGCTCTCCCGCCAGGTATTACCAAACCATCAAATTCCTCCGGCTTAACATCTTTAAAGGAGAGATCAACCCAACCGAATCTATAGCCGGGCTTCTCAGTATACGTCTCCCAGCCAGGCTCAAAATCATGGATAACAGTAAATATTGTTTTCTTTGAGGGAGCTGCTACAATAACATCTATTCCCGCCTCTTTAAGTCTCCAGTATGGATAAAAAATCTCCTGTGCTTCCACACCATCCCCAGCAACAATCAAAACTTTAGGCAATCTCATCACCACAAAACATCTTATCGCAAAGAGAACTTAAGGATTACTGACACTTCTAAAGGAAAAATAAGTTATGTAAGGAAGCAATTAAATATTCCATTGTAAATATTTATAATGTCTCATCGGGTACTCTTGAGGTGCAAAAGTATGGTATTAAAAGCCTACATATTATTGAAAGTTAGCTCTGGGGCCGAAAAAGATGTTTGTAGAAAAATAGCTGATTTAGATAACGTGATAGATGCGAGCATCATTTATGGTGAATATGATATTGTTGCTAAAGTTAGCACGCAGGAAATAACCCAGCTAAATGATCTTCTAGATAAAATTAGAGGTATGCCAAGCGTCATATTGACATCTACGATGATAGTTGCACAGGAATATAAAGGAAAAAATAAACGTGAAACGTTGAACATTCAAGGCAAAAATTAAGAGATAAAAGATAAATCCTCATCGAAGTCTTAAAGTATTTAACTTGCCTCTTTCTCTCAAATTTAATTCTCCCTATTCCATGCGCTCTCTGTTAACAAATAATCTCATATCCCCAAGTACTGCCGATAGTAATTGCGTATCTTTCATCGTCTTGAGCCCGGGCGAAGTGCTAATCACCCATGGTATCAGATTTACGATGACGGCTGCTGTGCTAATATCTCCGTGAACGCATGGCGTTATCCGTTCATTTATTGCTGGCACCCCCTCGATAAATATTGAGTCGCACTCCCAGGCCGCGCCAATGTAAGCCTTAAAAATCAGGGTGATAAATGGTTGGTCATTGAGCAATCCATGGGCTTTTTGGCTTACTCCAGCTACAAATCCAGGTTTAACAATGATTTGTTTGTTTTCGATTTTCTCTGCAGCTATCACTGGTTTTATCGGCTCCTCTAATATGCCGCTGAGCTTTATGCCGATCGAGTCGGCGATCATAGCGATCGATTGTCTAAGCCCAATATGCCCTGTTATCTCGCCTTTACTGACTTTCTCGTTGAACTCCTCGATACTTAACCCCGCGCCGATCTTTTTCTGAAATGATGGTCTACGTTTAGAGGCATCTATAATTCTTTCAACAATTATACGTTTTATGTCTTGGCATAGTGCCGTTAAGGTTATGACAAGAGTATCCATGAGGAAGCCTGGGTTTACACCAGATCCGAGAACGGTAACACCATGTTTCTTTGCAATCTCATCAATCGCTTTGGCAGTCCTCTCATCCACGATATATGGATAGGATAATTCTTCACAGGTGGATATTACATTGTAGCCACGTTTAATGAGATTGATTATTTGCGGATAAGCCTCATCTAGAAATGATGTCGTTGCATGTATGGCTATATCCGCATTAACATTCAGGTCATCAATATCCTTTTGAATGATCACTCCCACCCTCTCTTTGATCCCAATTATATTTCCAAGATCCATGCCGACCTTCTCGGGGGATGGGTCAACGGCTCCAACAATCTTTACCCCCCTCTTTCTTAAGAGAAGCTTAGCGATCTCAGAGCCTATTTGGCCCACGCCGACAAGAATAACATTAATCTCAGAACCAAGCGAATTATTATGATTCAACTGGCGGAGCCTCCAAGCACATATTGCTGACTAAATTCTAAATTCATAATTAGTTTGGGGCATAATTGACTCAATCTAGAATTTTTTCATAACATATCTTATAATAGACTCGAATATTAATCTACCGTCCCCATACTTGGGCAGCCTACTCATTCTGGTCCAGTCGGGCAGCTGCCAACCGTAATATGCTCTTTCAGGGTGGGGCATTAAACCAAATATTGTTCCATCAGGGCTACATATTCCGGCTATATCATAGAATGAACCGTTTGGGTTCGCTGGAAAACCGCCTTCAGCCGGATCACCATTCTCATGACAGTATCTAAATACTATTTGATCATTGTTGATAAGCTTTTTAAGAAATTCTTCCTCCTTTTCCTTCGGTAGGATAAATCTGCCCTCTGCATGCGCTACTGGGATTCTTAGGATAGCGCCCTTGTGTATAAGCCACGTAAAGGCGCATTTACCACTGCTCTCATGCCTCAAGTAAACCCACATGCACCTGTACCCAGCTGGAACGTTTGTTGCCAAAGCAGCTTCTGGATACTCGCTTATACCATTTAGCCCGGGAAGTAGACCCGCCTCGATAAGTATTTGAAAGCCATTGCATATGCCAAGTATCGGCCTACCTTCATCTACAAAGGCTTTTATCCCCGCGCCAATTCTAGCCATTATTATCTTTGCTAGTATGGCTCCGGCTCTAACATAATCTCCATAAGAGAAACCTCCCGGGAAGACAAGTATTTGATATTCAAAGAGAAGATCTTTCTTTCTTGATAACTCATTTATATGGTGGATTGTTGCTTTAACGTTGAGATCCTCAAAGGATCTCTTTGTCTCCGCGTCGCAGTTTGTTCCGCCAACTCTAATAATACAGACCTTGATTTCCCTACGCTTCAACCGTTATCCCCCAAGAAACGTTTTCTTCCATGCATCGCATAATTCATCCACATTAGTGCTGACGACAGGCTCATTATTAAGCCCATAAATGACGAAGGACTTATCTCTTCTAACCCTGCCTATTAGTGCATAGTATGTCCCTTTGACAGTTAATTCAAATTCTTCTCTTCGTGTCTCCGGAACTTCAACAAGGAAGCGGCTATTAGATTCTGAAAATGCTATATAGTCTTTTCTTAGGGTTTGACTGGCATATGGGACTTTCCTTAACCATATTTCTAAGCCGAGGCTCCCAGCGAGGGACATTTCTGCGGCCGCTACGACCAGACCTCCCTCAGAGAGGTCATGACATGCTTTGACGTACCCTTTATCAATAGCTTTTATAATGGCTCTCATATTTCGTTTAGCATCTCTAAGCCTAACTTTTGGAAGATTCCTTCCGAGATAACCCTTAAGCCTATAGTATTCTGAGCCGCCGAGCTCGTTATATGTGCGCCCAACAATATATAACAGGTTGCCCGGCTCTTTAAGGTCCATTGAAACTATTCTTCTTATATCTGGAACTATCCCTATAGCCGTTATTAGCAGGGTTGGTGTAACTGGACCAAGGGGGGATTCGTTATATAAGCTATCTTTTCCAGAGATGAATGGTGTACTAAAGCCCCTAGCAAATCTATAGCAGGCCATACAGGCCCTTACAAGCGAGCCAAGCCTATCGGGTTTCTCCGGGTTCCCCCAAACAAAATTGTCCAATAGCGCTATTCTTCTTCCCCCAACCGCAATATTGTTTCTTATGGCTTCATCAATGGCTGAGGCAGCCATCCAATACGCATCGATCTTACCATACCTTGGGTTTAAACCGCAGGAGATTACGACTCCCTTCCAAGAATTGTCCAGCGGTTTTAGGATGGCAGCGTCACTAGGACCATTATTCTTTCCGCAGAATGGCTTTAGAACAGTGTTTCCCTTCACCTCATGATCATATGTTCTAACAACAGGCTCTTTACTGGCGATATTAGGCGATGAGAGAATTTCAAGTAAATCTTTAGTTAAATCGCTTGGCTCCTCAAGGTGCGGCTCTCTGAGGCTGGGCTTAACGAAGCTAGCACTTCTTTTAGTTGGTGGAGGGCTGAAGAGAAATGGTATGTCGATCTCGGCAACCATATATCCTCTATAATATATCCTTAAAATCCTATCCTCCGTTAGCTTGCCTATAGGCGTGGCCTCAACATCCTCGCCTCTAAAGACTTCTATAACTCTGTCCAAATTGTTTTCTGGAACAGTTAACAACATGCGCTCCTGAGACTCGGAGATATAAATTTCCCAAGGAGCAATGTTTGGATACTTTAATGGAACCTCATCTAAATCAACCCTAGCTCCACAGCCGAATTTATGCGCGGTTTCTCCAACAGCACTTGAGAGGCCACCGCCGCCCAGATCAGTTATTGATGTTGCAAGCTCATGGTCCCTTACAGCAATGATGGCTCTTCTAAGCTTTTCCTCTTCAATGGGGTTAGCTATTTGAACAGCCGGCCTAGAGATCTCCTCGGATTTCTCGGTTAGCTCTAGAGATGCAAATGTGACGCCGTGTATTCCATCCCTGCCAGTCCTTCCACCCACAAGAACTAGATAGTCTCCAGCCCTCGCCCTCTTAATATATTTACTAACTGGCAGTATTCCCACGCATCCGCAGTAGACAACAACATTTCCAGTATAAGTTTCATCAAAGTATATGGCTCCATTAACTGTTGGTATACCCATATTGTTGCCATAATGTCCTATTCCCGCAATAACCCCTCTAAAAATATATTTTGGATGTTTGATTCCGGGCGGGAGCTTAGAGTAGTCGTAGTCTAATGGCCCAAAGCCGAGAACATCCATGCATGCTATTGGGTCGGCCCAAACGCCAAGTATGTCTCGTATAACCCCTCCAATACCAGTTGCAGCCCCACCAAAGGGCTCTATAGCGGATGGATGATTATGAGTTTCAACCTTGACCGCTATACCATAATCGCCTTCAAAACGGATTATCCCCGCATTATCCTCAAAAACAGAGATACACCATGGTTTATTAAGTTCATATGTAACCCTTGCAATGAACGTTTTAAAGAGAGAGCTTATTTCACGCCCATCTGGGAGAACAAC
>Ga0105162_1001733_pt1 | contig 12144 bp, 20 predicted proteins | sample JNZ201metaG_FD_81532 | JGI IMG/M metagenome (GOLD analysis project Ga0105162, IMG submission 81532) | Hot spring microbial communities from Jinze hot spring, China to study Microbial Dark Matter (Phase II) - JNZ 20120812A | ecosystem: Environmental > Aquatic > Thermal springs > Hot (42-90C) >...
AGACAGAAAAAACCGTTTAGAAGACCTGATGGAACATGGATTGCTTTTGAAGACAATGCATGTGTCCTTGTAACTCCTGAGGGAATGCCCAAGGGTAAGGAAGTTAGAGGACCTGTAGCAAGAGAAGCTGTTGAAAGGTGGACCCAGATAGCAAACCTTGTATCTATGGTTATCTAAAGCGATAGGTGCCATCAGCATGGAGTTGAATACTGCACAACCAAGAAAGCAGAGAAAGATATTATTTAATCTACCACTGCACCTAAGATGGCATCTCATTGCAGCACCTTTGTCTCCTAGCCTTAGGGAAGAGCTTGGAATCAGAAGACTATATGTGAGAAAAAATGATACCGTAAAAGTCGTCCGGGGAGATTGGAAAGGCCATGAAGGTAAGGTTATGAAGATTGATCTGAAAAGGGCTAGGATATTTATTGAAGGCGTTACACTAAAGAAAGCTGATGGCAGTGAAGTTTTCTATCCTATACATCCATCTAAAGTAATGATAGTGAAACTCGGTGACATCGATGATGTTAGAAGGAAGATCATTGAAAGGAGACAGAGCGCTCGTAACGAACTTGTTAAAAGTGGTAAAGCCAAGCCGTTGAGTAACGATCAAAAGAGTATGGTATCGAGTAAATAGATGCTTGTTTTGGTGCATCACAGTGGCCAAAATGGGTAGTTCACGTCACCTAAAACGTTTGGTAGCACCAGCCTTTTGGTATATTTTGAGAAAAGAGTACAAATGGGTAGTAAAGCCATCCCCAGGGCCACATCCTATAAATAGATGTGTACCATTGTTACTACTCATCAGAGATATGATTGGCATTGCAAAAAATGCTAGGGAAGCTAAGAGAATTATCTATGATGGAAAAGTATTCGTGGATAACCGTGTGGTAAGAGACTACAAATTTCCAGTTGGACTCATGGATGTAGTATCCATACCTGAGATAGATCTATACCTAAGGATAGTGCCCTATGTTGGTAGACATCTATGGTACATAAATATACCTACTGAGGAGGCTAAACTAAAACTAGTAAGAATAGAAAATAAAACGACAGTGAAAAACGGTAATATCCAGTTAAATTTACACGATGGAAGAAATGTACTGATAACAGTTAAAGATCCCAAGAATCCTGTAGAGGCCTCCTCATTTAAAACGCTAGACACACTACTAATAGAATTACCATCACAGAGTATTGTGCAGCACATACCATTGGGTATAGGTAAGCTGGTTATAGTTATTGATGGAAAGAATGTTGGTCGTATTGGAAAGGTAATAGATATCGAAGGTTACGAAGGTAGAAAGAGAAGACATTCTCTTGTAACAATTGAAGATTTGAATGGACATAGATTCCAGACAATTTTGAACTATATTATGGCAGTTGGCGAGGATAGACCCATTATGAAGGTGTACGAAGGGTGAAAACAATGGCTGTAGAGGTTGCCATATACAACAACTCTATCTTACCTAAAGTCATACCGGAGAAATTCGATAGCTCAATTCTAGAGCAGAGCAGTGTAAATAGAATTCTAAGCTTATGGAAAAGTAATCCGATGCTGGTACCTAGAGTGGCGAAGGTTGTTATCAACATTTCTGTTGGCGGTAGTAGTGAAAGACTGGAAAAAGCGGTAAAGCTCCTAAATCAGCTAACAGGTTTGAACCCCTCTATAAGACGTGCCAAGAAAACTATAAGAGAATTTGGCATAAGTAGAAGACAGCCGATAGCTGCGGTTGTTACACTAAAAGGTAACACTGCATACGAATTTCTGAAAAAAGCTCTATCAGCTGTTAACAATATTCTTAAGGAGGAATCGTTTGATAACCATGGTAACATATCATTTGGTATAAAAGAGCATCTTCTGCTACCAGGCGTAAGGTACGATCCCGACATAGGTATATTTGGCATGGATGTTGCCATAACAATGGAGAGGCCCGGATATAGAGTTATAAGGCGTAGAAGATGTAGAGCAAAGAGTATTCCTAGAAGACATAGGGTTACAAGGGATGAAAGTATGCTACTCATGGAGATCTTATTTGGAGTAAGAATTTCACGTAGGAGGTGATGATCGAATGACTAAATTTAGATCCCCAGCAGAGAGGAAGTATGGAAGGGGAGCGCAAGCTTGTAGAAGGTGTGGAAACAGAGATGCTGTAATTCAGAAATACGGTATCTATCTATGTAGACAGTGTTTTAGAGAGGTGGCTATGATTATAGGATTTAGAAAGTTTAGCTGAGTGGTAAACCATGGTCATGCTTGATACGCTTTCCAATGCCTTGACTGCGATAACCAATGCTGAGATGAGAAGGAGGAATGAGGTAGTAATATGGCCGGCATCGAAGCTCATAATACGCGTGCTAAGAGTGATGCAAAAGCATGGCTATATAGGGGAATTTGAATATGTTGATGATGGAAGATGGGGTAAGATAGTGGTCCAGCTTCTTGGTAGAATAAATAGGGCTGGTGCAATAAAGCCTAGATGGTCTATTACATATAGGGAACTTCTAGCTCTTCCATATAGGATTCGAAGATACCTGCCATCAAGGGATATAGGTATACTAATAATTTCAACATCGCAAGGTGTTATATCACATAAAGAAGCAATAGAAATGAAAGTTGGAGGGATACTATTAGCATATGTCTACTAGAAATGTGGTGGAATATCCATGGCAAAAACAGTCCACATTCGTGAAGAGATACCGATACCCGATGGCATAGATGTAAGCATCAACAAATTCAGTATTAGTGTAAAGGGACCTAAGGGTGAGATTCAGAAAGATTTCAGTTATGTAAAGGGCATCCAAATAAAATTGGAAGATGGTAAAATTGTGCTGGAAACCTTCTTTGCTGATAGGGAAAGGAAAGCTCAGCTATATTCGGTAATAGCCCATATAAGAAATATGTTTACAGGTGTTACTAAGGGTTGGAGATATAAGTTAAAGATAGTGTCTTCGCACTTCCCAGTTACCGCAAGAGTTTCCGGTAATGAAGTTTTGATCGATAACTTCCTAGGTGAAAGAGCTCCAAGGAAGGCAAAGATTTTGAGCGGAGTCTCGGTAAAAGTTGATGGCAAAGATATAATTATTGAAGGTGCAGATTTAGAGGCAGTGGCCCAGACTGCTGCAAATATAGAACTAGCAACTAGAGTAAAAGATAAAGATAGAAGGGTATTCGTAGATGGCATCTATATATATGAGAGAGGTGTTGCTGAATGAGTCAGGAGCTCCTAGAATTGATAACCAGAAGAAAGGAAGTGCTGAAGCAGAAGGAGCATGCCAGAAGAATTACGGTGATTAGGAGGAAATATGCTAATAAAAAACCCACATTTCTAAGATGGCTCTGGTGGAAGTTTTCGAAATTTGAAAATAGATTGAAATGGAAGAGACCTAGAGGTAAGGATAATCCGGGGAGACTTCGCTTGAAAGGCTATCCACCTATGGCTAGTGCAGGCTACGGAACTAGAAGTGATCTTAGATCGCTTCATCCATCTGGATTAAAACCAGCTGTTATTCATAACGTAAAAGAGCTTGAATTGCTAAACCCATCAAAGCACATACTCTATATATCATCATCACTAGGCTTAAAGAAAAAGCTTGAATTGATTGAAAAGGCAAAAGCGAAAGGTTTTAGAATAGCCAACTTGTAGGTGATTTTGCATGGATCTAAGTTATCAAAGAAAAATCGCCGCTAAAATGCTTGGTGTTGGCGAATCCAGAATAAAATTCGATAGCAGTCAAATAGATAGAATATCAAGTGCTGTAACCAGGGAGGAGATTAGGAAGCTTATTAATGACGGTGTAATATATGCTGAATACGCTAAGGGAAATAGCCGAGGCAGATGGAGAGAATTTCATAATTCTAGAAAGAAAGGAAGACATAGAGGTCAGGGTAAAAGGAAGGGTGCCAAGGAAGCTAGAAGGGACCTAGAAAGAATGTGGGTTTATAGAGTTAGAAAACTGAGACTGTATCTCAAATGGTTGAGAGACCATAACACAATAGATAGTAGAACCTATAGATTACTATACCGTAAGGTTAAGGGTGGAGTTTTTGATAGTCTCACGTCACTTAAAAGGTACATGAAAGATCACGGTATTCTGTCTCAAGATGTTAGGTGAGCGATTCATGGCACAAGGAGCCAGCTATAAAGTTCCTAAGAGAAGACGTAGAGAGGGGAAGACAAACTATTACAAGAGGTATGCCATGGTTAAAAGTAGGCAGATGAGAGTTGTCGTAAGAAAGACCAACAGATACATCTATGTCCAATTTGTATATCCAACGCCCATAGGTGACTATACAATAGCTGCTGCCCATAGTAGAGAACTTGTTAAGCTATTTAATTGGATGGGTGGAACAGAAAATACTCCTGCTGCATATCTAACTGGGTTGCTAGCCGGTCTCAGAGCAAGGAAACTTGGCATAGAAAAGGCCATCCCAGATATCGGTTTACATAGACCTGTTAAAGGAGCTAAGATATTTGCCGCTATAAAAGGTGTTATCGATGCAGGTATCAATGTACCCTGCTCTAAAGATATCCTGCCATCAGATGATAGGATTCGGGGAAATGCTATAGCCGAGTATGCTAAAAAACTAGGTGAGGGTAACCCAGAGCTATTTGAAAAACAGTTTTCAAAATTATTGAAAAACGGCTTTGATCCAAGAAATATTGTTGAGCATTTTGAACGAGTACGAAACCTTATTATTAGAATCTATGAGAGTATTCCCGAAAACAGCGATTCAGCCAAGATAATTTCATCGCTTATTAAAGGTGAATAACCTGTATGAGCACAGCAATAGAAGAATGGACTCCTAAGACTAAAGTTGGTTGGTTAGTCAAGGAAGGAAAAATCACATCGATAGACCAGATATTCTCGATGAATGCTGTGATAATGGAGCCTGAGATTGTTGACATTCTACTCCCAGGATTAAAACAGGAAGTACTAGATGTTGTTTTAGTTCAGAAGATGACCGATGCCGGTAGAATATCAAGATTTAGAGTAATTATTGCCCTCGGAAATGAGAATGGTTACCTGGGTCTGGGTATAGGTAAAGCCAGACAGCTAAGAACCGCAATAGAAAAAGCTACAATAGATGCAAAACTGAATATAATTCCTGTTAGAAGGGGGTGTGGCAGCTGGGAGTGCAACTGCAAGGATCCACATTCAATACCATTTAGAGTTGCTGGAAAATCTGGTAGCGTTGAGATAGAACTTATACCAGCACCCCTTGGCGTAGGTCTTGTGGCAGGGGATATAGCAAAGACTATACTAAGATTAGCAGGTATTAGAGATATCTGGGTCTTTACAAAAGGTGAAACTAGAACCACACTAAACTTTGCAAAGGCTACCTATAATGCTCTTAAAAATACCAATATTGTTGTCACACCAATTGACTGGGGTAAGAAGGCATGGGAGTAGAAGAGCATACAAAGAAGCCCACACTCGTCGCTATTATAAGAGTTAGGGGACAGGTTGGAGTACCATACGATGTAGAGCATTCGTTAAAGCTCCTAAGATTATCAAAGAAGTACCACTGTGTAGTATATCCCATAACAAAATCCCTACAAGGCATTCTTAATAGAATTAAGGACTGGGTTACATGGGGTGAAATAGATCTAGATACCCTCACAACCTTATTAAGAAAGCGTGGTAGAATAAAAGGTGGGGAACCATTAACTGATGAGTTTATTAAAAGAAGCTTTAATATTGAAAATATCGAGGAGTTTGCTAAGGCTGTATATGAAGGGCAATTGAAACTTCATAAACTTACGGAATTTGGAGTAAAGCCTGTATTCAGACTTCATCCGCCAAAGGGAGGCTTTAAAGGAAGTATAAAGAAGCCTTATAAAGATGGTGGTGAAGTTGGTTATAGAGGAAGCAAAATTAATGAACTACTTAAGAGGATGATATGAAATGGTTGTTCGTAGAGAAAAGAAGAGTAGAAAGATGCATGGCTATAGAAATAGAGGCTGGGGAAGTATAGGACAGCACAGAAAATCCGGTTCGAGAGGTGGAAGGGGTGCCGCTGGAATGCACAAGCACAAATGGTCCTGGATAGTAAAGAATTACAGGGACTGGTTTGGAAGGAAGGGGTTCATACCTAGAAGCCCAAGTTCCACACCGAAAGCAAGTGAAATTAATATAGGACAGATTGAGGAGATTGTAAATAAAATGCTCGAGGCTGGTACAGCAACAATGGAGAATAACAAAATTGTGGTAGATCTAAGTAAGATGGGAATAAATAAGCTGATGGGATATGGCGAGATAGCGCATCCCGTAAAAGTAATTGTATGGAGTGCTAGTAAAAAGGCTATAGAAAAGATAGAAAAAATAGGTGGAGAGGTTATTATATTAAGACAGCAGAGTTCAGCATGAATTCTCTGGGTCTATAGATAGTTTGTTGCAGAAAACATGTTTTTGATGCTACAATAAGGTTTTGCATCCTAACGAATATGTGTATTAATCGTTGTAGTTATTATTTCTATCCATAGATAGACAGTATACTACATAAAAAGTTGCAGACTGTGCTTAATGTTTCAGTAGTATAGCCGATCTGAACAAGAATAGATGTTCTTGAAAAGAATTGCTGGGTACCGGTACCGATAACGTGGGTAAACATATGTCCATATTTTAGTAACAATTATAAGCGTGGCTCAAACTTCTCTCTCGTGTAGGTGTTTTAATATTGAGTACTATCATTAGGGTATTGGCTAGAATTGGAATTGTAATGCCGTCGGCACCGAGACCTGCTAAAAGACCTAGTTTAGGAAAGAGGTTATTGTATACTGGTTTAGTAGCTGTAGCATTTATGTTGTTAGGCTCCACACCTCTATATGGAATTGAGAGAGCTGGAACTCTTCCATTTTCACCGGTAGTATCAATAGTGCTTGCAATGGCCGCCGGCACACTGGCACAACTTGGAATTGGTCCCATAGTTACATCTAGTCTGATTCTTCAGATACTTGTTGGTGCTAAGATCCTTGACTTAGATCTAAGCGATCCGGAAGCACGAAAGGATTTTACTGCAGCATCTAAAGGTCTAGGACTAATTCTAGCCGTTGTCGAAGCTGCAGGCTTTGTATTTAGTGGTCTCTACTGGAACTATCCTGCAGGTGTTAGTATATGGATTAAGCTACTGGTATTTGCTCAGCTGTTATGGGGTGCAATAGTGATTGTTATGCTTGATGAGGCTGTACAGAAGGGATGGGGACTTGGTAGTGGTGTAAGTCTATTTATATTAATCGGTGTTGCACAAAGATTCTTTAGCGAGCTTTTTACACCAAGTGTTATACAGACCTCAAGTCTGCAGAATGGAGGGGAGATATACGGTTTAATTCCATACATAGTTGCATCGCTAAGAGATGGAACATTCAATATCTATCATACACTAATTGGAAGGCTTGCCATTGGGTACCCAACTCTCATAGGTTTCATAACATCTATCGTGCTTATAGCAATCTTAACATACCTCAATGCAGCTCACATCAATGTCCCTATAGCCATGAGTAGATATGGTGGAATAAAGTCGAGAGTTCCTCTTCAGCTACTATATGTTACCAACATACCTGTCCTCCTTACTGGAATACTTATTTCAGACATAATCCTTATTCTAACACTACTACGCAATTTCCTAGGAATAGGGCTTGTTGACAGCATTAGACCTTATCTCTCAGCACCTTCACTCTACGGCTTTATGTACAGTACTATACCATCCATAGTATATTCAATAGTATTCCTTGCAATGTGTATACTGTTTGGATTACTGTGGATAGAGATTGCCGGTCTCAATCCCGAGGCTCAAGCTGACAACCTAATTAAAGCAGGGCTAGATATACCAGGCATGAGAAGAAATCCCAGGGTGTTATCATCCTACCTTTCGAGATATATATATCCATTGACAATATTTAGCTCTATAGTGGTTGCTGCAATAGCTCTTGTAGGCGATATACTAGGTAGCTATGGTACAGGCACAGGACTACTGCTAGCCGTCGGTATAGTCTACAACTACTACCAGATACTAGCATATGAAAGAACTCTAGAAATGTATCCGCTATTGAGGAGAGTTATTGGTGAATGAATTTAATGCCTAGTGCTACGGTATTGCTTGCTATATCCATTAGCTTTGCTATAAATGCTGTAGCCTTCTATGGAATAACAAAGATTATAGCTAGATATAAGCAGGTGGAGGAGAGCGCTAAGATCGATAGGATAGTGAGAAAGGCTCATATAAGCAGAAAGAAAATGAGTATAGCAACATCGCAAGTTAAGAGAATTAGGGGTAGGATATTTAGACTAAGCATGTTTCAATTCCTAGTACCATTCACGGCATATATGGGAGCTATATCCATATATATACTACTCTCCTATAAAATCTTTGGCATCTTTGTAGAGTATATTGATATATACGACCTCTGCTTAGCACCAGTACCACTCGAGATCCCCATTGATGGAATGTGCAAAGCGCCTGTTATGTGGCTACACTTTCTTGTATTCCTATTATTCCTCCCCCTTTACGACTACTATGCGAGAAGAGAGCTTAGAGCAGTATCATAGACTTCATTTAAGTAATGTTGGGACAGCATATAAATGCAGCCATAGTATTTTTTACCATAAAAACCAATAAAGCCCAGCCTTGAGACTACTAGTTAGACCTCCTAATAGAGGGTAAGACTATGGTTCGACCTCAACTGAGGTCAAGATCGTACAAGAGAATTCCAAGGAGAACTCCGAGTGGTAGAACTGTTGTACACTATGAAAGAGGTAAGAATACTCCAATGAGATGTGCAAAATGCGGTGGTATACTAAACGGTGTTCCAATAAAAGAATCTGAAAGAAGACGCCTGCCGAAGGCTATGAAGAGACCTGAGAGAATGTTTGGCGGAACACTATGTATAAGGTGTTTACGTGAAATTTTGAAGGAGGTGGTGAGGTCTACTGGATAGAAATAAGCTTGTAATAGCTATTGGAGGTCCGCCTGGTAGTGGAAAGACAACTATAGCTAAGATGCTTGCAGAAAGGCTTAATTTACGCCATATCTCTATAGGCATGCTATTTAGAGATATAGCTGTAAAGAAAGGTATGTCGCTGCTTGAACTCAGCAAGCTTGCAGAACAGGACCCCTCTATCGACTACGAATTAGATTCACTAGCTAAGAAGGAGGCTGAAAACGGTGGCGTTGTAATAGATGGGCATGCAGCACCATGGCTTTTAAAAGGCTTAGCTCACCTAAGAATAGCAGTTATTGCCAGTAGAGACACCAGGGTTCAAAGATTGGCTGAACGTGATGGAAAATCCGTAGATGAAGTACGTCATGAAACCCTGTTAAGGGAGCGTATGGAAAGAGAGAGATTTTTGAGAATATATGGAATAGATATTTCGGATTATACGGATTTCGATCTTGTTATAAATAGCGAAAGGTTTTCCCCAATTGAAATCATAGAGATAGTGTTACAGGCTGTAAAAATAGTTATGGAAAAACATTGAATGGCGATAGGTAGTATGCGATGCTATGCCTAGCACCTACCACTATAAAAGCCTATAAACCTAGGCTACGTATTCTTAGAATGCAAACTTATGGTGGTAATTAAATGCCTGCAATTGAAATTGGTAGAATATGTGTGAAGATCTCTGGACGTGAAGCTGGTAGAAAGTGCGTTATAGTGGATATTATTGATGAAAATTATGTATTGATAACCGGACCCAAGAATCTAACAGGTGTCAAGAGAAGGAGATGCAATATAAACCATATCGAAGTTTTAGATAAGAAGATAGATGTTGCTAAAGGTGCATCAGATGAGGAAGTAGTAAAATCGCTGGAAGCTGCAGGACTTACGGATTTCATGAAGGAGCGTGTGAAGATTAGACTTACACCAATGCTATTGAAGAGATAGCGTCTTCTTCCACCAATTGTATACTGTTTTAGCTTTTTAAACGATTTTAACCTTTACTAATATGGTGCTTAGTATGAAGGAGATTGGCTTAGACTTCATTAAAAAGCTTGACATGGTTGCAAACATCTCTAGCGACTATATTGTGAAGTCTGACGATGATACGGATAGTAAGTATGGATACATACCCCTGGAAAGACCGATTGACATCCATATAAGATACGGGCTTATAGTTCTTGATAAACCACCAGGGCCTACAAGTCACGAAGTTGTTGCATGGATAAAAAGAATGTTCAGTATCAGTAGGGCGGGCCACGGGGGTACCCTAGAACCCAACCTTCTAGGGTTGGGTGGGGAGACCCTAAGGTAACAGGAGTTCTACCCATAGCTTTGGAGAGATCTACGAGGGTTATAGGTATATTAATGCATTCATTTAAGGAATACGTAGGTCTTATGGAGCTACACGGCGATATCGATAGAGAGAAACTATTTGAAGTTACAAAAATGTTTATTGGTAAGATATACCAGCGTCCTCCATTACGATCCTCTGTTAAAAGAGCGCTTAGAATCAAGGAGATATATTCGATAGATATACTAGAAATTGACGGCAGAAACGTTCTTTTTAAAGTTAAATGCGAATCTGGTACATATGTAAGGAAACTGTGCCACGATATAGGGCTTTTACTTGGTGTTGAAGCGCATATGAGGGAGCTTAGAAGGGTTGCTGTAGCACATCTTAGGGAAGATTTATTTGCATCAACCTTACATGAAGTTTCAGAAGCACTGTATATGTGGCGGAGATACGGTGACGACTCAATGCTTCGCAACGTCATACTACCTGGGGAATTCATCGTAGCTCATCTGCCCAAGATTCTAATAAAGGATGGAGCTGTCGATGCTATAGCTCACGGAGCTCAGCTAGCTGTTCCAGGAATATCCATTTTCTCAAAAAATATTACTAAGGGTTGCACAGTTGCTGTAATGACGCTCAAAGGAGAGCTTGTTGCTATAGGCAGGGCTGCTATGGATAGTGAAGAAATCAGCAAGAGTGAAAAAGGTATAGCTGTAGAAATTAATAGAGTCGTTATAGAACCAAACGTGTATCCGAGAATGTGGAAAAGGAAGCAGCAACAACCGTAGGGTGTAGTATGGTCTATCACTACTATACTCCGCAAAAAAGGAGATCCTCCTACATGCTTATATCAGACTTTATTAGAGGTGTAACTGTAGAATTTGAGGTTACCCCAGGGCTTTTCTCCTACAAGAAGATCGATGATGGAACTAGGCTTCTCCTAGAATACGCAGAGATACCGGATGAAGGAGCCGTACTAGATCTCGGTTGTGGTTATGGTGCTATAGGTATCGTTTTGGCTAAGGTAAATCCAAAACTAAGAGTATATATGGTTGATATAAATGAGGAGGCCGTCAGACTTGCGAAGAGAAATCTACAGAGGAATAACATAGGTGAAGATAGGGCTATAGTTCTTCAAGGAAATCTATATGAACCTGTAGAAAAAATTATGTTTAAAGCCATATATAGCAATCCACCCCTATCAGCAGGCTTTGAAACAATAGAAAAAATTATCCGAGAAGCACCTAACCATCTAGAGAGGACGGGAACACTACAAATTGTAGTTAGAAAAGGTATAGAGAAAACCTACAAACTAATGACAGAGGTCTTTGCCCACACAGAAACGTTAGCTACACATAAAGGATACAGAGTATTGCTATCAAGAAAATAGACTTATAAATCAATAAAGCTTAATAATTATAGATAGATGTAGGTATATAGCCGCCACGCATATGCCGGGGTGCCCGAGTGGTCTAAGGGGCCGGCCTTGAGAGCCGGTGGGGTACATCCCCACGCGGGTTCAAATCCCGCCCCCGGCGCCAAACAATTGAATGTGATTTAACGATTTTCTTCAGAAAATCCGTATACTCAACTCTGTGATAAAATGATGACACCTTTCCTGCTTTACAATACGCTCCGAAGGCAATGTTAATGCAATACAACATGATATCAAAGTAATATCTAAGACTTCAAATGGGTACCTCAAAAAATAATTAATCCAATTTAAGTCATCTGTTACTGCTATATTTACTGGTCTCCTTATTTTACTCACCATCTTTATTTTTAAAGTTCTTCAACAATCTTTGATGGATATGGCCTTGGAGAACTACCTGTGAACGTTCTCTATCCAGATACTGAGGAATTCTAATTCTTCAGCTAAACATATATTTACATCGATGTAATATGTAATAG
>Ga0105162_1001736_pt1 | contig 12143 bp, 10 predicted proteins | sample JNZ201metaG_FD_81532 | JGI IMG/M metagenome (GOLD analysis project Ga0105162, IMG submission 81532) | Hot spring microbial communities from Jinze hot spring, China to study Microbial Dark Matter (Phase II) - JNZ 20120812A | ecosystem: Environmental > Aquatic > Thermal springs > Hot (42-90C) >...
AATGAAAAGGGGATAACCGTAACCAACTGCCTGATCTATAGCCCAGCGGGGATATAGAGCGCCGTCCTTTATAGCCTGGTCAAATTCCACCAAGAAAAAAAGGGTATGGCGAGCATCGTGGGCCTTGAGGAAATAGCCAGGGGCCAGAAGAGGCCACCAGGCAAAGGATGTGAGGAACAGGACTAAAGCCACCCTGCGCACTACCCCCTCCTTCTGAGCCATGCCCTGGCAAACCCTATTCCGGCGCAAGAAATGGCGCTTGCCCACGTAATGGCACACCCCAATTTCCTCACCGGTGTATCTTCAAAGCGGACAAGAACATAATGCAAACCCCTGGGAACCCTTACCGTAACCCTGCCAAGGGGGCCATCCTCCGGAGCAAGGGGAAGTTTTCTCACCACTTCATATTTCCCATCTTCTTTCTCCAACAGGTATGCTGTCCAGCCGGGATAGTAAAAGAGATTGAGGGTAACGGTTAATTCCTCCCTTTCAGTCAAGTAACCGAAAAGCTCGGAAGCTGTATGCCACTCCAGAGTCGCAATCTGGGTATCAGGGGGAATGGAGGAATAATCTATGCGCGTTTTAACCTCAATACCTGCTATGTGGAGGTCGGCAAAGGGAGACCAGGTAGGTATCTCCTTGACCCAGGCAGTGCAGCCAGTCATTTCATTGGACGTGCGCTGGAAGCGCATCAGGCCTTCCAGGGATACTCCTCCTTCTGGAGGCTTGGCGGACTCGGCCTTTATATAAGGGTAGCTACCTGCGAGGATCAGTAAACCGAAGATAAGGGGCAAAATTGATTCACCCTTCTCCTCTGCCAGGAGGAGGGAGGAAAGGAAAGCCATGGAAAAGACCGAGAGCAAAAGCCACCTCCATGGGAATTGGGCAAACCGCACGAAATTTACCCTATCCCACAGCAATGCAGATACATGAAGGGAAAGAAAAACTGTAAAGCCCATTGCAAGGAGGAAGAATGTAGCCTGAACCCTCAAGTCCCTTTTAAGCCGGGGAAGAACAGCCAGTGAGAGGACCGTCAGACTAAAGGGGACGATTCCAAGCTGAAACCCCAGCTTATCATCGGGGCCGACCTCACTTATTCCAAATCCCCAGCGGGGCGAAAAGAGCTGGAAGAAGTAAACAAAATGGTCCCGATACTGATAATACCCTCCCATCCATTGGTCCATTCGCACGTATTTAAATTCAGCAAAGGCCGGAAGCCAGAAAAAGGCACTCAGGGCAAGTCCCAGAAGCAAGCCGGAAGCTGGGGGAATGGAAACATGGACGAACTCCCCCAGGCCCATAAGGCTATAAAGGGGTGAGAACTTCTCCCGAGGATAACTCTTTAAAGTTTTCAATCCTGCCAGAAGCAGAAAGTAAAGAACCAGGACGGGGGTTATCACTACCGTTACCAGATTGCTGCACAGAAGCAGCAAAGCGTAAGATATCCCGGTCCCAGCCACAGCATTCCAGCGGGGCTTTTCCACACACTCGTAAATCCCCCAGAACACAAGGGGAATAAAGGCCAGGGATACTACCTCGGCCATGGATGCCCTAACATAGAGGTCAAAGATGTGGTAGGGAGCATAAAGGTAAACCATTGCCCCTACGAAGGCAGCCCCCGGATTTACCACCCTCCTGAGGAAAAGATACATGGTCAGGCCCGAAAAGAGGATGGAAAGGCCAAAGACAATTTCAACAGAAACGGGAATATCAAATCCCATCAAGTGGAAAATTTCCCCGAGATAAGAAGAGAGGGGGCCATAGATATTGAAGAAAGGGTAACCGTAACCGAAGGCAAAGTCAGGTGACCACCTTGGGTAAAGGACGCCATCCCTTATGGAGCGGTCTAACTCAAAGATGAAGAAGACGTTGTGGCGGGCATCATGGGCATTCCAGAAGTAGCCAGGCATGAAAAGTGGACCTATAAGTGGTATAGATAGCAGAGCAACGAGGATAAGGTAAGGGTCAAAGTTTTTGCGCATTTTTCCTTGCCCATAACCAGAGGATTGCCATGCCCAGAAGGTTGGCAATAGTTCCCGTAAGCCCACCTTCGGGTCCAAAGGCTCCTCCCGATAAGATATGGTTGCTGGGGCCAAGTTCCAGAACCATGAAGCTGGGAAAATTTATCCCGCTTACAGGGAAGCCAAAGACAGGCCCCTGGAAATAATTCCACGAGAAATGCAAGGCAGTTGGGAGCCAGAGGTTGCGGGTCAAAAGGTAAGCAAAAGCGAAAAACACCCCCGCCAGCGCAATATTGATAAAGGCCAGGTAGGAAAAATTGGGGTTGAAAATGTGGAAGAGGGAAAAAATAAGGGAAGAAATCCCTACAGCCCATCCAGTTCCGAAAGCTTCCTCCAGATTCTGCAGGAAATACCCCCGGAAAGCCACCTCTTCATTCAGAGCTGCAGGAAGCAGGAACAAAAATGAAAAAGCGAGTCTCTGAAAGCCTTGCACTGAGAAGGCAAATTGCTCTACCACTGCCCACCCAGACATAACATGGAGGACAAAAATAAGGACCATTAGCAAAAAGCCCAGTGCCAGCCCAAAGCCTATTTCCAGAGGTAATCTGCCGTTTATTTCAAAGCCGAGGCTCCGGAAACTCTTGCCATCCAGAAAATGCCTCATAATGAAAACTAACATTATAACGGCTCCCGTGATGACTAATTCTATCAATGTCATGATGGCAAAGGATGGACGGGCCGTAAAGATTTTACGGGTTATTAAGTAGTAAGCGAGACCGAAAATTGCCCCAGCTATAGTTGTTGTTAAAAAATACAGGGGCAGGAAGAGGAAAGCACGCCACCCGGGGTGAAGCTTTCCATCTCTTAAGAAAAACCGGCGCCAGTTCATCACCACCTCCTTTCCAAAAGTTCCTGGTAAAAACTCAGGACTTTGCGAGCCATCTCTTCCACCGAAAATGAACGAGCATGCAGGCGAGCTCTCTCACCCATGCTTAGGCGGAGGGCCTCATCCTCCAGCAATCGCTTTATAGCCGCAGCCAGAGCTTGCGGGTCACGCGGCGGGACCACAAAGCCAGTTTCCCCATCCCTGTTCACCCAGGAAGTTCCAGTTCCAAGCTCAGTAGATATAACGGGTTTGCCGGCTGCCATCGCTTCTATGAGAACTGTCCCAAAAGCTTCGCTCCGGTGGGAAGCAGGCAGGACAAAGAGGTCACAGGCGTGGTAAAAGGCTGGAAGCTTTTCATCCGCTACTTCCCCCAGAAAGAAGACCTTGCCTTCAAGCCCCATCTCGGCAGAGAGCTTTCTCCATTCTCTTTCCATAGGCCCTGAACCTATAATTAGGAGTCGGGTTTCCAAATCCTTTACTGCCTCCAGAAGGTAAGGTATGCCCTTATAGTAGCGGAGCTTGCCCACAAATAGTAGGATAGGATGACCATAGCGGCGGCGGATGGCTTGAACCTCTTCCATAGGGGCCGAGGCGAAACGTTCTACTTCTACCCCCAATGGAATTACAGCACACTTCTCCCGGAAAATCTGCAAATAAGGGGATGAATCCAAGTAACGTGGGCTCGTAACAATTATGCCATTGGCTCGTCTGAGGATACGGAGCAGGAAAGGATGGTAAATTGCAAGGATTAACTTTTGACGGACCACATCACTGTGATAAGTCAAAACGGTGATTTCCCCTCGCCCAAAAAGGTAATTAGCTATTTCTCCCGGGGGATAAGGGAAATGAAGATGCACTACCTGGGCCGGGATTTCCCCAACCAAACGGAAGAAGGAAAGGCTAAGGGGAGTTGAGGCGATGTGGGCAAGGCGAGCAGCCTTTATTACCCTGACCCCTTCCAGGTCTTCTTCCACCGTCCTGGGCCTGAGATTTGTAACCAGCACAGCAACATCGTGGCCGAGGCGTACCTGTTCCCGGGCCAGGAGGCGAATATGGTTTTCTATCCCACCAATTACAGGGAAATAATCCTTGTAGATGTGGAGGATACGCATCACCCGTGTATTAGTTGCCAGGTTAGTGTAGAGCCTCGGCTAACTTTTCCCAGTCAAAGTGGGGGCCGGGGTCAAGTTTGGTATCATCAATGGCACAATGCCCCAGAATACCCCTGAAGGAACTCAAAGCCCCAGCATCCTGATGGTATGTCCCTGGCCCTTCAGGCGGGTAATTGGGAGGTATTGAATGCTTGTGGCAAAGATACTGGATCAGCTTTGCCACGCTTTGATATTGGGCTTCGGTGTAGGGTTCCCAGTAATTTCCCCCAGTTTCTACCACTTCACCCCGGTAAGGGCGTTCATTCCAGGTCACAAAACCGCCATCAGTTTTCTTGAGAAGCCCCCAGTTGTCTATCTCTATCCCGATACCCCTCTGATTAGGCCTAATGATTCTGGCCCTTTCCTCACGCTTCCTGTTTTCCTCCTCTGATAGGCCGGACCTTGGGGGTATGCCAGCATGCCAGGCAGTATCTTCATCCCGGACAAACTGATAAATAGTGCCATCCCTGGCCACCAGGTAATGGGCACTGGCTCTTGATCTTGGGTTCTTAAACCAAGCTATAGTGCTCTCCACGTTTCCTCCGGCTGTGTAATGGAGAACGATCAGGTCTATGGAGTTACCGCTCCTGCCAGGGCTAAAATTGGGTATGGGCCCAGCCTGAACTATGGGAGGGATTTCAATTTCTTCGGAGATAGGAGGGATTTCAATCCCCAGGATCTGGGCAAGGAGTTTGCGTTCTTCTATAGTCAATCCGGTCAAAGTTTCTATTGGTGGGCCAGAATAAAGTTCATAGCGTTTGTTAACAAGGTGGGTAAGGCCTGCCCTCTTAAGGAGGGCCCAGCCATTTTCACCACGGCTCTCAGCTAACTTGTAGATGGCGTTTATAAGTTGCTGATTGGTAAAAACGTATGGCACAGGCTCTTCGGGCAATTCCAGGGTGTATTCTCCTGGTGTAAGCTTTTCAGGGGGGCCATACTTTTCCTTTATGAGCTCAAGGCATTTCTGGATTTCCTTAGGGGTTAAGCCCTGCGCTTTCAGAATTTCCTCAGGGCCAGGTATTTTAAATGTTATAAGCATTTTTCCCTCCAAAGCAGGTTACTGGCAGAGCATCTCTTCTGGCCAATCCAGCATTATGACTTTAACCCTGGACCCAACCTCTGCCTTCTTCCACTCTTCAGGTATTATGGCTAAACCATTGGCTTTAACCATGGAAGTAAGGATGCCTGACCCCTGTTCTCCTGTCAGGCGGGCATACCATTCATCGCCTCTTTTTTCCACCGTAACCCTTAAGAAGTGTCTGCGTTCGTCTTTCGCAGGAATTTCATCCAGAAGGATAGCCTCAACGGTGGGCTTCTGAAGGCAGGTCCTTCCCAGCATCTTGAGGATAGCAGGCCTGGCGAATAGTTCAAAAGCCACCATCACCGATACGGGGTTGCCCGGGAGGCCCAGAAGCGGCACGCCACCCAGAACACCAAAGGCCAAGGGCTTGCCAGGTTTCATCCTTACCTGCCAGAAGGTAATTTGCCCCTCTGTAGCAAGCACTTCTTTGACCAGATCGAAATCCCCTACCGAAACACCGCCTGAAGTCAGGATCAGATCTGCACCCTTCTCAAGGCCTTCTCGCAGTTTAGCCGCCAACTCTTCCCGCTTGTCCCTGGCTATTCCGAGGATTATGGGTATACCGCCGTACTTTAACACCTGAGCTGCGTTGGAGTAAGTGTTAGTGTTGCGGATTTTTCCAGGCCCTGGAATCTCCTCCGGATCCACCAATTCATCCCCTGTAGCCAGGATAGCAACCCTGGGCCTGCGGATAACTTTCACCCTCTTTTTCCCCAAAGCGGCCAGCATCCCTACTTCAGCAGGCCTTATGACCGTGCCTTTCCGAAGCTTGAGTTCACCTTTTTTAACATCTTCCCCTGCTCTACGTATTTCGGCCCCGGGCTTTACTTCCTTAAGGATGTAGATGATATCACCTTCGCGCCGAGTATCTTCAAAACGGACCACAGCATCAGCACCCGGAGGTATAGGCGCACCGGTCATTATCCGTATGGCAGTGCCTGGCTCCACCGCTTTCTCGCTTATATATCCTGCGGGAACCTCGTGGATTATGCGAAGGGGGCGCGGGTTCTGAGGGGATGCACCTTTTGTGTCTTCAGCTCTGACAGCATATCCATCCATGGCGCTGTTATCAAGAGGCGGGATGTCCATATCAGCAAAAACGTCTTCTGCCAGCACACGCCCTAAAGAATCCAGTAAATCTACTTCTTCAGGCTCAAGGGGTTTAAACAGGGAAAGGACTTTCTCCAGAGCTTCTTCAACGCTGAGCATGGGATAAAAGCCCTCCATTTAGCTACCTCCAAAATTTAAAGCCATTATATTCAAAGGAAACGGCAAGGGCAACTTTTATTCTACTGTGACACTTTTGGCCAGATTTCTGGGCTGATCCACATCGCACCCACGTCTTACAGCCATGTGGTAGGCGAAAAGTTGCAGGGGGATAACGTTTACCACAGGGGAAAGAAGGTACGGGGTAGGAGGCACATAAATAACGTGGTCAGCTTTTCGGGCTATTTCCTCATCCCCTCTGGTTGCTAAAGCAATAACAATACCTCCGCGGGCTTTAACCTGCTCTACCTGGCTAACCATCTTATCGTAAACGTGGTCCCTGGTCACAATTGCCACCACCGGCATTTCTTCATCAATGAGGGCAATGGGACCATGCTTCATTTCCCCTGCAGGATAACCTTCAGCATGGATGTATGATATTTCCTTAAGCTTCAAAGCCCCTTCCAGAGCCACAGGGTAATTGATGGCCCTGCCTAGGTAGAGGAAATGCTCCCGGTCGTGAAACTTCTGAGCCAGCTCCTCGTACTCCTTACCGTGCTTGAGGACTTCGCCAGCCAAGGCTGGTAATTTCATAAGGTCATTAAGGAGGGAGCGTACCTGCTCCCGGCTCAGGATGCCCCTTATTTCTCCCATGTAAATTGCCAGGAGATACTGGTCCACCAGTGAGGCAGTGAAAGCCTTGGTGGAGGCAACCCCAATCTCCGGTCCCACTTGCATGTAAATAACGCCATCGGCCAGGCGAGCTGCCTGGCTGCCTATAACGTTGACGATGGCAGCAAGTTTGGCCCCTTTGCGCCGGGCTTCCTCCATCGCCGCTAAGGTATCAACTGTTTCCCCCGATTGGGTTATGACCAGAACAAGGGTATCAGGTCCGATTATAGGGTCACGGTAACGGAACTCTGAACCGTAATCAACTTCCACCGTTATGCCTGCCAGCTTTTCAAAGAGGAACTTGCCTACCAGGCCAGCATAATAAGATGTCCCGCACGCAACAATAGCCATCCTTTTGAAGTTTCGTAGCTCCTCAGGAGGTATTCCGAAATCTTCCAGAAGCACTTCACCCCTTTCAAAATCAACTCGGCCTCGTATTGTGTCCACAAGAGTTCTGGCTTGCTCGTAAATTTCTTTCTGCATGAAGTGCCGGTAAGGGCCTTTTGTGGCAGCTACCGGGTCCCAGGGTATAGTGTGAATTTCTTTAACCAAGGGAGCCCCTTCCAGGGTCATGTAATAAGCACCTGCAGAGGTTACTATGGCCATTTCCCGGTCTTCCAGGAATACCATCCTCCGGGTGTGTTCCAGAATAGCAGGCATATCCGAAGCCACGAACATTTCCCCATCACCAACCCCTACCACTATACCCCCTGCGTTTCCGAGTCTGGCAGCAAAAATTTTATCGGGTTCAAGGGAACTCATAACTACTATGGCCTGGGCTCCCTGAAGCTGAGATAGTGCCTTGCGAACAGCAGTAGTCAAATCATCCCCTTTTTCCAGGAAGCTTTCTATAAGATGAGCTATGACCTCGGAATCAGTTTCTGAAGCAAATTCGTGGCCTTCTTCCTGGAGGCGTAAACGCAATGATAGGAAGTTTTCCACAATGCCATTGTGAACTACTACAATTTTTCCGGTGCAATCGGTATGAGGATGAGCGTTATACTGGGTAGGTCGGCCATGAGTTGCCCACCTTGTATGGCCTATGCCTATGTTACCGGAAACGGGTCGCTCCTTTAGGAGCTTTTCCAAGTTGACCAATTTACCCACCTCTTTACGGATGGCTATCTGACCATTCTTTTCCAGGATGGCCAACCCGGCTGAATCGTAACCTCGGTACTCTAGGCGTTTAAGCCCCTCAAAGACTATGGTGCTGGCTTCCTTGGGTCCTACATAGCCTACAATTCCGCACATTTTACCCGCTCCGTGTGTTAGTGCCCCACTTAGGGGTTAATTTTACCACAAAACGAACTCTTGCACAATCGGCCTCAAATAAGGCAATCCACCTCTATTGCTGTGTTGAAGGATGAAACTGCCACCATTAGCAATAAGCCCACGAGTAGGAAATGGAGGGTGCAGGGGGCCATGCCCCCTGCCGGGGGGAACTGGGGGTGTCCCCCCGGGCTTTTTCAGAGGGGGGGCAAGCCGCCAACATTGGCCATCAGCCCACGAGTGGGACCTAAAACCACGGCAAACCCCAAGCCCACGAGGGCGGGGGAAAACTAAAAGCCCACTGGTAAGGTAAAATTTCCCCTTTCGCCCCTCTATCCAGCATTGCTTCCACGTGGAGGTTAAGGTATAATTTTTAAAATTGTCAGAGGAGGGGTAGGGCTCTATGGAGTTGAGCAAGATCATCAAGTATGCAAGGGGCGAGGAGGAGGTTGATCTGCTCCTTAAGAACGTTCGCCTCGTCAATGTCCTCTCCGGCGAAATTCACCTTACCAATGTGGCTGTGGCCAGAACCAGGATCGTGGGGTTCGGGGAATACAGAGCCAGGGAAGTGCTTGATCTGGATGGCTATTACCTATGCCCCGGCTTTATTGATGGCCACGTCCACATTGAAAGTTCTATGCTTACTATACCCGAATTTGCCAGAGTCGTTGTCCCCCACGGAACCACAGCGGTGGTCATAGACCCCCACGAAATTGCCAATGTCTTGGGCCTGGACGGGATAAGATACATGCTGGAATCCAGCAAGTATAACCCCATAAGCGTTTATGTGATGCTTCCATCTTGCGTCCCAGCTACTGACATGGAGACCTCGGGCTCCCAACTGGCTTCTTACGATATAGCGCCAATGTTCAGCAATCCATGGGTCCTGGGGTTGGCTGAGATGATGAATTACCCCGGGGTTATCTTTGGCGATGGCGAGGTTCTGGCCAAGATTGCCTCAGCAAGAGGCCACCCTATTGATGGTCATGCTCCAGGATTGACCGGAAAAGATTTAGCCGCCTACATTGCCGCCGGTATAGGCTCGGACCACGAATGCACTACTCTTGAGGAAGCCAGGGAGAAACTTCGCATGGGGATGTATGTAATGATAAGGGAAGGCTCCACAGCCAAAAACCTGCGCGATCTTCTACCTCTTGTCACCCCCGCTAATGCCCGCCGGATGATGTTCGTGACGGATGACCGGCACCCTGGAGACCTCATAAAGGAAGGGCATATTGATCATGTAATAAGGCTGGCCATAGACCAGGGAATTGATCCTGTCCTGGCAATCCAGATGGCCACTCTGAACCCGGCTGAATATTTTGGCCTCAAAGATCTGGGAGCCATTGCCGTAGGGCGGCAAGCTGATATGGTGCTTTTTGATAATTTCAAAGATTTCCGCATCCTTAAAGTTTGGCGAGCCGGAACCCTGGTGGCCGAGGATGGAAAAATAATCCCATGGGAAAGGCCGTCGCGCCCCATCCCCCTCCGCAGTTCCATGAACATAAAGTGGGAAGGGGTTGATTTCCGAATCCCAGCTCAATCTTCCAGGATAAAAGTAATTGAAGTTATTCCCGGGCAGATTGTAACACGCAAGCTTGTGACTGAAGCCAAAATCGTTGATGGCTATGCCGTGGCTGACGTGGAAAGGGATATCCTTAAGATAGCGGTGATTGAGCGCCATACGGCCTCGGGGAACATGGGTAAGGGTTTTGTCAAAGGGTTCGGCCTTAAAAAAGGAGCCATAGCCTCTTCCGTAGCTCACGATTCCCACAATATTGTGGTGGTAGGGGTAAGCGATGAAGATATGTGGAAAGCGGTTAAGGAGATAGAAGCAATGAAAGGGGGGCTCGTAGCCGTGGCCGATGGGCAGGTCCTGGCCCGGCTTCCCTTACCCATAGCTGGCCTTATGAGCGAAAAATCGGCCTATGAAGTGGAGGCTGAGCTGGAGGAACTGCTTCAAGCCACAAAAACTCTGGGTTGTGTCCTGGATGAACCTTTCATGGCCTTAAGCTTCCTTGCCCTACCGGTTATCCCTGAACTCAAGTTGACCGATAAAGGACTGGTGGATGTAACGGAATTTCGTTTCGTGAACTTGTTTGAGTGAAGACCAACATGCGTAAAATTATCTTGGCATCTTCCTCCTCTCGCCGGCGCGAACTTATGGAAAAGCTTGCAATTCCTTATGAAGTCATCTCAGTGCCGGTGGAGGAGAGCCCTCTTGAGGGGGAAAAACCCCGGGATATTGTTAAACGGCTGGCTTTAGCCAAAGCCAGGGCTGTTCGCGCTCTCGGTTACGATTACGCGATCTTAGCCGCTGATACTATTGTGTTCCTTGAAGGTAAAATCCTGGGCAAACCCCGGGACAAAACCGAGGCCAGGGAGATGCTTTTAGCATTGAAAGGACGAAGCCATCAGGTTTTTACTGGCGTGGCACTGCTAATACCTCCCTCTCTGGAAATAGTAGGGGTTGAATGTAGCGTGGTCCTTATGAGAAATTATTCCCTTGACGAAATAGAAGCTTATGTTAACTCTGGCAGGGCTCTGGATAAAGCAGGAGCTTACGGGGTGCAGGAGGAGGACTTTCGCCCTGTAGCTGAGATTAGGGGCTGCTATACAAACGTGATGGGCTTGCCTCTCTGTTTGGCGGTGAAACTTCTGCGAATGGCAGGCTTTACCTTCACCGGTTCACCAATTCAAATCTGCGAAAGTGCAACCCCGGAAGAATTCAAAGGTTCCCATACCCTGCAACCTCTTCCAGTATGCTGATAACCTTGAGAGCAGTGGTCTCCCAGGAAAATTCCCTTGCCCTTCTTAAGCCCCTCTCCCTTAGAGTCTGAACAAGTGCAGGCTCTACAAGAACCTTTGTCATCCCAGCTGCCCACTCTTCCGGGTTATGCGGATCAAGGAGCAAAGCTCCGTCATTCAGCACTTCCGGCAACGAAGAGGAAGATGAAGCCAGCACAGGGCATCCGCAAGCCATTGCTTCAAGGGGCGGGAAGCCAAAACCCTCGTAGAGGGAAGGAAAGAGGAAAGCTTCGGCTGCAGAGTAGAGGGCAGGCTTATCCTCCTCGGTTACCCAGCCGATGAAGCGAACATGGGCCTCTATGCCTTTCTCCAGGGCTATTTTCAGGGGATTAATGAGTGCCGGGCTTTCGCGGTTCGGCAATTTGCCTGCTATGACCAGAGCCGGTGCCTCATCAGCGAACTTCTCTTTGAAGAGCTTGTAAGCTTCTAATAAAAGGCCGATGTTCTTGCGCCGATCAAAACCTCCCAGATAAAGGAAAAAACGGCCCTTTAAGCCGTATTTCTCCAGAACTTCCATCCGGAACTTCTCTTCTACCGGCCCAAATTCTCCTCCTACCCCGGGGTAAACGACTTTGACTTTATCCTTACTAACCCTCAAATAATTGAGCACATCCCTCATGGTGGAAACTGAATCGGCCAAAATAAAGCGGGCTCTGGGGACTGCTTTTTCCACCAGCGCATTGTAAAGCTTTACCAGTGGGGAGTAAGCATATTCGGGGAAAAGGAAAGGGATCAAGTCGTGCACGGTGACAACCAGGGGCACAGGGGAAAAGAGAGGAGGTCCCATATAAGGCACGAAGGCCACATTCACCTGCTCTCTGAGGCAGAAAAGGGGAAAAAGAACATTTTCAAACCAGACTTTGTAAAAGTTAAGGAGGCTTTTGTCTACCGATGAGCGTCGGATTTTGGGGGCGAGAACCTTAAATTCAACTTTACCAGCCAGCGCTTCCAAAATTTTCCTGGAATACTGGCCGGACCCCGTTTCGGGCCTTTCCAGGAACCAGCCGTTAAAGCCAACTTTAATCATCAAGGTCATTTTAGCCAGCAAACAGGCTTTTGGCAAAAAGGACTTGCTGGCTTATAATTTGAGCCGATGGATAGGGAAAAGC
>Ga0105162_1001739_pt1 | contig 12122 bp, 7 predicted proteins | sample JNZ201metaG_FD_81532 | JGI IMG/M metagenome (GOLD analysis project Ga0105162, IMG submission 81532) | Hot spring microbial communities from Jinze hot spring, China to study Microbial Dark Matter (Phase II) - JNZ 20120812A | ecosystem: Environmental > Aquatic > Thermal springs > Hot (42-90C) >...
GCTTCAATGCGAACAAATAATGTATCTGGCTTTTGAAAATTAACTCTGATATTTGCGGAGTTTGAAAGTTCGGGCGAATCAATGGTTATGCTTCCTTTTGCGGAGATTGTTTTGATGTAGATTTTGCGGTGATTGATTTTTGAAATAGCGTAATCAAAATTTAAATCTGTTAAAACTTTTTTTGAAGGTGCGCACGAGAGAAGGAAAATAAGTGTTAAGATAAGTTGAACCTTATATCTGCCCACGCTTGATTTTTTCTTTTAATTTCTCATTTGTCGGATTTTGTTCAAGTGCTTTCTTCCAGTATTCAAGGGCTTTTTCTTTGTTTCCAAGTTTGAAATAAACATCGCCAAGATGTTCAACGACAACCGCACTTCCACCTTTTTCAACCGCTTTCAAAATATATTCATATGCTTTCTCATAATCGCCAAGTTTGAAATAAACCCATCCGATTGTGTCAAGATAAGATGGATTTTCTGGTTCTTGCTCAATTGCTTTCTTTGCCATTTCAAGCGCAATGTCAAGTTTTTCACCCCTTTCCGCAAGCGTATAACTGTAATTGTTGAGAAGCAAATGATTGTTCGGGCTTAATTTCAAGCCGAGTTCGTGTAAAGAATCTGACTTGGCACTTTCTCCAATTGCATCATAAACAAGCGCAAGCGTGCTTATTACATCAATGTTTTTCGGATCAATTGAAAGCGCCTTTTCAAGTGGTTGAACTGCTTCTTTATTTTTATCAAGGCGATGATAACCAAGCCCAAGCAAAAAGTTTATAAAAAAATCGTCTGGAAATTTTTCAACAGCATTTTTCAACCATTCAACAAGTTCATCAAATTTTCCAAGTTCATAAAGCGAAATCCCTATCCCACGCCATGCTTCAACAATTTGCGAATTTGCATTAACAACTTTTTTGAATTCATCAAACGCAGTTTGATTATCCCTTTCATCGGATGCAATTATCCCAAGAAACCAATGCGGTCGCCAATCATCTGGAAATTTTAAAGAGAGATTTTTAAATATGTTTTTCGCAAATCTTTTCAAACTTGTATCTGTTTCAGCATTTCTCCACAAACTTTCAGCAATTTGCAATTTTAAATCAATCTTCACAGAATCATCGTTCAAGACATCATTAAAAATCTTAACAGCGCTTTCTTTCTCATTAAGTTTGAGCAAGACCTCTGCATATCTAATTTTTACTTCAGTATTAGAAGGATTCAATTCAATGAGTTCGGAGAGAATGGATTTTGCTTTTTCAACTTCGCCAGCGTTTAAATATGTCTCTGCGGTCAATTTTCGGAGTTCATAATTTGACGGGTCAATTTCTATCATCATTTCAAGTGCATGTGCTGATTCCGAAAATCTTCCAAGGCGAAATGATAACTCAGCAATTCTTTGTAAAGCGTTCCATTCAGCGCCGTAGTTTTCAATTATCTTATTGTAAAGTTCAAGCGAGCGAAGTGGCTTTGTGTTCTCGTAAAGTTGTGCGAGATTGAAAAGTGCGTTGTAATTTAAAGAATCAATTTTGAGAATGTTTTCAAGTTCATTTATAGCATTTTGAAATTCAAATGTTTCAATGTAAATATCTGCAAGCGTCTCACGATAAGAGATATTTTTCGGGTCAAGTTTTATCGCTTCAAGCGCATTTTGAACCGCAAGTGAATGCTTACCTATTTTTTGATATGCTTTTGCAATGGCATTGTAAATTCCAGCATCTTTTTCATAGCGAAGTGCATCTTGATATTCAAGAATTGCGCTTGCATAATCCCCTTTCATCTCATAGACAAGTCCAGCGATAAAATGTTCAATCGCTTTGTCCCTGTTTTCAACCTGCTTGTATGCTAATTCCTGAACTACTACTTCTTGCTCCACATTTTTCTTATCCGAAACAACTTTCCCAGACGAAGCGCAACCGTAGATAACAAGCGCAGATAAAACGAGAGAAATGTATTTGAATGACCTGTTCATCTTCAACTTTCAAATTTCGCAATTGAATTTTGAATTTTTCCAAATATAACTCAAATCTTCCTAACTTTCAAAAAAACTTTTTCACCTTCTTTCACTTTGAAAACTTCTTTTGCATTCCCATTTCTTATTCCAATTTCAATCAAACCACTGCTATCAACAAGTGCAACTGCCTGACCAGATTTGACATCCGAATAAGTCCTTGAAATTTTTTCAATTATCAAATCTTTCACTCTGATTTCACCATCAACTTCAACAGGCGATTTCAAATTAGTTATCAAATTCCCAAATCTATCAATGTAAATAACTTCACCTTCATAATTCTCAAGCCCAGTAACCTCAACGAACATTTTCTCTGGGACTTTCAAACTTGCTTCACTTCCCATCTCCGACAAGTCAACCCCTCTTGATATGTGTGCTGAAACTGGTGCAAATATATCTCTCCCGTGAAAAGTTGAACTTATTTCATCAAGAAAATAATTTTTGTTTTCAACATAAACCGCTTTTAAAATCTGCACTTCGCTTAACACAAAATCAAGCAAACCACAATCTGGGGCAATGAAGATATATTTCGGAGTTTCAACCGCAATTATTTTTCTTTCGCTGCCAACCCCTGGGTCAACTACACAAACAAAAATTGTTTTCTCTGGAAAATACTTATAGGCATTCCATAACACAAAACCTGCTTGACGAATATCCTGCGGTGTAATCTCGTGCGTTATGTCAATTATCTTCACATTTGGGTTTATCCGCATTATAACTGCTTTCATCGTTCCAACGAACCAATCCTTATTGCCGAAGTCAGTTAACAGTGCTATGATCATAGATTTACTTGCTTTTTGTTTTTAAAATTTGGTGGGACATAAAAAAATAAAAAAGGGAAGCGGAAAAACAAAATCCGCTTCCCTTTGTGAAAAATCAACGGGCGAAGGTTTTAGAATGAGTATCTAATTCCAATTTGCGCTTGCCATCTTGAAGCAAGATCAAGTGGAATTTCGGGTCTTGGTGGATTTGTCCATCTAAATCTCGGTCTCCCAGTTGCTGGATCAAGGCTGTGGAAATTCAAGAGGAACGCTTGCTGGAATGTAACCGCCTTAACAATTCCCCAGTCCTTGTTTAAAAGATTCAATAAATTCAAAACATCAAATGTAATTTCAAGTTTTTGACCTCTAATTGATGGAATTTCAATAGCCAATCTTGCGTCAACCTGATGAGACCACGGACCACGAGCGCCCATTCTTTCAGCGAATTTACCTTTATTCTTGCTCAAATATGGATCGCTATCTATGAAAGCAAATAATTGATCATAGGCAACATTATCTTTCGGAAGTGTATTACCGTTAGCATCAACAAGGATGATGTCATCTTTGTCCTTCGGTATATAAACAAGATCATTTGATGTTTGCCCATCTCCGTTTACATCACCGCTATAGAGCCAGGAATATGGTTGACCTGATAAGCCATTATAGAACAAACCAATCGTTGCTGCAATTCCTCTGAAAATTTCGTATCTGTAAGACAAAATCGCAAGTATTCTATGTCTGTAATCAAAGGACGAATATGAAAGCCCTGGATTATTCGGGTCAATTGCGTGGTTGAATCTCCATTGTGAAAATGCCTGAGAAGATGTTCCGCTGTTCATATCCTTTGAAACGCCATAAGTATAAGCGAACTTAGCATAAATCCCATCTGGAGCAAGCGGTCTTTCAAGCTGGAATGTTAAATTGTATGTATAACCTTGATTCGTGTTTGTAAGAAGGATAACATTCGTGAAGATATTGTTATACTTTTGCACTGTCCATCTACGAGTGGAGTAGCTCCAAGTTCCATAAATTGGTCTTCCGTCCGCAAGATAACCCTGTGGTTTGAGGTTGATGTCTTGATAGAGTATATCGTTAACTGTTTTCGTATATTGACCTTCAATCGTTGCAATAAATCCAAATGGAAGTGTTTTATCAACGCCCAAACTTGCTCTCCATACCTGCGGAAGCTTATAATTTGGAGCGGTGACATTTATCTCCGTCGTTGCAACAGGTGTTCCACCCTTGGGCGGATTATATGGATCGGGGACAAAGTCAGGAACTGCTGAACCTGTTAAGAACAATCTCGCAAATTCCATTCCAGTATTTGAATACTGGTTTGAAATCCAAACATAAGGCACACGACCTGTAAACAATCCGACACCACCACGCAATTGCAAAGTTTTATCCCCAAGCAAATCCCAGTTTATACCAAATCTCGGTCCCCACATAAATTGAGCTTTTGGAACTTTGTCAGTAGAAATATCATATCCAAGTGGTTTAAACGTTGAATCAACAGCAGGATTATAAGATGGCTTGTCCGGGAATGTTGGTATATCCAATCTGATTCCATATGTTAGCTTCAACCCTGGCTTAACAGTCCATTCATCCTGAACATAAAATCCATACTGAATTGCTTTCCACTTCGCCCTCGGTTGTGGATCCGATGTCTTTGAGTAGCTAAGTTCATACTGGGCTGCTTTTCTTCCAGCGAGGAAATCAGCAAGTGAGTTCCAGTGATATGCACCAAAGAAATCGCGAATGAACAAGTTGCTAAATGAGAATATCTCATTATGCGTTCCGACAGTTATGGTGTGGCTACCAAGGAAGAATGTTAAGTTGTCGGTTATTTCTATCACGCTTTGGACAAGATCATTAGCCATTCTGAACTTCTCAGAACCAGCAGCAAGATTATATGTTCTCCCTTGCGAATCCGTGGTTCTCACAGAAACATATGGGAATGCTTGTCCATAATACTTCGGAGCATCATGAATGTTTGTATAGCCAAGGATAAGTTCATTTGCTGCCTTATTTCCAAAGACGCTCGTTAATTGAAGAACAGTTGAATTTGTCGTGTTTTGAGTTTTATATCTCGTGTTCTCAGCGTAAATAGTTGCAATCTGCGGTGCTGGAATCCCAGATGTAGCCGGTGCATTATCGTCAAATGCATCAAGATAACTATGTCTCAAAGTCAATCTGTGCGACTGCGTTAAGTTCCAGTCAAATCTCAAGAACAATTTATTGCTATGTCTTTGGAAATTGAAAGATTCAAATGAACCTGTTTCATAATTATACCTTGTCTTAAGGGCTTCTCTGAACAATCTCACACTATCTGGCGAAAGCGTATAAATGTTGGTACCAATTGTCCCTGCCCCAAATGTTCTTGTCAAAGGTGATTTATACCTTGTAAGTTCACCATTGAGGAAAAAGAAAAGACGATTTCTCAGAATTGGTCCACCAATTCTAAATCCAGTTTGATAATCTGTGAAATCCGGATATTTCCTTCTTAATGAATCGGGACTTTTCCCAATGAAGTTTTGATTTCTTCCATAATAAAACAAAGCACCCGAAAATCTGTTTGTTCCACTTCTCGTTATAACATTGATACCGCCACCAGTGAAACCACTTTGACGAACATCGTAAGGTGCAATTACAATTTGAAATTCTTCAATTGCCTCCAAACTTATTGGAGTAACATTTGACTGTCCTGCTGGCGCACCTGTACCACCAAGACCGAAAAGATCGTTATAATTTGCACCATCAATTTGAATGTTGTTGTAACGGTTATTTCTCCCAGCTGCACTGTTTCCAATAAAATATGGTGAAACCTTGTAATAATCTTGAAAACTTCTTGAAATCGTTGGCAAAACATCAATCTGCTGTCTTAAAACATTCGTTGCAGGTCCAGTTCTTGCTGCGTTTATAACTCCTGTTCTTTCTCCAACAACTTCAACCTCGCCAAGTTGAACTGGCTGTTCAGCAAGTTTAAAATCAAGTGTTAAGTTCTGTCCAAGTGTCAGATAAACATTAGCAATCCTTTGCTGTGCATATCCAACATAAGAAACTGTGATAACATAAGGACCACCAACCCTAAGACCCACGAGATTGTAGCGACCGTCAATTCTTGAAATTGTCCCGTAAACTGTTCCACTTGGCTCGTGAACCGCAACTATGTTTGCCCCGGGGAGTGGCTCACCCGCTTGGGTTGTCACCATACCGCTTATGCTTGCGGTTGTGACACCCTGAGAGAAAAGAACAACGGGAAGAGTTAAAATTAACCCCAAAATTAAAATAGCTCGTTTCATTTGTGAGCACCTTAGTTTGTTTTTTTATTTTCGGCGAATCTTGCGATTCACCATAAAATTAAACAAACAAATTTAAAATTTCAATTAAGAAAATTTTAAAACTTTGTTAAGCTGCTACCTTAACCCAAACATTGCAACTGAAACTTGCGCAAGATCAACAATCGGTCCAAAGTAAACACCAAACAATAAAGTTGGAACTACAAGAACAAGCAACACAATAATGTGCGCTGGCGAAAGAACAATCGGTGTTTTTTCAACTTCAGGGTCTCTCAAAAACATATTTCTCACAACTCTAATGTAGTAGTAAAGTGAAACAACGCTATTCAAAACACCCACAATCGCAAGCCAAATAATTTTTGCATTTATCAAAGCGGAGAAAAGATAAAGTTTTCCAACAAATCCAAAAGTCGGAGGAATTCCCGTCAAAGAAACAAGGAAAATCGTAAACACAACACCCAAAAACGGCGAACGATACCCAAGACCTTTATAAACCTCAATATCTTCACTGCCTGTTTTTTCAGCAACAAGCATAACACAATAAAATGCACCAAGATTCATTAAAAGATAAGCAACGAAATAAATTAACATCGCCGATATGCCGAGATTTTGTGCAACAACAACGCCCATCAAAATATATCCAGCATGTGCGATGCTTGAATAAGCAAGCATTCTTTTGAGGTTATTTTGCCAGATTGCGATTATATTTCCAATCGTCATAGTTAAAGCTGAAAGAACAGCAATTATCTGCGTCCACGGCAATCCCTGAATTACAGCCCACGCTCCTTCAATTCCAAGCGTAACGGTTCTATCAATGAAGCTTGCCTTTAAAAATCTTACAAGCATTGCAAATCCAGCTGCTTTTGAACTTACAGATAAAAACGCTGTAACAGTTATCGGAGCGCCTTCATAAACATCGGGAGTCCAGTAATGAAATGGAACAGCGGAAATTTTATAACCAAATCCAGCAAGCATTAGAATTAACGATATCAACAAAACAATCGGACTGTATCCACTTGATAGAAGAGATGCGTTAACTGCAAAAATGTTAAGTTCACCTGTTAATCCGTAAAGAAGCGAAATCCCGTAAATCATCAAACCAGAAGATAAAGCACCGTAAATGACATATTTCATTGATGCTTCACTTGATCGCTCTGACTCTTTTATATAGCCAGCAAGAATGTAAGAACTTATGCTCACAAGTTCAAGCGAAAGATACATCATCAGCAAATTCACAGAACCAGCCATCAAAAACGCACCAAGCGTCAAGCTTAAAATTAGAAAATAATACTCGCCCAACCTTCTCCTTGCTGATGTTTCTCTTAACTCATATGATTGCATTGAGAATACAACAATTATCAGAGCGGAAAGAAGAAATATAAATTTGAAAAATGTTGAATAAGGGTCAACTACAAACATTCCTCTGAAAATCTGATATGTCTTCCCGTATTGAGTAATTGTGAAAATTGCGGTTACAATCAAACCAGCAATTGAGACAATTGCGCTTATATTTTTAAATTTTCTCCCGAAAATTAAATCAAACAAAATAACAAGAACAAGTGTGCCTGTTAAGCTTAACTCTGGAAGAAAATTTTTCAATGACTGTGTCAATTCTATTCCAAACTGCTCAAACATTTCATCACCAAGTTTAATTTTTTATGGTAAAATGCCAAGTTGCGTTCCAGCTTGACCCATTTCGGATACGAACTTAACAAGATGATTTACCGATGTATTCATAAGATTGATAAGTGGACTTGGATAGACGCCAAGAAATATTACAATTATCGCAAGTGGAACAAGCGTCACAAGTTCACGCGCATTTATATCAGGAAGATTTTTCCATCTATCAGGCAATTGACCAAAGAAAAGCCGTTGCGTTGTCCAGAGAATGTATCCCGCGGTTATGATAACACCAGTTGCGGAGAAAATCGCAATCCATTTATATGTTTGAAAGGCACCAAGAAATACAAACGCCTCACTTATAAAGCCACTCAATCCCGGCAAACCAAGTGCAGCAAAGAACGCAATTATTACAATTCCAAAATACTTCGGCATTTGATTCGCAAGCCCACCAAATTCATAAAGCCCGCGCGTATGAGCTCTGTCGTAAAGAACCCCAACAATCAAGAATAACATTGCTGTAATAGTTCCGTGGTTAAACATTTGCATAATTGCGCCCGTCACACCTTGCGTGTTCAAAGCAGCCATTCCAAGCACAACATAGCCCATATGGCTTATACTTGAATACGCTATTAGCTTTTTGAAATCTTCCTGAGCCATTGCTGCAAGAGCCCCATAAACAATGTTTATAAATCCAAGGATTGCCATCGGAAGTGCGTATTTTAACATTCCATCTGGGAAAATAGGAAAGCTTATTCTTAACATCCCATATGTTCCCATTTTCAAGAGAACACCAGCAAGAATCACACTGATTGGCGTTGGTGCTTCAACATGAGCATCGGGAAGCCAAGTGTGGAATGGAACAATTGGAACTTTTATCGCAAATCCAATGAAAAGCGCAATATATGCAATGTATCTCCAGGTTGTGTGTAATCCTGCGAAAATTGAACCCGGCTCATAATTTTTCGGATCCATCATCGCAAGCATATTAAATGTGTGAACTTTTTCACCCGTAACAGGGTCAATTATACTTGTGCTGAAATACAAACCAATCATAACTAAAAGCATCAAAACGCTACCAAGCAAAGTGTAAATGAAGAACTTAATCGCTGCATATTCTCTCCTCGGACCACCCCAGATTCCAATGAGAAAATACATCGGAAGTAGCATAACTTCCCAAAAGATATAAAACAAGAAGAAATCAAGCGCAACGAATACCCCCATCATTCCCGTATCAAGCAAAAGATAAAGAGCATAATATCCTTTCGTCTTTGGCAACTCCCAAGATGCAATTGAACCAATAAAGCAAATCAAAGCGGTCAAAACAACCATCGGCATACTTAAACCATCAACGCCGAGAAAATACTCAATGATAATTCTTCCAAACCACGCAACTCCACTCACATCAATCCAACGATATTTCTCAACAAATTGAAATCCTTCAAGCGTATTTATCCCAGCAAGGTCATATCTGTAATTCAAAAGCATTATCACTGCAAGTATAACCTGAATCCCTGTCGTTATAACAGAAATCCATTTTATCCATATTTCCCTTCCCTTCGGAACGAGAAGAACTAATATCATTCCAACGATTGGCAAAAATACGATCCAGGTTAAAATTCCAAGCCCGAGTATTTGCATTTATGCTTTCCTTACTTTTTGTTTTTAAAACTTTTTTATCCAAGGAAAATGTAAAACAGAATTATCACCGCAAAGACAACATAAACGATGTAAGTTTGGACTTTCCCATTTTGTAAAAATCTCACAACATAACCGAAAAAGCCAGTTATGTATGCAATTAAATTAACAATGCCATCAATTATGTTCCAATCAAATTTCCCAACAGAGAAAGACCAAAGCTTTGTAAGATACGCTGAACCATCAACGATGCCATCAATTACCTTTAAATCAAACCACCTTGCGAACTTTGCTATCCCAAGCGTCGCTAATACGAAAGTGTTGGCATAAAGCTCATCAAAATACCATTTGTTCTTGAGAAATGTGTAAAGTGGTTTAACTGCGTTAGCGACTTTCTCTGCACTAATTTTACCCCATTGATATGTTAAGAAAGCAAACAATATCCCAAGCCCAGCCATTCCAAGCGAAAGCAACATCGCAGGAATATGTGCCTCGTGAAGTGCGTGATCATATTCAGTTAAAACAACACCTTCTTCAACTTTTTCTGGAAGATTAAAACTAAATTGCTGTTCAGCAGGGACAACGCTTTTTGGCTTGTGTATATACTTTTCAACCCAAGTCGTTGAAGCATCAAATGGATTTGCCCCAAAGATAAACCACAACGATAAAATTGCAAGTATTACAAGCGGAACAGTCATCACTTTTGGCGATTCGTGAATATGCTCAAAAATATCTCTTCTTCTCGGCTCACCGTGAAATGTCAAAATTAACAATCTAAACATATAAAATGCAGTCAATCCAGCGACGAAGAAACCAATCAAAGGTATCAAAGCATGCCCGCTTAACTTTCCAAAAGCAAACGCACCAGCAAGAATTGAATCCTTGCTCAAAAATCCAGATGTAAGCGGAATCCCAGAGATTGCAAGCGTGTAAATCAAAAATGTGTAGTAAGTTATTGGCATTTTTTTCTTCAATCCGCCCATATTTCGTATATCCTGCGGATCGGTGTGGTGATCGTGAATTTTATGCAAGGCATGATGCATAGCGTGAATCACAGAACCAGAACCAAGGAACAATCCAGCTTTAAAAGCAGCGTGCGTCACAAGATGGAAAAAACCAGCAACATAAGCTCCTGAACCAAGCGACATAGTCATATAGCCAAGTTGCGAAATAGTTGAATACGCTAAAACTTTCTTTATATCGGTTTGAGTAATTGCGATTGTAGCAGCGATAAACGCAGTTATCGCCCCAATGTATGCGATAAATGTTAAAGCATCAGCGCTCATCATCGCATAAGTTCTCGCAGTCAAATAAACACCAGCAGCAACCATTGTCGCAGCATGTATCAAAGCACTTACAGGAGTTGGACCTTCCATTGCATCTGGCAACCATACATGGAGCGGGAACTGTGCCGATTTCCCAATTGCCCCGCAAAAAACAAGTATCCCAGCTGCTGTTAACAATCCACCAGAAAGTTTCCCTTGTTCAATTCCTGCGAAAACTTCACCAAAGTTAAATGTTTTCAAACTTGCCCAGATTATCATTATCCCAACAAAAAATCCAAAATCCCCAACTCTATTCACAATAAATGCTTTCTTCGCTGCATCCGAAGCTGACTTCTTCTCATACCAATGTCCAATCAAAAGATAAGATGAAACTCCAACAAGCTCCCAGAATACATACATCGTAAAAAAGTTATTTGTCAAAACAATCCCAAGCATTGAAAATGTAAAGAAACCAAGATAAGCAAAATATCTTGAATATCTGACATCGTCCTTCATATAACCGATTGAGAAAATATGAACAAGCGAACTTATCACAGTTACAACGACAAGCATGGTCGCAGAAAGATTATCAATCAAAATCCCAAGAGTTATTTTCATCTCGCCCCAGTTTTGCACGAACCCAAAATTAACCCACTCAAATTTCCATTCAATTGGCTCAGGAAAATTCAAAATTTTATTAAAGAAAACGATAAGAGAAAGAACAAGCGAACCAAGCACAAGCCCTGTTTCAATTACATCACCTTGTCTTGGAAGTCGTTTTCTCCCAAAGAAAATTAAAAGCAAAAATCCCAAAAGTGGCAGAAGCAAAGCAGTGATTGATAAAACAACCAGTGTATTTTGACTCATGCGGTTTCAACTTTGTTTTTGTTTTTAAACTCAAATTTCAATTGCTTCGCTCAAAACATTGCGAATGAAAAAATTACCTTCTTCAAACATCTTTTTAATTTCATCATAAGTGTAAACAAAAATGTTCAAGTCAAACGGAACATCATCAAAAAAATCAACAAAAATATCTCTTCTCTCAATGAAAGGAACTTCACATTTATCCAGAATCACAAGGATGTCAACATCACTTTCAGGCGTGTAATTTCCCTTCGCAAAAGAACCGAAAAGAAAGATTTTCCGAACAGCTGGAACTTTATATTTGATTTCCGACGATATTTTCTTCAGTTTTTCCATTAACTCATTATAATTCACCGATAAAACTACGAGCCCATCCAACGATTTTTTCTGCAGAATCATATGCTTGATTTGCTATTTTTGAATCAAAAAATTCATAAGGACTTCCACTTGGAAATGAGCTTGGATATCTTGGCTCAATATAATACCTATCAAGCAACCTTGCACATTCAAATATCTCGTCTGGAACATTTAAATTTTCTGCGATTTCTTTCAACATTTTTAGTATTGAGTAACCTCTTACATCTTTTCCAAGTTTTTGAAAAACCGCCTTAATTGCTTTTTCCGCTGATTGTTGCGCAGTGAAACAAGCCCATTCATAAAAACCTAAATCA
>Ga0105162_1001740_pt1 | contig 12121 bp, 11 predicted proteins | sample JNZ201metaG_FD_81532 | JGI IMG/M metagenome (GOLD analysis project Ga0105162, IMG submission 81532) | Hot spring microbial communities from Jinze hot spring, China to study Microbial Dark Matter (Phase II) - JNZ 20120812A | ecosystem: Environmental > Aquatic > Thermal springs > Hot (42-90C) >...
CGTCATATCTGCACAGTATCCTTGATATGATGAGCCGATATCTACTACAACTATGTCTCCGTCCCTGATCGTTCTATCCCCTAACCCACCATGCGGGAACGATGACTTCTCACCTGAGGCGACGATGATGTCGAAGGCTGGTTTATCAGCTCCCGAATTTATCATTTCTTCGAGTATCTCTGCCTTAATTTCTGACTCTCTAACACCATCACTGATGATCTCGGAAGCCAGCTCCATGCACCTAGAAGTTATCCCTGCAGCTTTCGTGATCCTCGCTATCTCTTCCTGATCCTTTATGCTTCGAAGTCTCCAGATGATGTCGGGAGAAGCTTCCAATGATTCAACATTTTCTCTAAGCTTGAGATAATGCTCAATTTCTAGCCTATCGAATCCCATCTTCTTCTTTAGTGAGGTTGGTAGACCGAGGACTATGTCGGCTACGCTAGACGTAATCTTCATTCTAGTAACTTCAACCCCCTGTGTACAGTATGTTTGAGCAGCTTCATAATCGATAGGATAAACATAGAGTCTTGAGACTTCGTTAAGAGAGGTAACAAGGTATCCTGAACACATGAACCCTGTAAAATAGAATATGTTGGCAGGCGAAGTTAATACAAAAGAAGTAAAACCTAATTCCTCCATCAAGGCTTGAAGCTTCTCCAGCCTCTCCATGAAGACTCAACTCTAGGAAAAAATTAGCTAAATCACTAAATATATTTATTGGATACATTATCTTTCAGACCTCAGCAGGTACAAGAATCATGTGGGTAAACTATTCAGCCTACTATCTGATACATGGTCTGATGTCTATCGGTAAGACTCTTTGTTTCCCATCGTATTATTAAGTAGGGGTTCATCTAATATATATTAATAAGTCTTTAGTTTCCTCCATACCAGCAGAGAATGGTTTATATTAAGAAATTAACAATCCAAGGGTTTAAATCGTTCGGCTCTAAGAAGAATTCTATAGATTTTGAGAAAGGCTTAGTCGTAATAACTGGACCTAATGGAGGAGGAAAATCAAATATACTTGATGCTATAAGATTTGCTCTAGGAGAACTTAGCGCACATAATTTAAGAGTAGGAAAGATGTCTGAACTAGTATATGATGATGCTTCAACCAGCATAGCTAAAGTTTCTCTAACGTTAGATAATTCTGAAAGGATACTTCCAGTAGATTCCCCTGAAGTAACTATAACGAGAAGACTCGACAGGAATGGGGAAAGCGAATATCTTCTCAACGGTAGACAGGCATCCAGAGCTGAGATACTAACTATACTCTCCATGGCGAATATAAAGCCTACCAGCTTCAACATCGTGCCCCAAGGCTCAGTGACATCGATCGCTGAAATGAGTAACATAGAGTTAAGGAAGATGCTTGAAGACATTTCAGGAATAGGAGAATATGATAAGAAGAAGCAGGAAGCAGAAGAACATCTGCAAATAGCTGAGAAGAACATTGCAATAGCTAAAGCGGGGACAACAGAAGTTAAATCAAGAGTAAACCAACTTCAGAGAGAGAGGAACGAAGCTTACAGGAGGAGACAGATAGAAGATATACTTTCCGCCATAAGATTAGCTAAATTGAGGAGTACTGAGTCAACATTGAAGAAAGAATTGATAGAGCTAGATGCTGAGTTGATGAAACTTGAAGAAGAAATAACGAAAATACAAGATAGTCGAGAACAGTATGCAAGAGAGCTTAGCGCAGCAGAAGAAGAATGGACAAGGTACACTAGAGAAATCTCTGAGCTTGAAGAAAAGATGAGGGGGGCAGAGAAGATTCGTGAAGAACTTAGACTAAGAGAAATATCTTTAACATCGGAAAAATCAACTACAATCGAAAGGCTGAGAAATATCGATATTGAGTTAACCAACCTAAAGAACTCGCTAGAAGAAAGCTCAAACCTTAAAGAGAACATCATACAAACAATAGCCAAAGAGAAAACAAAGCATGATTCCATAAAAGAAGACTTCTCTAACATAGTGGGAATACTTGAAGAACGTAAAAAGAAACTGGACCTTCTAAAAATCCAACTGAATAATCTTGAGAGAGATCTCGAAGAAGCAATTTCGAGAAAGAATAGATTAGAGAAAGACATCGAGTTGACTAAAGTCAGGATAGCTGAAGTCGAGAAGAAGATCACTTCAATAGAAGAAGAATCTACAAAGATTTTGAACATTATTACAGAAGGTATTCAGGAGATCACGAAAATGCAGCATAGCTATAGAAAACGTGTAGATGAGTTACAAAAACTTGAAGAAACATTAGAACATCTAAATCGAGAATATGTTAGACTGAGGAATAAATTATTGAAGGCCCAGGAGATTGAGAAGAATCTATCAAGAATAATCCAGACGATAGGCTCCATGGGGCTGATAGGAAAGAGGAGTTTAGAAGAAAAGGTCAAGGATGCGTTAGGAGAGGTTAAAGAGGTCTACGGAATATTGAGAGATTGGGTAGATGTAGAAGATTACAGGATGTTGATTAGACTTGAGGCTGGAACTTCTGGATGGATACATTCTCTCGTTGTCGGTAATTGGATGACGGGGATACAGTTAGCTGAAATCTTCCATAAATCAGGATTAAAGATAAAGATCCTCCCTCTCGAAATGGTTAAAAAAGGAAATAACTTGAAATTTAAAGGAATTAAACCTAAAGCGAAATGGGCTGAAGAGGTACTAAGCCATCTTCTAAAGAATATATCATTCAAGAATGTAGTCGAGCTCCCCCGCAATCCCAATACCGTAATAGTTGACAGTAGAGGGATTGTATCTTATCCAGATGGGAGAATAGAAGTTTCTAGCACGGTATTCGATCAGAACATCATCCAGTTAGAACATGAATACAATGAGTCAATAAAGATCTTAAATCAGGTTAGAGCAAGGATCGAGGAGATACAAAACCTTCTCTATACCACAGAATTAGAGAAGAATCGAACATATGATGAGAAAGGCAAAATTAATCTAGAAAAAGAGCTTGAAGAAAGAGCACTAAAGAAGCTTCGAGAAGAAATATTCGAGAACTTCATAAAGTTCGCACACCTTCACGTAGAGAGGATTAAGCTAAAGAAAGAATTGTTGAATGATAAGCTGATGCTAGAGGAACATGTTAAGAATCTAGAGAGATTAAAGCAGATAGATGGATCCGAGATCCAGCTTCTAAAAGAGGATATTAAAAAGAATGAAGAAGAATTCCTTAATCTCTCGGCTAAACGTAAAGAGCTCGAATTAGAACTTCGTGAATCCTCCCGCTTAATTCAAGAATACAATAGAGAGTTTCAGAGACTTGAGGCTCAGATCGAAAAAACGAAGTTGAAGATTGAGGAGAAGAAGAAAGAGAAAGAAGAGTTGGAGAAGATGCTTGAGCATATTCTGACGCAACACAACACAGTTCAGGCTGAGCATGAAAAACATAACCAAGAACTAAATAACTTGATAATGGGCATACAGCAGAGAAAGAATGAAATAGAAAAACATTCATCACGTATCTCAAATATGAGGAGCGAGCTCAGACTTCTCGATTCAAGGCTTCAAGAACTAACTAATAAGAGGCTGAGCATAGCCGTAAGGAGAAGCCAACAAGAAACAGAATTAAAGAAGATTCGAGAAGAACTAGATTCTCTACCAGTATTGGATTCTCCTGAAATCCCCGTAGAGATGGCCGGTGAACTCGAAAATGAATTAATCGAAGAATTAAGGGAACTAGATAAGATTAATCAACTTGCACCACAACAATACGATGAGCTCATTGGAAACTACAAGCTGAGGTCGCAGAGGATTAGAGAACTCGAAGAAGAGAGGGACGAGATATTCAGATTCATCAACTGGATAGAGAGTGAGAAAAGGAAAGTATTCATGAATACCTTCAACAAGGTCTCAGAAAGCTTCGAAAGATTTTTCTCTATCTTGACCGGGGGTCAAGCTTGGCTTAAATTAGAAGACTTCGATAACCCCTTTAGTAAAGGAGTAGAGATGATCCTACGATTTCCTGGAAAATCAGCGAGGTCTGCTAGAAGTGCTAGTGGAGGAGAGAAATCCGTCGCTGCCGTAGCTTTACTCTTAGCTCTCCAAGGATTAACGCCTGCGGAATTCTACGTCTTCGATGAAGTAGATGCACATATGGATATCAATTATAGTACTAGGTTGGCTGAGCTATTCGAGGAAATGTCTAGGAAGACTCAGATAATAGTTATTAGCTTGAAAGATGTAATTGCAGAGAAAGCAGAGCAGCTGATCGGAGTGTATAATAGGGGCGGAGAATCTAGAATTGTCAAGATGAATGTTAATGAGGTTGTAGGCTATGAGTGAGAAGGTGATTACTATCTGGAGTGATCCTAGGTGGAAGATATTATTCGACGTAACTAGGCTGGATAGGGTGAAGCCATGGGAGATAAATCTTGTAAAGATTATTAGAGCATTGTTGGAGGAGCTGGGAAAACTCGAGATTATAGACTTGAACCCATGCGGAATAGCATTGTATTCTGCAGCAACAATCCATAGAATGAAGACTGAGAAATTACTTAAATCAGATACGCCTAGTGAACCCAAAGAAAAACCTCAACTAGTCATCCCCCGACCTATAGATCTCCCTATCCCCCCGGAATTCATGATACTGACTATACAGGAGCTGGCCTCTTCCCTTGAAGCCGTACTCTACCAAGATTTTAAAACAAAAAACATCCCGGAACGATTACAAGCATTTACAGATCTGAGCTTTGAAGATTATCTAGTAAAGCTGGAAGAGAGGATCGAGGAATTCATAAAAACCCTTAGGGAAATATTCACAGAATATGAGATGATCGAATTCAGGGTCCTGGTGGAAGGTGTTGATAAGTTAGAGGCGGTACGACGATTTATATTACTGCTCTTCGCAGCTGCTAGAGGCGTAGTCGAGATAATCCAAGATGAGGAAACAGGCAAGATCGTGGTGAAGTGGGTTGCCGATGGAAGACTCTAAAGACATCGTTACAAGGATTGAGGCATTGCTCTTCGCTGCATCGAAGCCTGTGGAGGTAAGAGAAATGTTAAGTATATGCGGCTTAAGAAAGAAAGAGAAAATATTATCAGCCGTAAAAGAATTAATGAAGAAATACAATGACGGTAGGAGCGCTATTGAGTTGGTTGAGCTTCCAGGTGAAAGATTCTATCTTAGGCTTAGAAGAGAATACCATGACTTGGTTAAGAGATATGTGAAAAAACCGTTGTTTAGCAGAGGGATCATGAGGACACTATCGTTCATAGCTTACCATCAGCCAATAGAGCAGAGTAAAGTCGCAGCCGTTAGAGGAAATTCAGCATACAGACATGTGAAGATCTTAGTAGAGAGAGGTCTAGTAGAAGCTGAAGAAAAGGGTAAAACCAAGATCTTGAAGACTACACAGCTACTAGCAGATTACCTAGGAGTACCAAATACTCCTTCAGCCATAAAGAAGGCATTAATGTTAAATTTAGAAGGAAATAAAGAGAAAACCGGAAACAGGTCTTCTGAGGATACAATGAAAGCATACAATTTCGAGAAATCTGAAGAACCTTTATCAAGCAGTGCATAAGAGAACCATTCTATTAAGAGACTATGATGCAAGTCTTCATCGAGCATCTTCGTTAAAAATATTGTATAACGACTTTATCATTAAATATAGCTTTCTCATGAGATTACATGATATAGATGGTACAGTGGCATTGGGATCTTCATAAGAGGAAGCCGACAGGCGGAAAGAAGCGCCCATATAGAAAGAAGAGAAGATACGAGAGAGGTAGAGACCCTGCTCTAACAATAATCGGTGATAGAAAAATTAGAGAAAAGAGGATAAGAGGTGGAGGAGTAAAATATTCACTTGCATCAGACCATTATGCAAACGTTATCGACCCTGAGACCGGGGTCTGCAAGAAAGTAAAGATCTTGAGGGTTATCGCTAATAAAGCTAGTAGAGACTATGAGAGGAGAGGGGTTATAACAAAAGGAGCTATAATAGAGACGGAGATCGGTAAAGCTAGAGTAACATCTAGACCCGGGCAAAACGGAGTGATAAACGCTGTGGTAACTAAAACATAATTCCTGAAAAAAGATACCCTGTAATACTCCGTATTTCTCTATCCCTCAGATATGTAAATCAAACAGACAGAGCTGGATATGAGTTTTTTTGTCTTAACCTCACTTCCCGCCTCCATCAATTATCTTTGCGAGAACCTGACGATAACTCATACGTGAAGATTCAACGTGATTAATCTAGTTCTACCCCATTTTACATAAAGGCGACAAAAATGTTGAAGAGTACAATCTTAAAATAGTTCCCAAGATTAGAAGTATACAAGATAATTCTTAGGTTGGAGAAGACGGTGAATGATTAAGCGGGATGGCTACATTGTCTGGCCAATATATTTCGATAAGAACGCCCCTAGGTCTAGATGTAGACGTGTCCCCCTTGATCTAGCTGTAAAGAATCCGTCAATTGAAAAAATAATCGAAGCTGCGAAAAGCTTAGGATGGAGTGTTGAAATAGAAGAGGGAGCTCATCCATCTACTTGGTGGATTAGAACAGGTAGGTTGATAATTAAACCTAACAAACCAATCAATAAAAATTCTCTAATTAAGACCCTGGCTCATCGCCTCAAAATACTAACCGAGTAAGAAAAGGTAAACTTTAAACATTCGAGAGAGAAAGAGTAGACGTGTCGAAGAGAATAAATCCAGTGAGACTTGGAACATTGTGGAAGATTGTAAGAAACCGTCTAGTAATTAAGTGTGAGAGAAACCCGAGGATTAGAGTAAAAGTTTACGATTCATCTCTCAGAGAAGTTGGAGAAATAGTAAACATCTTCGGACCGGTCATCCAGCCTTTCGCCGAAGTCGAGCAAATTAATCCTGGTAATAGATACGTTGGAGAAGTATTCTACATCATTGAAAAGACGGAGAGGTGAGAGGTATGGAGTATTGCCCACAGTGCGGGTCGAGTAGTCTCGTACAGGATGAAGAAGGCGGGGAGATAGTATGTTCGAACTGTGGGTTGGTAATCTCGCATAGAATACCAGACCGGAGACCTGAATGGAAACATTACAGCTTCACGAAAGACGATAGAGAAAGAGTCGGAGACCCATTAACGTTCCTGATCCATGACATGGGGTTATCTACTACAACCCTAGAATACGATCTACATTCCTACAGCATATCAAGAATACTCAAGAAGAACATAGTAGAAAGTGGAGATAAATCGTTAATGAAAACATTGTCAGCCATACATAGCCTCTCATCAAAGATGCATTTACCTGAAAGCGTTGAAGAAAATGCAGCTCTTATCGTTAGACGTCTCTGGAAGAAAGGATTAAGACTAGGTAGAAACTGTAAAGGATTAGCTGCGGCATCCCTCTATGTTTCTTCAAAGATGTTCTCTATGCCTAGAAACATGAGAGAATTCATTATAAACTCTGGAATAAGCAGAAAAACATTCTGGGATTCTTATAAGAAGATAATCCAAGATACAGGAATTAAGAAAGACCCAAGAACGATCGACATCATGATCTCCAAGATAGTTAACCAATCAAACCTTAAAGGAGAGGTTGAAAATCTTGCAAACAAGATAGTAGAAATGGCTAGAGATATGAAGATTGTAGATGGAAGAAAACCTGACGGGTTAGCTGCTGCAGCCGTCTATCTCGCTGCGAAGAAGCTACGACACAAGGTAAACCAACGTAAACTAGCCAAGATAGCTACAATAAGCTTAGTAACCCTCAGGAGTAGATGTAGAGAATTAGAGAGCATAATCAATAAGCTTCAAGATAGTTTTTAACAAATCTTCAATAAAAAACGAATAAGATATATAGTGGAGGAGCAGTATTTACTCTTGGTGTATGTTTTGCCTCCTAAAATGAGTAAACTTGAAGAGAAAGCTATAAAGCTTCTACTCAAGTATGAGAATAGAGGTCTACTTCAATCAGAGTTATGGCATAAGCTTGGGGTAACCAGTAGGGAAGGATCTAGAATAGCTATAAAACTAGAGAAAAAAGGAGTAGTTAAAAGAGTTAAGGAATTCGCTAAAGATAGATGGACTAGAAGGCTTGTCCCATTAATTAAGCAGGTAACTCTTGAACCTATAAAAGGTGCTCCATGCCCTTCTTGTATATACAATAATGTATGCGGTAAACAAGGTACGGTCTCACCAAATACATGTCTATGGATCGAGGAGTGGGTAACCTCGTCTACATCCTCTAAGAGTCTAGAGAAGACTTAACACTATTATTTTTAATCCTATAATCTAGACATGCCTATTAGGTATAGTTCTGAACTCGTCTTTCTAGTAGCAGAAGGAATAAATCTCTTAAAATAGCTGAAAGAAGACTTTACACGTTCTTCGAGTATCCTGAGTTCATCGCACTCAAATGCTTTCAACATTATTGACCCCCTCTTCTTTAGTAGTTCGAGAGAGATTTCATAACTTTTTTCTGTTAGCTCTATCTGCTTAGAAGTATCTATATCTCTGATTCCCGTAAGATGGGGGGAGGCATCAGAGATAACTACATCCACCAGCTTCCCATTCAACGTATCAAGTATTTTCTGTAGAGTATCTTCTTCAAGAATATCTGATTGTATAGTTATTATGTTGGGTTCATTAAATTCTTTGAACTTTCTAATATCTACAGCGATTACCAAACCTGTTTCTCCGACTAGTCTAGAAGCTGCTTGAGTCATCCCTCCAGGCCATGCACCAAGCTCTACAACTATATCTCCATGTTTAATCAACTTAAATTTCCTGTTTGCTTCAAGAAGCTTGTAGGCTGCTCTAGACCTGAAGCCTTCAATTCTAGCTCTTCTCTTGAAACTATCCCTAGAAGCTTCTTCAACCCAGTTCCGAACCATTATACTCTGTTTAGCATATATCTTCTAGACAATTTAAGATTTGAGAATTATAGAGCACCTATTAGCCGAGTAACTGTGAAATAGAGTCAAAGGGCTAGGTGGAGTGCCCGGTGTTTTAAGTTATGGACGTGACAACATCTTTTTTCTGAAAGTTTTTGGAAACTTTACTCCATAATTCTTCGAGTTTTTTCTGCCAGCTTATGATAACTGATTCATCAACTACACTCACAGCTTTAATTGTTATCAAGTCTTGAGCAGTCTTCAGTTCACAGACTATCCTTGAAACAACATCTGCTCCACAACATCCTACACAAAATCCCTGAACAGAATCTAGCATTGAAGGAGTAACATCATGAGCTAACCTTGGATGAAATTTGCATAAATTTATTAAGACCTTAGCTCCATCTAATGCAATTCTAGTAGCTTGTGAAATATCAACTTTCCTGTTAATCAATTCTTTAAGCATCTCTGTTATCTCTGCCCAAATCCCGTCTAATACATTACATATCTCAGTTTCCGTCGACATTCTCCCTATAAATACTTTGTTATAGTTGTACTTAAGGAAGCAGTTATTGCACTCTGGAATAATATATATAGTATATACTTGTTTTACATGAAAATTACTTTTTAGACAACATATATAGAAACATCTCTTTAATTACTTCGGAAGAAGCTTCTGTCTTAAAAGCCGTAGAATCAAAATGTGTTGTAGATGATTTATAACCTCTATTTCTGAGTTCGTCAATTATAGCTTTAGGCTTAACAGGCGAGATCTTAAGAATAGATGCTATAGAGTTCACAGGATAGTATCCCACTATCGACGTATCTTCCTGAAGTATTTCTTCAAGTAGTTTAGCTGCTTCTCTATAAAGTTCAAGATTGGCATATGCATGTCTATGCATCTTATAGACTATCTCTTCTCTACATAGTCTTCCAAGCCATAGAGGTCCAGAGGAAGAAATAGGCTTCATGCATGTTGGACAACACGATATAGATTCTTCCCCTATCTTATAGGTGTAGATTGTGAAGCATCTTGGGCAGTAAGCAATCCAGCCAACTTGTCTCAACAATTTTTTAGCATCTTCTATCCCTGGAGAGACTCTTACGAAAACTCTAGTATAGTAGTCTTTGAGGAATGCGAAAACTGGTTCAGCAGCTAAACCTATTCTAGCGGCTGTCCTAACCATGAATCCAGCTAGGACCCTTACTGCAACTTCTTTAAAGAATGGGGTCTTCATAACGTATGAGTCATATTTTCTCAGACAAGAAAGAGGCTTAGACCCCGTTAATGCTGAGAGATCGGTTGCTGTAGCTCCTAGAATAGAATTTTTTCCACATCCTCTGAAGCTGTTCTCCATGAATTTCGCAGGAGAGCCTGCGGGGTCTACATCAACATAATCGAATCTCGGCTTCCCTCTACCTCTAGATGCGAGAAGCTCATTTGCATCTAGAACAGAGACTTCAAGCTTATCTTCTACATTATTTATCTTAGCGTTTACCTTGATTAGTTCGTAAGCGTTTTTAGAGATGTCGTTTACTAATGCATGATCTATTAGGCCGGTCTCTAAGATTAATCTGATGCTCCTAACGCCGATGCCTGCTAGAGGCTCGCAGATAGATATCTTTCTATCTTCGAAATAAGCTTTCAAGAAAAGTACTGCTATATCTCTACTCAGCTTTGAGGCTGGATTAAAGAAGGCAGGTAGAGAAGTGGGAGCAAACTCTCTGGTAGAAGGCACGATCGGTGATAGAAATGTCGCTCTACCTTCATGTCTCAACTCGACTGGGAAAGAAAGCATTTTTCTGAATTCTTCATACTCTTGGGACATACCCTCCACCGATTTTCGACTCGCCTATCTCCGAGACGTCATTATCTCCTAGAAAACTACTTCACAACAACTATAAATACCAGAGCGGCCACGGATTCAAGGTTAGTGCATAAACGTCTTTTGTGATTAGGATTTCCAGGAGAAGAGGGTAAAGTATGGTGTTAGCCTTCTTCTTAATATCTTCTCTTCAATAATGCGATGAAGAATCCGTTACACATATTCGAATGTGGGTATAGTCTACGGGCTTCAACTAGACCTCTTAGACCTGTTGAGCCTACGTCTATGGATGGTTCCACCAGCTCGAAGTCTGGATGAGTTTTTAGAAAATCTTCGATAACGTATTCGTTTTCTTCTACTGTGATACTACATGTTGAGTATACCAGGTATCCTCCTTTCTTAACATTTCTAGATGAACTCCATAGTATGTTGGATTGAAGGTTTGCGAACATTCTAATATGCCTAGGCCTAATCATCCATCTATAGTATGGCTCTCTCCATATTAATCCAGTAGAACTACATGGTGGATCAACCAATACTTTATCAGCTTCAATTCTTATCGGTAAAGACTTCGTAGCATCGGCTTGAATTAATTTAACTATCTTTGCATTCAGAAAAGTCATTCTCTTTCTCTGGCTTCGAATTCTCTTCCATGAAGAATCTATAGAGAATATTATACCATTATTCCTCATTTCTAATGTTGTAAGCCATGTCTTAGTTCCAGGAGCTGAACAAACATCTAAGATGATGTCTTCTAGGCGAGGCTCCAGAACCTTAACAGCGTAGTAGCTCGAGAAATCATGTACTACTATTAAACCCTGATTCATTAAGGTTTTTAGATCTTTAGTACTTGAAGTTTCTACAATGTAGATTCCCGGAAGCCTACTATCTTCTTTAAGGATTACATTTTTTTCCTCCGCTATTTTCAGAATATTCTCTTTATCCATTCTTAACGTGTTTAGCGAGCAATATATAGGTGGCTTAACATTATCTTGGAAGTCCATGTAATGTTCTGCTTCTACTTTACCAATTATTTTCTCTAGATACTTTACGAACCAATCAGGATAATTAACTTCTCTCCTCGGTCTTGAATACATATATCTTAGAAGACCGAGAAATCTCTCTGATTGCTCTGGCCAATTCTTGCCCATGGATTGTCTCAGCCTAGATACTAGCGTGGAAATGTCTCCTAGATTCATTCGGCCTAGTATGCAGGATGCGAGAAGTTCTAGCAAAGTTTTGCTCATCCAGTCTAGAGTTGTATCTGGCAGGATCTTATCCAGATATATTGAGGCTGACCTTCTATAGATAGAGTAGATATGCAGGATCTTTCTAGCCATCCTCAATTCTCTAGTGGTGTATCTTTTTCTCTTAAAAGCGAAATACAATGCAGAGCTGGGAGAAATACCTGTATCTCGACACATTTTGAGAGCTTCTATAG
>Ga0105162_1001742_pt1 | contig 12117 bp, 6 predicted proteins | sample JNZ201metaG_FD_81532 | JGI IMG/M metagenome (GOLD analysis project Ga0105162, IMG submission 81532) | Hot spring microbial communities from Jinze hot spring, China to study Microbial Dark Matter (Phase II) - JNZ 20120812A | ecosystem: Environmental > Aquatic > Thermal springs > Hot (42-90C) >...
CGGAACCGGGACGGGTGCCAGCCCGGTCATCGCCCGGATCGCCCGGGAGGTGGGGGCCCTGACCATCGGGGTGGTCACCCGGCCCTTTTCCTTTGAGGGGCCGCGGCGAGCCAAGGCCGCCGAAGAGGGGATCGCGCGCCTCAAGGAGAATGTGGATACCCTCATTGTGATCCCGAATGATCGCCTGTTAGAGATCACCGATAAAAAGGTGACCCTGGTGCAGGCCTTCCGGATGGCCGATGAGGTGCTCCGCCAGGGTATCCAGGGGATCAGCGAACTGATCACGGTCCCCGGCCTGATCAACCTGGATTTCGCCGACGTGCGCACCATTATGGCGGAGGGTGGAGCTGCGCTGATGGCGATCGGAGAGGCGGCAGGGGAGAACCGGGCGGTAGAGGCGGCCCAGCAGGCGATCTCCAGCCGGTTGCTGGAGGTCACCATCGATGGGGCCCGGGGGATCCTGTTCAATGTCACCGGCGGTCCTGACCTCACGCTCCACGAGGTTCACCAGGCAGCGGAGATCATCCGTCAAGCGGCCCATCCGGAGGCCAACATCATCTTCGGGGCGGTCATCGATGAGTCGATGCAGGACCGGGTGCGGATCACCGTGATCGCAACGGGGTTTGAACGTCCACCTCTTCCGGGCCGCCGCTCGACTCAGACGACGGTGCCCGCCCGGCCCGAATCCGGCGCTCAGCGCCCTGAGGATGTTCGGCGCCCTACGGCCTCCGAGCGCAGCTTCAACGAAGGCGATCTGGATATCCCGGCCTTCCTGCGGCGGCGAGGATAAGAGCCACAGTGGAGCGACCTGCCATCTGTTCGGCTCCATACTTGCGCGGGGGCCTTGCTGCCTTTGACGGGCGAGGAAGGAGGATGTTGTGCGGTGGCGGCCGAAGGTCGTTGCCGCACAATATCCTCCAGGATCCTCAGGTTTTTAAGTAACGATTCAGCCATTCTCACACAACGTAATATGGATATAGGCGTTTCCTGCAAGTTTTCTCCTGGGGACTTTGGGGCCGAGCCGCGCGCCAAAGGCGCGCGGCTCGGCCCCAAAAACTTCGGCTCACATCGGCTTTGTGGTTAGGATCCTTAGACCCCGGGTCGCGCAGGCACTCGTCCCCCTTGATGCAGATCAACCAGGTTCATGGCTTTTTCATCATCTGAGCGTTCCCATAGAGGTCAACATCATCCTCCTTCCCACGGCCCTTCGGGCTGTGGGAAGGATCCAGGGGAGTGAGGCCATCGCCGGATCCAATCGGTATGATGATGGAAAAGCCCTGATCAGGTTAGGATAATCTTGCCCTATATCTGAAAACAGGAGAAAATTGAAAACAAGCTGGATCTGAGGACGACAGGGGATTTTAGGGGTGGTGAGGCTGTGAAAGGTAGCCTCGCCCGCCCCTCCCAGCCTTGCCTTTCTTCAATAGGACTTACGCAGTTCGTTTCCCATGGGGGCTTTGGGGGCGGAGCGGGGCACCGAAGGCGTCCCGCTCCACCCCCAAAAGGATTTGGGGTGGGGCCATTCCGTCCCACCTTTAAAGCTTTCAACTGCGTAACTCCTATCAGAAATCTGTCGTCCCGCCGGGAGGTCGAATGGGCGCTCTTATCCTATACATCGAGGATAATTTCGAAAACCGATTGCTGATCCGACGGATTCTGGAGGCGGAAGGGTATCGGGTGGTAGAAGCAGAGGATGGGCCCAGAGGGCTGGAGCTGGCCCGCTCGTTGCGCCCCGATTTGATCCTCGTGGACCTCCATCTCCCCGACATCGACGGTTACGAACTGGTCCGCCGCTTCAAGCAGATGCCGCATCTCCAGGGGGTCCCCATTGTCGCTCTCACGGCCGATGTGATCCGTGGTACACGGGAGCGCGCCTTAGCCACCGGATGCGACGGCTACATCCCCAAGCCCATCGATGTGGATGCGTTGCCGGAGCAAATCGCCGCTTTCCTGAAGGACGAGGAGGCGCATCATGGCCGGTGAGCTGATCCAACCTCCGGTGGATCCCCGGGAAGCGACCGTTCTGGTGGTGGAGGACAACCTCCAGAACTTCGTGCTGATCGCACGCCTCCTGGGCTATCTCGGGGTGCGGGATATTCAATGGAAAGCCTCTGGATGGCAGGTCCTGGAGTTCGCGGGACAGCTGCCCCGCATCGATCTGATCCTGCTGGACATCCATTTGCCCTATGAAGACGGCTATGAGGTGCTGCGCCAGATCCGCGCCGATCCCCGCTTCCGGGGGACCCGTGTAGTTGCGGTATCGGCGGAAGCCACGGAGGACAATATGCGGCGGGCCCGGGAGGCCGGCTTCGATGGCTTTATCGGGAAGCCCATCGATCCCGACGCGTTCCCCGATCAAATCCGGCGGATCCTCGCCGGCGAGGGGGTGTGGACCCTGGGCTAAGGAGGGGAGAAGATGGTCGCGCTGGACTGGGGCTCATGGCCTTTGCGCTGGAAATTCCTGGCCGGCTTTGTCCTCATTGCTCTGGTTGGCGTGGTTGGGACAATGGAGGTGGCCGAGCGCTTGTTGGAGAGCGCCCTGCATAGACGGATTGTTGAGGAATTCCAGGGGGTGGCGCGCGCCCAGCGGACGGCTCTGGAGCAGACCCTCTGGCATGAGATTGAAAGCCTGAGCATGGGGGCGGAGGAGGAAACCCTGGTCTTCGAGGCGATCGACCATTCCGCCCGTTATGCGGATCCGGTTGTAAGAGCCTATGTGATTCAGCAGGAGGAGTTGCTCTGGAAGGCCCAGCCCACCTCCAGTTTACGACGGCGAGTCCTCCAGGGCCCGGCGGCGGAGAAGCTCCGCGCCCTCCGGGGCCGCCTCTCCGGCCATCTTCATCTACTCCTCACAGATGCCCACGGCGTGCTGATCGCGGCCACTGAGCCCACCCGGGCCTATCGTTTTGACCAGGAGCCATGGTGGCAGGCTGCCTGGAATCATGGGCGGGGTGCTCCCTATGTCAGCACCCTCCAGTTCGACGAAGATCTCCAGACATCGGTGGTTTATCTGGCGGTCCCTGTCTATCGCCGGGACACCCATCAGGTGGTAGGGGTCCTGCGGAGCGCCTATGGGGCCTCGCAGATCTTTGGGATCCTCAGCCAGTTTCGGACCGGGCAGACGGGCCGGGCGCTGCTGGTGGATCGCGATGGGACGGTCCTGATGGATCCCCTGGGACTGCTTCATCGGGAGCAGCGGATAACAGATCTTGCCTTAATTCTGGATGTGGGGGCTCGGCCCGAAGGAAGCCTGCTCACCTGGGAATGGCTGATCGCATATAGCCGGGTTGGGATGGGAATTGGTTATCGATTTCCATCGCTTGAGGACCGGGGGTGGATCCTGGTGGTGTTGCAACAGGAAGATGAAGCCCTGGCTCCGGTGGAGCACCTGGGCCGCCAGGCCTTGATCTGGGCGCTGGCGCTGGGAGGGGCCGCCATCTTCCTGTCCTTTGTGGCCTCCGCCTCCCTCACCCGGCCCATCGGACAACTGACAGAGGCCGCCCGCCGGCTGGGGGCCGGCCAGCTGAACGTCCGCGTCCCGATCACCTCCCGGGATGAGCTGGGTATACTGGCGGAAACCTTCAACACCATGGCCCTCCGGTTGCAGGATCTCTATCAGAACCTGGAGCGCCGGGTGCAGGAGCGGACCCATCAGCTCCAGACGGCGGCGGAGATGGGCCGCCTGATCGCCTCCATGCTGGATCTGGACGAGCTCCTGCGGACGGCGGTGAACCTGATTCGAGATCGCCTGGGCTATTATCACGCCTCGGTGTTCCTGATCGATGAGAGCGGCCAGTGGGCGGTGCTGAGGGAGTCCACCGGAGAAGTTGGTCGGAGATTGAAGGAACGTGGCCATCGTCTATCCGTGGGTGGCCAGAGCCTCATCGGATGGGTGACCGCCTATGGGCGCCCCCGGGTGGCTCAGCGAACCGCCGAGGACCCCATCCATCTGAAGAACGAGCTGCTTCCGGAGACCCGCGCTGAGGCGGCTTTCCCCCTGAAGATCGGCGAGCGGGTGATCGGTGCCCTGGATGTGCAGAGCACGCTGGAGGACGTGTTCGACGCGGGAGCGCTTTCGGTGCTTCAGATCCTCGCCGACCAGCTCGCGGTGGCCATTGAGAACGCCCGGCTCTACCAGCAGGCCCAGTCCGCATTGGAAGAGACCCAGGCCCTTTACCTGGCTACCCGCGATCTGACCTCGGCGACGTCCATCGAGGTGGCCGCCCGGGCATTGCTGGCTTATCTCCCCACCCAGGGGGTCGACCGTTATGTATTGACCCTGGTGGAGGACCTGGAGGCTCGCCTGGAGGATCGGGTGCTTCAATCGCGCTTGATCTGGGATCGAGATCGTGGCCTCTTCACGGATCTCCGACGGTATACCACGGCGGAGCTGCCGATCATCGCCCGTGAGCCCACCCGGGAGCCGATTTTTGTCCCGGATGTGGCGACGGATCCATGGCTGGATGAGGTCAGTCGATCGTTCTATCTCCAGCATCGGGTGCGCTCGTTTGCCCTCTTCCCGCTCTGGGCCGGCGAGACCTTCTGGGGCTGGCTGATCGCCCAGGGGGTCCATCGCCCGCTGGAACTGGAGGATCGGACCATCCGTCGAGTGCAGGCGCTGACGGATACCGCAGCGGTGGTGCTGCAGAACTGGCGCCTCTTCGAGCTGTTGGAGCAGCGGCTTCGGGAGCAGTCTTTGCTGTATGAAGTGGCGGCTTCCCTGGCCGAGGCCTCCGGGCTGGAGGAAGTGCTCGTCCGGATCTGCCGGGCGTTCACCGTTGGATTGGGGGCGACCAGCGCGTATGTGAATCGGGAGACGTCGGACGGCCAGGGCTTTCTCTCCATCAGTGAGTTCTACGCCCCCGAGGCCAGTCCGACGGAACGGGTCTCCGATCTCGGCGTTTATTACCGGTATGCGGATTATCCCCTCTACGCGCGGATGCGGGAGAGCCGACAGCCCCTGGTGCTCCGTCGCAGCGAGCTGGAGGCTCAGGGGGCGCCGGAAGCCAAGCTTTTGGCCCAGTATGGAGGGCAGACTGTTCTTCTGATCCCGCTGACAGTGAGGGATCAATACTATGGGCATATCGAGGTGTGGGACAGCCGACAGGAGCGCTGGTTCTCTGGTGAGGAGCTTCGATTGGCAATGACCCTGGCCAGCAACGCAGCCCTGGCACTTCAGCGAGCGGAGCTGTTCAGCGAGACGGAGCGCCGGGCGCGCCTGCTTCAGGCGGCCGCGGAGGTCAGCCGGATCACGGCAACGATCCTGGATCCAGAGCGATTGATGAGCGAAGCGGTGGAATTGATTCGGGACCGCTTTAATTACTACTATGTGGGCTGGTTCGTCCCGGATGAGGATGGGAAATGGATGAGGCTGGCCGCTGGAACCGGGGAGCCAGGCCGGATCATGAAGGAGCGGGGCCATCGGCTGGAGATCGGTGGGCAATCCATGGTGGGCTGGGCCGCTGCCCACCGCCGGGCGCGGATCGCCCTCGATGTGGGCCTTGAACCCGTCCGCTTCGCCAATCCCTTGCTCCCCCTCACCCGCTCCGAGATCGCCCTGCCGATGATCGTGCGCGGGGAGCTGGTGGGGGTCCTGGATATCCAGTCCGAGCAACCAGCCGCCTTTACGGAGGAGGATATCCAGGCCCTCCAGGTGATGGCAGATCAGCTGGCGACGGCCTGGCAAAATGCCCGGCTCTATGCTCAGGCTCAGGATCAGGCCCGGGAGCTCACTACGCTCCATCGCCTATCTATGGAGTTCTCCCGTTCCCTGAACCTGGTGGAGATCCTGGAGGCCGTATGCCGCGCTTATGTGGAAGTGCTCGGCGCGGATCACAGCGGGGCGGTCCTCTGGGAGAAGGGACGGGACTATGGTGTGGTGGTGGCGGAATACCCCCATCAAGGCTTCCTGGGGGTTCGCATTCAGGTCAACAATGCGTTCACCCGTCAGGTGATGGAGACCGGCGAGCCGCAGTGGGCCTGGGATGTGCTCCAGGATGAACGGATGGAGGCCACCGGGCCTATGCTATCTGGCCTGGGCATCCGTTCCATCGCGGTGGTTCCCCTGGTGGCGCGAGGCGAGGTCATCGCCACTGTGGGTCTGGACTATATCCAGGCCCATCATCGATTCACGCCGGAGGAGCTGCGCCTGGCGCAGACGATCGCTCAGCAGGCGGCCGTGGCCTTAGAAAACGCCCTCCTGTATGAGCAGGCCCAGCGGCAGGCCCGACGGATCCAGACCGCGGCGGAGATCTCCCGTATCATCGTCAGCGTCCTGGACGTGGAGGCGTTGTTGCAGCGGGCTGTGGATCTGGTGCGGGAGCGCTTCGATTACTACTATGTGGGCGCCTTCGTCCTGGACCCATCCGGAGAGTGGGCGGTCTTGCGGGCAGGCACCGGGGAGGCCGGCCGACAGATGGTCGCGCGGGGGCACCGCCTGCGCGTGGGCGGGGAGTCCATGATCGGCCAGGCCTGCGCCCGCCGGGAGCCCGTGATCGCCCAGGATGTGAGCGAGGCGAAGGCCCGTTATATCAACCCCCTGCTCCCCAACACCCGTGCGGAGATGGCGCTGCCCCTGATCGTGGGCGATCAGGTCCTGGGTGCCATGACTATCCAGGCTGATCGTCCCCATGTTTTCTCGCCAGAGGATCTTACTGTGCTGAATATTGTGGCGGATAGTTTGGCGGTGGCACTGCAGAATGCCCGCACCCTTGAGGCGTTGCAACGCCTCGCTCACGAAGAACGTATCATGAATGAATTTGTCGCCCACGTGATGCGTTTCGGGACCGTTTGGGGCCGTCTGCAAGCCGGTTTGGAGATAATTGCCCGCTTAACCGGAGCCTCTTCCCTCGCTGTATGGGTCGGTCGGAAGCCTGCTGCAGACCAGGATGGTGAAACATAGAGGCGAGGAGGATCGGTCTCGAAAGCGATGGCGCTATCGGAATAGGCGTCCAATACCAAATCGCTGGAAGAATCCCGATTTCTGAATCAATTTCCTCTGGAGGAGAAGTCATGAGCTCGCATCGTGATTTCCGGATCGATCAGCCGAATCCAGGGCGCGTGTATGATTACGTGCTTGGAGGATCCCATAACTTTGAGGCGGATCGGCAGGCGGCTGAATTTATGATCAGTCTGGTGCCTTCCACCAGGAAGTGGGTCCGCATGCTGCGAGCGTTTCTGCAGGAGGCTGTGCGCCTGCTGGCAGAGGAGGGTTTCGAATACTTCCTGGATCTTGGATCCGGTCTGCCCACGATGGAGCATATCCATGCCATTGTTCCTCATGCTCGTGTCATTTATGTGGATAACGATCCGATAGTGGTCGCCCTTGGTCGGGAAATCCTGGGCGATAACCCGCGGGTTCGATATATTGAAGCCGATATGAAGCAACCGGAAACTTATCTGAAAGCCCCGGAGATCTATGAGTTGTTTGGAGATCAGCGCAAAGTGGCAATTGGTTTTAATGCGATCTCGCCTTTCTTCACGGCGGATGAAATGCAACACGTAATGCGGGCGCTCTATGAGTGGGTTGCTCCGGGAAGCAAAATGTTTGCCACCTTTGAGACCAAAGAGGCCGGTAAGATGACGCCTCGAATGGCTCAGTTCTTGGCGATGTTTGAACAGATGGGCCAGCCGTTCTATTTTTATACGCTTGAAGAGTGCCAGGAACTGGTTCGCCCATGGCAGCCGGATTTCCGGGGCTTTCAGCCGCTGGTTCGCTGGTTGAATTTGCCGGATGACTTCATTACTGAAGAAGACCGGGAAGGCGTCGGGCTTGAATTCTACGGGGTGATCCTGGAGAAGCGCTGATCCTCCTCTGTGAAGTGCCCGTCTGGCTTGTGGTTGGGGACTGTCGATGAAGCGGTCAGCCTGACGGGCTTCACATCGCCCGGCCTCGGGCGAGCTCGTGCGGCAAACGTCACTAAAGTAGCAGGATGAGAAGCGAAAGGGGGACGCGGATGGAAGGGACCACTCATCTAGCAGCGTGGTGGGAACAAAACCGTTCACAGCTTCAAGAGGAGGTCCTCGAGGTTCTTCGAAGGCATATGCTGGATAATATCGGCCTGATGGCCTCCTATCGCGTTCTTCCATCCGTTGCGAAGCGCCTTCTATCTTTGATAGAAGATGCGCTCCATGGGACTGCGAGCGCTGAGGCGGCACGATCGCTGGCACAGGAGTGGGGAGCTCATGGGATGGCGATTTCCACGCTCCTGAGCGTCTTTAGGAGGGTGCGAGAATATGCAATGAGGGCAGATCCCGGTCTTGGTCTTAAGATTCTCCCCCTCATCGCTTCTCTCGAAGAATCGATGGTTTACGGGTTGAGCGAAGGCCGGGAACGCTATCTGATCCAGGAGCATGAGCGAACTTCCCGGGCGGTCTCCGCTGCGCTGGAGTCTTCGTTGCGTCAGATCCGGGCGCTTAACCAGCAAATCGAAAACCATCTGGGCTGGAGCTTGCGCGTATTGAGAATCATCCCTTACATCTCCGGGTCCCAGACCATTCAGGAGGTGATCAGGAACCTGATTGAGGGCCTGCGGGCTCACCTGGGCTTCCCTTTTGCGCTGTATCATCAGGCGGAGACCAATCGCTATCAGGCTCTGTTTCGGGAAGATGAGCGCTTCCCGGAGTCCTTCGAGTGGATCTATGAAGATCATAGCTTTTTGCGTATAGCTGATTTCGTAACCATGCGATGCGTCCTGCCAACTTATCGACCATGGATTCCCGATTTTCCGCTCCGCCATCTGGCGCTAATGCTGGACCCGGGCTCGGAGCCCATGGATCAAGAGGTAATGGATCTCTTTCGGATTCTGGGCCAGGTGATTGTGTTAAGCATAGAGAACGCGTTTCTGTGGGAGCAAACGCAACAAGCCCTGGACGAACTGAAAGCCCTGATGGGGCAATCGATTGCGAGGCGATGGTTTTTGCCGGGGAAATCGGGCGGTTATCTCTTTACAACCCAGGGGCTACAGGAAATTCAGGAACTCCCCTCGAATGGCGAGCGTTTCCCTCTGCGTCTGGGGGATATCGAGATCGGTTTCCTGCAAATCCCTTCCCTTGCTCTCTCCCCTGAGTCGCAGGCACTCCTCAAACGGCTGGTGGAATCCTGGGCGGTTTTGCTGGAGTCAGCCTCGCTGTTAGAGAGCGCAAATCGAAATGCGCGTCGCCTCCGGGCGGCGGTGGAAATTGCTAGTGAGATTGCAGGCGAGCTGGATCCTCAGGCGCTGATTTCGCGGGCCGTTCGAAGTATCCGGGAAAAAATGGAGGCTTTTCATGTTTCCATCTACGCGCTTGACAGCGAACGGGTCTTAACGCTTCAATTGTGCGCTCCTTGTGGGGAGTCTCCGGATCATCTATTGAGTGCCCAATTAGAATATGTTCCCGAGGCGACGCGGGCCCTCCGTGAGAATCGCCCCGTAATAATCGAATCGTTGCCTGAGCGGCCATCTCGGCAATCCATGTTCGCTTCGGCCGCCCGTTCCGTGATGTTTGTGCCCCTGATTCAACAGCGCGGCCAGGCCTGGGGGCTTCTTGTGGTCGAGGCCGATTATCCCGGCGGGTTTGATGAGGACGATGTGGCTGTTTTTGAGCTGATTGGGGAGATGATTGAGGTCTCTATGCAAAGTGCCCAGCTCTATCAGGAGCAGAAACGCACCGCAGAGCGATTACGGGAGCTGGATCAGTTAAAGACTCAATTCATTGCGAATATGTCCCATGAGCTGCGGACCCCCCTGAACTCCATCATCGGCTTCAGCCGGGTGATCCTGAAGGGCATCGATGGACCGCTGACGGAAGCCCAGCGGCAGGATCTCACAGCGATCTACAACGCCGGGCAGCATCTGCTGGGCCTGATCAACGACATTCTGGACCTCTCGAAGATCGAGGCCGGCCGCATGGAGCTCCATTTCGCCGAGGTGGATATGCGCGAGATCATCCGGGGCGTGATGTCCACGGCCGTCGGCCTCACCCGCGATAAGCCCATTGAGCTCCGTCAGGAGGTCCCGGAGGATCTCCCGCCGGTCTGGGCGGACGCCCAGCGGGCTCGCCAGGTTCTGCTCAATCTGGTCTCCAACGCCGCCAAGTTCACGGATCAGGGCTTCATAGCGGTCCGCGCCTGGGCGGACGAATTATTTGTGACCATCAGCGTGCAGGATACCGGGATCGGGATCCCGAGGGAGAAGCAGGAGGAGATCTTCCAGGAGTTCACTCAGGTGGAGAGCGGGACCACCCGACGCTACGGCGGGACCGGGCTGGGCCTGGCCATCGCGCGACGCCTGGTGGAGCTGATGGGCGGCCGGATCTGGGTGGAGAGCGAGGTGGGGAAGGGCTCCACGTTCTTCTTCACACTCCCCCGGGCTCGCCCATCCGCTCCCGCGGAACCCCGCTCCGGCCGGCCGGTTGTCCTGTGTGTGGACGACGATCCGGGGGTGATCACCCTCTATCGACGCTATCTGGAGAAGCACGGCTTTGAGGTAGTCGGCCTCACAGATCCCCAGGAAGTTCTGGAGGTCGTGCGGCGGGTCCGCCCGGACGTCATCACGCTGGACATCATGATGCCGCAGAAGGATGGCTGGGCCGTCCTTCAGGAATTGAAGACGGATCCGGAAACCCGACGGATCCCGGTGATTATCTGTTCCATTATCGATGAGCGAGGGCGAGGCTTCAGCCTGGGGGCGGCGGAGTATCTGGTCAAGCCTTTCACCGAGGAGGAGTTGCTGGAGGCGATCCAGCGGGTGGATGGCCGCCCCGGGCCGCTCCGGGTCCTGGTGATCGACGACTCGGAAGCGGACCGCCAGCTCATCCGACGGGTTCTGGAACGCATGGGCGGCTATCGGGTTCTGGAGGCTTCCGGGGGACAGGAGGGAACCGCCCTGGCGCGCCGGGAGCGACCGGATCTGGTGATCCTGGATCTGATGATGCCGGAGATGGATGGCTTCATGGTGGTAGAGGCGCTGAAGGAGGATCCGACGACCCGGTCTATCCCGATTATTGTGTTGACAGCCAAGTCGCTGACCGAGGAGGATCGCCAGCGGCTGAACGGGCGGATTGAGGCCCTGCTTCAGAAGGTCGGGGTGGATCCGGAGGCCCTCCTCGCCGAGATTGTGGAGGTACTGCGGAGGGCTCGCCCTTCGCTATCCACCTTATAACGATTCCACCCGGCCCCATTCGGTTCGGAGCTTCTGCGAAGCGGTGAAGCGATGGAAAGGCCCCATCCCCCATCATCCCTTCTTTCCACGGCCCTCTGGGCCGTGGAGAGAAGGGATGGAAACGATTTTGGGATTTCATGGCTCGTCCGGCTAGTCGCTTCCCATGAAGAGAGCTTTGGGGGGAGGGACCTGTCTAACTGGCCATCCCTCTCGATTCGCGTAGAAAATGGATACGCCGTCCTGCTTGGCAACCGAGGGGGCTTGTGCTATTCTCTTTGCCGAAAGGATGCATGCGCCATGGTGGGGGTGAACGGTCTGGCCTTGAATCCGGATATCCGGGGAAACGACGTCTCCCGATTTCCGCAGCGGGGGGCGGTAGGGATCCTTTAACTACCCGGAGGCTGAGCGAGAGGAATCCAGCCTGGGCCGCCCACCCGCAAAGGAGGGCGGCCCAGGTTTTTGATCAGGGAAGTTCCGAGAGGTCGGACTTCGTTTCCCGCTCAGGCCGCAGGAAAGATGGGAAAGCATCTTCCAGGAGTTGAACGTGGGACCTTCGGCCCCCCGACTTCCCTGGGATAACGGCCGACGACATAAGTCCTTCTCAAGATGTCAACTGCGTAAATCCCGCCCAAATTGCAACAGGGCCGTATCTTCTCCTTTAAACAGGAGGTCCTTATGTTGAAAACCCATGGATGTGGGGAGCTGCGTCCGACGCACATCGGCCAGGTGGTTGAGCTGGCTGGCTGGGTTCATCGCCGCCGGGATCATGGAGGATTGATCTTCATCGATTTGAGGGATCGTAGCGGTCTGGTGCAGGTGGTGGGCGATCCTTCCCGCTCGGCCTCGGCCCATGCGGTCCTGGATGAAGTCCGCCTGGAGTATGTGATCCAGGTCCGCGGCCTCGTCCGCCGACGTCCAGCTGGCGCGGAGAACCCCAACCTGCCGACTGGGGAAATCGAGGTCGAAGCGCATGAAG
>Ga0105162_1001743_pt1 | contig 12113 bp, 9 predicted proteins | sample JNZ201metaG_FD_81532 | JGI IMG/M metagenome (GOLD analysis project Ga0105162, IMG submission 81532) | Hot spring microbial communities from Jinze hot spring, China to study Microbial Dark Matter (Phase II) - JNZ 20120812A | ecosystem: Environmental > Aquatic > Thermal springs > Hot (42-90C) >...
AAGAGGGATTTGAATCAATTACAGTAAAACTTAGAGTAAAAAGTACAAGAAAATAAAAAGCTTGTAGTTTTTTAATTTTTATTTCTTTAAAACTTGGATATTGAATAGGAGAAACTAATAAATAGGCAATTATATAAACCATCACAAGAATGCCCCAATTTTGATAAGAAGGGAAAAGCTCTGTTCTTGTTAGAAATAATACCATAGAAGCTAAAATCGCAGCTCCTGCTGGAGAAGGAAGCCCCTCAAAATATTTATATTTGTATATAGATTTTACATTAAATCTTGCTAATCTTAGAGCTACACAAGAAATATAAAGAAAACTTGCTAACCATCCTATTTGATTAAATTCCTTTAAAGAATATTGATAAACCAGTAGAGCTGGAGCTATTCCAAAAGATATGAGATCACATAAAGAATCATATTCTTGTCCGAAATAACTTTCTGTTTTAAATATTCTCGCTATTCTTCCATCAAAAATATCAAATGTTATAGCTAAAAAAATAACCCAACTTGCTTTCCAAAAATCTCCTTCAATAATTTTAATAATGGCATAAAATCCGCAAAAAAGATTTAAAGTAGTGAAAATATGAGGCAAGAAAGAAATCATGATTTTAAGGGAATTCTTCCTAAAATAGTTTCTCCTGCAAAGACCCGATAACCTTCTTTTATATAAATTTCAGCATTTTCTACAGGAAAAAATAATTCTACCCTTGATCCAAATTTTATAATTCCTATAGGGTCACCAGAAACTACATCATCGCCAGGTAAAACAAATCCCTTTATTCTTCGTGCTATTATTCCTGCTATTTGAACCATCCAAAAAGGACATCCATCCTCTCTTTCAATCAAATATATCTGCTTTTCATTTTTAACAAAGGAATTATCTTTAAAAATTGGATTTTTTTCTCCTTTAAAATAACTCAACTTTAAAATTTTACCCGTAACCGGACTTCTATTAATATGGACATCCCATAATCTCATAAAAATTCCTATACGCCAAAGAGGCATAGAATACCATTCCTTTTTTTCTTCTATTCTACAAAGAACAATCTTACCATCAGCTGGAGAAATTATTAATTCAGGATTTAAAGGAGGTTGTCTTTTAGGATTTCTGAAAAAATAAACATTTAAGGCTCCTAATGCTAAACTTCCTATAGCTAATTTTCTTTTTTTAAAAATGAAGGATAATCCTGAAAAGGCAAGAGGATAAAGTATCCAGGGTAATCCTTCTCTGTGAATCATGTTCTTACTCCCTTTTCAAAATAACTTTTTACAGAAGGAAAGAGTGATTCTTCTGTATGAGGTAAAAATAAAGCCGCTACAAAATATTCCATATATTTAGGAAATACAGAAAGTTCTATATTAGTCAACATATTAACAACTCTTTCCATTTTTAAAAGAGTATCTTCATATAATAAAGCTTGTTTAGCTCCTTCAAGGCTTGTATTTCCTAAGAAAAAAAATCTTTCTCTTGGAAGATCAGGTAAAAGGCCTATAATTATTGCCTCTTCTAAATCAATATAATTCCCGAATGTTCCTGCTAGATAAACCCTTTCAATATCATCAAAAGTAAGTCCTATAGATTCTAATAAAATTTTGTAACCAGCAAACATAGCTCCTTTAGCTCTTATTATATTTTGTATATCACTTTCAGTAAAAACTATATCTTTCCCTATGGCAGAATCTTCTTTCCATACCACCACATATTCCCATCCTTCATTTCCTTTTCTTATTCTCGGATGCTTTATAGAGGGGTTAAATTTACCTGCCTTATCTATTAAACCCACTTTATATAAATTGGCAAGAATTGAAATGATACCAGATCCACATATTCCAACAGGTCTTTTTCTATTTATAGTTAAAATCATGGGCTCTAAACTTATAGGGTCAATATTTACTGCTTCAATAGCACCTGAGGTAGCTCTTATCCCGTGCTTAATTCCTCCGCCTTCAAAAGCAGGACCTGCTGAACAAGAAGCACATATTAAAAAATCTTTATTTCCCAAGACAATCTCACCATTTGTTCCAAGATCAATAAATAATGTTAAGGGCTCCTCTTCAACTATTCCTGAGGCAATTATACCAGCTACTATATCACCTCCTATATAACTTGCCTTACAAGGTATTATCTGAATTAAAGTAGTTTCTTTTAAATTTAAATTTAAGTCTTTAGCTAAAAATACAGGAAAATCATTAGCTACAGGTACATAGGGATATTCTCTTAAATATTTAGGTTCAAGTTCTAAAAATAAATGAGTCATTACAGTATTTCCAGCTACAGAAATTAAATTAATATCATTCCAATCTTTTTGGGTAACTCTTAACATTTCTTCTATTAATAAAACTATTTTTTCCTTTACTTTAGTAGAAAGAATTTTTAATCCCTCTTTCTTTTTGGTAAATTCTATTCTGCTTATTACATCTTCTCCATAGCTTATCTGGGGATTATAATCTGAATTAAAAGCAAGAACTTCTCCAGTATTTAAATCTATAAGTTCAAGTTGAAGTGTAGTAGTCCCTAAGTCTACAGCTACTCCTAAGTTAGGAGAGAGTTGATGCCCACTTTCAACATCTATTAAATAATATCTATTTTTCTTTGGATGATAATAAAGATTTAAAGTTATTTTAAAATCTTTTTGTCTTAATATATAAGGAAGTTTTTGAAGGAAAGATAAAGATACTTCTGGCTCGTAAATGCCTCTTTGCTCTAAAGCTTTGCTTAGTCTGATATAATCAGAAAAATTTTCTTCAATAGTAGGAGGCCTTAATTCTAAGTAAAGCTTTTTAAAAGGAGAAGAAAGTTTTTTTTCTATTTTTTTTAGAAAAAAAGGGGCTTTTCTTTTAGTTTTTTGAAAAATAATCCTTTTATCTATATCACTTTCTACAGGAATTCTTATTATTAAATCTGACTTTGGATAAGTGGTACAAGCTTTGTACACATTATTTTCTAAAATTTCCCCTTCTACCTCACCTTTTTCTATAATTACTTTACATTTGTTACAAACTCCTGAACCTCCACAATTGGCATTTATATGAATTCCATATCGCATAGCAATTTCTATTAAAGTTTCCTTAGGCAAACTCTCAACTTCAATATTATAAGGTAAAAACTTAATTTTAAACATTTTTTATATAAAGGAGTTATTTTAAAAAATAATGTTTATTTATCCTTTTTCTATTAATTGTCAAGTAACCTTTATTCCAGATTCTTGACAAACTTTTATTTATATTTATTTTTAAAATATTAATAATTAAAAATTAAGGATTTAAGAGGGGGTTGAAATAAAATGTTTAACATTTTAAAAACCTTTATATTCTTAGCTTTATTAAGTATTCTTTTTATAGTGGTAGGCAATTTAATAGGTGGAAAACCCGGGATGACTGTTGCTCTTGTTATGGCTTTAGTAATGAATTTAATAGCTTATTTCTTTTCAGATAAAATAGTTTTAGCCACCACTGGTGCTATTCCAGTTGAGCGCGAGAAAGATCCGGAACTTCATAATATAGTAGAAGAAGTAGCAAGAAAAGCTAATATCCCAAAACCTAAAGTTTATCTCATCCCTGTAGAAACACCTAATGCTTTTGCTACAGGAAGAAATCCTGAAAATGGAGTAATTGCAGTAACTATAGGCTTAAGAAAACTTTTAACTTCTGAGGAACTAAAAGGAGTAATTGCTCATGAAATTGCTCATATTAAAAATAGAGACATATTAATTTCTACTATTGCTGCTGTATTGGTAGGTGCAATAACATATTTAGCTTATATGGCTCAATGGGCTCTTATGTTTGGAGGACTTAGAAGAGATGATGAAGAAAGCGGCAATCCTTTAGGATTTATTGCAACTTTAATTGCTATTATTATAGTTCCAATTGCAGCTACTCTTATTCAACTTGCTATAAGTAGAAGTAGAGAGTATTTAGCAGATGAGACCGGAGCTAAAACTATTAAAAATCCTGTAGCTTTGGCAAAAGCTCTTGAAAAACTTGAAAATTGGAATAGAGCTTATCCAATAGATGTAAACCCAGCTCATGCTCAAATGTATATTGTAAACCCTCTTTCAAGTAAAAGTATTTTTAAATTATTTTCCACTCATCCTCCTATTGATGAAAGAATTGCAAGATTAATGAAAATGGCTAAAGAAGGCATTTAAGGTAAAAAAAATCATTGGAACTATTTTATTTTCTAAAAGATATTTTCCGATATCTAAAACCTTTTTGGAGAAAGTTTCTATTAGGTATAATCTTTGCAATCTTAGCCTCTCTTACTACCGGGGTTAGTACATGGGCAATAAAACCAATTTTTAACTATGTATTTATAGATAAACATTATGAGTATTTTAAATTTATTCCTCTATTTCTTATATTAATTTTCAGCTCTGTTGGAATTTTTTCTTTTCTTCAAGCATATTTTATGAAATCAGTTTCTATCGGAGTAGTTAATTTTATAAGGCTCAATTTATTTAAAAAGTGTTTATATACCCCAGTAGAAAAATTAAGTAAACATGGCACCGGTCAAACTATTTCTCGAGTTATTAACGATACAGCTCAAATAGAGCCAATTTTAGGAGATAGTTTACAAAATATTATTAAAGAAATATTTACAGTATTAGCTTTATTAGGAGTAGCTTTTTATCAAAAGTGGGATTTAACCTTATTAGCTCTTTCTATTATCCCTGTAGTAATAGTTGCTACTAAAATATTAGGAGTAAAAACTAGAAGAGCAAGAAAATTAGCTCAATCTTCAACTGGAGAACTTACGCAAAAAATGAACGAAATCATAAACGGAATTAAAGAAATCAAGATAAATAGTTCTTATCAAAAAACAACAGAACTATTTTCAAAGGAACTAAATAGATTTTATAGATGGACTTTGAAAATTACTAAGTATAGAGAGGGATCTAAAAGTTTAGTAGATATAATGACTGGAGTTGGAGGTGCTTTAGTAATAGGATATGGAGGATTTTTGATTATAAAAGGTCATATGAGCCCAGGAACTTTTCTTTCTGTATTAACTGCTATACTCCTTATCTTTAATCCTGTAAGAAAAATAGCCAGATCTTATACTGGTTTAAAAGAAGCTCAAGGAGCTTGGATCAGAATTCAAGAAGTGATGAGCTTACCAGAAGAAAAAGGAGGAACTCTCAAAGCCTTCCCTCCTAAACATGGATTTTTGATAGAAAATGTGTCCTTTAAATATGCTCCTCATCTACCTTTAGCTTTAGAAAAAATTAATTTATTTATTCCTGCTAATAAAGTTATAGCTTTGGTAGGATCAAGTGGTGCAGGAAAAACTACCTTAGTAGCATTACTTCCCCGCTTTTATGATCCTCAAGAAGGAACTATCTACTTAGACAACATACCTTTAAAAGATTTTGAAATTTTAAGTTTGAGAAATTTATTTGGGATGGTATTACAAGAACCCTTTCTTTTCAATCTCTCTATTTGGGAGAACTTAATTATGGCAAAACCTGATGCTACTAAAGAGGAAATAATTTCTGCTTGCGAATTAGCTATGGCTCATGAATTTATTAAGAAACTCCCCAAAGGATATGATACTGTATTAGGTGAAGAAGGGCTTAATCTGTCTGGAGGACAAAAACAAAGATTAGCTTTAGCAAGAATATTTTTAAAAAAACCTCCCATAATTATTCTTGATGAAGCTACCAGCCAACTTGATAGTATAACTGAAACAGCTATTCATTCTGCTCTGGATAAATTTAAAAATTTTACCACTATTATTATAATTGCTCATCGTCTTTCCACTGTCAAAAAAGCTGATAAAATTATTCTTCTTGATAAAGGTAAAATAATAGGTGAAGGAACTCATGAGGAGTTACTTTCAAAGTATCCTCTTTATAAAAACTTATATCAAACTTTTCACAAAGAATAATCTAATAATTCATACAAAGCTTTTTTAACCTCTTCGGGTTTAATTTCCTTCATACAATTCACATCTTTACATTTTTTATTAAAGCAAGGGCTGCAAAAAGAAGAGCTTCTAATTATTTTAGATATTCCACCCCAAGGACCTGTTCTTTCTGGAGAAGTAGGACCAAAAAGAGCAACAGTAGGTTTTCGAAGAGCAGAAGCTATATGCATAGGTCCTGTATCAACACTTACTACAACTTGAGAATTCTTTATCAAATTGGCAAGTTCTTTTAAAGAGAGTTTACCTACTAAAGAATATACATAAAAATACTTTCTCTCAATTTTTTCTGCCCAATTTTTAAGTTCAACTTCTGATAAACTCCCAGTAATAAAAATATCAAAATCTTTACCTAGTTCCTCACAATCTTCAACAAGCCTTTCCCAATAAGATAGAGGCCACCATTTAGTCATCCAACGAGCTGATGGAATAAATACAATATAAGGTTTTTTAATAAAATTTAAATTATTTTCTAATATATTTTTACTAAATACTGAATGAGGAATCTCTTCAGGCACTTCAAAAGATTTGTTTATATTTAAGATTTTTAATACTTCTGTGGTAAGAAAAATATATCTTTTTACAGCATGTAAATTGAAATCATAGGGGGGGAGAATAAAATTGTAAAATAAAGGACTCCCTTCTCTATAATTTGAGAATCCTATTTTATATTTAGCTTTAGAAAATCTAACAATAATACCACTTTTAAAAAGTCCTTGATAATCTATTACAGCTTCATATTCATATTTTCTCAATTCTTTTACAAATTTTCTCAATCTTTTTATAGAAACCAAATATTTTTTTGAAAAAATTAAAAGTCTATCTATATATGGATGACCTTCTATAATTTCAGCATTTCTCTCATCTACTACCCAGTCAATCTGAAAATCAGGAAAATTATTTTTAATTAAGGTTAAGGAAGGTAGGGTTTGAACCACATCTCCCAAAGCTGAGAGTTTTACTATAAGAAGTCTCATTTTTATTTTTGAGAATCCTTTAAAATAAACTCTGCTGCTTCCTTTAAATCTTTAGCTACAAAGTAGGGTGTTATATTTTTTTTAGGGGCTACATATTTTAGTTCTCCTTTTCCATAACCAGTAAGAACTAAAATACCTTTTATACCCATATTTTGTGCAGTTTCTATATCAACAATTTTATCTCCAATTAAATAAGATTTAGAAAGATCTATAGGATATTTTTCAAGCGCTTTTAAAATAAGTCCTGGTTTTGGCTTTCTACAAGGACAATTATCATTAGGATGATGTAAGCAAACAAAAAAATCATCAATACTTACTCCCTTTTTTATAAGCCTTTTCTGTAAAAGCTCATTGGCTTTAAAAACTAATTCCTCCGGGAAATAACCTCTGGCAGGACCACTTTGATTAGTAATTACAATAAGTTTAAACCCCTTATCTTTAAGAATTTTTAAAGCTTCAGCTACTTTTGGTAAAAGCTTAAGTCTTGAAAGATCATTTATATATCCTCTTTCTTCATTTATGGTACCGTCTCTATCTAAAAAAATCACTTTATAATTCATTAAATTTTATTCAGACAGAATATGAAATTTATATTCAGTAAGATGAAATTCTTTATTTGGTTTAAGTATAACCATAAATCCATATTTTTTTTCCAGATTTTCCAAGTGATAGATTTCTTCTCCTATAATTTCAGAAAGATTGGGATTAATTTCTATTTCAATTTTTTTATTTTTAATATGAGGTCCCATTCTAATAAGCCTACGTAAAATTTCATAATATATACTCCTTTTACTCTTTATCTTACCCTCTCCTTGACAATAGGGACAGGTTTCATAAAAAATTTGATAAAGGGATTCTCTTTTTCTTTCTCTTGTCATTTGCAAAATTCCAAATGGAGTAATAGGAAGAAAACCGTGTTTAGCTTTATCTTTTTTTAGAGCTTCTTTCAAAGTTTGAAGAACTAACTCTTGATGTTCAGGATCTTCCATATCTATAAAATCTATAATTATCAATCCCCCTATATTTCTTAATCTTAATTGATATGCTATTTCTTCAGCAGCTTCCAGATTTATTTTAAATACTGTGTCTTCAAGTTCTTTACTCCCAGTATATCTACCTGTATTTACATCTATTGCTGTAAAAGCTTCACAAGGTTCAATTACTATAAACCCACCTGATTTTAACCAGATTTTTTTGGAAAGTATTTTTTTAACATCTATTTGAATGCCATGAGCAGTAAAAATATCCTCCTTACCTTCAAAAAGCTGCACATAAGGAACTAAATGCGGAAAAAATTTGTTTAAAAAACTCTTTATTTCTTCATAAAAATCTTTATTATCTACAACAATAGCTGAAATTTCTTTATTAAAGAGGTCTCTTACAGCTCTCAAAGCAATATTGAGTTCTTCATAAATAAGGGCTGGAGCTTTAACCTTTTCGGCTTTTTCTTTAATCTCTTTCCATAAACATAGAAGAAACTCTATCTCTGTTTTCAAATCTTCTTCTTCTGCCTCAACAGCTGCAGTTCTTATAATCCATCCTGTATTAGGAGGTTTCAATTTTTCTAACAAATTTTTAAGTCTTTTTCTTTCCTCTTCATTTTTAATTTTTCTTGAAATACCAATATGATTTACAAAGGGAAGATAAACCAAGTAATGCCCAGGTAAAGTAAGGTTAGTAGAAACTCTTGCTCCTTTATTTCCTATAGGTTCCTTTATTACCTGTACTAATATCTCCTGTCCCTCTCTTAAAATTTCATGTAAATTAGTAAAAAATATTCCTTCTTTATCCCATTCTATCTCGGCAGAAGGCATAATATCTTCACCAAAAAGAAAAGCTGTTCTCGTCAAACCAAGATCTAAAAAAGCTGAACTTATTCCTGGGACCACTCTTACTACTTTAGCTTTATAAATATTTCCTACAAGACCTTTTTCTGAAGGTCTTTCCACATAAAATTCTACTAATTGATTATTCTCAATAAGCCCTACCCTTATTTCAAAAGGAGCATAATTTATAAGAAGTTTCCCCATTTTTTAAATTTTTAATTTCTTTATAAATAATTTTATTAATTTTTCTAATCTTTTTTCTACTTTTTTAGATTGTTCTACTACTTCAGAAAAAATAATAGGCTTAAAATTATCAGGATCGTTTACATTAGATATTACTGAGATTCCTAAAACTTTTAAGCCTGCATGCACTGCAACTATTACTTCGGGAACAGTAGACATCCCTACTGCATCAGCTCCTATCATTCTTAAAAATCTTGTCTCAGCTGGAGTCTCTAAACTTGGACCAGGAACTACTACATAAATTCCTTCTTTTATGTCTTCCTTTAATTCTTGAGCAGTCTCTTTGAATAAATTTATCAACTCTTTATCATAAGCATTTGACATATCTGGAAATCTCGGCCCCCATTCCTCATAGTTTATCCCTCTTAAAGGATTATCAGGAATTAAATTTATATGATCTTTTATAATCATTATATCTCCAGATTTAAAACTTAAATTTAAACCACCTGCTGCATTTGAAACAAGATATATTTTAGGTTTAAATTGAGTTAAAACTCTTAAAGGAAAAGTAATTTCTTTAGTAGAATAACCTTCATAATAATGGACTCTTCCCTGTAACACCGCTACTTTTTTATCTTCTATATATCCAAAAATAAGTTCACCTTTGTGAGTTTCTACTGTAGGTATCGGAAAATTAGGAATTTCTTCATAAGGAAAAACCGTAATTTTTTCTATTTTTTCTCCTAAGGAAAAAAGACCTGTACCTAAAGTAAGTATAATATCTGGAGAAAAAGGGATTTTTTCTTTTAAAAATTTATAAGTTTCGTCAACTTTTTTAAAGTAAAGGTCCTCCCTTCTCATTAATTATATTTTCTCCATTTTTAAATTTAGTGGTAAATTTAGGTCTTCCGAGTTCATCAATTTCTAATATTTTCACTTTTATAATATCTCCTATTTTATAAACTGCCTTTAAATCTTTTGGAGGATTTTCCATTTTAGAAACATGTAAAAGTCCTATCTTACCAGGACAAACTTCCACAAAAAGTCCATAAGGTTCAATTCTTGTTATTTTTCCTTCATAAATTTTACCTATTTCTATTTCTCCTATAATAGCTTCAATAGCTTTTTTAGCTGCTTCTATATCTTCCCATTTTTGACCACTAATAGAAACTTTACCGCCATCAAGAACCCATATTACTGTATTAGTTTTTTCTTTTATCTCTTTCACCGTTTTACCACCTGGACCTATTATAAGAAAAGCTTTATCTTCAGGTACGGTAATGATTTCAATTTTAGGTGCATAAGGAGAAAGTTCTTTCCTGGGTTCTGGCATAATGGAATACATTTTTTCTAAAATAAAAAGCCGAGCTTCTTTAGCTTTCAAAAGTGCTTCTTCCAAAATTTCTTTTTTAAGACTTTTAATTTTTATATCCATTTGAATACTTGTAATGCCATCTTTTGTTCCAGCTATTTTAAAATCCATGTCACCAAGCTGATCTTCTTCTCCTGCAATATCAGTCAAAATTATATATTTATCCTCTTCCACCACAAGTCCCATGGCTATTCCAGCTACATGCTTTTTAACAGGCACTCCTGCATCAAAAAGTGCAAGGGAACTGGCACATACAGTAGCCATAGATGAAGATCCATTTGATTCTAATACATTTGCTACTACTCTTATTATATAGGGAAAGTCTTCTTCAGAAGGAATGAAAGGTTCCAATGCCCTTTCAGCAAGAGCTCCATGCCCTATTTCTCTTCTTCTGGGAGGCCCCCAAGGTTTTGCTTCCCCTGTGCAAAAAGGAGGAAAGTTATAATGAAGCATAAATCTTTTAAAAGTTTCTCCTTCATAAATACTTTCTACTAATTGAGCTTCTTCTCGAGATCCAAGAGTTACAGTGGCCAAAACCTGAGTTTGACCGCGAGTAAAAATTGCACTTCCATGAGGTCTTTCAAAAGGATGTATTTTAATATCTATAGCTCTTATTTCATCAGGAACCCTTCCATCTATTCTTCTTCCCTCATTAAATAATTTTTTTCTTAAAACCTGACTAATTAATTTTTTATAAAAAAATTGAGCCTTTGTTTTATCCACAGACAAGATATCAAAACTGCTTAAAAACTCTTCAAATATTTTATTTAATGCTTCTTTTCTAAGCTTTTTATCTTGAATTCCAAAGACTTGATTTATTTTTTCAAAACAAAATTCTTTCATACTCTTTTTTATGTGATCAGGTAATTCAATCAAAGCTATTTCTTTTTTATTTAGTCCTATTTTCTGCCTCAACTTTTCTTGAGCTTCAATTAAAGGCTGACATTTGTCTAAAGCTAAATAAAGTGCTTCAATAATTGTTTTTTCATCAGATTCTTTTGCTCCGCCTTCTACCATTACTATACCTTCTTTAGAACAAGCTACTACTAAATCTAGTTCTGCTTGACGCCTTTCTTCATAAGTAGGATTAATTATTAAATTTTCATTAATCTTTACAATTCTTAAAGCTGAGATAGGTCCCTCAAAAGGTATTTCAGAAAGATGTAAAGCCGTTGAAGCTCCTATTATAGAAAGTACATCTGGATCATATTTTTCATCAGCAGATAAAGTAAGAGCAGTTATTACTACCTCATTGAAAAAATCTTCAGGGAATAATGGTCTTATAGAACGATCTATCAACCGGGAAACTAAGACTTCTCTATCACTTGGTTTACCTTCCCTTTTGATAAATCCGCCGGGAATTTTACCCCAAGCAGAAGCTTGCTCTCTATAATCTACAGTTAAAGGAACAAAATCAACTCCTTCAACTACATTATCTCCCATAACTACTGTCACTAAAACCGCTGTTTCTCCTTGCTTTACAACTACAGAACTATCTGCAAATTTAGCATATTCCCCAGTTTCAATAATTATCGGAGCTGAAGATTCAATCTTTATCTCTAATCTTTCCATATATTTTCTAGCCTCCATTTAAAAAATTTGATTTTAAAATTTAGAATAGAACCTAATTTTTTCAAGAGAAAAACACTTATGAGTTTTTTTAAATATGTTAACTTATTTTATATTTCAATTCGTGTTACAATTCCATGAAGTTTATTTGTTGGAAGTTCTAAAAATTTTACAAAATTTGGACTTATCTGTTTTAAAAAAGCATAAAATTTCCAGAAAAGACACTGAGTATGAATATCTTCAATACCGTAAAATAT